>Ga0326727_10025905_pt1 | contig 10949 bp, 11 predicted proteins | sample MB2enrmetagenome_FD_207643 | JGI IMG/M metagenome (GOLD analysis project Ga0326727, IMG submission 207643) | Lab enriched peat soil microbial communities from McLean, Ithaca, NY, United States - MB29MY | ecosystem: Environmental > Terrestrial > Soil > Wetlands > Peat | place: USA: New York... | reverse complement strand
GCCCCCGGGGGGCCTCGGCCCGCCGGGGCCGTCCGCTTCAAACTGAGTCAACTTGCTCTGCTGGTCGGCAGTAAGAATTTGATAGAAGGCAGCGTCGGCTTTGGCGCGGATCGCGGCTATCTGGCCGGTCAGGGCGCCGACGGTAGCAGCAAGCTGGTCGATGTTGCCGTTGCCTGTCTTGGTGGCGGTGTGCAGGTTCTGCTCTGCCGTTTTCAAGGCATCGTGCGCTGTAGCTTCCGCTGAGGCGGCTTGGGTGAAGATGGAGGCCGCTTGCGTTTGCTGGTCCGCGGTGAGGGCCAACAACGTCGTCATGTGTTGAACCCGGTGCTGAGCCGCGGCTGCGGGATCCGGGGGAGGCGGAGGTCCTGGCGGGCCCGGCGCTCCCTGAGCCAGCAGTAAAGCCGAAGTTGCCGCTACCAGTAGCGCTACGATCGCGATGCTTGCCTTCTTCATCATTGCTCGTCCTCTCCGGGCGCCGGCTAAACTCGCACTCGGGACGCCGGGAGGTTGTCATCTCCTTCCTGCGTTCCGAAACCAAATCTAGAACAGTTTCACCAAACCCGGGGTAAACACCTTGCTAAAGGGAAGTAAAAGGATTGTAAGGAGAGCAATCAATCCTGGGCCGCTGGGGAAACGGAACGGGAGTACACCATCCAGGCATGCAGATTATGGAAAGCCAGAAATATGCCGGCAACGGCCGCGTATACCCAGGGCGAATAGGGTATCGCAACGTACCACGAATCAGATCTGCTGGCGGGCTTCGCCCAGCACCACTTTGAAGTCCATCTGCTTCTTGCCGCGAAACACGGTCACGGTGACGGTATCGCCGGCCCGGTGATTGTTCATCACGCGGGCTATGTCCTGCATGTCTTCGATCGGTTGTCCATCGATGGCGACAATGACATCCCCGCCCAGGGGAATGTTGCCCAGATAGGGGCCACGCGGGTTGCCGCCGCGCAAGCCCGCGCGTTCCGCGGAGCCGCCCGGCACGAGCTGCACGATCAGAACTCCATAGTCCGACTGCAGTCCGAGGTCGGAAGTCACTTCCGGTCCGATGGGCAGTCCGGCAACTCCCAGAGACGGCCGCCGCACGCGCCCCAGACTTACCAAGTCGTTGAGAACGGCCTTGGCGGTGTTGATCGGAATGGCGAAGCCGACTCCGGCACTCTGGCCGGCGCCGCCGGTGGCGATCATGGCATTGATTCCAATCACCTCGCCGCGAGAATTGAGCAACGGCCCCCCGGAGTTGCCCGGATTGATGGCAGCGTCGGTCTGAATGGCATCGTCGATGTATGCGCCTTCCGGAGTTTGGACAGAACGGATCGAGCTCACGATGCCGCGGGTCATGGTGCCATTCAGCCCAAAGGGGTTGCCAATGGCAAAGACAAACTGGCCGACTGCCAGGCCGTGCGAATCGCCCAAGACCACCGGAGTCAGGTTGGGGGCATCGATCTTGATCACGGCCAGATCGTGCGATTTGTCCGCACCGATAACGTCCGCCTTGTACTTCTTGCGGTTGTAGAGCGTGACCTCCACCGAATGCGCGTTTTCGACCACGTGGTAATTGGTCAGGATGTGCCCTTCCCGGTCGATCACAAATCCGGTTCCCTGGCCTTTTTCGGGGAGCAGACCGTAAAAGAAGTTAAAGGAAACTGCGGTGGAGGTCACGTTTACCACCGAAGGCACCACCTTCTTGTAGACGGCAATATTGATTTGCTCGTCGGCTTCCAGGGTGGAGTTGCCTTGCGCGGCCTCGGTCAGCTCCAGCTTGGCGGGCTCGCGCAGCCAGGATCCCGGGTTGAGGGACCGGAGACTGGGCCGGCGGCCAGCAGGACCGCGATGAATAGGGGACGCAACGTCTTCATGGTTCCGTTTCCGCCTCGCGCTTCAATTGAAGCAATATCGTTTCCACCTGTCCCGCCGTTTCTTCCAGCGTGCCGGCGTTCTGAATCAGGAAGTCGGCGGCGCGCGCCTTCTCCGCATCGGGCCATTGCGCCCGGGAGCGGCGCTCCACCTCGCGCCGCGCGGCCTGGCAGTCTACGCCTAACCGTTTTGCCAGGCGCTCAATCTTCTGTTCGGGCTGGCACATCACGACGATCAGGCGATCGAAGCGAGCGCGCCCGCCGGTCTCGAGGATCAGCGCGGCCTCGATCATGGCGATGCCGCGCGGATCGTTCTTCCTTACTTCTTCCGTCCAGCGCTCCTGCTCTGCCCGCACGGCCGGGTGTACCAGACGATTCAGCTCCTCGACCCTGGGGGGCTGCGAGGAAAAGGCCAGTTCGGCCAGTTTGGTCCGGTCGATGCAGCCGCTGTCATCCAGGATGTTGCGGCCAAACTGTCCCACTACCGCCTCGTATACGGGCTGGCCCGGCAGCATGAGGCGATGCGCCACCGCGTCCGACTGCGACACATGTACCCCGCGGGCGGCGAACATCGAGGCTACGGCGGACTTGCCGCAGGCGATGCCACCGGTCAGGCCAACTCTTAGCATATTGGCTTCACTCCCCTATAGTTTAGCGAAAACCGGGTTCCCGGTCAGGGTACCCCTCGTCCTCATTGACACAGCCCTAGGGCCGCTCCTACTCTGTCCTTCACAGGTGCTTGCTTCAAGATATGGGTGCATGGGAGAGTAGCGACATGCCCAAAAATGTGCTGGTTATTGGCGGAGGCGGGCGGGAGCATGCGCTCGTATGGAAGATACGCCAGTCCCCCCTGGTCGGTAAGGTGTACTGTGTTCCCGGCAATGGGGGAATTTGTGCCGAGGCCGAATGCCTGCCGGGATCGCCCGCGAGCCTGGAATCGCTGGTGCAGGTCGCCGCACGCCTGCAGCCGGACCTGACGGTTGTCGGTCCGGAAGTGCCGCTGTCCCTGGGCGTGGTCGACGAGTTTACCCGGCGGGGATGGCGCACCTTTGGCCCGACCCAGGCGGCCGCGCAACTGGAATCGAGCAAAAGTTTTGCCAAGCAGTTCATGCAGCGTTTTCGCATTCCCACGGCCAAGTATGCCATTTGCACCACTTCGGCCGAGGTTCGGGATGCGCTCGCGCTCTTCTCCGCGCCGGTGGTAGTGAAAGCCGACGGCCTGGCTGCCGGCAAGGGCGTTGTGATTTGCCCGAGCAAGGAACAAGCGGCGACGGTGGCCGGGAATATGCTGACGGGGAAGTCCTTGGGGGAGGCGGGCAGGCGGGTGGTGTTGGAGGAGTTTCTCCAAGGCGAGGAACTGTCCTTCCTGGTGCTGAGCGACGGTGAACACATTGCCCCGCTGGTTGGCGCCCAGGACCACAAGCGGGTCGGCGACAACGATACCGGCCCCAACACCGGCGGCATGGGCGCATATTCCACTGCCGATATGGTCGACCCGCACATGCGCGACTGGCTCCTGAACCACATTGCCCGCCCGGTCGTCGACGGGATGAAAAGCGAAGGCAGCGAGTACCGCGGCATCCTCTATTGCGGATTGATCATGACCGCGCGCGGTCCCTTCGTCCTGGAATTCAACTGCCGCTTTGGGGATCCGGAAACGCAGCCCATTCTCATGCGCCTGGAAAGCGATCTGGTGGAAGCCATGGAGGAATCCATCGACGGCCGGGTGAGTGAAGGCGCCTTCCGCTGGTCGGACGATGCGGCGGTATGCGTGGTGCTGGCGTCCGGAGGATACCCGGAAGCCTACGAAAGCGGCAAACCTATTGTTGGCATCGCCGATGCCGAACAAGTCCCTGGAGTCAAAGTCTTCCATGCCGGCACCACCGAGCAGGGGGGAGAGTTGTACACCGCCGGCGGGCGGGTGCTGGGGGTGTCCGCACGTCGTGAGAGCCTGCCCGAGGCCATTCGCGCGGCCTATAGCGCTTGCGCCAAGATCCGCTTCGAGGGCATGCATTACCGCAGCGATATTGGCGCCCGGCCGCTCAAGCTGACGCCGCAATAATCGTCCTGGCGCGCATCTTCACGCCCAGGGCGCCGAAAGACGAAGTGAAAAGGGAAAGATAAGACGGTTATGGCCAGTCCTTTAGTCTCCATCGTAATGGGCAGCGATTCCGACCTGGAAATCATGCGCGAAGCCGCCAAGACCCTCGACGAATTTGGCATTGCCTATGAAATGGACATTACCTCCGCGCATCGTTCACCGGCCCGCACCGCCGATTTTGCCCGGCAAGCCGCGGCTCGCGGCATCAAGGTGATCATTGCCGGGGCCGGAGGAGCGGCTCACCTGGCCGGGGTGATTGCGGCCGAGACGGTCCTCCCGGTGATCGGCGTTCCTATCCCTTCCTCTTCGCTCCAGGGACTCGATTCCTTGCTGGCCACGGTGCAGATGCCGGCGGGTATTCCCGTCGCCACGCTGGCGATCGGTAGAGCCGGAGCCACCAATGCGGGCGTGCTGGCCGCCCAGATGCTCGCTCTCTCCGACCGGGAGATCACCGGCAAGTTGGCCGCTTACAAGGAAAAACTGGCCCGCGGCGTGGAAGAGAAGTCCAAGAAGCTGCGCGGCTGAGCGGGGACATCCACCGGAATCCGGTATAAGAAGGTAAGTAGGTATTCCCAAAAAGCCGCAATAAGTTGCGCTCTGCATTTTTATTATAGACATAACTCCTTTATTTTCAGTTAACACGTCTTGGCACAAAACGTGCGCCGGTTCGCACGGTACCACTATAGGTACGAGAAGGGGTTTTAGATGAAGACACGAGTTTTGGTTCTCTGTCTGCTTGCCGTGGGTTGCCTATTGGGAGCCATCCCGGCGGCAGCCGCTCCTAGCCCTCTACCCCCCGCATGGCCTACTACCTGGGATTACGTGGTCGATGATCCCAATATGTCGCCCACCCCCCAAATGTACCCTGAAAGTTACGTAGCCACCCAGGACGAAACCGGGATGATCACCGATCTCTATGTCGTGGGTGATAGCTACACTGTGTTCGTTAATGGCGCTCCGGTGCTTGTTACCCCGGTTGTGCCCGACTGGACCGCGTATGAGGTTCCGGACCCGGGCTGCTCGAACGGTTTTCCCCCCTGCCCATACACCACCGATCCGAACGTGGCTTGGGCCAACCCCGCCGAGTGGAGCACAGGGAGTTTTTCGCTCAAAACGGGCGATGTCGTTACCATCGAAGAGGACACTCTCCCAAGCGGCTACACGGACGGCACCTACGCGATAACCGCTACTACACCTGAGCCCACCAGTATCGCGCTGTTTGGTTCCGGACTGCTCGGCCTGTTCGGCACCCTGCGCCGCAGGCTTAGCCGATAATCTCTTCCGGATACAATCTGACCCAAGGCCGGAGCCTGGCGCTCCGGCCTTTTTTCTTGAAGTTCTCAGTATTCCGGCCGCCGGAACCCGATCGGCAACTATTGTTGCCCTGCTTGCCAAGCTGCTTGCTGAAACTCAGGTCGAAGGTGGGGTGGCAAGGAAGGTAGTTTCCCGGATAGGGCCGGTCTGGAAACGCGTTGCTGAAACTCGATCCATAGTTGGCTTTGGCCTCAACCCCGGACCTTCCACCGGGGGTATGCACGCGACAGGGCGCGATGTGCGCCAACTCCTTGTGAATGACCAAGCTAATCGGCGCGCGCTGCCGCATTGGCGATAGTGGCGCCTTCCTGCGGCGGTTCCGGGATGGGCGGCTTCATGGCGATTGAGTAGCGGTACCGGCCCAGCGTCAGGAAGAGCAGGGTGGCAGCCAGGTCGCCAACCAGCATGAGTTTCAGCACCAGGCTGTAGGAACCGGTGTGCTCGAATAGCAGTCCGATCAGAGGCGGCGAGAACCCCATGACCAGTGCCAGAATGCCCATGTAGAGGCCAAAAATCTCGCCAAACTGCTTCATGCCGAAGTATCGGCTGCAGAAGTACTGCGACATCGGCAGTTGGGCGCTGATGACGATGAATCCGAGGTACATGGCCACCAGCAACAGCGGCATCCCGCCGCGCTGGGGCCACACCAGGAACTGGCCCAAAATGCCGAGCGCCGTCAAAAGCGCGAACGGAGCGGCGATCTTAGCCGACCGCACGTGGTCTACCAACCAACCGCCCAGAACGGTGATCAAGGGGGAGAAAAACATCGTTACCGAAAGGGCGTTCACCACCTGTTGCCGGGTAAAGCCGCGGCCCATAAGAAACGCGACCTGGTGTTGCGCCCAGCCGGCCCCCAACGCACTCGTCAGCAGGCCCGTCCCCACGATGGTCCAGAATATACGGTCACGGCGGGCCTGGGACGCCGTGTTCCCCTCCAGCAGCGGGAACGCCATAGGCGCTTCTCCCGCGCTGCTCAGGCTTTGCGGTCTGCGTCCCCCAGGTTCTTCCAGGGTGAAGAACAGCACCACCACGACCGCCAGAATCAGAATGCCGAATTCGGAGAAGACGCCTCGCCAGCCCATGCGGGTCAGTAACAGATTGGTAAGCTGAGGAAAGGCCGAAGTGATGATGGTAGCGGCCGCCATGACTGCGGCAAATGCCTTGCCCCGGTTCCGGGAGAAGATAGCGCCAATCGCCTTGGTATAACCCACGACACAGGAGCCGCAGCCCCCCACCAGGGCACAGCACAGATAGAACTGCCAGAGGTGCGAGACGCGGCACAGCGCCAGCGTGGCCAGCCCGATCACGGTGGTGCCGCCCAGCACCACCGGCCGAACGCCCCAGCGGTCCACCAGCCGGCCCAGGACCGGTCCGGTGATTGCCATGCACCACATGTAGGCAGACATGGCGTAAGAAAACTGGGTTCTGGTCCAGCCAAACTCTTCGGTCATGGGCAACATGACCAGGGTCAAGGCGCCAAAAGCCAGCAAACTGGTGCCGAAGCTCTGGCCAAAAAGACAGATGGCGCCACTTCTCAGTTTCCGTGGCGTAAAGTCAGACTCAACGGCAATTGCTGCACTAGCCGGCATAGGGACCCCCTTCGTCTTCCAGTACGCTCTATGGCCAGTTCGCCTGCACTGCCAAATTCACCCGGACCTGAAAACACCCCAGAAAGACAGCTCACCCCACCCCTCCGGCCGATTGGGGAACCGCGGCTCCGCCTTCGGGCGAAGCTAGCCGGAGGGAACGCAGGAGTATATCACGGCGCGGAGCAAAGGAAGCTTGTTAAGAACAGGGGGTGTACATAGAAGTGGAACCGCGGGGCGTATCCGAACATGGCCCTCCGGCAATCTCAGGGCAGGTTTTTAGCTGTGCTGCACACGTACCCGGTGACATTGGGCTTTGGAGCATGCGCTCCGGCGTAGCCAGCGGACCGGTCCGGACCATTCCCGAAGCGCTCAACCGTCCGCAGTTGAAGCACCGGGGAACGATCGCGGACCTTTACCGCGCTGAGTCAGGGAAGGTCAAGGGCGCGGTCGCCCACGACGTACCCATTGGGACGCCGGTGTCAAGAGGGTAATTCGAGAACCCGGCACCCCGCCTCGGTTCCCGCAACGAGGAGATTTACTGCCAGTTGCTGGGCAACACGCCCGGCGAATTGGCGGAGTGGACGAAGCAGGGTGTGATCTAACCTCCACCGGTCAATCTCACGCTGCCCGGGACGACGTGCTTTCCATCCGCCGGAAGGTGTTTCTTCGCAAAACGTCATTCATGAGAGAGTACCGGGAAATGGCGCTGGCGAGTTCAGCGCCGCCGATGCCGAAACCCAGCGCCCGGAGCCAGCCGCGCTTGGCAAAGAGCCCCATCATAATGCCTCCACTGGCGACCATGAACCGGGCCATTTGGTCTTTTCCGCCCACATTGTGCTTCATTGCTTTCCTCCACCGTCAGGATACGAAATCCTGCAACATAGACTGATGCTGCGGGAATCGTGCGCGTGGCCCGGGCAATCCGGGCCACGCTCAGCGCTTGGCCACCGGAAAAACGTTGGGCAACGGCCCCCGATAGCGGCACATCTAAGGGCTTGGTCTCAAGGAGGAATTCCCGATGCGCTGCATGATGAAAGTTTCGATTCCGGTAGAACGAGGCAATGAGGCGGCCAAGGACGGCACCCTGGGCCGCACCATCGAGGCCATTCTCAACGACCTGAACCCGGAAACCGCCCACTTCTGCGACTGGGACGGACGGCGAACCGGGTTCATCGTCTTCGATCTCAAGGACCCCTCGCAGATTCCCGCCGTCGCGGAGCCTTGGTTCCTTGCGTTCAACGCCAACTTGGAATTTCATCCCTGCATGAACTTGGAGGACTTGAAGAAGGCAGCACCCGGCATGGAGCGGGCCGTGAAGCACTACCGCGAACTGAAGCGCGCGGCCTAGCCCGGGCAAGAAATCCAAACGGGTGCAGTCTTCCGCAGGCGATTGAGCATCTATTCAGGTAAGGAACACCGGGCGCTTGCCGCAACCAACGGCAGCCTGCAGTAGGGGCTGCTCCCACGCAAAAACCTTCCAAACTGAAGTTCCCCGCAGTTGCATTCTCCCCAAACCCCGCGCCCTCGGTGTGTCCGGGCATTATGATCGCGGCTTCTGCTCCGCCTGGGCATCTAAGCCGCCGCTCGGCGGAATTGGCATAATAATATGGAGTGGTGACCGGACCTCCTGGAAAACCCTTTTCGGATGCTTCTCCGGGCGAGGCGCCAGTACAAGGCTTTCTCCATCGTGCGGCCCTCTCCTCGGGTGACGCGCTCATTCTTACCCATGGCGCTGGCAACAACTGTCGATCGCGGCTTCTCGTCGCTCTTGGCGGGGCATTCGCTGCTTCCGGGCTCAACGTCCTGCGTTGCGACCTGCCATTTCGGCAGGAACAGTATCAGGGACCGCCATCTCTAACCCAGGCGAAGAGCGACCAGGAGGGGCTTCGCAGAGCCGTCGCTGTGGTCAAACAGAAGTTCTCGGGGCGAGTGTTTTTGGGCGGGCAGTCCTACGGCGGATTTCAGGCCAGCCTATTGGCGGCATCGGATCCGTCGTTGGTGGATGGACTTCTCCTGCTGTCCTATCCGTTGCGTCCTCCCTACGCGGCCCAGATCGGGGCAGAACATTTGCGCAACTTGCGCAACCCGGCCCTGTTTGTGGTTGGCACCAATCGGCCTTTTGGCTCCCACGAGGAGTGGGAAGCTGCTGTCAAATTGATTCCCGCTCCATCGAAGTTGGTGTCGATTGCGTCCGCCGACGTCAACCTGCTCACCAACTCGAATCGGAAACATCTGCCGGGGGAGATCGTTGTAGCGTTTCGGTCTTTCTTTCATTGAGAGAAAGCAATCATGGGCTTCGACATTCCGGTGCGATCCACTCACGTTGAGTGGCGAGGCCGGCCATCGCGGGGACACGTGCCTTTGCCTGGGTGTCATCGCGATTCTACACGGCGCACAGAAAACCCTCTTGGATCAGGCTGTCCCGGATTCCCCCGGATTTGGATTTCCCCCGGATTTCCCGGGATCTCCCGTCCCCAGGCCCAAAATATCAGTGCGTCAACTTCCTGCGAATTACGCCGACGGCGCCCACAAGCCCGATGCCCAGGGGCACGAGGCCCGAGGTTTCGGGGACAGCCGCTGCATTGGCAGCAAAACTGGACTCGCCAGAAGTTCCGTTGAGAACGAGGTAGCCATCGGTAGTAGCGAACGTAGAACCAGAATTGAATGTAGGGTCCCCGACAACCGGCCCAAACGACGTCGAACCGTTGTAATCCACAAGGCCGGGGACCAGAGTGCCTAGAATAAAGGCATTGCCGCCAATGTCAGAAAAATAGAAATTGGTCACGGTGGGCCCCGTCCAACTTATCCCGTGGACCCAGAAAGCCATACTTGCTTGGATGTCAGGGTCGGTGAACGTAGCCGTTCCAATCCCAGCAACGGTCACTGTCAAGGGTCCAGAGTTTGTGAACCAACTCCCTCCTATGTCACTTGTGGTGCTGGTACTCATCGAAAAGGACAGGTTGGCATTGGTAAATGCCGTCCCGCCGAGACTGCCCGTACCGGTTACGTTTTCCGTATAGGTGATTGGCTCTGCAAGGGCATATCCACCAGCAAAGAGCACCACCGCGAAAGCAACAACGGAAAACAGCCACAAACCTCTTTGGACGCGCTTCATCTTAACTCCTCCGACGCCGAAAAGAGAAACTTCAGTCACCAAAGCAGGGCCGACAAGGAACGGGGCTGGAAAGGTGGGCCAGCCTCCATTACCAAGAGCCTGAACCACAGAACATCAAGAGCTTGGCTTGGAACGTAACCACAATATCTGTCAAGATTACTTTGGTCAACTGCTTTCTTAGGGGTTTCTAATTCTCGTCAATCCGCCCAGCATCTCGCCCCCGCCATGTCCGCCATGCGGTCTGGTTCGGCGGGTGTTAGTCGTTAGAGGGGCCGCAAGGAACAACCGTATGCAGAGGCGGTATTTCGTCAAACTCGCCAGAAGCGTAACGGGCAGCGGGAACAATCCTCCCCAGTACGGGTGCCGTCAAGAAACGTCGGACAGCCTGATCCGAAGGGGTTTTTGAACCGCCGTCAAGAGATCAAGCAGCACCGACTGCTTTCCGGCGGCCGGCGATTGTCTCCGCGGCCCCGCAGGTGGCATGGGCCAGCAGTTCCGGGGTCGCCTTCCGGTGGCGCCCAGGCGGCGAAGTCTTTGTCCGAGATGGGGTCGTATGGTCCGGGTTTCACCTCGAAGATGACCGCATGGGGCGAAACCACGACCAGCGTGTGCCAGATTCCCGCAGCGATGTCGGCGCCGGGCACCGCCTTGCGCCCGAGAACCGTTGTCGTCAGCACCCCACCGGAATCGTCAAAAGCCAAAAGGGCAAGCTCGCCTTCGAGGATGAGGAAGGATTCGGATTTCGGCGGCTTGAGATGGCGGTGCGGCCCGACGTAGGCGCCTTCGATGAGCACGTTCAGGGACCGGTTATTCTGGCGGAGAGACAGGGATTCGAACCCTGGATAGAGTTTCCCCTATACACGCTTTCCAAGCGTGCGCCTTCAGCCACTCGGCCATCTCTCCGCGGAGCGCTCGGGAGGCGCTCCATTATTCTATCAGGTGCGGGCATTCCAAGACCTCCCAATCCC
>Ga0326727_10025904_pt1 | contig 10949 bp, 9 predicted proteins | sample MB2enrmetagenome_FD_207643 | JGI IMG/M metagenome (GOLD analysis project Ga0326727, IMG submission 207643) | Lab enriched peat soil microbial communities from McLean, Ithaca, NY, United States - MB29MY | ecosystem: Environmental > Terrestrial > Soil > Wetlands > Peat | place: USA: New York... | reverse complement strand
GCCGTTCCAAACTTTTTCAGAAGGAGTTGAACAACTACACCAAAAGGAGGTGAAACCCGAAGCAGCTTAGTTTACAATCCGCGCCACCGGACTCTCGGTGTCCGCGAATCTCCAGCTAAATACAATTCAGTGTTCAAAAACTCTTGCGTGTGACACCTCCAGCCTAACCAATGAGTGTGGAGACCTTTCACAAAAGAATCGTTCAAATCGATTTGGATGGGTATGAAGAAGGCAAGTCATATTGAGATGAGATAAAATAAAGAAAAGGTGCAACCTCATGGACAAGGCAATGATTGATTATTACCGGTGCCCCCCCCAATTTATAAATCTTCACTTTTCGGGCCAACTATTAGGGCAGAGTGGATATTTTCGCTTTGGTTCCGATTCAATTTGCTATGGTCGTTGCTCCTCCGGATTCGTGTCTAGATATCCTACGGATGCACTTTTCGATGCAGCGAGTGATGTTACGGTAAAGAATGCGACGATTTGCCTGCCTTTCGACTTAGACGAGGTAATCGATAATCTCCGCCATGAGCGTTATGCGCTTGAACCTTCCAACAGTTACCCGGCGCACGTCGCAAAGGGTATCGTCCGTAGCCTCTATTATTCCGTCCGGCCCTGGATGCCCCCCGCGCTGCGCAAAGTGATTCAAAAGGTAGGTTTGTCCGGTTGGCGGAAGATCCCGTTCCCTCATTGGCCGGTCGACCGCACGGTTGAGCGTATTTTGGAAAAGACCTTGATTCTCTCAATGTTGGCGCGACGCGTGAATCGGATTCCATTTATCTGGTTCTGGCCTAATGGAGCTACGGGCTGCGCCTCCATGACCCACGATGTCGAAACCTTGCAGGGGAGGAATTTCTGTTCGACGCTGATGAGTGTAGACGAGACTTTCGGTATCAAAGCATCCTTCCAAATCGTACCGGAAGAGCGATACGCGGTCTCTGAGAGTTTCCTGGCTGGGATCCTGCAGCGCGGCTTTGAAATCAACGTTCAGGATCTGAATCATGATGGGCACCTTTTTGAAGATCGACAAGAATTTCTCCGCCGCGCCAAACGGATTAATCAGTATGTCCGTGACTATCGTGCGGAGGGCTTCCGGTCGGCAATTATGTACCGGAATGCCGAATGGCTGGAAGCACTCGAAATTGCTTATGACATGTCCATTCCGAATGTCGCCCACTTGGAACCTCAGCGTGGCGGATGTTGTACTGTTATGCCGTATTTTATTGGGAAAATCCTGGAGCTTCCCCTAACAACTAGCGAAGATTATTCCCTTTTTGAAATTCTCGACGACTATTCCATCGACCTATGGAAGCAACAAGCTAACCCGATTCTGGAGTCGAGTGGCCTCATCAGTTTCGTCACTCACCCCGACTATCTAATCGAGCAACGCCCGCTCGAAACGTACAAGCAGCTGCTCGAATTTTTGGTTTGCCTCCGGGAAAAAAGAAAAGTGTGGATTGCGCTCCCAGGTGAGATTAATCGTTGGTGGAGGGAACGCCATCAAATGAATTTAGTGGAGAAGAATGGTCGCTGGGAAGTCGAAGGGCCCGGCAGGGAAAAAGCACGCGTCGCTTACGCGAGTTTCGATGGTCAGAGCTTGCAGTATACTTTTGATTAACTGTGGCGTGCCCAGACGAAGAAGGAATTTCTACTCGGCGCTGCCGAAGCGCGGCTGCATTCCCGTCTAGAACGCAACCTTGGCCGAAGTAACCGAAGCCGCATGATGGCCCACGCAGAAACTCGCGGCTCCCCCGTGAGGGAGCCGAGCACCACCAGGCCTAGGCCTCAACAAATGTGCGAAAAACTCTGGACACTACCTAACGGGACGATGGCATCGTAGAGCTTGAAAATGGACTGTTCACTTCAGAGTTCGACTGTCCTAGCGCGGCGACAACTCGTCCTCAGCCAGTCGACGAGGATTATTTCTTTGCCTTGGTGGATGACGTGACGGGCGGGCCCACCCGAAAGCGCGACAGGGCTTCTCCCAAGTTCTGAATGAACGACTCTGAATTGTAGACATCCTTGTCAATGCGAAGATCTTCCTTGGTAGCGATCGGCTTCACCTCATCCAGCTCAAATTCCTTTGCAACTTCTTCGACAATCTCCGACTGCACCGCGCGTTGCTGCTCCGCATAGGCGGTAACGAGGGAATGCTCGCAAAGAAGGTTTACGACCCGGGGAATTCCTTGAGAGTATTCATAAGCGACGTCGATGGCATTCGGACTGAATATGGGTTGGCCGTTCGAACCCGCGATACGCAATCGCTCCGCCACGTAATCATGCGTTTGTTCCTTTGTAAGCGGGGCAGTCTTGCAACGGAGTGTGATCCGCTGGCGTAATTGCCGCAATTGGGGAAGTTTCAGCTTTTCCTCGAGCTCCGGTTGGCCCGACAGTACTATCTGCAGCAGTTTTTCTGTGGAAGTTTCTAAATTGGTGAGCAGCCGGATTTCTTCCAGTACCGGATAGGTTAGATTTTGCGCTTCATCGAGTATGAGGACGGCCGTTTCCCCGGAACGATAACGCTCCAACAACCACTGGTTCAACTTCATGAGCTGCTGGCTTTTGGAACGCGATTCACAGGGAATATCGAATTCTGCGAGGATGAAATCAAAAAGCTGGTTTGTATTCATCCTGGAGTTGAATAGGAAAGCTGTTCTCACGCGGTGGTGATGCAACCAGTCCAGCAGTCGATTTATCAGGGTGGTTTTGCCGGTTCCCACTTCCCCGGTCAATGTGATAAACCCCTTCCGCGTCTGGATTCCATACATCAGACCGGTGAGTGCTTCTTCGATCTGCTTCGTTAGGAACAGATAACGAGGATCGGGATTGACATTGAATGGATTTTCTTTCAGTCTGAAAAAACTCTTGTACATAACCTGGAGTTCCCTTTTGGCATCGGGATCGCCTCCGCCACCGAATTGATCCCAAGTTCCAATTCTTCGTGAAATCTCTTCGAGATACCGCCTTTGCACTCTCCCGTCAGCGCAGCACCAGTGGCCGCGTGAACCACTGAAAGTTTATTGAAATTTGATTCTGGTTATGATTTGTGCTGCAGTTCCCCGAGCTGCACGAGGCCATACTGGAAGTTTGGACCTGGGCTGAATAAGCAAATGACAAGATGACATTGTGTCCAAGAGGCCGGCTCAAAGCGCCACCGGCATACCATGAATCGTAGGTCGATCCCGTCTGAGATTGACTACCGGCAAGACTCTCATTCCTGGAAAATCCGAAATTCACACTGCTTCGCCAAACTCTGCTGATTCCAAATCCCAGATTTGCCTGAATCTGATCGGTGTTCGCCCCAACTAGGGTGCCACTCCCGCCAGTCAAACCGTGGTTGTAATTAACACCCAGCGTGCTCCGCGAGAACTGATACGTCAGATTTGCTCCCCCGGAAGCAGAGAGTCGACTGCTTTTGTTTGCAACCGGCACCGCAAAGGTCGCAAAATCAGGACCGCCATAAAGTTGCAGGGCCAGACGTCCGGTCATCTTCCGCCCATAGGCCAGACTAATGACGTTATCGCCGATCACCTGTGGGTTGCCTATATACGCAAACCTGCTATAGCGCTCTACTACTCCGATCGTGTCCTTTGTCGTTAGCAGGTAGTTGTAGCCGAGGTTGCCCGTGACTTCATTGCTATCGATATTCCCAGGGTTAACGAACCGCAGTATCCCGTACACCCCCGCGAAGTTTATCGATCCCCGTGGACTCACAGCATACACCGCTTGGGGTGCGAACGCGTTGGAGTAACGTGGCCCGACAGAAGCAAAAATACTCTGATTCGGCACATAGTTCCCACCGAGGCCTGGCTGTGGGGGAACAAGTGGACCACCTGCGCCGGGAATCCCGAGGCCTGTTCCAGCCCCGAATCCAAATGACGATTGAGGTAAGTAGGCAAACTGATCGAAGAACTGGAGCTGCCATTTTGCCCATTCAAAGGTCTGAGAGAGACCCAGCTGGCCAAAAAAGCCATTGCCTTGATCAGAGCTCGTCGAATAGGTTCCTCCAGCAGTAGCATTTAGCGCTAGCTGCGAGCGGCTCCATGCTTCCAACAGACTAACGTTACCTGCAAAGAAATTATTGACATACCAGTCGCTGGGATTTCCCTGCCCAAAAGGTTGCGATTGGATCATGTTTCCGTACTGAAGGCCGGGTACCCAGTAGCTATGTCGAACCCCAGGGACGCCCAGCGTGGGAGTCTGCACGCCCGTCAGTGGGGCCATGTCCGGTTGCAGGGTGTCTAACGACTGGTCTTCCTCACCGTTCGTGATTGCACCATTGAGCACGGGTAAAGAACGACCGGCAGGTAAAGGTTTTCCCCCCTCGTCCTGCCCCCAGACGGAATTGGGAGAAACAACAAGCAAGATTATCCCTAGAGTTGTTGGCAGTGCCAGCGGGCTGATCCAGCGTTTCATCGGTATTCCTCAAGGCACAACGATGACGTCGCCAGGTTCCAACAATATGTTCTCTTCGGGTTTGCGCCCGGCGATAGCTTCTTTGTAGTTGAACGGGTGCTTCACTTGCTTTCCGTCTTCAAAGCGCAGAACGTAAATGCTCTTGACCTTCGCAAATTGGGTGAACCCACCAGTACTCGACAGTGCCTGAAGCACGGTCATGTTTGGCAGCAGCGGGAATGCCCCCGCGCGAGCCACTTCTCCCGTCACGAATACACGCCGACTGTTGATTTCGTTTACGCTGACAGTGACTTGCGGGTCGTTAATGAATTTCTTCAACCCCTCGCTGATAGCAGCCGAAAGCTGGTTTGGCGTAAGTCCGGCAGCTTGGACATCATTCAAGAGTGGCAAGGAGATCTTTCCGTCAGGTCGGACCGGAACCGTACGCGTAATCTCAGGTTCTTTCCAAACGTCAATGCGGAGAACGTCCTGAGGGCCGATCTTATACTCGGCTTCACCCATGCTGGTCTGCGGGTTTGGCTCGGGCCTTTTGTCTGCCTGAGCTTTGGCAGGTGGCGTGTCCGTCACGGGGTTCTTCGCTACTTGCGCCTGCAACCCGAATAAGCCGAAACAAACCGTCAAAATCAGACACGCTGCAGAACTCATCACATCCTCCAAGTAGAACTATGCCGAACCAAGCCTTTCGAGACCGGCCTGTTTGATCTTCGATAACAAAGATTTGTAACTGATCTGCAATTCCTGCGCGGCACGCTTCCTGTTCCAGTGCGTTCGCTCAAGCGCCTTCAATATCAACTCGCGCTCGGTCCGCCGCAACGCTGCGCGGGCAGCACTCTTTAGGGACGAAACCCTCGGAGTAGCCTTGGAGTTTCCTTCGCGATGCAAAGCCGTCCGCAACTCATCTAGAGCAGTCTTCGATTCACCCAGTGCCACTATCTTCCTCGCAACATTCTCAAGTTCCCGGATGTTGCCCGGCCAATCATGCGCGAGGAGTTGCTCCATTGAAACACCGCCCAAGACTGGAATCTCCCTATTCAACAAGGCAGCGTATTTAGCTAGGAAAGAGTCCATCAGCGCGGGAATGTCTTCCTTACGGTCCCGTAAGGAGGGCAACCGAAGGCTGACGCCGCTGATTCGGAAATACAACTCTTTGCGGAACCGCCCGGCTTCCACATCCTCTTCCAGGCTGCGCCCACTAGAACAAATCAGCCTCCTGACAGGACTGCCACTTCCATTCCTTGCCTGTCCGTCCGGTAGCATCGACAGGAGGACGCGCTGGCAAGCCAGATCCAGTTCATCAATGCTATCTAGAAAGAGCGTACCTGGGTGATCGGGTGTTGGAACCGGCAGTAATCCGTCACGGAACTGTTCAAGAAGCCGACTCGCATCCAAGATCGAACAGCTAACTTTGCTTAGGGGGGCATCACAGAATCGAGACAAACGGTGCAGCAGGCGGGCATAGACCTCCTTGCCTGTACCGCTCTCGCCTAGGATCAGCACAGGAATGTCTGTGCGGGCGATCTCCATGACTGTGGCATTTAGCGCTTCCATAGCCTTCCCTTGTCCGAAGACAAACCCATCCTCGGCGGGGAGTTCGCTCGCGCGTATTGTCGTGGCAGTCATCTGATTCGAATCTGATAATCAACAGAATTCTGGCTAGATGTTCTGGCTCCGTAGAAAACCGGAACGGCCACTTCCAGAAGTGCAAGTTTCTTACCAGGAAGTCTGGAGCTACCTAACCTCGTTTTTGGTACTAACATCTTTGTTTGCAGTAACTTCCGTAAATGTCAGTTTCCCGCAGATCTTCCGAAAAAAACTATCGCTCCCGAATTACTTCCACAAAGTGGCAAAACATTAGAACCAAGCCCTCCAATACTTCTTGGACTGAGTTGCAACGTATCGCTCTATCTGTTTGTATTTCAGTGCATTAGACAAACTTCGCCTCTCCGGAAGACCGTTGGGGCCTACCCCAAATCAGCGTTACGCTGATCTGCCCTCTCTTGTGGTCTAACACAATCTAGTTGATGGGACCGCGATTTTTTTGATCCAAAACTAAGGTTAGTTTCCGGCAGGATCTGAACCTGAAAGAGGGGATTTGCCGTGAAAAAGAAGTGTTTTTTCGTCGAGCAGATCGCGACCATTTTGAAGCAGGCCGAGCTGAGGATTCCGGTGGCCGAGCTGATTCGGCAGGTCGGGGTTGCCGAACAGACCTTTACCGGTGGAAGAAGAAGTACACGGGGCTGCAGATCGATCAGGTCCGGCAGTTGAAGCAGATGGCCGAGGAGAACACACGGCTGAAACGCATTGTGGCTGATCTGACGCTGGACAAGGCCATGCTGCAGGATGTGCTGAGAAATAAATTCTAAAGCCCTCGCGCTATCGTCTGGTGGTGGAATATTTGAGCGTGAGTTACCAGGTGAGCGAGCGGCGGGCCTGCAGAGTGAACAGAACGAACCGGGGGATGTATCGCTATCGTGGCCACAAGGATCCGCGAACAGCTCCGCGCATGCGGATTCGCGAGATCGCCCAGACGCGGGTTCGCTACAGGTACAGAAAGATCATGGTGCTGCTGAACCGGAGGGCTGGGGAGTAGGTAAGACAGTGGTGCAGCGCTTGTACCAGGAGGAAGGATTAGCGCTAAAACACAGGCCGAAACGGCATCGGCGTGCCTCGGAACAGCGGGGCGAACGGATGCTGCCGGCGGCAGCGAACCAAGCGTGGAGTTTGGATTTTGTGGCGGACCAGTTGATGGATGGACGGCGCTTCCGAGCGCTGACGATCATGGATGTGTTTACGAGAGAAAGCCTGGCGATTGAAGTGGAGCAAGCGTTGAAGGGAACGGATGTGGTGGAAGTCCTAAACCCATTTCGCTTCCAACGGAGTGCCCCAAAAGTGCTTTTTTTGCGACAATGGATCAGAGTTCACCAGTCAGATCATGGGGCTGTGGGCCTATCAGAACGGAGTGCGAACGGCGTTTTCCCGACCAGGGAAACCCACCGATGATGCTTTCGTGGAATCGTTCAACGGGACGTTTCGAGCAGCATGTCTGAATGCACATTGGTTCACTTCATTAACGGAGGCCCAGGAGATCGTGGAGACTTGGCGTGCTGCATACAACGAGAGTCGCTCTGACAGGGCTCTCGGGGTGAGGACGCCTAACGAATTCGCCAAGGGAATCGCGGCTAGCGCGATTCCCTTGGGTCTGGAAGAGCCTAAAACTCGCCTTAGCTTTGGTACAAAAAAGCCAGGCCCGGGGGATTTTCTCTCTCACTCCCGCTAGTACAACAGCCCCGGTCACCTCGTTCCCTGGGCAGATGGACAGCCCTAATTGGAATTGACGGTCGCGGTGAGACTTGTGGGAGGGGCCACTGTTGTGGTGGTGCTGCCGCTGAACTGATACGCGCCGACGTTCCACGCGCCGGTCGATGGTCGAGCAACGGGCGTGTTTGCCGGATACACAACAGTGTGCGTCGTGGAGTTGTAGGAGACTCCAGTGATGCCTTGCACGCAGGCTGCCTCCGCAACTGCGTTGTGTAGAACGCTGTCAGCACAGTAGCCCGTCGTTTCATTTGTTCCCGACGCCGTAACCGTGGGGCCGCTGGACGAAGTGGGCGCAAAATCGTTGGCAACCGTGTAGCTGTCGGTCGACGCCGTACCTACCGTCATGTAGAGCGGCGTGGTTTCCGTCACTTGACTCGGAGATTGAAAAACAGCCGATGTGCCTGTGCCACTGGTAATCCAGTGATTGTTGACTGACGTTATTGTGCCTCCGCCGGAGTCACCATTGCAATAGATGCAACCGCCCTCCCCGCTGCTGGAGTTCTCTTCTGTGTTGTTGAATACCACCATCTTGCCGCACGATCCTTGGCAGAAGTTGTTGTAGTTCCCGCTTCCCTCATAGTCGCTGAAAACATTGTTGAAATCGTAGTCGGGCGTACTGCCTTGCGGGAACTGCCACAGCACTGAGGACATCGAGCCGGGGATGTGACGGACCACGTTGTTGTAGAAGAGGTTCGGCGTGCCGTCACCGGGGAAAGTCCCTCCACCAGGTTCGCTGCCGTAGTTCTGCAGCGGCCAATCGGTGTGCGAACCGCCGTCGTCGGCGTTATAGCCCCACTCAAACAGATTGTCGTGGAAAATATGCGTCGAGAGCGGCGAGTTGTCCCCGCCATTGTAGCGGACGACGTTGTACTGAACGATCCAAGTATCCCCTTGGTTGCCGCACCAGGAAAGCGAGTAGGAGTCCGAGTCCGACCCGTCAATCACGTTGAACTGCATGATGACGCCATAGTATGCGCCGTTCGATGGGATGCCACTGATACCATTTATAGCCGCACCAAACGAACCGGAAGGGTTGCCGCTGCCATTAAACTTTACGTGGCTCCAGCCGTGAATGTAGTTGTCCTCGATCCAGCGGGGATTTGGGTTAGGAGAGCCTTGGACCTGAGCGGATTTCCCCTGAGTGAATATGTACGCTCCGACCGTGGTCGTGCCCGTGCCCCAGCACATCCCCAGCATCTCAAAATTGTCGAAATGGTAGTAGATCGCTCCGTTCGCGCTGAAGAGATTCGCACCGCCGCCACCGTACGTGCAACTCGATACCCCCGCGCCGCTGCCCGACACGCTGTTCAGGGGGTTATCCCCGTTGATGATGGGCCGCGTCCACGAACTTCCCACGTACCACGTCTGGTCCACGCCGATGTAGATGTGCGCGCTGGACGTACCGCTCCACGTCCAACTCCACGTTCCTCCCACGGCGACTCCAGAACTTGGGCTGCTGTTGCCCGTGTGCCAAGTGTCGCCGCCACGGAAGATGAATCCCGTACCCGCTGAGGGCGTGACGGCGGCGCAGTTGCTCGCGCAGTTCGGCATTCCCGGCGCGTGCAGCCACGGACTCGACTCGCTCGTTCCCGCGTTGGAGTCAGAGGCTCCCGTGCTGCCAGTTCCCGCTCCCGCCGCGACGAAATAGCAGTTCGTCACGCCGAGGCTGGCCAGCGTCACGTTCGCGCCGGCCGGATTCGCCGGGTTCAGGTAGTTCGCCCCGCTTGGGCAAGTCCCGCCCGCCGCGAAAGCCAGATGAGCGCATCCCAGAGAAACAAAAAACAGAATCGCAATTGAAAGAGAAGTTCTGTGCATAGGCAGCCTCTTGGTATATTCAGATTTACCGCTTCTTGCTAACGCTCCATCACGTGAGCAAGTTCCCTTCTCCGGGGTTCCAGGAGTAGCTGTAACGCCAGTACACGCCGTTTGGCGCAAGATCCAAAACAAACAAAACAGCATTAATCGAAACTGTCCGGGGCCTGCAATAGCGCTCCTTCGCTGGACTTTGGAGAACTATCGCGGGCGGAAGCTGTCTTGTGGTCATCACGACAACTTCAATTGTCCGATAGGCTCTTCGATGGGAACCACTGGTCCGAGGTACAGACTTGGGGCATGTACGAGAGCCTGTCCGAGAGGCATGGTTGTCGCTATACGGGCTTACATTGCGTCCAGCGGTCCGGCATCAGCGCCCTTGGCAGGCGGTCCGCTCGATCGCCTACGGCACGGTCACCGTCGCATAATTCTAATCGGAACTCTCCCCACCATTTAGGTCCACAGGCGTTACCACATTATTGAAGTACGGAATGTCCCATGCTGATGACTAGACCGAACGTCATGCAAACAGATTCTGAGTCAAAGTGCCGTATCCTATTGATTGCACAGGGGAATGAGCTTAACCGCGTCGGTCCAAAACGTCACAGGCCTTCTTCTTTGCCCCCCTGGGGATTTGATAAAAGCTTTGGCGTGGCATCGCTATTCCCAAACACCCGCATTTGGGTTACGGTTGAAAGGACCGTCAGGGAGCGGTGCGGTCGGGCGCCCGTGTCCTGAATCCCCACCTACGGGCTTATCGGACATGCCTCCAACGGAATGCTTTGCTGAGCGCAATGAGTCGGGCAGAATAAAGTGCTGAAATTCCTCTCGGGGGACATGGGATTGCATTCTGGAAGGGCTCCCAAGGAGATTCAAGTTTGCATCTTTCCGTGATCGGTTGTGGCTACGTAGGACTAGTGACGGGCGCGTGCCTCGCGGCGGCGGGACACGAAGTGACTTGCGCAGACATCGATGCTGAGCGCATTGCGCGCCTAAATGCCGGTGTCGTGCCGATCTTCGAGCGGCACCTCGATGAAATCCTTGCTTCCGTGCGCCAGGCCAACGGCATTTCTTTCACCGCGGACGCTGGCGAAGCCATCCGCGCCGGGGACGTCATTTTCATCTGCGTGGGCACTCCACCGAAAGACAGTGGTGAGGCGGATCTCTCCGCAATTGAGCAGGTCGCACGGCAGATTGCCGAGGAGGCCCGTTCTCCCAAGCTCGTGGTCGAAAAGAGCACTGTTCCCGCGGGCACTGGCCTCGCGTTGCAGCGTGCGCTCATCGCTTACAGCCGTGGCAGCAAGAAATTTTTCCGGGTGGCCTCGAATCCAGAGTTTCTCCGCGAAGGCAACGCTGTCCAAGACTTCTTTCATCCGGACCGGATCGTTGTTGGTGTTCAA
>Ga0326727_10025903_pt1 | contig 10950 bp, 9 predicted proteins | sample MB2enrmetagenome_FD_207643 | JGI IMG/M metagenome (GOLD analysis project Ga0326727, IMG submission 207643) | Lab enriched peat soil microbial communities from McLean, Ithaca, NY, United States - MB29MY | ecosystem: Environmental > Terrestrial > Soil > Wetlands > Peat | place: USA: New York... | reverse complement strand
TGCTCTTCGGGAATGCGCACACCAGATTCGCGCATGAGAATTGGCAGGACTTCTCGAGAATTTCTGCCTTCATGCAGCAGGACCGTGTGCTCGCAAACATCCCCTCCGAAGCGTGCGAACATGTGCTTCCATGCCAGGTAGTGATAATGCAGCGTGTCGATAATGACACCGTCGAGATCGAACAGCACTCCCCGGATCATAGATTTCTCCTCAATTCTTAATCCGCAGCTGGCCAATGAATCGCCGGGCTTCAATGACCTCTAGGGCTGAGGGGTCTGCATCACGCCATTCGGCCAGGAAATCCTCAAGTTCCGTCCGTGCCTCTGGCTGAGCCGCTCTCGTTTTGAGCAACCTGCCGAGATGAAAATGCGCCAGAGCGTAGTGCGGATTATAGGAAAGGGCATCACGATAGGCTTGATCCGCGTCGGGCAGCAGCCTCATTTTTTCATAGATCTGGCCAATGGCATCGAAAAAGAAAGCGCGGTCATATGGAGTGCTCCAGTACCCCAGCTTGCTTTTGATCCATTTAAGATCATTGATCGCCGTTTCCGCCTCCTGGTTTTTGCCTTCGTCCACCAGGATCAGTGCCAGCAGGTGCTGATAGTATTTGTATGCGGGCTTGTAATTCGTGGCGGAAATCAAGTTGGAATCGAGGAGATTGCGCAACTGTCCAAGAGCATTCCGGGCGGCGGGGAGGTTATGCAAGTCGACCTGGATCAGTCCGTTCATCCAGATCAGCTCGTCATGCGGCGAGTCATATTGGGCTGCGCCCGCAAGTTTCAGACCCTGTTCGCACATTGACAAGGCGTTTCCCAAATCCCCTTTCCGATAGTTGAGGAAGGCAAGTCCCGCGTAGCATTGGGCCCTCTGCATTTTTTCTGTCGTAGCCTCGAAAAAGGACTTCAGCCGTTCAGAAGCGGCCTTGTAGTGTCCGCGCATGATCTCGATATTGGCCAAGTTCCGGGTGGCGTAGTACATCTGGGGATCCATGTGGATTGCCTTCGATTTCATCTCCTCGGCTTTTGCGTAATCGCCGGACTGCATGTAGGCGTCTCCGAGGCTGTCATACGCATTGGCCGACTGATCGAGTTTGAGATATTGGCGGGCGGCCTCGATTGCCTGGGCATGCTCGCCTTTCCAGGCATAGCAATATGCCATGTGGTTGTAGGCACGTGCGTACCGGTTATCAAGGCTCAGCGCGTCCTGGTATTTGCTAATCGCTTCGTCGACATCGGCAGTGTGGAAATAGGATTCGGCCAGCTCATAATGGTTCTCAGTATTTTGCGGCTGGAGTCCGATCAGCTTTTGAAAGTAGACCCGCTCTTCGATAGGCTTTCCGAAAACCCGGGCAAGGAAAGCTTCGACCCTCAACTGATCGGTCTCGGTCAACGCGCCGGCCTGTTTGCGTGCCGCCAGTATCTCGGACTGAGCCGCATCCCACTGATTCTTGAAAACGAACACCTCACCGCGCATCAGGTGGGCAAGCGCGAGATTCTGATCAATCTCCAGCGCGGAGCGAAGCTCGAACTCGGAGACGTTCATGTCCAGGCGTTCCCAGGCTTTGGCTCCCCGGTAATAATGGCGCAAAGCGTCCCATTGCGAAGAGAGGAGTTGCACGGCTGTGCGATAGTCCGGCTGTCTTCCGTCGATGTGTTGCTCCGCAATTTGCGGGTCGTAGCGATTCAGGGTGTAAAAGGCCAGCCTGTCGATCCCCTGATTCAGAAGATCGTCGACGCCGCGGAACCGATCTGTGCGGGTTTCCCTTTTTCCGCGAACTACGCAATCCAGCCTGATCTCCAGCTGACCCAGAGAATTGTTCACCTGTCCCGAAAGCAACAGCGCGGGTTCGTGCATTTCCCGGTGAAGAGGAAGAATGCTTTGCAGAAATGAAGCACTGCGTGCCTTGCTTCGCGCCGCCTGCCTGCGTGCCCCTTCGATCGTCAGAAGGTGACTGAATTCCTGCCGATCGACAACAGTAATTTCGGGAAACTGCGAGAGCACCCGTTTCAGCACGAAACCGACCATCTGCCCGTCAACCGAATCGGAACCGCCGACAAAATCTTCAAATTCGATGCAGGGATAATAAACCGATCTGCGAAGCGCAAGGAAAGCCGAAAATGAAAGAATGAGAATTATCACCGCTGTGGCGGCAAGAGCGACCTTTGGCCTGCGGAAAATCCGGAGGGACTTCAAAACCGTGTGTCCGCGTTTGTACGGGATTTCCGTTGAAGCCCGCAAGTGGTTCTGATCTGCCAACGCATCTCCGGAATTCGGCGTCAACCGGTTGAGGCTGTGCGCCGGCAAACTCTGCTTCAAGTCGAGGTCGCGTCTTAGTCGCTTGAGGTCAGCACACAGATCTGCCGCTGTCTGGAACCTGAGATCGCGATCTTTTTCGAGAAGCTTGCAGATGATGTCATCCAGCTTCGCTGGGATTTCCGGATTCAAACGCCGCGGCAGCGTGGGATTTTTTGTCAGGATCTCCTGAAAAAGAATCGGCTGAGTGGTCCCCTTAAAGGCCGGAATGCCGGTGGCAAGTTCGTACAGTACCGAGCCGAGCGAAAACAGGTCCGATCGGGAATCGAGCTCCTCGCCAAGGGACTGCTCGGGCGACATATAGGGAAGAGTGCCGATAGTCACGCGGGGCGTGCTTGCATATTCCGATGGAGATGCGGCAGCGGGAGAGGCAGGCGTCTGGCCGGATTCCATTCGATTGGCCAAAGCCAACTTTGCCAGGCCGAAATCGAGGATTTTTACATGACCGCGCTGCGTAACGAAGATGTTGGCCGGTTTGATATCGCGGTGCACGATGCCTTTTGCGTGGGCTGCCTCCAACGCATCGGCGATCTGGAGCGCAATGCGGACGATCTGATCGGTTGGCAGGGGTTTGCCCTGTGTCAGGCTTCGCAGCGTTTGGCCTTCGAGCAGCTCCATGGCGATGTAAGGCCCGCGCTGAGACTCCCCGATTTCGTAGATCGTGCAGATATTCGGGTGATTTAACGCTGAAGCCGCGCGGGCCTCTCGCTGGAAACGCTGAAGATAATCGGGATTCGTCGCCAGGTTTTCCGGGAGCAGTTTCAGCGCAACCTCACGGCCGAGTTTGGTATCCCGCGCGCGGAACACGACCCCCATGCCGCCGGCCCCCAGTTTTTCAAGGATCTCGTAATGTGCGATCATCTCAACCATTAACCAAACACCATAACTCAAAGCCGTAAATAGTCCAAGCCTCATTTAAGAGTCGTCTAATCCAGCGAAAGGTGCACCAACCTCAAAGACTCGCAAGGACGTTCATGAGCTGCGGAGCTTCGCGGATCTATCAGTACAAATCCGCGAAAATCCGCGGTTTGTAATCCGCTCGGAAGCAGGCTGACGGGTTCTTCGTCCTATTTTTGAGTCTCCGATGCTTCATTTAGGTAATCGCATCTCGTGGTCTTTGGGTTAAGCTCAGAATTCAAAAAGTCGAAGCGCGATTGACACGAATTGTTTACAATCCGCTGGATGTCCGCTCCTGCCGTTTGCCCTTTTCGTGCTGAGGCCGCGCTAACGGTATCGAGAGAATGATTTTTTCCCTTCTTGCATTGGTGGCGTTGAGTTTCGGCCTGCTGGGATTTCTTCTGAACTCCTTTTACTTCAGCAAGCATGGTCTCCTTGAAAGCTTGAAGCAAGAGATTCAACACCTGGAGAGAATGCTGGAAATCCGCGAACAGGAAAATGCAAATACTCAGCAAGAGGTCGAAAAAACCGGGATTCCGGTGCCGCTTCTGAAGCGGCATCTGGAAGAGAAAAGGAATCCGGTGAATTCATTCCAGGACAGAGCCAAGCGACAGAAAGATCAAATTCGACTGATCGAGAAACAATTTCCGGAAATCAGCCTGAACGTGGACCGGACTGAAGGGAGACGTCAAGAAAATCCTACGTTCAAACCGGAGGAATCCGCGTCTGAGACAGTCCCGCAAACAAAGGAGCAAAAAATTCCTTTATGGAAAGATAACTTGAACAATATACTGGATATGCTGAACAAAATCGAAAAGGAAGAGAATATCTAATCGCGTTCTTACGGGGAGTGGGCGCCACAGGACTCGAACCTGTGACCCCTGCGGTGTGATCGCAGTGCTCTGCCAGCTGAGCTAGGCGCCCGTGAAAAATCTTTTGTAACATTCCAGTTTCTATTTGTAAATAGGAGATTCCTCAAGGGAGTAGTGACATGTTCGAAAACGCCAGATTATTCGCACGATTGCTTTCTGTTACTGTTCTGATTGTTGCAACGGGATTGGTGGCTATCCGGGCGCAAGACACAACGCTGGAAGACATCAAGTACAAGGAGGATTACGATCGGATCCAGTCGATACTGAAGGTCAGCGACATCCTGAAGAGGGACGATCGGATTGTGACTATGTACAAAGAACGGCCTGACATGGATCCAAAACTGCAGACCTACCTCGACAGCATTTTTACAAGGGATCTGGAGGAATTCATGAAGCAGCAGAATTATGCTGCTCTGAAGACCTTTTCTGAACGCACGCTCAAATTACGGCCGAAATTCGGAGACGTCTACCTGTATCAGGGCATCATGCTCAAGAACGACAAAAAAATGCCGGAAGCGATGACGGCCTTCGCCAGATGCTATGGAATGAAAAGCCAACTGCAAGCCAAGGCCAAGCAGCAACTGGACCTGCTCTACCGTGCTGCGAACGGTGGGAGCCTCATCGGCCAGGAAAAGTTCATCAAAGAAGCCATGAAAGACTTGAAGTAGTCAGCAGTGGGCAGTCGGCGGCATCCAATATTCAGCTTGCGATTACCGACTGTCAACTTGAATTGACGCATAACTGGGAATACAATTTCAGATGTGATGGTAATACTTCTTTGGTTTGTACTGCTGTCTCTTCATGTTGTTGACCCGCTGTTTCCGCCGAATGCTGTCGCGGGCGGAACCGTCATCGCGGAATTGCACTTTGCAGCCGGGGAAGTGAAAAACGTGGGAATTCTGTCGGGAGAAGAACCGTTTGTCGGCTCGGTGCGGTCCGCTCTCGCGAAATGGCGCTTAACCCCGCCGCAAGACGGTGACGAGCTTGTGGTTGTCCGTTTTTGCCAACCTTTTGTTCCTAGCATAGGCAATGACGGAGAAGAGGTCAATCCAGCGCATCCGGATTCAGCGTTGCCTTACCCCAAATTTTTGATTCCTCCCGTATATCCTGCGAATGCCCTCGGGCAGGGAAGCGTGGTCTTGCGGACTGAGATTTCCTCAGAAGGTCGCGTTACCAAGGTGGATGTGGTTCGATCCGTGGGTGCCCTGACGGAACCAAGCATGGACGCAGTCCGTAAATGGGAATTTGCAGCGCCCGAGGATGACAAGGGCGTAAAACGGTCATCTCATGCCTACGGAGTGTTTGTGTACGAGTTGCCCATTCTGGGTATAGGCGTTAAGCCAAGAAAATAGGGCTCTGCTTTATCTGGAGGCAACGGCCTCCCTTTTTTTGTGGCCTGTCCCGATAGCATTATATATGCTATCGGGACAGGGAGCCGATTTCATGAAAAAAGAACAGCAGGTCCAAAGGATCAAAAGACAGATGTTGGAGTTGGGGCCAATGTTGCCTGGCAGCCTCAGTGAACAGTGGAACGTGTGCGGAACTCCGGTATGCAAATGCAAGGACCCGCAAAAACCGGTCCGTCACGGTCCATACTACCAACTCAGCTTCAGTGTTAAAGGAAGGAGCTCCACGCTCTTTGTCCGACAGGAAGAAGTTCCAGAGGCGCGAAGAAGGATTCGGTGCTACAAGCGGTTCAAGGAACTGGTCATGGCTCTGACACAAGCCTACGTCGATCTCGCTCGTAAGCAGAGATTATCCGGGAGATTGGAGCCATGAAGATCGAGGAGAGGTTTTCGATACCTTAAAAAAACGCTGGAGTCCGGGGAAGGGAAACGAAATTTATCCAACGTGCGCGCAACTTGGATGCATTGTGCTTCCTGGCTCTCATGCCCGTCGGCCATGCATGCAAGGTTCACCCCGCAAGCGGAGGCCTTCCTGGGAACCTGCCTGCAATACACCATGAAGCGGGGCGTCACTGGACTGACAGCAAGATCAGGATCCATGCCTTTTACTGTATGCTCGGGATTTCCCTGATGAACTACTTGCATGCTCAGGCACAAAAGGTCTGTCTCCGAATTACGGTCGAGCAACTCAAAGATGAGCTACAAGGCATCACTCAGTATGTTCTGCTCTATCCGCTACAGGGCGAAAAAGGACCCTACCGAACGACTACTATCCAGAACAAGCTGAGTTTAACCCAGAGCCTTCTGGCAGACGCGATTGGACTGGAGGCTTTGATCCCGAAAAAAGTAGGTAAGACAAAACGCGATCGCTAATCATCTGTGAATACAGCTTTTAAGATCTTTCTATCAGCGTTCGCAGTAAACTCCCGCTAGGAGACCGGATCGAAAATCTCCGCCGTTCCGGCGTCGTCCCCTCCCGCCCCCAGAGATCGACTGTCGGAAGGAACCGTACCAGAGTGCCCGGAGCGTGCCTGATTCAAAGAAGGCCCGCTGCCTGAAGTGTTGGAGGCACGGTCGAAAACTTCCGTATCAATGAGCCTCTGGTCGCTAGCGGGCCCCCGGCGACCAGTACACGCCCATCTAGCAGCAGAAGCGCGGTGTGGTCTGTCCCGGACGCCTGCAGTTTTGGCCGAAGAAGACGTGCCTGCGGCGACATCAAACAATTCCACCTCGGCCACAGGTTCCGATTGGTTCTCTCATCCAACGATCAGAATTCTGCCATCCTGCAGGCTGGAGGCTTCGATCAATGGATTTGCCCCGGATCTATTCCCAGAAGGGATGCAGATGGCGCTAAGAGAAACATTATGGCGAATATAAGGAACAATTTTACCGTTCAGATTAGTCTCGCCTGTGCGCCGAAGACGCAGATGTGTCGAAATGAACTTCTCATGGACTCCTCTCCTGGCGGGAGTTTACGGCGAAACGACACGGGGCGAAAATGCGGATGTTGATCTTATAGGACTCAATTCGTGCGCGGCCGCACTACCCATGATAATAGGGTAATACGGTCTTCCAAGGTATAAGTAATTGTAAAATAATGGCTTGCCGTAAAGAACTGGCTTTTTCACAGTAAGCTCTTGCTAGGGCGGCAGATGCTGCTCCATATTTAGACGCTTTAGCGGAGACCCATCGTGACCAAAATCACCGGAGATAGAGATGATGATTATTGAGTGAGGGTGCGAACTTCTCGAAATGCGAAGAAAGTCGCAAGGACCTGCGTGGAAAGTGGAAATCCTGGCGGAGGAAGCAGGTCGAGTTTCTTGTTCTGTGAATACATCTCATTAAGCCCAGAGGCAATCGAATTGCCGTTCATGTAAACGGTCACCGATGCGATATTCGCGATGCTGTTTCCATAGACGTAGAAATTTCCCGCAGGGCGGCCAACTGGATTTATGACGGTGGGAGAACTCCCCGTCAAGGAGATAAGAGTCCCGTCAACGTGGAAGTCCCCACGCAATTGGTTTCCCGTGGGATTGCTTATGACATTCTGGGCTCCCCAGGTGCCTCCGGTGACTGAATCTGCCTCCCAATGGCCGCCGTTCCACACGGCGGCAAAGCCTTGAAGGGTCGACCCAGTGACCCCCGTGTACTGATACTCGGGCTCGAGCACGTCGAGCTGTGCTACAACTGCGAGAGTGTCGGTGGAACTTGGCGAGTGATCGGAATATTGGATGCCGCCGTTGATGAGAGCGCTGCCGGTTGCCGTTACTGTGCAGCGTCCATGGACGGTTCCTTCAACTACGGCATCCCCGTTGACTGCAATAATCCCATTGGCCGGCAAATTCATCGTCACCGGGCTCCCAGCAAGATTGTTGTTGTGCACAATTACGGTGCCATTGGATTGAAAGATCAGCCGGGTTGTATCGTTGAATGTGTAGGCGTTCGTGGCGCCGGAAGAGAATGGCGTTATTGTCTGTGGGAAACTGATCTGTCCTCCATTTTCAGTAATGTTCCCCGAAACTGTTGGGAGTCCATACGGAGGATTTCTGTTGATCGGTCCGGCGGAATAAAAATCACCATTGATGGTTGTGCCGAGGTAGACGTTGACTCCGTGCGGATCGTTGACGCAGAGTCGGCCAGCGAGCGTAAACGTGGACTGAAACGCTAAATCGAAAGCGAATGTATTGTAAAACAGTGTCCAATTGGCCAGCGTCTGAGGTGACACTGCAAGCGTTTGTGTCAGGGTCACGCTCGACGGCTGAACGTTCGGATTTGACGGAAGGAATTGGCCGACACTCGTGATCGTGTAGAAGACGGGGTAAGGTGCGATGGGAGAACTACTGGCTGGGGAGTCGCGGCGTGCCAACGTGACGGTATAGTCCCCGTTCTGGTTGAGTCCCGGGTACGACACGGGTTGCTGATTAAACACCACTGTCCCATCTGCCGGCAGGTTGCCGGTCGTGTAATTCGTGCGGAATCCATTGATTCCCTGTTCGAGTCCCATCTCGGCGGCATACCATGCCACTGCTTGGCGCTGATGATTGGAGGCGATATCCAGCTCAAGCATTGAATTGGTGCTCAAGGCAAGTCCGATTCCAAGCAGGATGGCGGTAACGAGCAAGACCATAACTAGTGCAACTCCGGATTGGTCCCGGCCCCGCGCTGACACTGCGTCAATAAAGTGACGAACCTTCTCTCTCATCGGCTTCTCATCGCGCTATGTTGTTACGGAAGAAAACAGTTTGGTTCAAAGTGAGCCGGCTGTGGTGATCAGGCCAGTTGGGATCTCCTGTTTTTAGGTGAGAGCGCCCCGTAATCGTGACCTGGACGCCACGCACGAGCGACAGCTGACTTGTGGTGGGATTGGCGATCGGCACTGCGGGTGTCGTCGCATTCGAGTCGGAATCCACCAGAAATACAACGTTGAGGTTTTCAATATCATCAGCCAATGTAGTTGCTCCGGCAGCCCCTGCGTTGCTGTTGGCAAGTCGTTTGAGGAAAGGATGGGCAGGATCCGTGGTTGCATCGATAAAATAGGTAATTGAAGAAAGTGGATACACCAGAGGTGGTGGGCCGCCTTCGATTTGTTGAGCGGCCGTCATGTTGGGGTTAGGGACTTGTGCGGTGCTTCCAGGATTCAGGCTTAGGGAATCCTGGCCATTGGAGAACTCGAGCCCGCCGTCATTGTCGACTTGCGTGACCTGTCCCAGTGAGACTTGAAACCCGTTGCTGATCAGGACGACCTGCCCGGCTGAGAACAGGGCACTGTTTTCCACGTAGACGATCTGTCCCCAGTTAGCAGAGGGACCTGGGAGAGTCTGGTTAACAAAGCCGGTATTCCCCATGCCCCCGAGAAACACAAGCATGTCCGTTTTGATCGGAGTAGCCAGCGGATTTCCCTCTCCATCCAAGTTTACTGTGGAGCCTGCCTGGTAAGCCGGTGTTACAAAATAGATAAAGCTTGCATTGACCGCCGCTCCCAAGGGCCCCATCAAGGCTCCCGGCGGGACAAGAATTTGGGGGCTGCCGTTAATCGGCGTAAGGTAGGGTACGCCGGATCCGGCATTGACCAGTTCGCGGCAGATGAAATTCAGGGCGGAGGTCACGTTCTGCTCTAGTTCCAGCCCCTGCTGCGTAGTGGAATGCAGGCCTTGGCTGACCTTGAGCACGCTGACCACTGCGCCCATGGCAACGACGAGAACGGCGGACCCGATGAGGAGCTCTGCAAGCGAAAACCCGATTTCCTGCGACCGCCACAATCGGTGCAGCACATGTCCGAAACGCTTGAGGCAACGAGTACTGGCCTCAGTCGGTGAGATCCGAAAAAGTTGTGTCAATCGCACTGAGTTCCACCTTCGAGGCATGTGGCGGCTGCACGTCCACCACGATTAAGGTGAGTCCTGATCCGAAACTGGATGCCGTGTACGAGCCGCTAAACCCAGGGGGAAACTGGGCTGCATTTTGGAAGCTGGCCTGAGTCCCACTGTCGCCGGGATAAGGGCCTGGATTGGTCAAGAAGTATTCCATTTGAACTTGGGCCAGGGAAACAGCCTGTTGTCTCTCAAGGGCTCCGCGATGAATCATCGCGGCTAGTGGAATTGCGCTGGCAAGAGAAAGAAAGGCACCGGCCATCAGAGCGAGTGCGATAAGCGTTTCAACCAGTGTAAATCCGTTTTCCGCCTTCAATGTGCGTGATGTCGACATCACTTAGATCTCTCTTATTGCCAGGAATTGCTGCTTGGGACGTATTGCCAGATGTGAACTCTTCCGGTTCCCCCAAGAAGCGTCACCGCACGCAGGGTCGCCGGATCGCCGTTTACGTGCCTGATGAAGAAGGTGCCGCTGCAGAGAGTGGTGCCTGTTCCATCCGTAGCTGCCTCGCCGTTGTCCAGAAACGTGACTGCAACGTTGCTGGCTGGACCCAGCACCGTGTTGCCCAGGGCATCGGGGGTATCCAAGACAGGATTTGAATTCAGGAATGTCGTATTGCTTGGAAACACGAAGGGGCCGCGGACCGATCCCGTTCCGGGGGCGACCACCACAGAATTCGGTGCTGAATCAAACTGCACGAGGATGTTGCCGTGGCTTCCAACAGCCATGGCCTGCGCAATATTCAACTCTTGGGCAACCACCTGCGCAGCGGCATCCGCGTCGGACTGTTCCATAGCCGTCTGGAACATCGGAATGGCCATCGCCGCGACAATCGAAGCAACCGAGACGACCATTAACATCTCCACCATGCTGTATCCATGCTGCTGCTTGTTTACTCGATCCACGTGCGTGCCTTTTCTACTGCTTATCGTAACAGCTGATAGAAACCATTATCGATAAGTTGTGTTTTACTAATGTGACCGCAGTCACAAAACTGCCGGTTATCGAACCTATAATCCTTTACTAACAATGAGTTCCTATACATCCAGACTTCTTTTGCCTCCCAAAGACGCAAATATGGCATGTTTTCA
>Ga0326727_10025902_pt1 | contig 10950 bp, 9 predicted proteins | sample MB2enrmetagenome_FD_207643 | JGI IMG/M metagenome (GOLD analysis project Ga0326727, IMG submission 207643) | Lab enriched peat soil microbial communities from McLean, Ithaca, NY, United States - MB29MY | ecosystem: Environmental > Terrestrial > Soil > Wetlands > Peat | place: USA: New York... | reverse complement strand
CTGATCCTCGCCGGGCTCGGCCTTTCCGCGCTCAACGCGCGCTCGAGCGAAGCGAATTTCGACGAGCAGCTCGGGGTCTATCTCAAAGCGCTGGTGGCCAATGTCGCCGTAGTCGGGGAGGAGTCGCGCGCCGCCTCTTCTCCGGCGATCGATCCCCAGTTCGAGCTCGCCTTTTCCGGGTGGTACTGGCAGATCACCCGCCTCGATGTGGAACGCCCGGAAATTCGCACCTCGCGCTCGCTGTTCGCGACCCAGTTGCCGAGCCTGGGCGGGCCCGACGCCGGGCAAGAGCGCGGCGCGGCGCGCAGCGGCTACGTCGTCGGCCCCGGCGATCGCCCGCTGCGCATGATCGAGCGCGAGATCGACGCCGGCGAAGAGGGTCGCTACCTCATTCAGGTCGCCGCCAACGCCGACGTGATTCAGAGCGAGATCGAGGACTTCGAATACGCGCTGGCGGCGACGTTTCTGGTGTTGGCGATCGCGCTGCTCGGCTCGACGGCGCTGGCGGTGCGTTTTGGCCTGCGCCCGCTCAGGGTGTTACGGGAGGGGCTCGCGGCGATCCGGCGCGGCGAGGCGGAGCGGATCAGCGGCGAATTCCCCCAGGACGTCGCGCCGCTCGCCGCCGAGATCAATCTTCTGCTCGACGCCAATCGCGGCGTGGTGGAGCGCGCGCGCACCCAAGTCGGCAATCTCGCGCACGCGCTGAAGACCCCCTTGAGCGTCATCGTCAACGAGGCCGATTCCAACAGCCCCACGCTCGCCGACAAAGTGCGCGAGCAGGCCGGCGTGATGCGGCGACAGGTGAGCTTCTACCTCGATCGCGCGCGGGCGGCGGCGCGCGCCCGCGCCGCCAGCGCGGCCACCGAAGTTCGGCCGGTGATCGAAGGCCTCGTGCGCACTTTCGAAAAGGTCTACCGCGACCGCGCACTCGCCTTCTCCATCCACGCGCCGGACCGCCTGCGCTTTCGCGGCGAATCGCAGGATCTGACCGACATGATCGGCAATCTGCTCGACAACGCCGGCAAGTGGGCGCGCCAGCGCGTCGTCGTCGGCGCCGAGCGCGATCCGGACCTCGACGCCGCCGGCCGCCGCTTCTTCATCGTCACGATCGACGACGACGGCCCCGGGCTCGATCCGCAGGCGCGCGCCGCGGCGCTGGTGCGCGGGCAAAAGCTCGACGAATCGCGGCCCGGCTCCGGCCTCGGGCTCTCCATCGTCGTCGACCTCGCCTCGGCTTACGGCGGCGCGCTGCGCCTCGAAGAGAGCCCGCTCGGCGGCCTGCGGGCGAGCCTCAGGCTGCCTAGCCTCTGACCAAGGGCCCCGGCGGCGCCGCGGCGGCGGGAGCTTGACGGAGAAAACGCCGATTTCCTGAAATCGAAGACATGCAATAAGAACCGCTGCGCGCGTCGTTTCCCTTGTTGCGCCGCGTCGCCTTAAGAGGCCGCCTCGATGCTGTGGTTCGTCCTTGCCGGCATGACGGGCCTCGCGGCGTTGGCCGCGCTGTGGCCGTTGGCGTTTCGTCGCGACGGCGGCGCCGACGCGGCGAGCGAAGTCGCCTTCTACAAGGCCCAGCTCGGCGAAATCGAGCGCGACGTCGAGCGCGGGCAATTGCCGGCCGAGGAAGCCGCCGGCGCGCGCGCCGAGGCCGCGCGGCGCCTGATCGCCGCGAGCGCGGCGGCGCCGGCCGCAAGCGGCGCCGGCGAAGCCCCGGGGCTACGGCGAATTGCCGCCGCGCTCATGGTGATCGTCATTCCCTCGGTCGCGCTCGCCCTTTACGCCGACCTGGGCCGGCCGGACCTGCCCGACGCGCCGCTCGCCGGCCGCGCCGCGGACGTCCGGAGCGCCCGAGCCATCGAGGCGGCGATCGCGCGCATCGAGGCGCGCTTGGCCGCCTCGCCCGACGACGGCAGGGCCTGGGCGGCGATCGCGCCGGTCTACATGCGCCTCGGCCGCTTCGACGACGCGGTCAACGCCTTCGGCGAGTCGCTGCGGCTCAACGGTGAAAGTGCGGCGCGGCGCGCCGATTACGGCGAGGCGCTGGTCGGCGCGGCGGGCGGCGTCGTCACCGCCGACGCGCGCGCCGCCTTCGACAAGGCGCTCGCCGCCGAGCCGGGCCTGCCCGCGGCGCGATTCTATCTCGGCCTCGCCGCCGAGCAGGACGGCGACAAGGCGAAGGCGATCGCGATCTACCGGGCGTTGCTCGGCGAGGCGCCCGCCGACGCGCCCTGGACGCGCGCGCTCGCGGCGCGGCTGGCGGCGCTCGAGGGCGCCGCCGCCGCGTCCGCGCCCGCGAGCGCCCCGTCGGACGACGGGCAGGCGGCGATGATCCGCGGCATGGTCGAGCGGCTGGCGACGCGGCTGGCGCAAAACGGCGGCGACGCCGGCGAGTGGGCGCGCCTTATTCGCGCCTATTCCGTGCTGCACGAACCGGAAAAAGCCAGGGGCGCGCTCGCCGCGGCGCGTAAGGCGCTCGCCGCCGACGCGCAGGCGGGGCGCGATCTCGACGCGCTGGCGCAGGAATTGGGACTGGGAGGCTGATCGGTGACGCGAAAAGGCCGCCGACTCGCGCTCATCGCCGTCGCGCTCGGCGTCGTCGCCGCCGCCGTCGGCTTGGCGCTGTACGCGCTGAACGACAGCATCGTCTTCTTCTACAGCCCCAGCGAAGTGTTGCAGAAGAACATTCAGGCCGGCGCGCGGCTGAGGGTCGGCGGCCTCGTCCAGCCCGGCTCGGTTGTCAAGGCGGCCGACGACAAGCTGGATTTTTCCATCACCGACGGCGCCCACCGGATCAAAGTCTCCTATGAAGGGCTGCCGCCCGACCTGTTTCGCGAGGGACAGGGCGTCGTCGCCGAGGGAGTGCTGGAGGCGCCCGGCCAGTTGCGCGCCGAAACGATCCTCGCCAAGCACGACGAGCGCTACATGCCGCGCGAAGTCGTCGACGCGCTGAAGAAACAGGGCCGCTGGCAAGAGGGGAGCGGTAAGCCGTGATCGTCGAAATCGGCCATTTCGCCCTGATCCTCGCGCTCGCCCTGGCGCTGGTCCAGGCAAGCGCGCCGTTGGTTGGCGCCTGGCGCGCCGATCGCGCGCTGATGGGCGTCGGCTCGAGCGCGGCGCTGGCGCAGTTCGCGCTGATCCTCGTCTCCTTCGCCGCGCTGGCGTGGGCGCATCTGACCTCGGATTTCTCGGTGCTCAACGTCGCCGAGAATTCGCACAGCGCCGTGCCGGCGATCTACAAATTCTCTGGCGTCTGGGGCAACCACGAAGGCTCGATGCTGCTGTGGGTGTTGATCCTGGCCGCGTTCGGCGCGCTGGTGGCCGCGTTCGGCGGCGCGCTGCCGGCGACGCTGCGCGCCAACGCGCTCGCCGTCCAGGGCCTGATCGGCGCGGCGTTTCTCGCCTTCATCCTCATGACCTCCAATCCGTTCGATCGCCTGTCGCCGGCGCCCTTCGAGGGGCGAGATCTCAACCCGGTCCTGCAGGACCCGGGCCTCGCCATCCATCCTCCGCTGCTTTACCTCGGCTACGTCGGCTTCTCGATCGTCTTTTCCTTCGCCGCCGCGGCGCTGATCGAGGGGCGCATCGACGCCGCCTGGGCGCGCTTCGTGCGCCCCTTCGCCCTTATCGCCTGGGCCTTCCTGACTCTCGGCGTCGCGATGGGATCGTACTGGGCCTATTACACCCTCGGCTGGGGCGGCTTCTGGTTCTGGGACCCGGTCGAGAACGCTTCGCTGATGCCCTGGCTGGCGGGAACCGCGTTCGTCCATTCGGCGGCGGTGATGGAGAAGCGCGACGCGCTGAAGGTGTGGACGATCTTTCTCGCCATTCTGGCGTTTTCGTTTTCTCTGCTCGGCACCTTCCTGGTGCGCTCGGGCGTGCTGACCTCGGTGCACGCCTTCGCCAACGATCCTCGGCGCGGCGTGTTCATCCTCGCCATTCTCGCATTCTTCATCGCGGGATCGCTGAGCCTGTTCGCCTGGCGGGCGCCGCTGCTCAAGCACGGCGGCCTGTTCGCGCCGATTTCGCGCGAGGGCGCGCTCGCGCTCAACAACCTGCTGCTGACCGCCGCCTGCGCGACCGTGGTGTTCGGCACCCTCTATCCGCTGGCGCTGGAACAGATCGCCGGCGACAAGATCACCGTCGGCGCGCCGTTCTTCAACCTGACCGCCGGCGTGCTGCTGCTGGCGGCGTGCTTCGTCATGCCGTTCGGCTTCTCGCTCGCCTGGAAACGCGGCGACCTGCTCGGCGTCGCTGAGCGCCTCGCCGTCGCGATGGCCGCCGGCTTGGTCGTTTTCATCGCGCTGATCGCTTTTCGGCGCGGCGGGCCGACGCTGGCGCCGGTCGCGGCGGGCGCGGCGATCTTCGTCATCCTGGGCTCGCTCAGCGAAGTCGCGGCGCGCGCCTGGCGCGGCGGGGTCTCTCTGTCGACGGCGTTTTCGCGCGCGCGGGGGCTGCCGCTGTCGTTCTGGGGCGGCGCTTTCGCGCACGCGGGCGTCGGAATCGCCTTGCTCGGCCTCGCCGCGACCGGCCTGGGCGCCGAGACGATCGCGGCGATGCGCGTCGGCGTCGCTCAGACGGTCGGCCCCTATCAGGTCGTCGTCAATACGGTCGGCGAGCGCAACGGTCCCAATTACCGGGAAATCGTCGCGCCGATGACGATCCGCTCGGGCGGCGCCTTCGTCGCCGCGATCGAGCCCGCGCGCCGCCTATTCGCGACGCGCCAAATGGCGACGACGCAGGCGGGCATCGCCACGATCGCTTTCGGCCAGGTTTACGTGTCGATCGGCGATCCCGACGCCGACGGCGCCGTGCCGGCGCGCCTCTATTGGAAGCCGCTGGTGACGCTGATCTGGCTCGGCGCCTGCGTGATGGCGCTTGGCGCCGCTTTGTCGCTCGCCGATCGGCGCCTGCGCTTCGGCGCGCCGACGCGGGCCAAATCCAGCGCCGCCGCGGCGGCCGCAACGGCGCGCTGACGATGAAGACCCTGCGCGTCGCCCTCTTTCTCGCGCTGACTCTCACGGCGAGCGCCGCTCACGCGGTCAGGCCCGACGAAGTGATGAGCGACCCGACCCTCGAGGCGCGCGCCCGGACGCTATCGGCCGAGCTGCGCTGCATGGTGTGCCAGAACGAGTCGATCGACGACTCCGACGCGCCGCTGGCGCACGACATCCGGATGCTGATCCGCGACCGCATCGCCAAGGGCGAAAGCAACGACGCGGTGCGCGCGTTCCTGGTCTCGCGTTACGGCGACTTCATCCTGTTGAAGCCGCCGTTCAAGCCGGAGACGTTGCTGCTGTGGCTGAGCGCGCCGCTGACGCTGGCGCTCGGCGCGTTGGGGATTTGGGCCGCGATGCGCCGCCCGCGCGAGCCGACTCCGGCGCTGAGCGCGGAGGAGGAACGGCGCCTCGCCGAGCTCACGCGCGGCGACCGGGAGACTCGAGGCCCGCTCGCCGAATGATCGCGATTATGGCTCCTCGTCCGGCGCGATGTCGCCGTCGATCAGATTGGCGACGTCATCGTCTTCTTCCTCTTCCGGTTCGAGGAACGGGTCGTCCGGCGCGGCCTCCTCCTCCTCGACGTCGATTTCGGCGACGACCGGCTCGGCGGCCTTTTCTTCGCTCGCTTCGACCTCGTCGAGAGAGACGAGTTCAACGCCCGCCGGCGGCGGGGCCGCCTGTTCTTCCTCTTCCTCTTTGGCCGGCGCGCGTTCGGCCCGCGCCGTTGCGCCCTGGAAGATCGCCCCGCATTTCGGGCAAACGATAGGGTCTTTGTTCAGATCGAAGAATTTCGCGCCGCAACTGTGGCATTGGCGCTTCGCTCCGAGCTCTGGTTTGGCCACGGCTACGTTTCCCTGGTCGTTGGGCGGGTTGCGTTTGGTGGCCTCGGTTAGTCGGCGCCGCCGCCCATGTCAATGCGATTCAGCGACTACGGTCGACACCGCGCTGCGAGGGTGTTAGGAGCGCGTTTTCTCGACGCGGCAGCATGCACGCGCCGACGCGAAATCCGTGAGCGGCGATGGCTTCTTCCTCCCAGCAAACCGCGCAGCCGCTGCGCGCCGAGCGAAGCGACCCGCTCAAGGGGCGCGCCCGCCCGCCCGGCGACAAGTCGATCTCCCATCGCGCCCTTATTTTCGGCCTGCTCTGCCGCGGCGTGACCTCGATCGAGGGGCTGCTGGAAGGCGACGACGTGCTGCGCACCGGCGAGGCCTGCAAGGCGCTCGGCGCCCGCGTCGAGCGGCGCGGCGAAGGCCGTTGGACGGTCGCGGGCGCCGGGCTCGGCTCGCTCCTCGCGCCGACCCACGACCTCGATTTCGGCAACGCGGGAACCGGCTCGCGCCTGATGATGGGGGTGGTGGCCGGCCACGGTCTCGACGCGACCTTCGACGGCGACGCGTCGCTGCGCAAGCGGCCGATGCGCCGCATTCTCGATCCGTTGCAACTGATGGGCGCGCAGACGCTCGCCGAGGCCGAGGGCGGCCGATTTCCGATCACGCTGCGGGGCGCGAGCGACCCCGCCCCGATCGTCTATCGCACGCCGGTCGCTTCGGCCCAGATCAAGTCCGCGGTCCTGCTGGCCGGCCTCAACGCGCGCGGCCAGACCACCGTCGTCGAGGCCGAAGCCTCGCGCGACCACACCGAAAAGATGCTGGCGCATTTCGGCGCCGACGTCCGCATCGAGGCGGAAGGCGAAGGGCGGCGCGTCACCCTCGTCGGCCGCCCGGAGCTCACGCCCCGCCCGGTCGTCGTGCCGGCCGATCCGTCCTCGGCGGCCTTCCCCATCGTCGCCGCCTTGATCGTCCCGGGCTCGGACGTCGTCGTCGAGGGCGTGATGACGAATCCGCTGCGCACGGGCCTCTTGAAGACGTTGATCGAAATGGGCGCGCGGATCGACGTTCTCGACCGGCGCGAGGAAGGCGGCGAGGAAGTCGCCGACCTGCGAGTGCGCGCGAGCGATCTCGAGGGTGTCGACGTTCCCGCCTCTCGCGCGCCCTCGATGATCGACGAATACCCGATCCTCGCCGTCGCGGCGGCGTTCGCCCGCGGCGCGACGCGGATGAACGGATTGCGCGAGCTGCGCGTCAAGGAGAGCGACCGGCTCGCCGCGGTCGGCGCCGGCCTCGCGGCGGCGGGCGTCGGCCATGAGGTCATCGGCGACGATCTCGTCGTCCATGGCGGCCGGCCGCCGGGCGGCGGCCTGGTCTCGACCCATCTCGATCATCGCATCGCCATGAGCTTCCTGGTCATGGGATTGGCCTCGGCGAAGCCGATGGCCGTCGACGACGCTTCGACGATCGCCACCAGCTTTCCCGATTTCCGCGCTTTGATGGCCGGGCTCGGCGCGCCGTTCGCATAGAGCGGCGCCGCGCCTCGCAGGCCCTCAAGCCTCCCTTCACATGCCGAGATACGCGCGCCGCACTTCGTCGTTGGCGAGGAGTTCGGCGCCTGGCCCTTCGATCGTCGCCCGGCCGGTCTCCATGACATAGGCGTGGTCGGCGATGGCGAGGGCGGCGCGAGCGTTCTGCTCGACCATCAAAATGGTGATGCCGGCTTCCTTGAGCATCTTCACGATGCGGAAGATTTCCTCGACGATCAGCGGCGCGAGCCCCATCGAAGGCTCGTCGAGCAGCAGCAGTTTGGGCTTGCTCATCAGCGCGCGGCCAAGCGCGAGCATCTGCTGCTGGCCGCCGGAGAGCGTCCCGGCCAGCCGGCCGCGCCGCTCCCTTAAGATCGGAAAGAGATCGTAGACCTCGGCGAGGCTCTCGCGGCTCTCGCGAGCGGGACGCGTGTAGGCGCCGAGCGTCAGGTTGTCTTCGATCGACATCGGCGCGAAGACCTGCCGGCCTTCCGGCGCTTGGGCGATCCCCAAGCGCACGCGCGCGTCGCTTCGCGCCCGCGTGATGTCTTCGCCGGCGAAGCGGATCGCGCCGGCTGCGGCGGCGAGAACGCCCGAAATGCAGCGCAGCAGCGTGGTCTTGCCCGCGCCGTTGGCGCCCACCAGCGCGACCAGCTCGCCGACGCCAACCTTCAGGTCGACGCCGCGCAGCGCCTCGATGCGGCCATAGCGGCACGTCAGCCCGCTGACCTCGAGCAGCGTCCCGGCCGCCTCGAGGCCGCGTCGCGGCAAGCGCCGCACCACCGTCTCGGAACGGCCGCCGACGCCCTCGGGCGCCGGAAGAAGCTGGGTGATGCGCGCGCGCAGCAGCGCGACGTCGCCTTCGGCGCGCGGGTCGCCGAGCGGATCGACGTGCGCGGCGAAGGCGGCGTCGACCTTCTCCCAATCCTTGGCCGTAAGCGTGCGTCGCGCCAGCGGGAAAACGACTTCCTCTTCGACGCGCATGTGCTCGGGAAGGAACGCGCAGAAACTCGCGATCTCGTCGACCAGACCCGCGATCCTGGCTCGGTCCGTCGGCGGCGTCGTCGTGGCGAGGTCGTGGATGCGCGTCACCTGGGTCGGGGCGATCTGGTGCTCGCGATCGAGTCGGTCGAGGATTTCTCCCGATTCATGGGAGCGGCGGCGGATTTGCGCGAACAGCAGTTCGCTTTCCTTCGGGTGATGGAAGGGCTCGGGGAACGCATGGAAATAGTCGGCGATCAGGGCGACGGTGTGCAAGTCCTCGGCCGTCGGCGCGGTCGACAGCCTCTCGGCGAGAACGGCGAGCGCGTTCGCCACGCGCAGCATATTGCCATGTTCGGCCTCGATGATGGCGAGCGCGCGCATGAGGGTTACGCCTCCTCATATTCGGCGCCGAGATAGGCGGCGATCACTTCCGGGTTGCGGCGAACCTCGTCGGGCGTCCCTTCAGCGAGCTTCTTGCCGTAATCGAGCACGACGATGTGCTCCGAGACGTTCATCACCAGCTTCATGTCGTGTTCGACCAGCACGATGGTCACGCCGCGCCGGCCGAGTTCGCCGATCAGCCCGCCGATTTCCTCGGTCTCGGTGTGATTGAGGCCGGCGGCCGGTTCGTCGAGAAACAGCAGCTTCGGCTCGGCGGCGAGCGCCCTGGCGATCTCGAGCCGCTTCAACGCGCCGTAGGGCATCGCGCGGGCCTCGGCCCCGACGTAGGCGCCGCAGCCGACGAAGGCGAGCAGCTCGGCCGCCTCCACACGCGCCGCGCGATCCCTCGCGGCGAGGCTTCTCCAGCGCGCCATGCCGGCGAGCAGGCTCGAGTTGAGGCGCAGATGCGCGCCGAGCGCCACGTTCTCGATCGCCGAGAGGCTCATCGACACCTGAGGGTTCTGAAAGGTGCGCGAGACGCCGCGGCGCGCGAGACTTTCCGGCGCCAGGCCCGCGACCTCCTCGCCGCGCAGGCGGATGGATCCGCAGTCCGGCGCGTAGACGCCGGTGATCAGATTGAACAGCGTGGTCTTGCCGGCGCCGTTGGGGCCGATCACCGCGTGGATTGCGCCTTCGGCGACATCGAAACTGACCTGCGAGACCGCCGCGACGCCGCCGAAGCTCTTGGTCAGGTTCTCGACCCGCAACATGGTCAAGAGTCCTTTCGTCGCAGCCGCGCGGCGAGGCTCGGCGCGATCCCCCGCGGCAGGAAGATCATCGTCGCCACCAGAATGACGCCGAACGCGATCGTCTCATAGCCTTCAAAGCGCGCGAGCAGCTCCGGCGCCAGCGAGAACAGCGCCGCGCCCAAGACGGAGCCCCAGATCGACGCCATGCCGCCGACCACCACCATGGTCACCAACTCGACCGATTTCGAGAAGCCGGCGAGCCCCGGCGTGACGAATCCTTCGTAATGGGCATAGAGCGAGCCCATCACCGCGGCGACCGTCGCCGAGAGCGTGAACACGCGGATCTTGAACGCGCTGGCGTCGACGCCGACGGCCCGCGCGGCGGTCTCAGACCCATGCAGAGCGCGCAGCGCGCGACCGGCGGGACTGTCGACGAGATTGCCGGCCAGCACGATCGCGGCGACGAGCGTCGCCGCGAACACCCAGTACCACCCCTTCTCGCCGACGACGCGCAGGCCGAGAAGCGAAAAATCGGGAACCGACATGCCGTCGGGCCCGCCGGTCAGGGCGACCTCGTTGCTCAGCGCGATCGACGCGATGACGCCGAGCCCGAGCGTCGCCATGGCGAGATACTGCCCCTCGAGGCGCAGAATCGCGCGCCCGACGACAAACGCGACCGCGCCGACCAGCGCCGCGCTGGCGACGAGCGCCGCGGCCGGCGGCCAATTGAATTCTCCGACCAGAATCGCCGAGCCATAGGCGCCCAGGCCGAAGAACGCGGCGTGGCCGAGGCTGATCTGACCGGTGTAGCCGATCAACAAGTTGAGCGCGATGACCAGCGTCGCGTTGATCGCGATGCGGATCGCGACGTCGAAGAAATAGGCGTTGGGCAGGATCAACGGCAGAACGACGAGCGCCGCGGCGAAGACGATCGTCGGCGCGCGGGCGAACGCCCATCGCGAGGCGCGGGAGGCGACGGTCGGCGATGGCGGCGAGGCGGCGGTCATGGCGGCTCACACTCGGCTGCTGGTCGCGGCGCCGAACATTCCGGACGGGCGAAGCAGCAGAATGACCAGCACGATCACGAACGCCGCGGCGTCCTTGTACGCGGAGGAGAGATACCCCGCCGTCAGGCTTTCCAGCAGCCCGAGCGCGAGGCCGCCGGCGACCGCGCCGACGCCGGAGCCGAGCCCGCCAATGGTCGCGGCGACGAACCCCTTCAGCCCGAGCATCACCCCGGCGTCGTAGGAGGTGTTAGCGATCGGCGCGATCAGAACGCCGCCGATCGCGCCCAGCGCCGCCGACAGGCAGAAGCTCATCGTGAGGACGCGGCGGATGTCGACGCCGACGAGTTGCGCCGCGAGGCGATTGTGCGCGGTCGCGAGAATGCCCTTGCCCAGGCGCGTGCGGCCGAAGAACAGCGCCAGCGCGGCGACGACGACGACCGTCGTCGCCGCGACCCACAGGCTCTGCGGCAGCATCGTCG
>Ga0326727_10025901_pt1 | contig 10950 bp, 13 predicted proteins | sample MB2enrmetagenome_FD_207643 | JGI IMG/M metagenome (GOLD analysis project Ga0326727, IMG submission 207643) | Lab enriched peat soil microbial communities from McLean, Ithaca, NY, United States - MB29MY | ecosystem: Environmental > Terrestrial > Soil > Wetlands > Peat | place: USA: New York... | reverse complement strand
GTTGGAGACTCTTGCCGTAAAGAATGTTTCCGACCTCGATGCACCGGTGTGTCGGATCAATTCGCATCAAGGCCTCGAATCCCACTGCGCGTCCGGTGGATTGATCAATGATCGAGTAGAAGAGTGGATCTGTGGAAGCCGCTTTGCGGGCAAGAAAGTCGTGAAACGACTTCTCATCCGCGAATGGTTCGTCGAACAGGTATTGCCAACGCGCTGCGGCGCCAATTCCATGGGTCTCCTGCCACAGCGATGCACCGTGCCGGTCGGGGTCGAGCGGCTCGAGGCGAATGAATCGAGCGGCAATCACCAGGCGTTCGGGGCCGGGAGCGGCATGCGCCGGTACCTCCGGCCCGATGGGAAGGCCTGAGATGGGATCGAGAACCTTGACGCTCATGATGGGATTCAGTTCTTGGGCGGCGCGGGCTGAGTGGCAGTGCGCGCGTGACGAATTGGCATGGTGCATCTCCTGCGAACGGATGCTAAAGGCGCGGTTGAGCCGGGGCAAGTGTTGATATGTGGGGCAACTGAGCTATTCTGTTTGCCGGAATTTATGGCTGCACCCCACGGGGACGGCACCTTTTTAGATGCGCGAGGTTGAGGGAATGACGGACGAACTCCGTAACGCGGTCGGGGGCACCCAGGATCTTTTCTACTCCCGGACGTCCAGGGTTCCGCTACCGATGATGGCGCGTGCCGAGGGCATCTGGTTTTGGGACGAGGACGGCAAGGCCTATATCGACGCGTCGTCCGGCCCCATGGTCAGCGCCGTCGGGCATTGCAATCCTCGCGTCATCGACGCGATGATTCGCCAGGCGCGCACGCTCGATTACGCCTTTACTCTAGTGGCTCGCAACCGAGCCAATGAGCAGTATGCGAACCGGTTGGCAATGCTGGCAGGGCCGGGCTTTGAGCGCGTCAGCCTCTGCTCGGGCGGCAGCGAGGCAGTCGACAACGCCCTGAAGTTCGTGAGGCAGTACTGCATGGCGACGGGACAATCCACGCGCCATCGGGTGATCTCGCTCGATCCGTCCTACCACGGCGCCACGATCGCTTCTCTCGCGGCCGGCGGAAACACGTCGCTACACCCCTTCTTCGATGGGTTCGCCGTCGCGGCGGAGACCATACCGGCGCCGCTGTCGTATAGGGTTCCGGGTGGACTGACCGTCGACGAGTACGCCTCGAACTGTGCATCCGCGCTCGAGGCCAAGATCGTCGAACTGGGCCCGGACAACGTGCTCGCGTTCGTGCTGGAACCCGTCGGCGGGCTCTCCACCGGCGCCGTCGTACCGCCGGCGAGCTACTTTCGCGCGGTGCGCGAGATTTGCACGCGGCATGGCGTATTCCTGATCTTCGATGAGGTGCTGTGTGGTGCCGGCCGGACGGGGCGTTTTGTCACGGCCCACCATTGGCCGGACGCCTTGCCCGACGTCATCGTTCAAGCCAAGGGTATCGGAGCGGGCCACGCACCGCTAGGTGCCATGTGGGTGTCGGCTGCGAAAGCCGACGAACTCGCCGCCACCGCGGGCTTCGACTTCACCTATTCCTATAACGCGAACCCCATTGCCTGTGCCGTCGGGCTTGCCGTCCTCGATGAATTCGAGCGGCTGGACCTTTGCGCAAGCGCAACGGAGCGCGGCGCGCAATTGCGAGCGGGGCTCGAGCGGCTCAAGGCGCGGTACCCGATCGTCGGCGACGTGCGTGGCAAGGGATTGCTGCTCGCCGTCGAGCTGGTGGCAGATCCAGAAACGAAGGCCTGGCTGCCTCAGGAATTTGAGGCAACGAAGCGTCTTCGTGTCCATGGCCTGCGCAATGGCATCATGCTGTATGCCCGAGCCTCCGCCGGCACCCGCTTCGGTCAGTGGTTCATGCTGGCACCGCCGCTGACCATTTCCGAGGCGGAAATCGAAGAAGTCTTGGATCGAACGGAACTGTCCCTGCGGGCGCTCAGCGTCGAGGCTCACAACGCGGGTTTGCTGCCTTGAGATGATCTTTCCACACAAACGCATACAAGGAGAGCCACCATGATCGGATACGTCACCCTCGGGACCAATGATTTGGCCCGCGCCGCAGCATTTTACGATGCGCTGTTGGGCGAGCTGGGCGCCAAGCGAATGATGGAAAACGATCAGTTCATTGCCTGGTCGGTCAAGCCGGGCGCGCCGGGGCTGGGCATCACCAAGCCCTATGACAAGAAGCCTGCCACGGTCGGAAACGGCGTCATGGTGGCTCTCCACGCGGCCAGCAAGGCGCAGGTGGATGCCCTGCATCGCAAGGCCCTGCAGTTGGGCGGCAAGGATGAGGGCGCGCCGGGACCGCGAGGCGAGGGGTTCTACGCGGGTTATTTCCGGGACTTGGACGGCAACAAGCTCAACCTGTTTTATATGGGCTAGAAGCGGAACTCCATCTCCAGCGGGACTCGTCCCTGGCGGTCGCGCCCACGCAGCAGCGCCAGATTGTCCAATTGACCGTGCAGCGCCTCGGGAGCGCCGGGGCGTTCTTTCAGGGTGCCGGACACGGTGGCCGTGTGTTCCTTCATGGAATAGTGCACGAGGGCTTGCATCTCCAGGGGGCCGCCGGCATCTCGCAGCTCTGCGGTGACGCCATCGGCACTGACCGCACCCTCGGCCAGCACCAGGTCGTAGCTGCCCAAATCCGCGCCTCCCGCGACTTGCGGCGAACTGAGATCGGATACTTTCACGTCTCCGACGGCGGCCAGAGGCTGGGTGAAGTCGCCCTTCAATTCGCTGAAATTGATCTCTGCGGTGCCACGCCATCCCGAGGCGATGCCGAAATCACGCAGATCTTCGATGGGACCGCTCCCCTTGATGTCGTGCGCCGTAAAGCCTTGACGGTCGATGGCGACGGCCGCGTCCACCACGAAGCCGACCTTGACCCAGCGAAGATCCGCCGCGACGGCCATGTGAAGCAGCGCCTGCGGATGCAGGCGCCATTCGAGGGCGCCGGCGTCGAGCGCATTGACGCTGAGCTTTCCCGCGGAGCCGTGCCAGAGGCTGCCGGAAAAATCCTCGGCGTGTACCGTGGGCGGCAGGAAATGCGTGATGAGAGACGCGGGCAGCGCGGCGACGATTACCGCAAGCACCGCCGCGAGGCCGATGAGGATCACCGGCCAGTAGGAGCGCGTGGACCGCTCGTCCCCGGAGTCGGGACCCGCCGCCCTAGCGCCGCGGCTGGGCGAACTAGCGCCGCGGCTGGGTGAACGTAATACTGGCATTCACCGTTCCCGGGCGGGCAGCGCGATCCACGGTGATCGATTCGATCGAAAGCCCGTAGCGTTCATCGAGCGTGGCGAGCCAGGTAATCAAGGTGTCGAAGGGAGCGGCCTCCAATTGCACGCGCACTCCCGTCCCGTTCGGCTGCGTACCGCGCAGAGCGCTGGCAAGGCCGGCCTCGCGGCCGACCCGATCGACCAGAACCACCGGTGCTTCGCCGGTATCGGCGGGCAGCTGATTGCCGGCTGCGCGGATCTCGGGGGCGTTCACCTGCATCCACGCCAGATCCTCTCGCTTCGTCTCGTTGCGCCGGGCCGCGCTCGATACCGCGGATTGCAGGGGCATGAGAATTCCCAGCACCAATACGAGAAAGGCCACGGTCACGCCGCCGATGGCGACCATGCGCTGCTCGCGCTCCTGCAAGCCGGCATACCAGGCGCGAAGCTTGTTCATCGGCGCGCTCTCGAGCTTTGACTGCGCAGTTGAATGTGCGCCTCCACCCCGCTGTCGACCGGCGTGGAGGATTGAATCTCGGCCGTCATTCCCTGCTTGCCGACCAGCTGCGACAGCTGCGACAGCGCCGCGAGGCTCGGGGCAGTCAGTTTCATATCGAGGGATTCCTCGCGATAGCTCAGGGCGTCGATGCTGGTCTTCGGAACAGCCGCCATGGCGCCGGTCAAAACCTTCAAGGTGCGCAGAAAGTACTCCGGACCCGCTCCGGATTTGCGGATGCGATCCAGCCTGGACTGCATCTGGCGACGCGGGTCCTGGATGGGCTCGGCGGGCATGGCGGACGAGAAAACGCTCGCAATCTGGCCGTCGAGCTCGGCCGTTTCGCGTTTGGCCTGATGTATTTGCAGTGCTTGAGCGGCGACGTGCACGACCAGCAAGGCCGCCGCCAGCGCCGCGGCGGTGCGCCATTGACGCCAGTGCGCGCCGAAGTCGGTGACGCGGGCAAACTCGCCCTGGAGCAGGTTGACCGCGTCGGTGGTTGCAAGGCCTCGCGCCAGCCAGGGCAGCGGCCCGTCGGGCAGAAGTTGCACTTTCAGCGAATCGAATTGATCGGTCAGCCGGTCGAACTCGTCTTGGGACTCGGCCCAATCCTCGCGCGTGACGTAAAGAACCGCGCTTTCCGGGGCCTTGGGTTCCGCCGCGGTATCGAGCGGATCGGCAATGACGCCGGCAACCACCAAGGCCTCGCTTACCGGCGAGAGCTCCACGGCGAACGGCAGCGCCCCGGGCCGCCGCACGGCGAGCCGTCCCCTTTCCAGCCATAACACCGTTTGACCCGGGTTTTCCGGCACCAGCGAGATGTCCGGGTACACGGCCACCGCATCGAGGCCGGCGGCCTTCAAATCCGCCACCCAGCCTTGCATGACGGCGCGAGACACCACGGCCACCGGCGTGCCGCCGCCGGGGCTGCGCCGTCCGATGGCAAAGCTCAATTGATCGACGTCTTCCGTCAGCAGCTCTTCCAAGGCGAAAGGCACCGCCCGGGCGAGCTTGGCTCCGCTGCCGGGGGGCAGCTCCGGCTCGGCCAGCAGAATCTGCGTCGCGGGCGCGAGTGCCACCACCTTGCCGGCACGCGATACCGCCGCGGCGAGGGTCATGGTCCCTCGCTGCCTCGGGGTGGCGGAATCGGCTCCCTCATCGATGACCAGCCACTCGGTCTCTTCTCGTCCGGGCGGGGGGAGGCGTAGCAGCAGTGTCTGTGGCATGTGATTAGGGTGTTCCGAAGGACCGCAGTAGGGGTGTTACCTTGCCGCCGCTGCTGCGCGATAAAAGACTGTACAAGGTGAACTCCGTAGTGCCAAGGGTGATGTGTGTGGTCAACCGAAAATAGGAGCTCGTGGTGTCCCATTGTTGCCCCTTCAGGGCCTGGGTCGATTTGCCGAGAATGTTGGTGAAAGAGGTCGCATCGGGGAAGCAGCCGCTCTTGCGGCCGCTGGCCAGCACCTGCGGACTGTATTCGCCGCTCAAATCGTCGGCCAGGCTCATGAGCACCGGCGCGGAGGCCGTGCAGATGTTGATGGTCGCCGTCGCCGTCGGCAACGCCGTCACATAGGGCGCGATCTTTCGATACCGGTCCAGGCCGAACCCCGGCAGGTTCATCAATTCGCTGGGCGACATCATGGGCCAGTTGCCCGTGCGATAGGGCGGAGTCTGCGACATATAAACCGAGTCTTCGGCGCCGTCCGGGCTTCCGGGGATGTCGTCGGCATCGATCCAATCGCGCGCTATCGCCGCCCATTTGGGCTCGACCCCGACCGATTCCAGCAGCCGTTGAAACTGCGCCAGGGGCTTCGGATCCTGGATCATGCCCTGGGGTCCGTTGACTCCGGTACCCTTGGTGACGTGCGCCAGATTGTTCAGATTGAAGCGGCCCTGCATGTCTTCCAATTCGCCTTGCAGAGTTCCGATGGGTTCTCCCTCGGGGTTGTCTTCGGGAGTGATGGGCAGGGGCTGTGTGGGCTGCGCCCAAGGCGCGGCCAGCGTGGTTTGGCGGGCATTGGCCTGCAAGTCTTGAACGAGCGCATCGGCGGCCAGCGCTTCGGCGCCCATGCCGAAATGCAGAGCTTGCTCCGCGGCCAGCATACCGATGGTACGCCGCCGCTCGAGAAATCCGTCGAAGGTCAGTTTCGTGGCCAGGACGGTGGCGAGCGCCACCAGAATGAGCGCAATGATGAGCGCCACCCCGCGTTGCCGGCGAGGCCCCGGAAATTCAGTCAACTTCATGCGCGGGGTCGCCGCGACCCCGTCGTAAGTTGCACGAAGCGCATGAGAACTAAAAATCATCCGGCCACCTCGATGAGCCGGCGTATGGTTCCCCAATCCTTGAATTCGATGATGAGCTCCACGGCCACCGGCCGGGTCCACAGGCCGGCGGGCGGCACCACCGACGGCGGCGGCCACTGGGGCTGCCAGGCTTGGTTGCCGTCGAGGTAGCGTAACTGGATGGCTTTGACCTTGGTGAGCAGGTCCTGCACCACCGGCTTGTTGCCCTGCACCGTGTCCAGGTTGATCTGGTAGCTGCGCTTGAGCACGTCATTGACCAAGGTGTAGGACACGCGTTGCAGGGTGCTGCGCTGCTCACCGGCCGTGTTGGACCAGCCGGCGCGGGTCAAATCGATGATGGGCGCGGCGCTCGAACTGGTGCTCGAAGCGAGCCCGGAGCCGGAGTTGAAGCTCTGGCTGTCGAAATGCTGGCCGACGAAGCTCTGGCCGGCAAAGCTCTGTCCCGAATTGGAGCCGAGGCCGGAACTCGACGCCGGCGGAGGGGTGAGGGTGCCGATGCCGCCCGTGCCCTGCATGGCCGCCAACCGGCTTTGGCCCAGGATGTCGCGCACCGGGCGCGGCACCGCCTGTGCGAGATCCTGCACCATGATGCGCATGCCGAATTCAATCTCTCGCGTGCGCTTCAGCGACTCTTCGGTGTGTTCGGCGGAGGTGCGCGCGGCCTTGTAAGTCGCATAACCCAGGGCGGACATGATCCCCAGTATCAACAGCGCCACCATGATTTCGACCAAGGTGAATCCGGCGATGGCCTCGCGGGGTGATTTGCACGCCGGGCCCTTCATGGCGATGGGCTCGACAACAAATCGCCGTCGGTGGGCGCGACCGGGGCGACCGGGGTCGGTGCGACCGTGAGCGGCGCCGTGACGGCCGGGGTGGTGGTGGTCGCCGCGCCCTGCTGGGGCAGGGTGCTGCCGGAAGTCCAGTCCACGTTGGAGCCGCCGGGGGCGGCGATCGAAGTGCCCAGAAACCCGACGGATTCGGCCAACGCGGTGCCCTTGGTGTTGGAGTCCCCGGCGTAAACGCGCACCACGACCCGCTTCATGGTGGCGATGCTGGTGTCGAAGTAGCGGGTGTCGTAGTGCCAGGTTCGATTGGCGAACCAGATCTGGCCCTTGTCGGTGTCCTGCCCGGGCTTGGTGAGGCCCAAGCGAACCTCGGAGAGCCGATTGAGCGCCATCCATTGGGCGAGCGTCTTATCGCGCAAGTAGCCGCTGTTGCGCGCGGTGCTGCTCACCGTGACCATCAGGGCCGCAAGGCCTATCACCACGATCACCAAGGCGACCAGAACTTCGACCAGCGTGAAGCCGCGCATGCCTGGGATAGGGGCCGGCCGGCGGTTCACGTGTGCTTTCCTGCCTGATCCGGTCTTATGGGTTGATCCGAGCTGTGGCGAGTGAGTTTGCCGAGCGCGTCGCCGTCCACCGAAGCCTTGGCCTGGGTTGCATCCCGCAGCAGCGTCACCCGAAACGGTGTCCCTTCACCGCTGGCCGCGATGGCCACCTGCGGACCCGGCGCGTCATCGTTCGACAGGCTCCGGTCGATGGGCTTGATGACGACGATTTGGGAATCGAGCTCGAGCTGGAAGCTCACGCCCTTGGGTAAGTTGCGGTGGCGAAATTCGCGTTCCTGGTTGAGCGGCATCCAGCGATCGCGCCGTGCGTCGTACACCAGGAATTCATAGGCGGTGGGCTCCAATCGCAGGCCGAAGTCGCGCCCCTCCAGCAGGGCACGATCGTGGAGCAGGCCGACCAAGCCTTCGATGCGCCGGCTCTCTTCGTCGAGCTGGCTGTCGCGCCCCGTGGTGCCCACCGACAGGATCGCAAAGGAGACGACGATGGCCATGATGACGAGCACCACCAAGATCTCGATGAGCGTAAATCCCTTGCTGCGCATGCTGCGGCACCGCCGTGCAGCGGGATTATTTGGGGTCGAGCGTCGAGGTGCTGATGTCCGCGTCGTAGCCCTCACCGCCGGGTTTGCCGTCGCGGCCATACGAAGTGATGTCGTAATCGCGGCCATCGGCGCCCGGGCTCACGTATTGATACGGGTTGCCCCAGGGGTCCTTGGGCAGCGAGGGTAGGTAGCCGCCGGCCCGATAATTCGTGATCGTGGGATCCGCCGGCTGTTTGACCAGGGCCTGCAGCCCCTGTTCGGTGGTTGGATACTTGAAGTTGTCCAGGCGGTACAGGTCCAGGGCCGTCTGAATCGCCCGAATATCGCTTTGCGCGCGTGTAACACGCGCCTTATCGACATTCTCCAGGATTTTAGGCACCACGAGCGCGCCGAGCACTGCCAGAATGACGACCACGACCATGATTTCAATGAGAGTAAAACCGCTTTGACGATTGCGCATAGTGACCTCGAGAATTCACGAAATTATAGCAAAATAGGAAGCACCGATGCTTCGTGATGCCGCAAATCGCCTCGCACCCATCGCTGCCGCGCTTCAGTTGGATCGCGGCCGATGGATTTGGTTGCTTGCCATTTTGCTGGTGTTGGATCTTGTGTTGGGTCTTGGCGACAGTATCAGCCAGTTATTGCGCTATGATCGCAGTGCCATTGCGGCGGGCGGATGGTGGCGGTTGCTCACAGCCCACATCGTGCACCTGGACGTTCACCACCTCGTTTTGAACGAGTTGGGCCTGGTGCTGATGTGGTCGCTGTTCGCGCAGGACTACGACGCCGTGGAGTGGTGCGCGATCGTATCGGCCGGCGCGCTGGCGATCAGTTCTGGCCTGTGGTGGCTGAGTCCGCGGGTCACTTGGTATGTCGGCGTCCGGGGTTCTGCATACGGTGATGGCCGCGGGCGTCGTGAAGCACTTTGCGCAGCGCGCCTGGGATCGGTGGATCTTGGGCCTGGGCTTGTGCGCGAAGCTGGCGTGGGAACAATGGGGCGGGAACGCCGAGCCCTGGATCGTCGTCGATGCTCATTTGTATGGGGCCCTGTGCGGATTCGTCGTCGGTGCCGCACTGTCCTTGAGGACGGCTATAATTCGCCACCGTTCCGGCGCCCAGAGGCTTTGAGTTCATGTCACTTGCATTCGTTTTTCCCGGTCAAGGTTCGCAGTCCATCGGCATGATGAGTGCCTTGGCAAAAATGTCGCCGGTGGTCGAAGCGACCTTTGCCGAAGCGTCGGCGGTGCTGGGCTACGATCTTTGGCGGCGATGCCAGGAAGGACCCGCCGAATCGCTCAATTCCACGGAATGCACGCAGCCTGCGATGTTGACGGCCGGTGTGGCCACCTATCGCCTCTGGCTCGATCGCGGCGGCGCGGCGCCGGTCTTGATGGCGGGCCACAGCCTGGGCGAATTCACGGCATTGGTGGCCGCCGGTTATCTGGACTTCAAGACCGCCGTGGACCTGGTCAGATACCGCGGCCAGTTGATGCAGGCAGCCGTGCCGCCGGATTTGGGGGCCATGGCCGCGATCCTGGGGTTGGAGGACATCGATGTCGAAGAGGCATGTCGCGAGGCCTCCCGGGGCGAAGTCGTGGAGGCAGTCAATTTCAATGCCCCCGGGCAGGTCGTAATCGCGGGGCATGCCACGGCGGTTGCTCGCGCCGTGGCCGCGGCATCTGCGAAGGGGGCGAGGCGCGCGCTTGCATTGCCCATCAGCGTGCCCGCACACAGTTCGCTCATGCAGCCGGCCGCGCAACAGCTGCGCGTGCGGCTCGAAAATACCGCATTTACGCCGGTCTCCGGCGTGGCCGTGTATGGCGTCGACGTCAAGCCGCATACGGACGCGGCGGGTATTCGCGACGGGCTGGTCAAGCAGCTGTACACGCCGGTGTACTGGGCGTCGACGGTGCGCACCATGATTGCGGCAGGGGCGACCCATATCGTGGAATGCGGCCCGGGCAAGGTACTGACGGGCTTGAACCGGCGAATAGACAAGAATCGAGATCTGAAAATGCTGGCCCTGGAGGATCCGCAGGCTCTGGCCGATGCGCTCGCGGAGGTCAAGGGATGAGCGTGCTGAAGGGAGAAATTGCCCTGGTGACCGGCGCCACGCGCGGCATCGGCGCCGCCATCGCGGATCGCCTCGCGCGCGACGGGGCCCGGGTCATCGGTACGGCCACGACGCCGGAGGGGGCCGGCCGGATCAGCGCGAATCTGGCCGCGCACGGCGGACGCGGCGTGGTGCTCGATGTGGTGAAACCGGAATCGGTCGACGCGGTGATCGGGGACATCGAAGCGAAGGAGGGAGCGGTCGGCATTCTTTGCAATAACGCCGGCATCACCCGCGACACCCTGCTGTTGCGTATGAAGGAGGAGGATTGGGACGCGGTGCTCGACACCAATCTGGCCTCGGTATTCCGGCTGTCCAAGGCCGTATTGCGCGGGATGATGAAGGCGCGCAAGGGGCGCATCGTGAGCATCACCTCGGTGGTCGGACTGATCGGAAATGCGGGACAGGCCAACTATGCCGCCGCGAAGGCGGGAATCATCGGTTTCACGAAATCCTTGGCCCGGGAAGTGGGCTCTCGCGGAATCACGGTCAATGCCATCGCACCGGGCTTCATCGATACCGACATGACCCGGGCCTTGGACGAGACGCGCCGCGCCGCCTTGAATGCCCAGATACCCTTGGGAAGGCTGGGCGAGCCGGCCGATATTGCCGCGGCGGTGGCATTTCTATGCTCCCCCGACGCTGCCTACATCACCGGCGAGACCTTGAACGTGAACGGCGGCATGCACATGCCTTGAACGCTTTTGGGCCCTAATTCCACCGAGTTTGTCAACTGCGCGGGGGAGTTGGGGTATCAAATGTGAGTTCCGGGTAGCCGCGGCCCCCGTGTTCACATAAAATACGCGCCCTGTCGATTCCTTAAGGCTGGTCGCGGGCTTAAGTTAATTCAGTGCATAAATAGCAATTCCGAGAGGACACCATAACGATGAGTACTGTTGAGCAGCAGGTTAAGAA
>Ga0326727_10025899_pt1 | contig 10951 bp, 9 predicted proteins | sample MB2enrmetagenome_FD_207643 | JGI IMG/M metagenome (GOLD analysis project Ga0326727, IMG submission 207643) | Lab enriched peat soil microbial communities from McLean, Ithaca, NY, United States - MB29MY | ecosystem: Environmental > Terrestrial > Soil > Wetlands > Peat | place: USA: New York... | reverse complement strand
GGTGACATTTCCACACCCGCGCGGACCGCCAGCAGAATTTCATACCAGCACAGAATCAATTCCCGCACCTCTGGACTGGATCCCCTTTTCCTCCGGCCTTGGCGCAAGATGCTGTGACCGCCATCACAGACGTCTGACAAAAATCAGAACAACTTGCAGTTGCCAGGGCAATCCCGATGATCGATGCTGAATCACCAGCGAAAGTCGAGTTCGAGACAATCCCCAAAGGCCAGTTCTGCCAGACGGTCGCCGCCGCATCCCTGCGGCTCGGAAGCAAGGCGACGGCGCAGCCGCCCAGGCTGCCATGCCCCGGCGCGGGCAGGAAATGGAAACCATCATACTGGCGAAATTGTAAAGGAATGGAGGTAGCGGAATGGGTCAGCTATTCGCCGTCGAAGTCATCTACCGAGGCGTCTTTCAAAAGACCCTGGCCAAGAACATAAGGCGCGGCATTGTTCTGGCCGCGCGCAACGAAGGCAAACTGGGCGTTTCCTTTGGCCGTTATGGAGATTCTCCGGAGCGCAATGGAATTCCAGCGAAGGGTTTTTCAATTGTCGCCAGCGACGAGCAGACGCTCGAAGCCGGCATGGCGGAATACGCGCCGAAGCAGGTCGACCTGACCGTGGTTCTCGATGACACGCTCTGCAAGGGCGTGGAGTCGTGGGCATGGTACGGCTTGCAGCCGGTGCATAGTACTCTCAAACCGGGGCACACTCTCATCGTGGTTTCTCTCGAGGACGCACCCGCTCTGCTGAAGTACATTCACCGCCGGGAACAGCCCTACAAGCTGGGAATCGTGAAAGGCGCCGCCAGCTTCTCCGGCATGTGGGTTTACAAGGATGACCACACCGACGTTCGCATCCTCGGCGCCATCGCCAAGGCGCTGCCGGAACTGTTCAGCGTGGAGTCGGCGGAGAAATTCAGCAACGAAAAGCTGAAAAGCCCCCTGAAAGCGGCTTCGGCGCGCACCGAGTTCGAGCGCTTCGCCAGCGTTGATGTAAACGCGGGCCAGGGCAATCCCGAGGAGTTATTCAAGTTCGACCTGCCCGACTGGAAGGACATGCGCGGCGGCGTCTCGATCAAGGGACAGCCGCAGGGCGGCCCGTATGCGGACCCGGTGACCGGGCAAGCCGGCGGCTTCCGGCCGGTCCGCAATGAGCTGTTCAAGAAGTACCCGACGCGCACCATGCGGCCGGTCGTCAACTTTGCGGCCTGCATCAAGTGCACGCAGTGCTGGCTCGATTGCCCCGATGCGGCTTTTGACGTCACCCCGGACGGAACCTACGAACCCAATCTCGAAGCGTGCTGCGGCTGCGGCATTTGCGCCGAAGTTTGCCCGGTGAAGAACTGCATCACAATGGTGAACGAGTCAGAGTTTCACGATAACGGCAGCCAGTGGGCGGAGTTCCGGAAAGGAAAAGACGCCTATTTGAAACGGCTGGAAACCATCATCCAAAAGGCCGAGCCGATCGAGAAGCGGTCGAATGGATTCCGTTATCGCGGTCAGTATCAGGAACAGATTCCGGTGGCTCTGGAAATCGCCAAGAAAGGCTAGTAAACCTGCGGCAGGCCCCGGACATCAAGAAGATCTGGACACCAAGGAGATTATGATGGCGACAACTGCAGTACCGGCCGAGGAAAAGAAGAAAACCAGCGAAGAGGCCCTGATTACCGGCGCTGAAGCCATTGCGATTGCCTGCAAACTGGCTGACGTCGATGTCGTCACGGCTTACCCGATCCGGCCTTACGACGCGGTCATGCAGTACATAAGCCAGCTGGTGGCGGATGGCGAAATGGACTGCGAATTTATCGTGGCGGAAGGCGAGCATTCGCAATTTGAAATTGTGAAGCACGCGTCGGCTTGTGGAGCGCGCGTCTTCTGCGGTTCGAGCGGCGTGGGCTGGATGTATGCCATGGAAGCGCTGACCGTCACTCCGTCTCTCCGCATTCCCATGGTGGCCATGGTGGGCAACCGGGCGCTCGACGATCCCGGCGCCTTTGGCGTGGAACATAACGATGCCCTCGCAGTCCGGGACCTGGGCTGGATGCTGACCTGGGTTGATAGCGCGCAGGAAGCGCTGGACACGGCGCTGATTGCCTATCGCGTGGCTGAAGACCGCCGCATGTTCGTGCCCCTGGCCATCAGTTGCGACGGCTCATTCCTCACCCACTCGCAGGCCCTGGTGAGTGTCCCGGCGGCGGAGCAGGTTCAGAAGTTCCTGCCTCGTTACAACCGCGGCGATCTGCTGCTCCACCCAGACAATGTCATTTCAGTGGCCCCGCAGGTCAACGAGGACTGGGTGATGGAGATTCGGCGGCAGAACTACGCGGTCACCGAGATCGCCTGCGATGTGATTCGCGAAGTCTATGCCGACTTCGAGCGCACGTTCGGACGCAAGTACGGCAACCCGTTCTTCGAAGAGTACATGACCGAAGATGCGGACGTCGTGCTGCTGGGCATGGGGACGATGTCCACCCCGGTAAAAGTTGCGGTCCGGAAGCTGCGCGAGGAAGGCAAGAAAGTCGGATTCGTGCGGCTGCGCTGGTTCCGGCCCTTTGCCGGTCCTCAAATCGCGAAGTGCCTCGAACGCTTCAAGGCAATCGGCGTCATCGACCGCGATTTCTCGTTTGGTTCGCCCGATCTCAGTGGCGTCGTGGCCACTGAAGTTCGCTCGGCCATGTACAGCAGCGCGGCCACCCGGCCACCTGTACTGGGGTTTATCTGCGGGCTGGGCGGACGTGACGTAACCGTGCCGAACGTGGAACAGATGGCGGAGATTGCCTTTGAAGCCGCCAAAGGCAAGGCGCAACCCCTGACGCAATGGATCGGGCTGCGGGGATAACGCGTTGCGACGCGTTTCCAGAGCCGGAAAGGACAACAGTTATGAGCACTTTCTCCGAAATGGGCAAACTGGCGGACGAAAAACCGACGCAAGACCTGGAAGCTTTCCAGGGAGTCAAGAAAGTTCCGCACGAGGAATACTACACGTCCGGCCACCGCACCTGCCAGGGCTGCCAATCTGCGCAAATCATGAAGCTGATGGCGAAGGCTGCAGGACCCAGAACTGTCGTGCTGGGCAGCACTGGGTGCATGTACGTGGGTAACACCTCTTACTACTCAACCCCCTGGGGTCTGCCCTGGATGCACACGCAACTGGGCAGTGCCGGCTCCAGCGCGCTGGGAGCGGCGGCGGCATTCCACGTCCTGATGCGCAAGGGCGTTATGAAGGACGAGCCCATCAACGTCATCGCCTTCTGCGGCGATGGCGGCGGCGCGGACATGGGCGTGAGCGCGATCTCAGCCACCATGAGCCATCCCGACTACAACCTGCTGATCCTGTTGTATGACAACGAGTCGTATGCCAATACCGATATTCAGATTTCCGGGACATCGCCGTATGGCGCCAACACATCGTTCAGCACGCCAGGAAAGATGAAGCGCATTATGAATCAGCGCTGGAAAAAGAACATAGCGCCGTTAATGCTGGTTGGCCATCCCACAGTTAAGTATGTAGCAACCACCTGCACCGCCTACCCGCTGCAGGCGATGAACAGCGTTCGCAAGGCGCTTTCGATCGGCGGTCCTACCTTCATTCACTGCCTCAACCCTTGCACCAAAGGCTGGGACTTCGATCCCCTGCTGGGGGTCAAAATGGGCGAGCTGGCCGTCAGCACCGGCATTTTCCCTCTCTACGAGGTTGAATGCGGCAAGCTGAAGTTCTACGGCAAGACCAAAGACATTGCGAGCGGCAGATTCAAACGTCTTCCGGTTCGTGATTACTTGCTCAAGCAGGGAAGGTTCGCGCACTTCATCGACGAAGATATTGAGTACTTCCAGAGCAAGGTCGACGAGATGTGGGACAAGTGGCTGGTGCCGGGAATTATCCCGCTCCAGAAGGACCTTGAAATCGAATAACCCGGCAAAACCGTGAAGCTCGCCCCTTTGAAAGGGGGCGAGTTTTTCACATATCCGGAGGTTTTCCGGCAAGGCACTGGCAGTCGCGGACCAACTTTATCCCGGTACGAAGCAGAGTTCGTATTGGTTCACCAGGAGTGGGAGGAGGAAAGAGACATGGCGAACAAAACTGTAACTACGGGACAGCGAGACAGCGCGAAGGAAGCGTACGGAAGCGTTGTCGGAAACCGGTGGGTCCAGTTGGTGTGCGGTATCATCGCGATGATCGTCATATCCAACTACCAGTATGCCTTCACGCTCTTTACGCCGGGGATGAAACAGACCTTCACGGGGGTGCCCTATGCGAAGATAGCAGCGGTCTTCTCGGCCTTTATTTTATTTGAGACATGGCCCATGCCCGTGTCAGGGTGGTTTGTTGACAGGTTCGGTATTCGGAAGCTCATGATGTTCGGCGCGGCGTGTATCGGGCTCGGATGGCTGCTGGCTGGGACAGTCGCCAGCTCCCCTCTTGCCTTGTACGTCTACTACGGCGTCATTGCCGGAACCGGTGCGGGAATCATTTACATTTCGTGCGTTGCCAATGCGATCGAATGGTTCCCGGACAGACGGGGATTGGCCGTTGGGTTGACTGCCGCAGGATTCGGAGGCGGAGCCGCCCTCACCGTCATTCCCATTGCCAGTACGATACACGGCATGGGATGGGCCAGGGCGATGGCTTTCTGGGGGGTTGGGCAGGGCATTATTGCATTCCTTGCCGCATTGATACTTTGCCATCCGCCTGCCGACTGGGTTCCTGCCGGGTGGGACCAGCGTGCAAGGCAGGTGCACAAAGCCGTCGTGCAGTCAAAAGTGAACTTTACCTGGACTCAAACTCTTGGGAGACCCGAGTTCTATTTCCTCTACGCGATGTTTTTCTGTGCGTGCGCCGGCGGATTGATAGCTACCGCGAACCTTTCACAGATTGCCAACTCCCTCCATGTGAGCGGCGCGAAGCTAGGGGGTCTTGCGGTTGTTCCGCTGGCCGTAGGCCTGGGGTCACTCTGTAACGCTCTGTCGAGAATCTTGTGGGGCTTCGTCTCGGACCGGTTGGGGCGAGAGTATACGATGTTTCTGACCTTTGGCATCGAAGCGGTCCTGGTGTTCCTGGTGACCAGAATAGCGGGGACTCCGATAGCGTTTGTGGTGCTGTTCTCGTTCATTTTCCTTTTCTGGGGTGAAATATTTTCCTTGTTTTCCGCCACGACGGGCGATGTTTTCGGCCCCATACACGCCTCTGCCAACTATGGCATGTTGTATACGGCCAAGGGACTGGCCTCCGTGTTTGCCGGATTTGGGGCAGCAACGCTGGCTGCGTACTTCGGCGGCTCTTTTGCGGTGGCATTCTACATTTCGGCCATACTGTGCGGCATCGCGGCGATCCTCTCCTTATTTGTCCTGAGGCCGCTGGTCAGGCGCAGAATTGCGAAGGAAGGCTAGGTGGCTGAGAGGAGGACGCCCTCAGTGGCACGGCGCAAGCAACCACTGCAAAGTGGCGTGGAGTGCCCGACAAATTCTGTACCAGAGGAAGTGAGACAAACTGGTACGGAAGAAGCCTGGAATGGCGAAAGGAACGAAGCACCGGCCGGAGCAGATCGTAGGCAAGCTGCGGCAGATTGAGGTTGGCACAGCGAGCGGCAAGTCGGTGGCCATGCCGCGTTATATGCTGCTCCAGCGGAACCTCATCTACACCGGCATCACCCGCGCCAAGCGGCTGCTTGTGGTTGTGGGACAGAAGAAGGGGCTGGGTCTTGCCATCAGGAACGACCAGTCCCGCAAGAGGTACTCGGGGCTCTTGAGCCGCCTGAAGGAAACAAGCCGGTGATGGTGTGCGCCTGTCCTACATAACACGACGAGAGCAGAATTCGCACAATGAACTGAAAAGGGATTGGGACTCCTCCGTTTCGACTCATAATCCCTACGCCGCTGCGGCATAATTCCTGCATGCCGGGTCTCGGCGGGTTTCCCAACTACCGAGCATCTCGTGAGGAGGTCGTATGTTCGCAAGAATAGTCGAATGCAATTTCAATCCGGAAAACAAAGAGAAATTGCGGCAGACAGTGCTGACCGTTGCGGTGGACATTGTCAAGAAGTATCCAGGATTCATCGACGCGCTCATACTCTTTTCGGACACCGAGCCCAATGTAGCCATGGTGACTACGCTCTGGAGGACGAAGGAAGACTGTGAACGCTATCAGCGAGAGGGCGCCAAAGCTCTTGACTCGTTCAGGCCTTTCCTGAAGGAAGCGCCGATAGTGAGGAACTTCGTCGCGGAGACTGTGTGGGGTTCAGTCCTGATGACCCTTGCCACGTAAATGCCACGCCTCATAAGCGAAAGCGAACTGATCCGGGTTCGCTTTCGTTCGAGGCGATAACCGGCAGCCGTGGAGTTATGCGTCAACAATTGCAGGGCGCCGACTTGCAAGGAGGCAAGAATATGGGAGCCGGACAAAAAATCGATCAGACTACAAAGCATCACTCCCTCCCACCCGGTAAATGACGGGATCGCCGTAATCACAGATCCACATCACACTCGCCTCAGCAGGCAAATGTGATTCTTGTCAAGCCGGCGGTGTAACTGTCATCTGCCAAGTGCCAGATCATGTTCTCCGCTTCTCCTTCTCCGCCGCGCGCGGAGAGACGATTCTGCGATCAGGCCACTGCAGAGGTTCGCCCCGCGGCAAAGGTGATCACTTTGGGCTCGACCAGCTTCTCGAAATCCTCCCAGCCCATTCGAATCAGTTCCCTGTGGGTTCCTGCATTGAACGCGATTTCCTTGTCCTTGGTCAGGCTCTCCTCGGCAAACACGGGGATGTCGTAAAGATTCCCAAACGGCGGCATGGCGCCTGTTTCGCATCCGGGGAATCGATCCCGGAAATCCTCTTCGGACGCTAGCACGGCGCTCGTTGCATTTGTGGCCTTCTTCAGCAGCGCCAGGTCCACGTGGAACATGGCAGGAACAACCGCCATGACCAACTTGCCATCCAGCTTGACGATGACTGTCTTGGCAAGTTCCTTGCCTGATATGTGCGTGAGCCCGGCGATGCCCTGTGCGGTGTAAGCGGGCGAGTGGGAAATCAGGATGTACCGGACATTATGCGTGTCGAGAAATTCCGTCAAGCTTGAGAGTGCCATAACAACCTCCTTCGGCCCTCACATTGATCGATGCGGCCCTTTCGCCGTTACGCTTCCAGCGGTAAGGAAAGATCGCCTGGGCCGCAACTGGCCGCCTCGCTGCAACTGTCGCACATCTGGCGAGGAGTGTTGTTCGGCCCTTCCCTTCTTCTGGCCACTCCAGTGGTGTCCGCCCCCAAATCTGCTCATTTGCCACCCCCTGTCTAACGAAATCATGAGGCAAATCCCACACCTCGAGCTCATTGTGGACCGTTTCCCTTTCCGGCGCAACAGCAGATTCAATAGCGTGCCCGTTCGTTCCACGATTCGTTAAACCCGGCTCGCCCAGAGGAACAAGCCAGAGGTTTAGAGCCTGGGGGCGAGCGCTCGCAACGGTGAGGGGTCACTGCAAATGGGCCTACACTGGAGCTGAGGCGTGTACCATGGCTCCCGCACCGTGCAGTGCCTGCTTTCGCTTTTACGCGGAATTGAATGATCATCTGCCACGCGGCCAGCAGTTTGGATTGGTGGAGAAACAGTTCTTCGTGCCCGCTTCCGTGAAGGACATAATCGAGAGTATGGGCGTTCCGCATGCGGAGGTGGATCTGATCCTGGTGAACGGCGAGTCGTCCGACTTCACCCGCCTGATTCGAAATGGGGATCGCGTGGCGGTGTATCCGGTCTTCGAATCGATCGACATCACGCCGGTGTTGCGTCTCCGGCCGCAACCAATAAGGGAGATGAAGTTTGTGCTCGATGTCCATCTGGGCAGGCTGGCGCGTTATCTGCGGATGCTGGGGTTCGACGCAGTGTATTCCAATCGCTTCACTGACCTGGAACTGGTGCGGATTTCAGCCGCGGAAAGGCGCATTCTGCTGACCCGGGACCGCGGCGTGCTGAAACACTCCGCCGTGACCCATGGGTACTGGCTGCGCGAGACCGACAGCCTCCGGCAGGCCGCGGAGGTTGTGAGACGATTCGATCTGGCCCGGTCACTTCGCCCGCTCACTCGCTGTATGGTCTGCAACCAGCCGCTCAAGGCAGCCTCCAGGGCCGAGGTTTGCGGCCGGGTTCCGCCAGGAACCTCGGAATGGTGCGATGAGTTCCGGGAGTGCACAGGCTGCGGGCGAGTGTACTGGAATGGCTCGCACTGCCGGCGGATGCAACGCTGGATCGAACAACTGGCCGCCACCCCACAGGCGCCTTGACTCAGACCGGAAGCCGCAGGTTCAACCGCGTACCACCTCACGCGCGGTGGCCAGATTCATGGCCGAAGAAGCCGACCTGCCTGGCTTGTGACGTCCAGTGCAAACAGGCTATCTCCTGATCTGTTCTTCGAGGGTGTGTTCGAGGGCTTGTTCTCGGGTCCAAGGGGCTGGCATGGCGTAATGTGCCCAGAGCGCGAGCCAGACCGCAAACCAGGCAACAAAGCTGATCTCGTCGTTGATAGGTTCAGGTGGCCGGCATCGTTGAATGATCTCCAGTTGCGGAAGTGCTTTGCCCATGCGGAAAGAGCGGCTTCGTCATCTACATGGTGAAACTCCCAGACTCCGATGACTTTGCCATCAACTGTCTTAAGACGCTCGCCGGAATCCACTAACCAGTTCAGATGGGACGGTTTGGCACATGCTGATGGAACAGAGCCTGCAGCGGGCTGCAAAGTTGCGGGTTTAGCAGGCATAAACGCCATTAAGAGTGTTCATAGATAGAAATATGCATGATAAATGATGCAGAAGACGGTCTAGTGCGTATAGGCAGCGTCGTTATTGCCATGAACGCAGACGACAACCAAATAATTATCGGCTAACGCCCTATGGCTCGCCATTAGAAATTGGCAAAACATCAGGTGCGTACTGTTCCAAAAGCAGAGGAGGCCCCCGCCAGTCGGGAGCCTCTTCTTGTACTCAAACTTGATGTTTCGTCACCCACCGGAAGGCGGGATTTTCTTCTTGTACCTTTTTATACCTTGATGTCACATGCCAAATCCGATCTAAGTCCTTTAGAATCTGGCGGGGACGACGGGGCTCGAACCCGCGACCTCTGCCGTGACAGAGTGCAACTATTATTAGAATCATAGAGTTGCAGATGATTCCACAGCCAACACAGTGCCCGTAAGTCCTTTAAAGAGCATAGGGGCGATGGAATTGTACCTTTGTTTGTACCTTCGTTGTCCGGCTCTGCAGATCCGTTGCATACTGGTACGCCTGAGTGCTGGGCACCAAGTGTGATCAATGGCTCAGTTTACCGTGCCAACTCTTGACTCAGGAGTTGGCTTGAATATTCAGAATCTGCCTATGCAGGCGGGTGTACGCGCTCAAGACGCTTGTCAAAGACTCTGAAGAGGCAGCCGCAGTTCTAGAGGCCGAAAGTGCGGACGCTATCTCATCCAGTTCCTGCTTCCTCGGCGTTCCATCCAGCATGTCCGCCAGGTCGCGCATGCCCTGCGCAACAGAATCGTTGATGCTCTTTACAACCTCGAGTCCGGCAGGAGTCTCGTCTGCACGCGGCCATGCTGCCCTGGCGTGAAGGAATAATCCCTCCGTGCTGGTCAAAACGTGCTGAATTTCTTCACTGATCTCCGTATCCCGTTCCACCTGCTGGTCAAGCTCAAAAGGAATCGCTTCGGCAAGCCCGCGAACTTCAAGAAGAAGCGCGAAAACATCCTCGCGCAACGCAGTTACCCGGCCGGTCTCCCTGCTGCGGATGAGCGATAACAGATCGGCCTCCATGCGTAGGAGCCGCGCCAAGCCAAGACGCATCCTGTCTACAACTCGCTTCGGGTGCAACTGGTGGAAGATCACCCACATCACGGTGAGGGCAATCAGGACGCCCATCAGGCGATCCCTGGCCGGGGTCATCTGCAGTGGAGCTCCAAAGCCATGCACTCTGCTCATGAGTTGTCCCTGCCCTGCGGATCCGCCTATGGGAGTGGAGTATTCCTGGAAGGCAACCAGGTAAAAGGAAAAAACGATCTGCAATCCGACATAGCCCATGTGAGCGCTGCGCGCAATCCACGCTCCGATGAACGACACAACGGCAACCGAAATCAGAAAGGGCAGAGCGGAGTCGGCAAAGGGATAGACAAAGACGATACAGCCGATCCCGAAGATGATGCCTCCAATGGTGGCGCCAAGGATGCGGAAGAGCATCTTCTGATTGGTGGCTCCGCTTGAGGTGACTCCGGCCACCAGCACGGTGAGCGTGGCCGTCGAAGCCCCAGGCCAGGCCAGCGAATTATAGATGACGTAACAGAGAGTGGCACACAGGCTCAGCTTGGACGCATAGGTCAGGTACTCTGGGTTGCTCCAGGCTCCGGGGCGGAACCACGGTTTCTTTTCCCTTTGGGGAAGAGCTTTGAGCAGTCTTTCATACGGCTGGAGCTGATCAGCGTGGGAAATGGTCTCCATGGTGTACAGCAATTGCTCGATTTGGTGGAGCTGGCCTGCGGTTTCCTCCGGCTCCAATTTCTTTGCATCCCTGGGTTCCTCTGCACCTTCCGTCTGCAGCCGGGTCAGCGTCGCGGCAATCTGTTCCAACTTCGGTCGCTGGCCGTCATCGTGCTGCGCCTGGTGTTGCCTGCTAAAGGAGGCGCTCACGTCCAGCAGGCGCGCAATATAAGGAATCAAAGCCGGAGGAATGGGTTGCGGGGAATCTTCAGGGATGGAGCGGAGACGCACCTCCTCCAAGAGCGACAGCATCTTACCCTGGCCGGCGAAAGCATAGCGGGAAACCTTCGCAACTCTTCGCTTCATCTCCTGCGCAGGCTCGCCCGCTGCGAACCCCTGGAAAAGCTGCTGCAAAGCTTCCAGACGAGCCTTCATTTCCGCCTGCAATGCATAGTTCGGATCGCGCCGGGCAAAAGTGTATTCTATGGCCACTTTGATG
>Ga0326727_10025898_pt1 | contig 10951 bp, 8 predicted proteins | sample MB2enrmetagenome_FD_207643 | JGI IMG/M metagenome (GOLD analysis project Ga0326727, IMG submission 207643) | Lab enriched peat soil microbial communities from McLean, Ithaca, NY, United States - MB29MY | ecosystem: Environmental > Terrestrial > Soil > Wetlands > Peat | place: USA: New York... | reverse complement strand
GGTGATGCAGATCACAGTCGGACGGCAGTCTGAGCATCAATCATGGATCATGCAGGAGTAGCTCCCTCGCGCGTGGAGGCGACAAGTGAACCGGTCCAGATTGCCGCGGTTGCGCAGGATTTCACAGGTATTTTTCCTGCTGCTGTTTTTTGTACTGCTGTTCTTCACCTCGATTAGCCTGTTTCCCGGCGGCGCGACGGAGATTCATCTGAGCGCGCCGGTGCGCCTCTACTTCGAGTGGGATCCGCTGGTGGCGCTGGTCAATGCGCTGGCTGGCCACGCGCTCTATCGCGGATTAATCTGGAGCCTGGTCATTCTGCTGCCGACGCTTTTTTTAGGGCGCTTTTTTTGCGGCTGGATCTGTCCCATGGGCACGCTGCAACACTTCGTTGGCAACATGCCCTCAGAGGCGAAGCGCGGCAAGCAGCGCATCGAGGCGAATCGCTATAAGCGCTGGCAGACCGTTAAGTATGTTGTGCTGATTGCCGGGCTGGTGGCTGCCTGCTTCGGCTCGGCGGCAATCGGATGGATTGATCCCTTCAGTTTGCTGGTACGGTCTTTTGGCTTGTCGATTTTGCCGGCCTTCAACGCTGCCGCGCGCGCCGTGCTGACCCCTCTCGAACTCAGCCACGTGGCGGCGATCAAAATGACCGGCACGACGCTGCATTCGATTCTGCACTACACAGTGCTCGATCTTCGCCAGGCGCACTACCACCAAGGCCTGGTGCTAGGCATTCTGTTCATTGCGATTATTGCAGCCAGTTTGCGTGTTACGCGGCTGTGGTGCAGAGCGATCTGCCCGCTGGGCGCGCTGCTGGGCGCGGTCTCGCGCTGGAGCATGCTGGGACTGCACAAAGACGAGTCGAACTGCGACAACTGCAACCGTTGCCTGCTGCACTGCCAGGGCGGCGACGATCCCGTCGGCGGCGTTCCGTGGCACAAGGCCGAGTGCCTGATGTGCATGAACTGCGTGGGCAGTTGCCCGCACGACGGCCTTCAATTCAAGTTCTTCCGCAAGGAGAAAGAGATTGCTTCGCCCGATCTGGGACGGCGCAGGACGATCACCGGACTCGCGGCCGGAGTCGCGATTGTTCCTTTGATGCGCGCCAACACCGGGCTGGGCAAGAGCCGCAACGAGCGGCTGCTGCGGCCACCGGGCTCGTTGGACGAAAGCGATTTTCTCTCCCGTTGCATCCGCTGCGGCGAGTGCATGAAGGTTTGCCCCAACATCGCGCTGCATCCCACGCTCGACCAGGCGGGGCTGGAAGGATTGTGGACGCCGACGCTGGTGCCGCGCATCGGCTACTGCGAGCCGAGTTGCGTGATGTGTTCCGAAGTTTGTCCCACCGGCGCCATCTGGCAGATTACGCCGAAGGAAAAAGGCTGGGTGGTCGGCGTGGGCGGGCAAAACCAGCCGATTCGCCTGGGGACTGCATTCTACGACCGCGGGCGCTGCCTGCCGTGGGCCATGGCCATCGATTGCATCGTCTGCGAAGAGTGGTGCCCAGTCTCGCCCAAGGCAATCTACGTGCAAGAGGCGCAGGTCATCGATTCGGCGGGCAACACGAAGACGGTGAAGCAGCCGCGCGTAGATCCCAGCCGCTGCGTGGGCTGCGGAGCGTGCGAGTACGCCTGCCCGCTGCAGGAGCACCCCGCCGTCTACGTCACCAGCATCGGCGAAAGCCGCTCGCCAAGCAGCCAAATTTTGCTTAACAGAAAATAAGGAGATTGTTGCAGTGAAAACTTGTTCAATGAAATCGTTGTTAGTCTTTGCGGCAATTATTTTTGCCGTCACCGTGGTTGGTACAGGATGCAAGAAGAAGAGTCTGGATCCGTTCCCCAAATCGGGCGCGGTTGCGGGCTGGGACAAGACCAGCGAGACGCGGGTCTATGCGGCTAAAGACCTCTACCAGTACATCGACGGCGACGCCGAGCAGTATATTTCGGCGGGCGTTGTCTCCACGTCAACCTCCGACTACAAGTACCAAGGGCAACTAGAGGCGACTGTGGACGTGCATACGATGGGCAGCGCGGCGGGCGCGCGCAAGATTCTGGAGACCGGAACCAAAGATGCCAAGCCGATCCAACTGGGCGACGCAGGCGTTGCCTATGCGCAAAGCATCATCTTCCGCAAAGGCACTGCTCTGGTGCGCATCGTTGCCTACGAGTCCACGCCTGATACGCCGCAGGCTTTGCTGGCGCTGGCGCGAGGCGTGGAAGCGAAACTGTAATATTCCCGGCCGGAGCGCAGGCCGTGTTGAGAAGACGAGGATTGCCATGAAGAGCCGCAGGGATTTTTTGAAGACCGCCGCGACGGGAGCCGTGTTGCTGGGCGCGCAAGGCAAGCTGGGACTGGCCGAGCTGCTCGACCAGCACAAATCCAAGGTGGTCGTCGCACGCGATGCGGCGCTGCGCTCGGCAGAAGGGCATCTGGACGAAAAGCGCGTGGCCGACCTGCTGGACCGCGCCATCGCTGCCTACACAGGCCGCGACAAGCCAGTCGAAGCGTGGAAGCGCATCGTTCCTGTGGGCAAGGTCATCGGTCTCAAGATCAACGGCCTGGGCGGCAAGGCCATCGCCACCCATCTGGCGTTGACGCTGGCCGTATGCGAACGACTGCAACAGGCCGGCGTGAAGCCGGGTGAGATCGTGGTGTGGGAGTGCCGCCGCAGCGATCTGGAGCGAGCGGGCTACACCATTTCCACCGACCGCAGCCGCATCCGCTGCATCGGCAGCGATATGGATGGCTACGGATTTGAGGAGAGACCCGACGCGTTCGGCTCGGTCAGCGTGAACCTGGCCAGGATACTTACCCGCGAGTGCGACTTCGTGATCAACCTTCCCGTTCCCAAGGATCACAGCCTTGGAGCCGGTGTCACCTTTTCCATGAAGAACATGTACGGCGTGGTCGAGCGCCCGCAGGACCTTCACGGCGGCGGATGCAATCCCGGCGTGGCCGACCTGAATTGCATTACCACCATCCGCGACAAGGTGCGCTTCACCATCGGCGACGCCACGGCCTCCATCTATGAAGGAGGCCCGCAATTTCACCCCGAGCATCTCTGGTATCCCAATGCTCTGATCGTGGGCGAGGATCGCGTAGCTCTCGATTACACCGCATGGCAGTTGATCGATCGCAAGCGCGCGGAGATGGGCCTGCCGACGCTGGAAGCCGCGGGCCGTCCGCCACGCTACATTGCCACCGCCGCAGACCAGGCTCACAGACTGGGCACCAACGATCCGCAGCGCATTCATCTCATGGAAGTTTGAGCGGGAGAAACATCATGGCCGGTAAAACCGAACGGAAGCCGGAAGAATCATCGGGCGGCGCACAGGGCATGACGCGGCGCGAGGCGCTGCTGCAATTGCTTGGTCTTGGCGGAGCAGCCGCGGGCGCGGCGGGCGCGGCCGTCTGGCTGAGCGAGCACAGCTTCCGCCCGCTTCCGGCGCAGGCAGAACAGGCACGGCGCGAACATCGTGTTGCAGCCAATTCGCAACTTCCGGCGATGACCGTGGTTCAAGGTGGCGAACCGCGCGAGCTGGTTCAAAAAGCTCTGGAAAATCTGGGCGGCATGGGCCGCTTTATCAGCCCACAGGATGTGGTGGTCATCAAGCCCAACATTGCCTGGGATCGCACGCCGGAGCAGGCCGCTAACACCAATCCAGATGTCGTTGCCGAAGTGGTGCGCCAGTGCTGGCAGGCCGGGGCGAAGCGGGTCATTGTCACCGACGTCAGTTGCAACGAAGCTCGCCGCTGCTTCCATCGCTCCGGCATTCAGGCGGCGGCTCTTGCCGAGCACGCAGAAGTTATCTTGCCGGACCCCGAGCTTTTCCGCGAAGTCGATATGGGCGGCGTGGTGCTGAAAACGTGGCCGGTCTTCACGCCGTTTTTGGAGGCCGACAAAATCATCAACCTGCCCATCGCCAAGCATCACGTGCTCACCGGCGCAACGCTGGGCATGAAGAACTGGTACGGCATTTTGGGCGGCGAGCGCAACCGGCTGCATCAGCAGATTCACCAAAGCCTGGCGGACCTGGCCAGCTTCATGTTGCCGACGCTGACCATGATCGATTGCTACCGCATTCTTTTGCGCAACGGGCCAACGGGCGGCAACCTGGAAGACGTGGCGCTGAAGAAGACTATAGTAGCCGGAACCGATCCGGTGGCTCTCGATGCTTATGTCGCCAAGGCGTATTGGAACCTGGACGTGGCGCAGATGCCCTACCTGGAGATGGCCGCGGCCCGCGGCCTGGGCACCGCGGAGTTCGAGAAGTTGGCGGTGAAGGTGAGCCAGCTGGCGTAGGGTATTATTTGGTTCGATTTCCGGCGAATTTATGTTACAATGCTTACATGAGTGACAATGTAAGGATTCTGCTATGAGTACAACTCCTTCGATGGTCATTAGCATGCGCCTTCCAGCGGAGAGCGGAAAACGTCTCAAGCGCATGGCCAGGCGGCATGGATGGACCGCGAGCGACGCCAGCGCCCGTCTGGTGGAGGAGGGTCTGCGCCGCTCGGAGTTTGCGTATATCGACTTCCGGGACTCGGCGGCGGGGCGGCAGGCGTATATGCAGGGCAGTCGTCTGGCGGTATGGCAGGTGGCGGAGCTGCTACGCGGCTACAAGCAGAACGCGGAGTCCGTAGCAAAGCACCTGGAATGGCCACTCGAAAAGGTGCAGGCGGCGGTGAATTATATCGAGGCCTTTCCGGAGGAGATCACCGAGCAGTTGGCGGATTATGACGCGATTGATTTTGCGGCGCTGAAACGGATGCTACCGAATCTACAGCGATTCCCACGTGAAAAAACCGGGAAGCCGGCTGAAGGATGAAACTGCTGCTCGATGAGCATGTGCCGCGCGCCGTTGCAGTTGGATTGCGGCGACGGTTTCCGGAGATCGCAGTGTATACGATTCCTGAGTGGGAGAAAGGCCGGCTGCGGGGCAAGCCCGATGGGGAGGTTTTAATGGCGGCAATTGCCGGCGGACTCACGCTGGTGACCTACGATTTGCGGACAATTCCAATGCTGCTAACAGAGTGGGGCCTGGAGGGACGGGATCACTGCGGCGTTATCTTTTGCGATGCGAGAACGATTCCGCAATATGCGGTAGGACGGCTGGTCAAGCAGATTGCGAAACTCTACGAAGCATTCCGGGACGATGAGTGGATGAATCGGGTGGAGTTTCTGGAGAAGGAGTGAGGTCAGGAGAGATTGCCGTAGGCTGTATTGCCAGGGCCGAAAATCGGGACCTGGGGCACCCGGCGCCCTACCTATTCTTGTCCATCCGCTTTCACTAGCTTCGCTTCTCCAACCTCAGCGAGGTCTAAAAGTACAGACTGGAGCCGCAGGAGGTTCAGCTTCACCGGATCGGTTCTCCATCGGATTTGACTCCAAGTCATGTATAAGCCAGTGGCTGTGAAAACGCCACAAGCACCCAAAAAGTACCACGTCCAGAGACTTGGCGCGAATGGCAAAGTGAGAAACCCGGCCAGACCGCAACCAAGCGATGTTCGCATTATAGTTATTCCTTCCGCGACCCTCTTGAGTGGTTTACCAAGAACGGAATACCAAACATGCCATTCTTCACCATTAGGAGATAACGATTCTATCACATCAATTCCATAACGCTTCTTCAATAGCTCTTTCGACGCTAGACCTAGGCATGTCATTACAGGCCGCGCTCTCACATATCGCTTTGGCATTCGGGCGGCAAAAATTGCCCACGAAAAGAGCCGAACAAAGAATCCACGTTTATTGGGTGGTTGTTGAATTTTAACAAGCCACTTGTAAAACGTGTGAGACCCAAACGTGATTCGGATTCCGAACTGCCAAACCCAATAAGCCGCACTCATGAGCAATTCAACTAACCAAGCAAGTTGCATGAAAACGTGCCCAATTACAAACGCTGAAACAATGAAACAAATGAGAATGGCATATGGCGGAAATGGGAACACCTGTCTTATGCCGGAGATGATACTCTTTGCAATCTCGGGCGCACCAAGAGCAACACTCGCTTCAAAAAACAGACCTGGAATCAGGCTGACGAGATAGGCAACCAATCGCGGTGAAAACGCCTTTGATAAATCGACCTTTATCATTTGCTCATTATCCGACATTGTGTTGCACCCATTATCTCTCTCTGGCTGCACTTCCGCTATCAAATTATTCGAAGTTAATAGTTCGGCGGGTGGCCCATCCTTATCCACTCGTCACTTCATTCTCCCATAGTATTGATATGTATAGATGTAGAAAGGCCGTTCCCAAGGGAACGGCCTTTGTGTATTTGTGCCGAAGGCGCGATTGCCTGGACGGCTAGTCCTAGTCTCCGGCGACCAGCTCGCCTTGTTCTTGCTTGACGGCGGGCTTGGCGGGGGCGATAGAGCCGAGAGTTACCAGGCCCTCGACGGGCTTTTCGCCGAGGACGTGTTCGCGATAGAGCTTGGCCATGCGGGCGTTTTCCGCATCCTGCTTCAGCTTCTCGTCGCGGGCGCGGATTTGCTCTTCGCGGGCGGTCTTGGCGATGCCCAGGTTGTCGAGCGTTTTGTTGGCCTCGGCGTTGACGTGCTCCATCTTCAAATGGAGGTCGTGGCCGACTTCGGGCATGTGGACCTTTTTGCCGCCGACGAAGATCTCGTGGCGGCCGTGATCCTCATACCACTTGGTGAGGGTGGCCGTCATGTGCATCTTCTCGATGATGTTGCGCCAGCCGACGCCGGTGTTGTATGCGCAGAAGCTGATCTCGCCCTCTTGCGTGGCGTAAGGGATGATGCACTGCTCGGTGCGGCGGAAGTCGTAGTTGAACAAATCCTGGAACCACATGCCGGCGATGAAGAGGAAGTTCCAGCGGTCCTGGCGGCGCTTCTGAATATCTTCGAGAGTGCGGTCGCCCTTGACGCTGCCGTAGTTTTTGCCGGTGGCGTTGAAGGTCTTGTCCATCTTCTTGAGCATGTCTGTGATCTTGAAGTGGGTGGGCGACTGGAAGGGATCGTAGTTGCGCAGCAGAGCCAGCGCAAAGCCGATGACCGAAAGCCACTTGCCGCGAGCCGCGTCGTTGACCTTGGCCAGGTCCTTGGCCACCTTGTCCATGTTGAGGAATGCGGTGACGGGAGCGGCTTCCTTGGTTTCCTTGTCGATCATCATGGCCATGCCGATGCCGCAGTTGGGATGGCAGCCGCAGGAGAGCTGGCCCCAGTCGGCGGAGGGTCCGTGAATCAGATCGGCCCAGTCGGAGAAGGTGCTCATGAAGCTGATGGGGAACCAGTCGCGCTCCGGCTCGCCAAAACCCATCTGGTTTTTGATGTCGTGGGCCATGTGGGAGAGGGTGTAGCGCTGGGCAAAACGGCGCTCGTCGGTGATGTCCTCGTCGCGGCCGGTGAAGCTGACCGGCTGGAAGCTGAGGAAGCTGATCTTCTTGGGATTGTCGAGGGCGAACTGAATGATGCGGCCCACCTGCTCGTTGTTGATGCCATTGATAATGGTGGTGACGGGAACGATTTCCACGCCGGCTTCATGCAGGTTGTTGATGGCCTGCAGCTTGACGTCGAAGAGGTTGCCCACCTTGCGATGCGAGTTGGCGGCGTTGCCGATGCCGTCGAACTGAAGGTAGACGTAGCGCAGTCCGGCCAGCGCGGCCTTGCGGCAGAATTCCTTGCTCTTGGCGAACTCGATGCCGTTGGAGGCGGCCTGCACGCTGTTGTAGCCGACCTTGCGGCAATAGGCGACCGCATCCAGGAAGTAAGGCGAGAGGGTCGGCTCGCCGCCGGAGAACTGCACGCTCATCTGCCGCTTGGGCTTGACGGTGATGGCGTTGTCGAGCATGGTCTTGATCTCATCCCAACCGAGTTCGTGGACGAAGCCGACCTGGTTGGCGTCCATGAAGCAGGGGTCGCACATCATGTTGCAGCGGTTGGTCAGGTCGATGGTGAGCACCGCGCCGCGGCCGTGGGTCATGGTCGAGGTGCCATGGGCGCGCAGTACTTTATCGCCGTGCGAGCGGATATCGCGGCCGGGGAAGTTCTCTTCGAGATGCTTGAAGAAGGCCGCATCCATGGACATGATGTCTTCAAAGTGGCCGTGCCTGGGGCAGTCCTTGATCATCCATATCTCGCCGTTGCGCTCGATGATCTGCGCCTTGATCTCGCCCACTTTTTCGTTGAGCAGCTTGCCGTCGAGAATCTGCTTGCGAATCTCGGGCACGCACTTGGGACAGAGCGAGTCGGTGGCGCGCGGCCAGCCCAGCGGGGGCTTTTCCTTCTCGTAGGATTTTTGCAGGGGCTTGTCGGACCATTTGGGGGTGAATCCCGGGTTGGGGCTGATGCGGTTCAGCCGCTCAAAAACGACCCACGCGCCCTTGGCCGCGTAGACGACGGCTTTCTCGGCGTACTTGACTGCTTTTGCCATATAGATGCGGTCTCCTCGAAGAAATTTGCCGCCAGCGGCGGTCAACCACCCCAGCGACGAAGACCTGTCGCAGGGAACCCCGGTATCTCTCGCCCGGCTGGACCCTTTGGGCGTCCGTTTGGTGAGGTTCGCCAAGGGTCTGAAAATTCAGTACTAGGTTACCGGGGGATGCCGGTCAAGCGAAGGGCGATGCAGCGAATGGCGGAAAATGGCAGTGAACGGCGGCCGGAGCACGGGGAACGGGTTGGCAACCAACCCTATTCTGAGTGTATTTTTCACTTGACAGTGGGCATGGCCACGCTCTAGCGTGCTGCTGCAACTCCTTCTTTATCCTTTCCTTTCACCAGACGGGCCCCTTCGAGGCTTGGAGGCCTCCTCCGATGACAAACGCAATCCCTCTTTCTTTAAAAATGGGCGGTTCCGCTTCCGCGAGCTGCCGCGCCGCAACGACGTTACTGAAACAACTGGCACGGCCTGGAGTACTACTCCTGCTGGCGTGCCTTTGTCTCTCAGCCCATGCGCAGCAGAACGAATGGACATGGATGGGCGGAAGCAGCACTGTAGGCCCCTGCATCACAGCGGACGGCTCAACCAGTTGCGGTTATCCAGGAGTCTACGGCACGCTGGGCGTGCCTGCCGCAGGAAACATTCCCGGAAGCCGTGGTGGCACTTCAACCTGGACCGACATCAGCGGCAACTTCTGGCTCTTCGGTGGCTCGGGCCTCGACTCCAATGGCACTGTTGGCTATCTCAACGATCTTTGGGAGTTCAATCCTACTACGAACGAATGGGCATGGATGGGCGGGAGCAGCACGATTGGGACTAACTGTCCACAAAATTACTGCGGCCGTCCCGGTGTGTATGGCACGTTGGGTGTTCCTGCCACCGGAAACGTCCCCGGAGGCCGCAGTGGCACTGTGAGCTGGACCGATAGCAGCGGCAATTTCTGGCTCTTTGGCGGCGCAAGTTTTGATGCCAACGGCGTTTTTGCCCAAGACTTTAACGACCTGTGGGAGTTCAATCCATCTACGAAGCAATGGGCGTGGATGGGAGGAAGCAACACCATTAGCTGCGCTTCAGGCGCCACTCTTCCAGGTTGTGGTCCGATTGGAGTGTACGGCACATTGGGATCGCCAGCCACAGGAAACGTTCCGGGAGGCCGCAATGACGCTACTAGCTCGACCGACAGCAGCGGCAATCTCTGGCTCTTCGGAGGTCAGGGCTTTGACTCCAAAGGAAGTCTCGGAAATCTCAACGATCTGTGGGAGTTCAATCCTTCCACGAAGGAATGGACATGGATGAGCGGAAGCAGCACGATGCCATGCTATCAGTTGCCCGATGAAGTATGGTGTGGACAGGTTGGAGTCTATGGTTCCATGGGGAACGCAGCTAACGGAAACGTTCCCGGAGGCCGTTTTAGCTCTTCTAGTTGGACCGATAGAAGCGGCAATTTATGGATTTTTGGTGGATTTGGATACGGAGTAAGCACAAATAGTAATTCTGCTGGGGTTGAGCTTAATGACCTTTGGGAGTTCAATTCTTCCACGATGCAATGGGCATGGATTGGCGGAAGCAGCACAGGCAACCAGCCCGGAGTCTACGGCACGCTGGGCGTGCCTGCCGCAGGAAACATCCCTGGAGGCCGTGGTAACAATTCGAACTGGATCGACAGCAGCGGCAACTTCTGGCTCTTCGGTGGGGATGGATACGGCGCCGATGGCGCTTTTGGCTTTCTCAACGACCTGTGGGAGTTCAATCCTTCCAAGAGCCAATGGACATGGATGGGCGGAAGCAGCACGGTCGGCAGTAATGGCAGCCAGCCCGGAGTGTATGGCATCTTGGGAGCACCCGCTGCCGGAAACATCCCTGGAGGCCGTGGTAGCAATTCGACCTGGACCGACAGCAGCGGCAATTTCTGGCTCTTTGGGGGCATGGACTTCAAATACAATGGCGGTGTATTTTGGTACTACCTCAACGACCTATGGAGATACCAGCCACTTGTAGCTGCCTCTACGCCATCCTTCAACTTGGCATCGGGAACCTACACCTCTGTGCAGACGGTAAGCATCGCGGATACTACTCCCGGCGCAACCATCTACTACACGTTGGACGGCTCGACGCCTACTCCAGATTCGACCGTGTACAGCGGCGCGATCACCGTCTCGTCGTCGGAAACGATCAAGGCGATTGCGACGGCAAGCGGCTACTCCACCAGCGCCGTGGCAACTGCAACCTACGTCATCAACCTGCCTCCCGCCGCCGCGCCAGTCTTCACTCCCGCTGCGGGCACTTACACCGCCGGCCAGAAGGTCAAAATCACCGATTCGATCAAAGGCGTGAGCATCTATTACACGCTGGACGGCTCGACGCCCACCACAGCCTCGGCTGTTTATTCAAAGGCTTTGACGGTCAGCCAGAGCACAACGATTAACGCCATCGCAGTGGCAACCGGCTACTCAAGCAGCAGCGTCGCCAGCGCCACTTACACCATTACGCTGCCCGCCGCCGCTCCCACTTTCACACCCGCGGCTGGCTCGTACGGACAGGCGCAA
>Ga0326727_10025897_pt1 | contig 10951 bp, 9 predicted proteins | sample MB2enrmetagenome_FD_207643 | JGI IMG/M metagenome (GOLD analysis project Ga0326727, IMG submission 207643) | Lab enriched peat soil microbial communities from McLean, Ithaca, NY, United States - MB29MY | ecosystem: Environmental > Terrestrial > Soil > Wetlands > Peat | place: USA: New York... | reverse complement strand
CCGTTCCGCAATGATCTCATAAAGTTCATGCAGCATAACATGCTCAATGGAACCCCTCCATAAATCCTTCTCGTACATTACGGTGTAACCTTTGTCTCTATAAGAAAAATGATGCCCCTTGAGCTTACCCGAGCTCATATCGACGGCCGTGATTTCAGCAACCCCATACTTGTGTAAGACAGCGTGAAGTTCCATTAAACTTGGGCTTGATGACAGGCCCGAGTGAGAAACGAAAACTTTAGCCAAATCTTCAGGAGAAATAGCGGTAGGATCGCCTTTCTCTGCCTTTACCATCCGACAGAATTCATCAAGTTGCCCGGCCATTGTTATAAAAGCTTGCGGCTCGTCCAGATATCTTGCTTTAGTCATGATCTCCGTCATTTCGGTATCTCCTTGAGATATTGGCTTGTTTACGCTGAGTCAGAGACGATAAAGATTTATCAGTTTTGCTGGTTTAGCGGTACCATTGCATAGCGTCTTTCCGGTATCCGCGACCACGGTTCCACTGCTTTTACCCTGTATAGTTGGGGCCCACCCAGTCGGAATTCCAATTGTTTCACATCATTTAGTAAATGCTCTTTGGCTCTCACTTCTGTGAAAATACTTTTCTGTCTGCCGTTCTGGCAGCCCAGGCCGGTAATCTTCATTCCCAACTGTTCCACGGGTCCAAGCTGTGGATAAACATCCATGATCTGCTTAATACGGGATATCGCAGTTTTAGTATTCATGGCCGGCTCTTTAAAATTGACGTTTCTTTCCCAATGTTCTCCCATCCAGGTTCGTGTCCTGAGGTTGATACGCTGCATTCCCATTCTTTTTTGCTCCAGTTTGGTAAAAGAGCGAGAGAGCATGGCTTCAATTGCCATTAACATGACATCCAAGGTGGCCGTTGGTGTAGAGAGGGTTATACTTTCTTCAATTAGTTCCTCAGTGAGACGTGGGTAAAGTGGAGTTTCGTCATGACCACTTGAAAGTTCCCACATTCTCATTCCATCCGGGCCAAATTGCGCTTGTAAAGGACCCGGCGCCAGTGCCGATACCTGTCCCAGTTTATGTAATCCGAACGAATGCAATTTCTCTTTAATCTTTGGGGAGACTGGTAACAGATCACAACTCAAATCTTTCGGAAAATTTGTAATATCCCCACTCAGTATTTTGCAATTATCTGAAGAACGTTGTTCCGCTGCCAGATACGCGAGGAACTTGCCCTCGGCGATACCCAGATGGGGTTCAAAAGCATCTGGTATGGCCGAACGTACGGCTCTTGCCAGAGCATCATCATTCCCATAAATCAATTCCAGCCTGTCCAAGCCGAGGTAAATGGCTTCCAAATCGGAGCCCTCAACCAATGGACTTTTCTCCTCCATCAAATCCAGTGTCTCATTGAAAACATCCCAGTAATATGGGACATCAGCTTGAATCAATTCCGCCTCGCCATACAAAGATAAAGCTTGTTGCAGGGGCATTTCACGTTGAAGGCACTTACACTCGGGAGAATAATCCAAAACAAGTTTTTGGGAACCCACGGTTGTGGTCATAATTAATGGATGATTAGTGTCATGATTCCTTAATTTTTCACAATTTATTGGGAAATGGGGTAATAAAACACAAAGTATTCTCATTGACCACCTCCCAAAATCAAGTATCACCATAATAATAGAACAAGTGTACTATTGTCAAGTGCAGCATCGCCCAATAAACAGATAACGATGAAACTCACTTGCTGCTGGCTATATACCGGAACTGGCTGAACTAGGGGAAAGGGGGCAGGTATTCATTTGTCCCCTCGCTGCTGGACGAATTACGCTCAGGATTCAAAAACCGCGAAAGAAGAGAGCGCCGATTCCCTGGGCGCTCTCTTCTCTTTGGAAACCCAACCCTGTCTGCCTCTCAAGGGCAGATCTCTGGGCTTACGGTGCAGTTATTAAATAATTGGCCATAAATGCTCCGTTGGCTGGTGCGGTCGAGTTCGCAGGGGCGGTGAAATTGGCATAACTATAGGATATATAACCGCTGACCATCAGCGTAATGCCAGTCGTATTGGTGCTGGTATAAGCTACGACCAGTGATTCTGGCAGCATCGCGTTCTCGCCTCCCGACGAATTTGTTGAGTCACCAAAAGTGATGATTGGGTTCAGGGTAGACGGCATCGCTGTATAGATGGTGGATATCGCATTGACCGCGGCATCAATGTCCCCTGCATAAGGTATTAACCCAATGACTAGGTTCGTCATTGTAGTTGTCACGGTTGCCTGGAAAGCACTCTGCTCATCTGTCAAGTTAGGTACAACACCGATGCTGAGCAAAGTGGTATTTGGGTCGGAAGCACCTGTCGAGGCTATGACCGGCTGTACACTGACATTGTCATAATCTAGGAAACACAGCCAACCCGTTGGCGCTGCGGGGATGTTTAGTGCACCTAGGCCGGAGTAGTTCATTGTGACATAATGAGTGTTTGTGGAGCTTCCGCTAGAACTGGCCCCGTTAACAATTTGGAGAATACTGGGGTTAGTTGTGCTGCCCTGATTGGCGAGCTGTGTCCCGCCACTGACGTCAATCGTGTAGGTTTGGGACCCAGTTGCACCACTGTTCGGGTCCGCCACATCGATGGTGAATGTATAAATACCGACTACTGTAGGCGTCCCTTGAAGTGTAACGTACGAGTTGGAAACGAGTGGCGAGGTTACCAAGAATTGCACCCCGGTAGGCAAATTCCCGGTGTATGTCCATGTGTTTCCAACCAGAGCGCCGTTTGTGCAGGTGAGTGTTACGGTGGGACTAAACGGCCCACCGGGGAAGGGACATTCGATCGGTATCGCGGTCGGTATAGGTGTCGAGGAATTGATGATCAGCTGTTGCACGACTCCCGCGACCGTCACGGTAGCGGTAGCTGTCGCAGCAGTTGTTCCGGATTGGCCAGCAGCTGTGAGTGTGGCAGTGTAGGTTATGGTGGCGTTGCCTGTGTTGGCCGGCATGCTGATGCTGCCCGTGGCAGAACTGGTAGCCAAGTTGATCCCGGTTATTGTCGTTCCGCCTACTGAAGGTGAAAAAACTATGCTGCCTGTAGTTGCATTAAGTGCACTGGCCGCATAGGTTACAGTGCCTCCAGCGGAGCTCAGACTCAAAGGGGTTAGCGTGAACGTCTGGATTGTTGGGTTGACCAATTCGCCAGCGACAGTAACAGTCAACGATGCGGTCACGGTGCTACCATTAATGCCGGTAGCCGTTAACACGAAGACGAAGGATTCTGCCGCTGTCGTGTTGTTCACGGGCAACGCAATAGTATAGGTGACTGTACCTACGCTCAAGCCTATGCTGCTAGCCTGCAGATTGGGCATCTGAGCACAGGTGATGGCTCCTGTGGTGCAATTGGTTGCAGCGATAGTGAAGGTGTCATTGCCACCGGTGAACGGCAGGCTAGTAGAACTGACCTGGAAGATTGTGATAGCAGGCACTTGGGATACCGTGGTATAATTACCGGAAATGATGGCCGCGCATTGTGCAACTGTAAGCGCTTCTATCTCGGGGCTCATGGGCTGTGTAGTACCGTTGGCCTCAACGCGCGGCTTCTGATAGCAGATCCAACACCAGTTGTCCATTTGAGTTTCTGTCGTCAGGTAGGGGGTTGTGACTCCGGCAGCAGCCCAAAAATAGATACCTGGCCCCTGCCAATAATTGTAGGCATAATATGTGTGTGCTCCAGAGACCGTCGTGTCGCCTATCCCAAGATCAGTCTTGAGCTGGCCGGCAGTGAGGGGGATGGCAACTATGCCAGCAGCAGATGTCGAGAATGATAGGGTCGTAGCTACTATTAGAGCCAGAGTCACGATGATGATGAAGAATAACCTTGATTTCCTAAGCATTTGTAACCTCCTCTACACTTTTCCGTCTCACGGGGCTGGTTTTTAAAGTACAAGAAGGCCGATGATTCTTTAAAGGACTGCTTCCCTCAATCCCTTCCCAGTCACGCGATACTGGATTTGAAGGTCCTGGAAGAAGACTGCTGCGGCATAAAGCAGTTAAGTTTACTTTTTATGCGACCTCACCTCCTTTGACCGTATGTATTTTCCTTATTTTTGCCATCATGCTGATTGTTGCATACGATGCGTGTCTACGTCTAGACGAAAAAGAGCAAAACCGTGAATTTCTTTATTCTGCTACCGCATAGCGCGAAACGCCCGCGCATATGCCAAGCACATCGAGACGCCGTTCTGCGTATATACGCAAAATAGATTACTAATAAAACCGGATAGGATTTTTGGCAATCGGGTGCAATACAAATATACGCTAGCATTTCGCTGCAAAGGACATGTGATATAATGTGGCAGGAACGATTCAAGTGGTCCAGTTCGTTTTTACCACAAAGGAGGCTCCGACGTGAATGGAAATACTAAAGAAATGCAGGATGCGTATAGATTATATTCAGAAAAGCTGAAGAAGATAAATGAACAATTTCCGGGGGATAAGAAGTTGCAGGCCCGAGATATCAGGGAGTTTTCTGTTCACCGCAAGAAGGATGGGAAAAATAGTAGCTACTACAGGGTTGCCATAAGAAATGCGGCTGCAGAACTCCATATCGAACCCGACGAAAGAAAGCTCGACAGCAGGCAAAAATTGAGTGTATCTCTATATAGTCACGAAAAAAGTGCGTGGATCGCAGCTTTCCTGGGTGCGGACAAAATCATAGTGCGTAATTTACATGCACAGGCGATGAACGCAATAACCCGAAGTTTGTGGCCTCAAAAAGTTGGGGTTGCTTTGGATCGTTTTGAAAGGTTAATCATTGCCAGGATAGTGGGGTTTGCGGTAGCTTCCATGGCTTCAATTGAAAAACCTCCGCCCGACTGTCTGGTAATAGCTGAAGCGAGTAAAAACTTCTATCCCCCAGCATCTGAGCTGTCCATTGAAGTGGAGGATGTTAATGCAGGTGCTGTGACAGAAATGCTGAATTCGCCGGGCGATACTCGTCGAATCTGGCGTGCGATGACAGGAGAAAAAGGAGAAACTTACCTATTGGCCAATGTGGATCCTAGCGAGTTACTTCAGAGAAAGTTCGTCCGCGTGGGATTCACGGTATCGGTTGAGCGAACGATATATCGCATTCGCATCGTCGTTGGCTCCCCACAGTTCGAAACCAGCTATTATAATTTATTGGGAAGAATAAAAGATCGGTTAGACTTAACGAAACCGGATGGAAAACATCCCAGCGGCGGTCATCGAGATCTTCTCGTTGGCCAGCCTTTCTTCCAACTCCTTTTGGTTGCGTGCGTTATTTGGCCAAACACAAGAGAAGACCTTGCTGGCGCATTTGCTTCAAACGAAATGCAACTGCAGAAGACGGAGCCTGCCCATAGTTCAGTAGACCTTCCCAACCTGATGCTGTGGGCCCTCAGTAGCCTTTTGGCAAATTGGTGCAGAATTGAGTCAAACTTAGAATGCATCTGCAATGTTCTTGTTCCCGAGGATAGTGGTGCCGACAATCTCCGAATCCGCGCAAGTAGCAAGAGCAAGCCATGGAATCTCGGCGTCACTCAGCGTGGCGCGATTGAAAAGGGGCAGTTCTTGAGCGGAGCTGTGTTTGTAGCTAATACAGGCATGTGCTTAAGCAATCTGAGCGGTGTTAAGAGCCGTCTATTGGCGTTCTTGACCGAAGAAAAAGTGGATGGCGCATTAGCGTTTCCGACCTTGGAACCGCAATCAAGCAAACCGAACGGTTCAATGTATGTTGGTTTTTACTATTCCAATGTCGATGACCACACGAAAGTGGAGAAACTTGCTGGAAACATATTAACTCTGCAGCTTCTGGGACTGTTTGCCGGGGAAATTATTGAGCGTGAGAAGCTTGCCGAAAGCACAGTTAAGACAGGCACCAAAATTGGGGATCACAAATTCCTCGACGACGAACAATTCGAAAAGGAACTGGGGCACCTGCTCAAGGATATCATTCCACCCAAAGATGCGCCCATTGACCAGACGCGCCCTCCTTCAACACTACGATTGCCCGTGCTCGTTTTCTCTGCGTTGGCTGATTCTGACTCTGAAACTGATCACCAAGTAGTAGATTGGCTAGAACAGCAGGTGAAATATCTCAATTTTGAGACAGACTTGGCACAGTTCCTTGCCGGAATTCACACCGTTAAGCGCAGCAAGATTATCGCTGTGATGGGTAGCCCATCAGTTCTCGTTGTAGTGATTCCCTATCTCATCAATAAGAGTGAATTAAGGTCACTCCGAGAAATACCAACCACCAGAAACCAATTAAGAGCCTTGTCTGGTGCACAATCAAATCAAGAAGCGGCTATTAATGTCCGGATCGGAGCGTGGATATTAGACTATAAGTGTTCATGGGTGCAGCAGGCGTGGGATAATGAGCACGGGGAACCCCCTGAAAAACAAATCACGAACTATCTCCGCAACTGGGCAAAGGTTGCTCCCTATTTAATCCGTGCCTACAAGAGATCGCGGGAGGATGGCGATTGGTATGAGTCTCTCAAACAGGCCGAAGCCGGACTAGAGAAGGACCCAAGGAATCCTTATTTGCTCAGAAGAGCGTCTGAGAGCGCCTTAATCACGGGTAAATTGGAGGAGGCTGAGTCTTATGCTACGCTTGCGTACAAGAATGATCCAGAACACGTGGGCAGCTACTGCATAGCAGGCGATGTTTCATTGGCCAATGGAGAGATAAGTAACGCTGTAAATATGTATAAGAAGGCCATGGAGTTGGAGAGCAGCCACCCACTGCCTCATTACTCAATTGGCTTTGCTCTCGTAACGACAGTGAAGGTGGTAAGGGAGCGCTTGCTCAATTCGTTCAGAGAAAGTTCCTGCCTAAGTGACAGTGACCTCACGAATATGAAAGAGCAATTGACAAAGACAGATTGTTTGCTCAAGAGGGCGGATGAATCCTTCAAGAAATCGCGGGATAGGCTGAAAGCATGGGATTATGAAGGTCGGGCCTATCACAAGACCGGTTTCTATTCGCCCGTTAATGACTGCACACTAGCTGAGGCTGAATTACTTCGTAACTACCTTGGTGGGTCTTTGACTGAGTTTGCGTTGGCGAAAGAAGCTTACCCTGACGATGAACATATATACAGAGGTCTCCTAAGAGCGAGGCTGAGCAACTCATCGACAAACCAGAAATTGATGGCAGAGTTGGATGCTGTTATTTCATGCTCCGAAACATCTAGTTGAGTCAACCTTGTTTGATTGAATCTTCGGAAAAATGGACCACTAACGAGAGTGTTCCAGTGACATCGCCCGCGAATGTTGCCAGTTCAATTTGTAGCTTGCTACACTTTTCTTGGTAAATGTCTCTGAGCATTAATTCTGCGGCTTTTGGATGTGCCTATTAAGTTTGCCTTCCATCCTCTCGGCAATTAATGTTGCGGTAACCTTATCCCCACATTCTTGAAATAATTCTTGGAGAGAATCTAGCATTGCGACTGTATCCTCTTCAAAATTTGCTGTTACACTCACATTTAACTCTCCGATTGAAAAAATAAAATTAATTCAATCACATTAATTTTAGACTCCCTGGCAAAGATTTGCTTCACCATTATCCGACAGAATTCATCAAGTTGTCCAGCAATTGCTATAAAAGATTCCTTTTAGTGGCTTTCTCGTACATTTCCACAATAAATCTTTTGGCTTCAAGCGTTAAGCCCTGGGGCCCCAGGCTTGTTCCAAACTTGTAATCCGGGTCAGAGAGCACCGCCTGATAAGCCCACTCAATGCGGTCTTGGTCCCCCAATTTGACTTCCGGCTCGTCCAGATATCTCGCTTTAGTCATCAGATCTCTTACGCTGGTACCATATGCAGGAGCTATTCTCCGTAGTAAATCTGCACTGGCTTGCCGTTTGCCTTGCTCAACTTGCGACAAATACGAACACGAAGCGCCTGAAGTTGTCTCGACCTCACGTAAACTCAGACGTTTTTTTGCTCTTAACTCCCGCAGGTAGTCTCCTAACTCACTCATATCGCCCCCTCTCCTTTTCTCGGTATTAAAAGAACTGTAACATGTTTGTGTGATTATTGCAAGTATTTTGCAAGCAATATTTTTAGTACGCCACTTTGAAGCTGCTTAAAGTTTGACTATCCTAGAAATACAGTTATATAATTGTTATCACTCTTGCAAACAACAGAAAACGAGGAGATGTCTTGTACCAAGTCCGTATCAACACTAAAACGATTTGGGAAGCCATAGCCAGGCAAAATCTGTCCCAGAATGAGTTTGCGCTCAAATTGGGAGTCAGCAGTGGCTATATGAGCCAACTCATCTGTGGGACGAGGAGCCCTTCCCCAAAACTCAGGCGGAAAATGCTGGAGATTTTAGTCCCTTTAACTTTCGACGATCTTTTCGTGGTAGAGGCTAAAAATGGCTGCCAAAATTAGCCTCGATGCAACACAGCAGCAAAAGTTGTTGGAAGGGCTGAAGGAACTGGCCTTCATGATGGCCACAGCCTACAGGCGTCGAGTTACAGGTGAAACCGGCATTGAGTCTCACTCCCCTACGGATTATGAAGCGACTTCAGTTATTGAAGAAAAAATGGCCTGTTATGCATATCCGGAAGACCGTCGGCAAAAGGGAGAGTATACCGAAACTGTCAGACTTAAGGATTTCTTAAGAAAAAACGCACCTGAAGTCAGTAAATCAAGAGTTCATAAAGTGGCTGAGGTGAAAGAGGTCAAGAAGTAGTGAAGTGGTTGACGCCAGCGGGTCGGGAAGAAGAATTTAGCCAATAGGATATATATGGACATCTTTTTTGATAATGAGTTTCGTAATTTGATACCGCCGTTGCACCCGGATGAGCGTATCAAACTTGAATCTAGTCTGAAAACTGAGGGAAACCGCGACCCGATAATCAAATGGAAAGAAACTAATTTACTCTTAGACGGACATAACAGGTACGACATTTGTGTTCGGACCGGCATACCTCTAAAACCCGCTTTGGAGTTATCGTTACCGAATCGCAATGCTGCCATGACGTGGATTATCAATAACCAATTAGCCAGACGGAATCTGCAGGCATATTCGCGATCCGTGTTGGCCTTAAAACTAGAGGAAATATTAGCCCAAGATGCCGAGAAACGTATGCTCGCAGGACAATTCATTTGTCCAACTTGCATCGAGAGGTTTGACCGGAAAGTATGGCATTGTCCTGTATGTGGCCATCACTGGACTTTCGATAGAACTGAGTGCTCAAATTGTCAAAAGTACAAGAGAGACAACCCTCCGTCAACATTGACGGAGGGTGAGTCACCGGAACGGGAAACCCGCACTAAAATTGCGAAAATGGCTCACGTGTCAGTTGGCACATTGCATAAAGTGAAAATCATCGAAACCAAAGCCACGCCAGAGCAAAAAGCAAAATTGGTAAATGGGGATGCAACTGTTAACCAGGTATTTGTCGCAATCCGGCGCGATGAAGTGAAAGAACAGGTCAAGCAAACGGATTGGCCGGTTGGCAAGTACCGGGTGATTTATGCAGACCCACCCTGGCAATATGGCAATTCCATGCCGGTAGACATGGCGACCCAGCAAGAAGACCACTATCCGACAATGCCGGTATCGGAAATCTGTAAACTTCCGGTATCCGATTTAGCTCTCGATAATGCGGTCCTTTTTCTTTGGGCAACATCACCGATCCTCGAAGAATCTTTTGGTGTGATTAGAGCCTGGGGATTCAAATATAAAGCCTTTTTCGTGTGGGATAAAGTCAAGCACAACATGGGACATTATAACAGCGTCCGGGCGGAGATTTTGTTAGTCGCTGTCCGAGGCTCATGCCAGCCAGACGAAAGCAAGTTATTTGATAGTGTTCAAACAATAGAACGATCTGATCACAGTGCTAAACCCGAGAAATTCCGAGAAATAATCCAGACTCTTTACCCTTATGGTCCGCGAGTTGAATTATTTGCGCGCCAGGAACGCGAGGGATGGGTAACTTATGGGAATCAATTATCCAGATAGCAAAGATAAATATTCGTTTCAAAGCGGCTTGCAATTTCAAGATTTCGTGGCTGAGCTATTTCACGACAAATTAGGCATGACCATTACTAACTATCAAAGCCGGTGCTATCAGTTTGGAAAAGGAGAGAATAAGCAGGGCATTGAAATTAAACTCGACAGAGATATTTTAGAGACAAACAATGTCAGTATTGAGATTGCGGAAAAAACTCGGGCTGATTTATCCGAATATACGCCGTCCGGCATTTACCGCCCTGATAACTCCTGGTTATACGTGCAGGGCAACTACAAAATAGTCTTCATCTTTGCGAAAAGCACATTAATCTTGCTGCATCAATCCGGCCTGTATCCCGACAAAGAAAAACCCACGGTTCGTAAATTCCACTTACCTGTTGCGGATGCAAGGAAATACGCCGCAGTGGTAATTGAGAATAACAGGAAATTGAATCTATTTACCGGAAAATAGCGAATAAAAATTTGAGAGGTAAAAAATGGTAACAGAAAGCAAAACAACAACTAACGTCGAGGCCAAAATCGCGCGCGGGAGACCAAAGGATGCCCCGCTTGTACTGACAATGGATAGAGTCAGACGGGAAATCTGCCACGAGCCTTCGCTGACAGATTTGGAGATTATCGATTTCCTCAATGTCTGCCAGGCAGAGCAACTGGACCCGTTGCGTAAAGAAATCCTGCTGATAAAGATTCCGGGTCAAGCGGCCTATTACGTGATTACCGTTCTGAGTTATCTAAAAATAGCCGAAAACAACGCGGCTTATAAAGGTCATCAGGCCGGAGTTGTAGGGAAGACCAAAGACGGTTCCAGCATTTACCACGAGGGAGAATTGATTGATGAGGCAGAAACACTAACCGGAGGATGGGCCAGAGTGTGGCGGGCAGACAGGGATAAACCGATCTATTCAGCGGTCAATCTTCGGGAGTATATCAAGCGTACCCAGGACGGCCAAATAACCGATTTTTGGG
>Ga0326727_10025896_pt1 | contig 10951 bp, 11 predicted proteins | sample MB2enrmetagenome_FD_207643 | JGI IMG/M metagenome (GOLD analysis project Ga0326727, IMG submission 207643) | Lab enriched peat soil microbial communities from McLean, Ithaca, NY, United States - MB29MY | ecosystem: Environmental > Terrestrial > Soil > Wetlands > Peat | place: USA: New York... | reverse complement strand
AGCCTACAAGAGGCATCACGATGGCCATGTTGAAACAGTTTGCGCCAAAGGTAAGCAGTCCGCCGTCGCCGAAGAACAATGCCTGAATCCCCAGCGCGGTGGAAACCCCCAGCACGGCCTCCCAGGGACCCAGCACGATGGCCAGCAGCGTAGCGCCGACCGCGTGGGCAGTCGTGCCTCCAGGTATGGGGACGTTAAACATCATCAGCGTGAAGGAGAATGCCGAGAAAAGCGCCAGCACCGGCACGGTCCGGGCGGTCAGTTCTTTGCGGACACGTTTCACCGCGACTGCCCAGAAAGGGACAGCCGCCGCGTACATTACGCCGCAGGTCGCCGGACTGAGGTAACCGTCAGGGATGTGCATGATTTATTATTTCCTTTTTATAATTGCAACCAGTTGCATTACATTATTAAAAAAATAATACCGCAATTTCATGACTGTTTGCTGCAATTTTCACAGAGGCCGCTAATGACCTGGTGTTTGAAATCGACGCGAAAATTGTACTTATCGCGCAGATATTTCTCCACTGGCCAGAAAAGCATTTCATCGCAATCCATGCTTTTGCCGCACTTGACACATACCAGGTGATGGTGGTGCCCCTCTTCAGCATGATGATAGATAATATGGTCGCCGGATTCACTTTTTAAAACGCACCCGAGGTGTTCGAAAATATCCAGATTGCGATATACAGTGGACTTATTAACTCCCGGCATCGTTTCATGAACATGGGCAATTATTTCTTCCGCGGTCAGATGGGAACCGGAATCATGGAAATAATCCGCCATTAATTTACGCTGCGGCGTAAGTTTAAACCCGTTTTCTTTTAATGTTTCAAGACAACTCATAACTACTGCACCCAGTTGCAAGTATAAATGATGAAATAAACTATTGTCAATATGGTGTTTTAACATTTTTCGCTGATTCGTTTTTAATAAAATTGTTTTTGCAATGGCACAATATTGACGGAAGTATACACCAGGCAACATCCGCGCTATAATAAAAAAGATTTAGAAATTCCATCGATTACTCAGGTTATTGTAGTTTCAAACTGGCAATTCTTGATAAAATAAAAACAAAGTTCGTTAATAAAAGATTTCTTAAATTAGAATGACGTTCCCCCAGTTATGGCACAAGATGCGGCAGCTGCATTGCCGGACGTGCACATGCCACAGAGTGGTCAAAGAGTTTTAGTTTTCTCGCCGCATCCGGATGATGAATCAATAGGAGTAGGCGGATACATCGCCCAATCCATCGAAAACGGCGCAAACGTGGAGATAGTACTGGTTACGAACGGCGACTTTCATGGTAGCGAGCTGGAACGATACGTCGAGTTTTGTTTACTACGGATTAGCCACAATAAAGCGGGGAAGATCCCATTAGTATAGCGATGGTTATATCTGATTTCCTCGGGAGTGATTCCGCCGCTTTTGGAGAACTCCATAAATTTGTAATAATCCAGGAACTAATTTTATGATTTTTTAACGATGAATAATTTACAATTTGTCTCAACATAGTTGGTTTTTGTACTTTTATTTATTTCTACAGTGGATATAAGAACATTTAAAAGTAATGAAAGAAATGGCTAAATGCAAGAACTTGATTGTGGGATGCGGATTAACGGTCATGAGTGCGATAATGTGGCTGCTGCCAGGTTGTTCACAATCAACCAACGGAATAGTTCCCACGAACCCTGCATTGGCCGGACGAGAACCGGGCACCGGTTCAACAACCACGACCAAGCCGCCGGCTGCCACTAACTCGACATCTCTGGCCATAACTCCGGATAATTCGGATGTTGCAGCGACAACGACTACTTTAAGTGAGAATATTGATATTAATAGTTACAATTTAACTATTGACGGGGCTGTAAATTCTGTGTTATCACTAACATTTGCACAGATCCAAGCCTATCCTACCGTAACTCGGAATGAAGAGATCATTTGCCCCGGAGTAAAAGATGAAACTGATTCATGGACAGGCGTGTCGTTATCAACATTATTGACAGAAGCCGGGCTGGCGACCGGCGCCGGCGAAGTCATATTTACAGGAGCAGACGGATATTTTGTTGAGTTGCCGTTGGAATCTGTATTGGAAAATAACGTTATTCTGGCATACAAAATGAATGGCGAGACATTATCGCAAGACCGGGGCTACCCGATACGTCTGGTTGTCGGCGGCAGTGAGGGCGCCGATTGGCTCAGGTGGGTCACCGCTATCGAAGTAAAGCCGGATTTAACTTCTTTCACAAACTCATCAGCCGCCATTCAGAATTCACGCAGTAATATTCCTTACTCCGGCAGTAAACTCTGCAGTTGTTTTCTTGCGACGGCTATTGGAAATTACCAAATTGCCGAAAATATCGAATCAAAAAGCGGACAAAACGGTTCTTCGTAGATACGACCAAAGTGTAGATCATTTGATTGGGTTAAGATTTGTTGAAGGTGGTCAATAATGCGAATACCGCGTTGGATGAATGTGGTGTCAACTATCCTCCTGCTCAATATTGTGTTGATTGCCGGCTGCCGGCAGACAACTACTCAAAAAGTTTCTGTTACGGTGCCCACAATCACTGTTACAGATGCTAATAATTTGATTGCGAAAAACATCGGGAATCAAAATTTTGTGATTCTTGATGTCAGGCCGGCAAATGACTACATGTCCAGACACATTCCCGGAGCGATTGATATTAATTACGGATCAACCGATTTTAAAAAAGATATTAGCAAATTAACTAAGAAAAAACAGTATTTGGTGTATTGTGCGACGGGCGTTGACGGGGCGGCGGCTGCCCAAATGATGTTGGGTACTGGGTTTAAAAATGTTCAAAACATTTCCGGTGGGTATGCCGCCTGGGTTCAGGCAGGATTTATTACGTGCGGCTGCCCGGGAACGGTAATTAGCCAGTAAACCCTGAGGCATCGCGAGGAGTTCAATAATGAAGAAAGCAAAAATAGTTCGAAAAAATATCCGCCGGATTGGCGTTTTGTTTTTCGTGTTTATTGTATTGGCCATAACCGCCTGTACAGCGGCCTCTTCTTCCACTAATGCCACCGCAACCGCTACAACTTCTGGTGAAATGGAAGCTACAGAATTTCAGGGTACGAAACTAACCCCGATTAAAGATCAGGATCTCAATGCGCTTGCCGGTACGCAGCATATCAACCAGGCAGACTATACGTTAACAATTGACGGTCTGGTAGACCATCCGCTCACCCTGAGTTACGCCGATCTTGAAGCGCTGCCTCAGGTCTCGGAACTTGCCACGTTACAATGCGTGGAAGGCTGGCAGTATACCGCTGAATGGACCGGGCCGTCTCTCAGTTCGATATTTGCCGAGGCCGGGGTTCAACCGGGGGCGGTAATCGCTATCTTTTATACTGCCGATGATACCAGCGGTTATACCTCGGTGGATTTAAGCTACATCGACAGCAACAATATCATCGTTGCCATGAAGGACAACGGAGTTACTCTGCCCGTGGCTAACGGATTTCCTCTCCGTTTGGTAGCCGCCGGTAAATGGGGCTACAAATGGGCAAAATGGATTACCCGTATTGAACTCTCTTCCAATACCAATTTCCGGGGATACTGGGAGAGTAATGGATACAATAACGACGGATCTGTAACCGGCCCAATAGGCAATTAACTGATTTTACCGATGGTTAATACTGAAATATATTTTTTGTGCCCTGTAAAGTACAATATTTTTAGGGCACTCTATAACTCCATTATTACACATCAAAAAATATTTCGGCAAAGCAAAATTAATGCTGTCCATTTTGCTAATGGTTAAGCCGTTCTACTTTTCCTTTGCAGCGATAATCTCCTCCACCCACTGCATAGCAGCCATCATTGTCGGGAAACCGGCGGTTGTTGTTGTCAAGAGCACAGCATGTCTGATTTCATCTGAGCTCATGCCATCAGCCAGAGCCTGTGTCGTGAGGTTCTGGACATTGCCTTCGTGGCCTAAGGCGACAGCGGCACCCAACTTAATGAGACGCTGTGTCTTCCTGTCAATCGGTCCTGCCTTGGCGCAAACTGCTCCGAGTTGGTCGAAACTCTTCGCGACTTCTGGATAACGTTTTTCAAATTCCGCGAAGTACTTTTTGGAATATTTCATTGCAACCTCCTTTAGTTGCCTTCCCCTTATGGATCCTCTTTTTATTATAAATTGTTTTCAACAACTACACATTGGCATGTAATTTTGAAATGCACATGTATGTTGTCCATTTTTTATTTCCGCGATATTGTAATTTCAACATTCGCCTGCAATTCGACGCAAAATTTAGTTGCTGTGCGGATAGAATAATTGAAATAGCGGAGTTTCAATGCACAGAATCAACTCGATTATGCGTCAAATTCTGAATGGCAGCAGATAAGGGGTTTCCCAGGTTAGTAACCGATAGGGGTTATGCAATGATGGACACTATGCCAATCTCACAGACAAGTGATCGATTTTCCGTATGTTATCTCTTCTTTGTGCTTGAAGCATCTGGCGGCTTCGCCTTATCATTTGTCTTATGCCGGCGATAAACTGAAAATATTCCTCGTGGGGATTCCAAAACTCTGGTGTGAAAACCGTGTTTACGGTGTTTCCTGGCTTCTCTTTTCGCCTTGTTCTCATTGTCGGTAACAATTTTCAATTCGAACTCATGGCCTTTTATTAGCCTTTTTTCCGACCTATAGCAATTATTGTAATTTCTTTCTGTGCTCATTTGTATTTTATCTCGGATGATAATTCTTTTCTCTTGGAAAAAGGAAAAAAAATGCTTAAATTATTGGCAACGGACTTTAAACGCATGATTCTACCTAAAAATAGTAATCTGCAAATGAAGTTAATATTTCTCTTTATTTCTGATTAATATTATATATTAATGGCTAAAACTTACATCTAGTTATTATTCTTCTATTTCGCACTTGGCCCTTTCACTGGCATTCTGATACCAGCCCTGCTCTGCATCTTCTTTGATATCAAACTGGGGAACATATGTTTTTCTATCTAGCAGAGGAGTCCCATCGAGCATATCCACGCTTCCAATATCAATAATATTGTCCCTTACACGATAAAGTTTAACGATAGAAAAACCGAGCGGATTCGGCCGTTTAAAATGGCGAATGGCAAAAATGCCTTTTTTATTCTTGTCCAGAAAAGGTTTGGTTAATAGAGTGCAATTCTCAGCCTTTTGAAAATAGTAAAGAAAAGTTAGATGTGAAAAACCTTGGATATCAAGGAGTCCTTCTGGGTATTCAGGATATAGCTCGATAAATCCTTTGTTGTTTGATGTAAAACATCCCTGTATCGGTGTTTTTTCTTTTTGTGAATATGTGTGTAAATAATTCCCCCACGGCTGAACGATATTTCTTGCAACATAAATCCTCCGGATTATCATTCAACAAGAGATGTCATAATGCGCAAACACCGTAAAATTAACCGGTGATGATGACTACCCGTTCAGGAGGAAGATATAAATAATAATTCGAGCAACTGGAAAATGACGATACAGCTGATTTCGGAAATGCAGTTTCCAGACGATAAATGCTATTTATGTTCGTCTTCAAGTCAAAATAGTAGTTAATTGATGCCAGGTTTTCCACGGAAGAATCTAACGTACCCTGCAGGATGTTTTGCCCCGGCGCCGCCACCGCCTGGATATGCTCCGACCGGACTGCGATGGTTATCGTCTGGTTTACCGCCAGGTCTTTGTGCCCGTTGGCCGCGACTTGCAGATTAGTGTTCAGCGACGGCACATTCACCCATACCTGTTTATCTTTTACCTCGGTGATGATACCATCCATGAAATTGTGGAACCGGGTGAGCCGGGCCACTTTCCTGTTTACCGGCGCTGAAATGATTTTGTCTTTTACGTCGCACTGGGCAATTTTCCCTGCATCATAAACGGCGATTCTGGAACCAAGACGGTAAACTTCCTCCAAGTCGTGGGTAACCAGGATAATCTGGCCTTTATAGAATTGCCGCAGCTCTTGAATTTGCGTTTCCAGTTGTTCCTTGGTCAGGGAATCCAGCGCGGAAAACGGCTCATCCAGCAGTAATATTTCCGGTTCGGGCGCCAGCGCTCGGGCGACCGCCACTCTTTGCTGCTGCCCGGCCGATAATTCGTGGGGATAACGGTTTTGCAGTCCGTTCAGACCCATATTTTCAATTAGAAGCTGTACTCGATGTTTCACTTCTTTTTGGGGCTGGTGGCGGATGCCATAGGCAATATTATTACCAGCGGAGAGAAAGGGAAATAAGGCGTAATTCTGGAACACGAATCCCACGTTTCTGTCTTTCGGCTGCAGGTTCAGCTTCTTCGAGGAATCAAACAGCACGCGGTCATTCAACTCGATTAAACCGCGGTCCGGCGGCAGCAGTCCGGCAATGCATAGCAGCGTCATCGTTTTGCCGGAACCGGAAGGGCCCAGTATGCCCAGCACTTCGCCGCTGACGGAAAAAGCGACGTCCAGTTGAAAACCCGGTAGCGTCCGGTTAATCTTAACCTTGAGCAACGGAATATCTCCTTAATCAGGAAGAGTTGTCTCTCTTTTTACCGGCGGATAGAATGTCACTCGGCACCGGATTTGCCGCAATCAGGCCGCGGTTCCGGCGTTTCGGTCTTTTCAGAAAGGCCAGCAAGGTCAATGAAGCCAGGGCTATGACCATCACAATAATTATCAGAATATCGGCTTGCTTCATGTTGCCGTCAACAATATCGAAATAGATGGCGACTGGAATCGTAGCGGTTTTCCCGGGGATGTTGCCGGCAATCATCAGTGTCGCGCCGAATTCACCCAAGGCGCGGGCAAAACTCAGGATAGTGCCCGCCAGCACCCCCGGCCAGGCCAGGGGCAACGTCACCGAATACAATACTTTCCATTCGCTGGCGCCCAATGTCCGTGCGGCATTTTCAATATTAGTGTCCACCTGTTCAAAAGCGCCTCGCGTGGTCATGTACATCAGCGGGAAGGCCATGACTGCAGCGGAAACTACCGTTGCCGGCCAGGAAAAGACGATTGTTGTATGGAACAGCGCCAGGAATTTACCGCCCCAGCCGTGTTTCCCCATGAACAGCAGCAGGCCGAAACCGACGACGGTCGGGGGTAATACCAGGGGCAGAATAAATATCCCGTCAATTATCGGTTTTAATCTCCCGGTGTACCGGGAGATCCACCGCGCCGCTGCGATTCCCAGAACAAAAGTGATTGCGGTGGTCGCAAGCACCGTTTTCAGGGATATCCACAGCGGCGACAGGTAGTCATTCATAAAACTTAATTTAACTCGTAAAACTCATTAATTACTGGCCATCGTGAAACCATATTGAATAAACAGCGCCACAGCCGATGAACCAGACAGGTAGTTAAGGTATGCCTGGGCCGCACTCTGAACCTTACTGGTGTTAATTATTGCTTCCGGATATACAATTTGTGCGTTAATATCGGCCGGCGCCTGGGCCACAACTTTGACCTGGTTGGAACTCAGGGCATCGGTGGAATAAACCAGGCCGGCATCCACGTTGCCGCTGGCGACTGTCGTTAATACCTGGGTGACGTTGGCGCACAGGATTAACTTGGATTGCACGGCAGCCGTAATGCCGAGTTCGGTGAAAGCTAAATTGGCGTAAGTGCCGGCAGGCACGGAAGCCGGGTCGCCGACCGCGATTTTCGATACTTTGGATGTCGCCAGGTCGCTGATGCTGGTAAGCCCTAATGTGCTGCCGTTGGGTACAATCATGACCAATGTGTTATTCAGGAGGTTTTTCACACTGCTGGTTACAACCAGATTCGATTGTTCGAGCGCGGTCATTTGCGCGGTTGCTGCAGAAATGAAAACGTCCGCCGGGGCACCGTTCTGGATCTGGGTTTGTAATGTGCCGGAGGCGGCCGTGTTTAAGGCGATGGTGACATTCGGATTTGCCTGAGTGTATGCCGTATCGATTGCTTTCAGCACGTTGGCCAAGCTGGAGGCCGCACTGATATTCAGGGTCACTGGGGGCAGGATATCAATTTCATAGGCATTTTTTATCCAGAGGGACGCATCTCCCTCCTGGTTGGATGCGGTGATTACGCCGGACTCAAACGGACCGGTCGCTGCGTCCAGGGGGCTGCCGTTCAGTTGATAAATGATTGCCATATACGGCTGATTACTGGCGACCGCGGCGGCGCCGGTCTGGTCGTAAACATTAAAGGTGCCCGAATAAACCTGGGAGTAGGATAAAATTTTGCTATAATTGCCCGAGCCGGTAATTTTCACGGCGGAACCGGCAACCATGCCGCCGGCATCTTTGATTAATGTCGTTAGTCTCACACCGGTAAAGCTGTTTGTTGCGCTGACTGTGCCGGCGCCGTTTCGGTTTGCTTCATAGCCGGAAACGGAATCCAGCGCTTCGAGCTGGGCTAATGTGTAAACGTTGGTGGTTTTGCCGTCGTTAACGGTGAGCGTGGTCGGTGCGGCCGTGGTGGTCGCGGCGGCAGTAGTGGTAGTGGTAGCAGACGTCGTTGTCCCTGTAGTGGTGGTTGTGACTGGTGTAGTTGTGGTTGTGGACGTAGTACTCAATGTCGTGGTAGTTGTTGTTGCTGTCGTGGTGGTAGTTGAGGTGGTCGCTGCATTACCGCAGGACGCCGCAACTAACGAGAGGGCTATCAGCGCTGCGCAAAGCCCCGTCAGCCATTTGATTTTGTTAGGGAACCTGTTTTTCATTTTTTCTCCTTATTAAGTAATGTGTTAATAATGCCCAGTCCAATCTCAGGATTTTTTCTTTCGGAAGTAGAAATACTAAGTAAACTTGACAATATAGCAATTTTTAATATACAATTATTTAACAATGAGTGTCAAGAATAATCTTCATGCTGCCCGTAAAAAAGCCGGACTGACACAGGAAGAATTGGCGCACGCCGGCAATATCAGCCGCCAGGCTTACGTGTCTATCGAGTCAGGCAAATCGGTGCCTTCTACCGAGGTGGCGCTGCGCATTGCCCGGAAGCTGCATACCAGAGTTGAAGACCTGTTTTCACTGGATGACGGTATCGAAAATCTGGTTGAGGCTGAACTCATTGGGGACCCCGCGGATGTTTCCAACGGCACCCGGATGCAGGTGGTCCAGTTCGATTCACGCCTGTTGACCCGCCCGATGAAAGAGGGCCTTTCCGTAAGCCACATCCTGAATTCCGCTGATGCGCTTGCTGTCGCGCAGCATGACGGGCTGGTTGATTTGAAATTATTAAATCAGGCGGCAGCAAAAACCCCGACATTGATTCTTTCCGGCTGCGACCCGGCGGCTTCTATTATTTCAGCGATGATGCGGGAGCAGGGTGTCCGGCTCATCTGGCTCGAGGCGGAAAGCATCCCTTCGCTGCATGCACTGGCCCGTGGAGAAATTCATATCGCCGGCTGCAGTTTCAAAGACAACATCTCCGGCCAGTACAATTTGCCGCTGGTCAAGGAAATCGTGCCGTTCCCGTGTACGGTCATCCGGTTCGCCATCTGGCGGCAGGGGATGATGGTGAGCGCCGGCAATCCCAAATCCATTAAACATATCGATGACCTGGCCATGCCCAACGTTACGTTTGTCAATCGTCCCAAAGGCGCCGGCAGCCGCGGGTTACTGAACCGACTTATCTGGGAAACCGGCATGTCCGCTAAAAACATCCACGGCTACGAAATGATTTCCCACGGCGACCTGGCCACCGCCGAAATGGTGGCTTCCGGCATCGCGGACTGCGGTATCGGGATCGAAGCCTCCGCCCGCGCCAACGACCTAGACTTTTTATCCCTCAATGAAGAACCGTACGACCTGGTAATCCCCAACCATTTCCTGGAATTGCCGGCGATTCAATCCCTGCTGGCGCTGTTAAAATTACGCAATTTCCGCCGTCAGATTGAATCCCTCGGCGGGTACGATACGACCCCGATGGGCACCATTTACACCTGATTTTAAAGTTCTTTAAACAAACTCACAATGTTACCACGTTATATTCTTTCTTTGTGACTTAGCGTCCAAACTTTTATTCCCAGTGTCTTTGTTTTTGCCATTTGTTCAATTTAGTCGGTATTCGCTAGTGAAATCGGACCTGATTCCCAGCTACAAAATGTAACAAGTCCGTTACTAACTCTTTACCTGTTTGTTACTTTTTACCCCGTTTTTCTGTTGACAGATTTACAGCATAAATGTAAAGATAACTATATATAGATGTCATGTATATTTGACAAAAATCTGAAATCCGGTTCGAATCTTGCGGGGACAAACAATTACTTAATTAAGCGCCAGACTGGCTGATACCGATGGCGCTTTTTGTTAGTAAAAGGTTATCTGCATATGATTGAATTCGAATATTATACGCCCAAAACGCTGGCAGAGGCGCTGAATTTATATACTGAATTCGGGGATGGCGCCCGGCTGTATGCCGGCGGCACGGAACTGGTCAATCAGATGCGGGCCGGAATTGTGAAGCCGCGCCAGCTCATTGACCTGAAGCACATTCCCGGATTGGATACTTTTGAAATGACACCTGCCGGATTGAAAATCGGCGCGCTGACTAAAGTCCATGATATCGAGATGTCTGAATTAATCCAAAGTACTTTCCCGGCGGTCAGCCATGCGGCCGGTTCGCTGGGTTCGGTGCAGGTGCGGAATAAAGCCACTATCGGCGGCAATATTTGCCGCGCTTCACCTTCCGCCGATAATATCCCCCCGCTACTGGCACTGGATGCAACCCTCACCATAGTGGAGAAAGGTTGTGAAAAAACTGTGCCGCTGCGCGAATTTTTGCTGGGCCCCGGTAAAACAATTTTAAAACCGGGACAAATCATGACGGAGATTTATATCCCTAAACTGCCGGCTCATTCTGCCTGTACTTATATTAAACTAAGCCCGCGTAAACAGATGGACCTCGCGGTGGTCGGTTTGGCTTTGATGCTCACCACGGATAAAACGATGTCTAAATGTCTCAATGTCAGAA
>Ga0326727_10025895_pt1 | contig 10952 bp, 11 predicted proteins | sample MB2enrmetagenome_FD_207643 | JGI IMG/M metagenome (GOLD analysis project Ga0326727, IMG submission 207643) | Lab enriched peat soil microbial communities from McLean, Ithaca, NY, United States - MB29MY | ecosystem: Environmental > Terrestrial > Soil > Wetlands > Peat | place: USA: New York... | reverse complement strand
CGACCGCCGCAATCTACTGAATCAAAAAGCCGGCGGTCGGAGACCGCCGCTACAGCAAATCAAATTGACCCACTACCAAACTGCGATCACCTTGACCGACGACCAGCAGAAGCAGATCAAGGCCGCTACGGGGAAGAGCATCACCGAGTTCAACATTGACTTTGCTTCGCTGGGCAATCTGAGCGAGAAAGATCTCGAAAAAGTGGCCGGGGGATTTAAGTCTATTCTTATTGAGAATTAGGCCGGCACATTCCATTCGCATATTCCGAGGGGGCGCACGATGGCGCAGTCTCCGCTTGTCATCACTCTAACTCCTGCCCAGCGCGCACTAATCCGCGAGGCCTCGGGCAAGAACGTCGCGAAGTTGGGCATTGAGCCCGTCGATACAGGTTCGGGTTGGCTCTATGCGGGGGGCGGAAAGAAATTCTGGCTGCTCAAGCATCCTGACCCCGACTCCTACGAGGCCGCTCGGCAACAGTTGCGGCCCCGCATCGACCCGCAGCATGCCCGCTTTCGCCTGAAGATCGGCAAGTCGCGCATCCACCGCTGGGGTGTCTTCGCGGAGGAGCGAATTCCGGCTTGGCGCAATGTGATCGAGTACGTTGGAGAGATGGTCAATCCTGTCGAAGCGTACCGGCGAACCAAGAGTGCTGAGGAAACCTATGCCTTTGCGCTCGACAAGTTTTGGCGAATTGACGGGGCGGTGGGGGGTAGCGGGGCGGAGTTCATCAATCATAGTTGCGATCCGAACCTGCGCTGGCGAAAGGTGGGGGATCGCGTCTGGTGCCAAAGCGTACGGCCGATTGCCGTGGGCGAGGAACTGACGCTGGACTACCACTTCTCCCCTAAGTCCGCGAAAGTTCCATGCCGCTGTGGATCGCCTCAATGCCGCGGCACTATCAACGTGCTGAAGAGTGGCAGGAAAAGGCCCGAGTTCGGGACAAGACGGCCACGCTGAAATTGCAAACTCTTTGAAACGCAAGGCTGTGGAGTATCACTACTTCGAATGAGAGATAGGAGACAACACTATGGCAGGAAACGTACTGACGATCAAATTGACGGATGACCAACAGAAGCAAATAAAGGAGACGACAGGCCGAAGCATAACCGAACTCAATATTGACCTGAATCAGACGGGTCACCTGACCAACAAAGAGCTCGGCGATGTTGCCGGTGGACTCGGCAACAGCAACATCAAACCCTGGTAACCGGGAGACGGACGGCTGTCGTGGTCCAAGGTGTTCGTTTGTACCGGGGACAGTCAGATCTTATAACAGCGGAAACAGGAGGTAACCCCATGGCAGGAAAAAAACTCACGATCAAGTTGACCGACGACCAGCAGAACCAGATCGCCAACGCAACGGGCAGGAAGATCACAGAGTTGAATATTGACGCCGCGACGATCAGTCCCCTCACGGAGAAAGAACTCGACCAAGTGACGGGTGGTGTCAGCGAAATTGTAATTACGAAGCACACAGATAGCAGCAGCCCGAATTAGCCAGGCTCACGCAGTTGGAGGTCATCAACACGCGCCGCTATTGTGGGGTGGAGGTGTGTGCAAGGCAGGCGAATAAGTCTTCAAACAAAATCATCAGGAGGTAACACCATGGCAGGAAACAAACTGACGATCAAGTTGACCGACGATCAGCAAAATCAGATTAAGAGCGCGACGGGCAGGAGCATCACCGAGTTGAACATTGACATTGGGGCAACGAGCCAGCTCACGGATAAAGACCTGGAGAAAGCGTCCGGCGGGGTGATCGCCTTCGAAAGAGACGCAACATAGGAGAACTTGAGATAGTTACCTTTGACGCTCGGGGCGCCCTCGGTACCGGAGGCGATACTGCTGTGTGTTCGCAACGGAACACTTTTGTGCGATTCAAACTACCTTGCGCCGAAGAGGAGGCAACTTATGGCCGGACACAACTTCAACGCAAGATGCGATCGTGCTTTCGATCTTCTGGGGCCGGAAGCGGATGCCGTGCTCATCGTTCCGCCCTTCGCGGATATCAACCGGCCATCGTTGGGCGTGCATCTTCTTCAGGCTGTCACCGAGCGAGCCGGACTGCGCGTTCGAATCCTGTACGCCAACCTGTTATTCGCCACCCTAAGCGGAGAAAACCTCTATACGGCGATGTGCAGAGGGAAATACGGCTGGATGTGGGGTGAGCGCATCTTCGCTGCCACCGCGTTCGGCCTGCCGCCGCTGGGATTGGAAGTCGAAAAGCTCCGCGAGCAAGTCGCTAACCGCGACGACTCCAAGGGCAGCGAGGTTACCTTCGACGACCTTGCAGCCTTGGAGCGAGAAGCCCGACCATTCTGTTCCGCCCTGGCAGAACGTTTTGCCGCGCTCCGATGTCGCGTGGCCGGCGCCAGCACCACTTTCCAGCAAACGGGCGCTTCGGTGGCTCTCCTCGCCCAGGTCAAACGCCTCAAGCCCGGCGCGATCACCCTCATCGGCGGCGCCAACTGCGAAGGCGAGATGGCAAGAGGGATCGCTTCGCTGGGCGCGCCCATTGATTACATCTTCTCCGGCGAATGTGAATCCGTCTTTCCGGTGTTCCTGCGTCGCGCGGTGGCGGGCGAACCTTTGCCGTCCGAGCACATCGTGCAGGGCGAAGCCTGCTTGGACATGGATGGGCTGCCGGAGCCCACCTTTGATGAATACTTTGAGCAGCTCGACAACGCTTTCCCGTCGTGGCGCGAAGACAAGAAGGACGTCTGGCTGCCCTACGAGAGCAGCCGCGGCTGCTGGTGGGGTGCACGCCACCACTGCACATTTTGCGGCTTGAATGGCGAGACCATGGCATTCCGCGAGAAGTCTCCTGACCGCGTGATTGCCGGGGTGCGGCGGCTGCTGGAGCGCTACCCCACGCGATTTCTGGCCATGATCGACAACATCATTCCGTATTCCTATTTTCGCACCGTGTTACCCCGCATGGCGAAAGAACTCCCGCCGGTGCAACTCTTTTATGAGACCAAGTCCAACCTGACCCTCGAACACGTGGAGCTTCTGCGCCGCGCCGGCGTCGACCGCATTCAACCCGGTATCGAGGCCCTTTCGTCATCGCTGCTGCGCCGCATGAAAAAGGGCGTGCTGGCACGGCAGAATCTGGCGTTGCTGCGCTACGCTCGGGCCGTCGGCCTGGGTTTGACCTGGAACCTGCTGTATGAATTCCCCGGTGACCAGCGGGAGGATTACGAGGAAACTCTGGCGCTCATTCCCCTGATTCACCACCTGACTCCGCCCACCGGAATCTACGGCGTGAGTATCGATCGCTTCAGCCCGTATTTCAATGAACCGGCCTCGTACGGGGTCTCTAACCTGAGGCCGGCCGCGGCTTACGCCTGGGCCTTTCCAGCCGGGACAGACTTCACGAGCTTGGCCTATCACTTTAACGGGGATTACCTGTGTGCACACTCCTCCCATCCGGAGCTGCGCGATGGTCTTAAAAAGGCTTATCGCGATTGGCGGGACTCCTGGAAGGCAGGCGCCCCGGCCCCGGCACTGACCCTCACCCCCGGCGACGACGGCTATTACACGCTGATGGACACGCGCGGCTTAGAAGGCACGGACCTGTTCCAGTTCCTGAACGAGGAAGAGGCACGTGCCGTGTTGATCGGCGGCCCGCTCGACCGCCAGCCGCTCGCCGAGTGGGCGATCGAGCGCAAGCTGGCGGTGGCCCTCGACGGCTGGTGCGTGCCCCTGGCCGTTACCGATGTGGAAACCTGGCGCCGCTTCGAGGCGCGCGTCCCGCAACCAGTCGCCCAGGCGCTTCTCGCCGCCGTTTGAACCTTCGGTGGGATCGCCCGAAGCCGGTGGCCGTCTCATAACATCACATTCAGGGAAACCGGGGACAGGGACGTTTTCCTGTATAGCATCGGCCTAACTCCATTAGCTCCGCCCAGCCCTCGTCCCCTTGGGGGAGCAAGCGTAGCGCAGACCTCCGCCGTTGAGGTCTGCGGTACTCCCTGTGGGATGTGAGCGAATGTAGCGTGGTGTGGCAGGCGTGGGAAACCACCGTTACAACCACCCCGGCGCTCAGCGCGCCACCCCTCCTCAACTGAGGAGGGGAGTTCTTGTGCCAATTCCCCTCCTCGTTCAGGAGGGGTGCCCGGAGCAAGCGTAGCGCAGACCTCCGCCGTTGAGGTCTGCGGTACTTCCTGTGGGATGTAAGCGAAGGTATCGTAGTGAGGCAGCCGTGGAAAACCACCGTTACAACCACCCCGGCGCTCAGCGCGCCACCCCTCCTCAACTGAGGAGGGGAGTTCTTGTGCCAACTCCCCTCCTGGCTCAAAGCCTGCCCTGAGCCTGTCGAAGGGAAGGGTGCCCGCAGGGCGGGGTGGTCACAGGTGATGCGGAAACTCCGCGACGACTCCCTCGCGATACCTATTAATAGCCGAGGGTGAAAAGCCGCCGAGCAATTCCGGTCGGACCGGAACAACTCTGCGCTCGACCTCAAAAAGCTCAGCGCCATCACCCGCGCCCAGATCCCCGGCAACGGGTGATGGACGTCGAGGGGCCGGTGACGGGCCCCCTAATCTTGCCACGTCCTGGAGGCGGACTCTTGTTTCCCTTGGTCGTCGACCGCGGTCACCACCACCTTGTGAGTTTGATTGGGTATTCCTGTCCCCACCTGGTGCCAGGTGCGTTGGTACGAGTCCTCGGGCGGGCTTAAATCTTCATCGGCGAGTACGAATCCGTCCAGGACGGTCGTGACGTTAGCGACCAGTTGCCCAGCTTTTCCCTTGACCGCGACATCAACCCATTGGTTCATCACGTCCCTGCCACCTTGAATTTGGATGTCCATTGGCGTTTCTTCCTCCACTCAATTTTCGATGAGAGTGTTTTTCGAACCAGGCGGCTCTTCCACGGATCCCGAGTATACAAGCCACCGAGTTCCAGAACAACTCCGCGCTCCCGCAACCTAAGGAGGATTTCACCACGGAGGCCACAGAGGTCACGGAGAACAAACGCAAAAAAAAGCTGTCGGTCAACAAACCGAGGAACAGTTATTTACCAGCGTAGCCAGACGTACTTTTCTCAGGGGTCTCTGTATTGCAATACCGTAAATTCTTGTTTTTTTGGCAACAATTTCCGCGCCATCCGTAGGGCCGAACAGCGTTCGGCCGGCGAGGTGCCACGGGCGTCCCGCCCGTGAAGGGGCACGGCCAAGATGGCCGTGGCACATTTTGGTTGCGGCTCCGCCGCCCGGCATTGCAATACCGTAAATTCTTGTTTTTTGGGCAAGAATTTCCCCGCCATCCGTAGGGCCGAGCAGCGTTCGGCCGGCGAGGTGCCACGGGCGTCCCGCCCGTGAAGGGGCACGGCCAAGATGGCCGTGGCACATTTTGGTTGCGGCTCCGCCGCGCGGCATTGCAATACCGTAAATTCTTGTTTTTTGGGCAAGAATTTCCCCGCCATCCGTAGGGCCGAGCAGCGTTCGGCCGGCGAGGTGCCACGGGCGTCCCGCCCGTGAAGGGGCACGGCCAAGATGGCCGTGGCACATTTTGGTTGCGGCCCCGCCGCGCTGTGCGCTCTGTGGTGATTCTACTTTCCCATGTAACTAACCCGCCAGATGGAATCCGAGCCGTCGTCGGTCACCAGCAGCGAGCCATCGGGAGCTACGGTGACTCCCACCGGACGCCCCCAAACGTGTCCATTGTCCACCACAAATCCCGTCACGAAGTCCTCATATTCACCGCTGGCGTGGCCCGTCTGATGCAACGGCACCCGAATCACTTCATAGCCCACGCGCACCGAACGGTTCCACGAACCATGTTCGGCGGCGAAAATATCGCCCCGATATTCCGCCGGGAATTGGTGCCCTTCATAGAAAGTCATCTCCAGTGACGCATTGTGCGGATTAAGGATGACATCGGGGGTGATGACTCGGTCTTTCAACTCGGGATGTTTGCCCTCGTGTCGCGGGTCCTGGTGGCCACCCATATACCACCACGGCCAGCCATAGAAGCCGCCTTCCCGGACATGCGTGATGTAGTCGGGAACCAGGTTGTCTCCCAGGGCATCGCGTTCGTTCACCGAACACCACAACTCGTTCGTCTGGGGATTGATCGCCATCCCCACACAATTGCGGATGCCGTAAGCGTAAACGCGCATCGCGCTGCCGTCCGGGTTGAACTCCAGAACATCGGCGCGATTCTTCTCCTCCGGTGTCGTATCGGGATCGTTCACATTCGAAGCCGAACCAACGGAGACGAACATTTTCCTGCCATCGGGGGTGAACTGAATGTCGCGCGTCCAGTGGCCGTTGCCGTGAGGCAGGTCGGCAATATGTTGCGCCGGGCCGCGCGCTTTCAAATCCCCGTTTTGATAGGGGAAGCGCACCACGGAGTCCGTGTTTCCAACGTAGATCCATTGGGGATTCGGCCCCGGGGGATAAAAGTTGATGCCGAAAGGCCGGTCGAGACCGGTAGCGAAAATCTCCGCCTGCGCGGGCTTGCCGTCGGCGGTGATTCCGCGGAAAACGCGAATATCCCCCGGCTCGCTTTCCGCGACAAAAAAATCGCCATTGGGCGCGGTGCGGATCAAGCGGGGATTCTTGAGGCCGGTCGCGTATTGCTCCACTTTGAAGCCGGCAGGAGCCTGCGGCCAGGCGTTCTCCGGGCGCGGCACGACTTCCGGGTCATTGCCTGCCGACGCCGTGGCGAAGGGAGCGGGCAGATCATTCAGCGTGATCTTGCGCGTGTCGCCGGGCTTCTCAAAACGGTAGTCGGTGAAGGGGGGCTTGGGCGGCGGGGCGCTCACGCCCACTGCGACGGCTTCGATGCGTGCGGTGAGCACACGGGGTGAACCGGGTTTGGACCCGCCCAGGACACGGAGATAGCTGACGATTTGCCATCGCTCCTTGGACGATAGATCCTTCCAGGAGGGCATGCCGTTCGCCACATCGCCCTTGGTGATGTACCAGAAGAGTTCGCCGTCACTGGCGGATTGCGTCCGGCCTTTGGCCAATGATGGTACGTTTCCCGTGCCTGCGCCGTCTTCTCCGTGACAGTTCGCGCAGCGGCGATGATAGGCCGACTGGGCGGAGTCAGGCGCACGGCCCTCGTAGGGATTCTTCATGCCCTTGGCCGACTCCGGCGCATTGTGGAAACTTGAATCCTGCGCCGGCCATGCCGGAAACAGGAGAAGAAATATCACTGCGCACACAGCCAGTGAACCCGCAAAAATGCGTAGGGTAACTTTCACTTAACCTCCTGAATTTCCGGGTAGTGGTGTCATTTGCTGTGGCACCGCCATCTTGGCCGTGACCGTTCACGGGCGGGACGCCCGTGCCACTACCAAATGACACCACTACCGAATTTCCATGATCGACCTCCCGCCCAAGGTTTTCGAGTATACAAGCCGCGGAGTTTAAGAACAACCAGGCAGGCTTGCTGAAATACCAGCGGCGCGCTCCCTTCGCCTCTAAGGCACCTTCACCGAAACCGTTGTACTGTTACTCAACGGGCTGGATGTTCCGGTCAGCGCCAGTTTGTAGGTACCATTTGGCGTGGTTCCCCCGACGCCGGTCTTGACGGTGGCGGTGGACGTCTTCTTGGTTGAGCTGCCAAGATGGCGGCGCTACATCTCGAATCAGGACAGCACCCGAATGTTTGCAGCGTGTGCTTCCCGAATCGGAAGACTTTGTGCTACTCTAGGTGGCGTTCCTCACGGACACAAGAGTTCGCCGTGGGACTGCGTCTATGGCCTTGATTGCTCCCTCCTTGCTGGCAGCGGATTTTGCTCGGTTGGGGGAGGCACTCCACCTGATCAAAGAGGCAGGCGCATCCATGGTCCACGTGGATGTCATGGACGGGCACTTTGTATCCGACATCAGTGTGGGCCAACCGGTCATTCAAGGACTGCGCAAGGCTACCGATCTTGTCCTGGATGTCCACCTTTTGGTGGAGCGGCCAGAACGGTTCGCGGCGGAGTTTCTGGAGGCCGGCGCTGACCGGCTTGCCGTGCATATCGAAGCGACGCGGCATCTGCCCCAGTTGCTGGAACTCATTCATGCGCGCGGGGCCAAGGCCGGAGTGGCCCTCAACCCCGCAACCCCGGTCGAAGCGGTTTCCGAGGTGATGGGTGAGATCGATTTCCTGACGATTCTGGCGTCCGAACTGTTGCTCGAACCGCGGGATTATCGGCCGCGGACCGTGGTCAAACTTCGGCAGGCGTTGCAAGCGAGGGAAGAAGGCCGGTACCATTTCGCCCTCCAGGTGGAGGGAGGCGGGGTAGGATTTGAGAACCTGGAGGAACTTGTGCGCGCCGGGGCAGACATCCTGGTGGCGGGTTCTGACATCTTTCAAGAAGGTGAAGCCCGGGTGCGCCTCCAAGAGATGATGCGTCTTGCGGCCACCGCCGGCCAGATTTCGAGTATATAATTTTGAGGGGAATTAAACCTCTGACCAGAGGATTGGCAAAGTCCAAAACGCGAAGTGCTTTCGCCTGGGTGTTCTTGCTGGGGCTATCCGTAACCTTTCTTCCGGGGTGCGCGTTTTATCACCGCCACCGGCGCCCGGCGCTGGCCTTGCAATTTGGTCCCGGCGATCAACCTGACAAGATCCTTTTCCAAAAAGCCACCAATGAAATCGCGCACAATCGGTTCGACGTGGGACGATTGACCCTCCAGACGCTAATCAACACTTATCCGGACAGCGAGTATCTTTCCCGAGCCAAGCTGGCGATTGCCGACTCCTATTACGACGAAGGCGGGGTTTCCGGATTGACCCAGGCGGAAGCCGAGTACAAGGATTTCATCACCTTCTTCCCCACTGCCCCGGAGGCGCCGCAAGCGCAGTTTCGCGTGGGCATGGCGCATTTTCGAATGATGGCGAAGGCCGACCGCGACCAGACGGAAGCCCGTCTGGCGGAAGCGGAATTCAAGGAATTCCTCCTGAAGTATCCCGATAGCCCGGTGATGCCGCGCGTGAAGTCGCGGCTGCGGCAGGCCGAGGAAGTGCTGGCGGAAGGTGAATTTTATACCGCTAATTTCTATTATACCCACAACGCTTATTTGGCGGCGCGGTCGCGCTTTCAGGAGATCGTCGACAAGTATCCGAATTTCAGCCAAGGTGACGACGCGCTCTTTGATCTGGGACAGTGCTTGGAGCACCTGAAGAAGGCGCCCGAGTCTGTCCCTTATTACTCGCGCGTCATTACCCAATTCCCCCTAAGCCCGCATGTGGCCGAGGCCAAGGTGCGGCTGACGGCGATGAAGCAACCCATTCCCAAACCCACGCGTGCCATGCTAGCACGAGCGGAAGCGGATGCAGCGGATGCCCGAAATCGCCCGCAACAGAACTGGCTGAGCACCTTCACCGGGCTCATGTCGAGTGCTCCCGACACCAGCGCCACGCTCCACGGGCCCGTGCAAGTCGGGCCGCAGCCCGGGGAAGTCCAGGTGGCCAAGGCTCCGCCGGCGGGTGGCGCCCAGCCCCCCAGCGCCAGCATTGTGGTCCAGCCGGTGGCAGAATCCACCTTGGGTCCGACCAAGCCTCCCGACGCCAAAGCAACTCCCAGCGACGCCACCACAAAACCCAATGAAACTGCGCCCGAAAGCAAGCCGCCTGATTCCACTTCCGCCAACGAGCCGGCCAAGAAAAAAAGCCACTTCCATGTTCTAAAGAAGATCTTAAAGCCCTTGTGAGTCAGTGCCCTCCGGGGATTGCGGCATGCCCATACTGGCCCGGGCGCGGGAGAGGGACAGGAATTTGCCCAACCTCCAGAGTGACTCCGCAACTTCAAGATTCCCAACTGGTTGCGCCTTGACTTCGGGGCAGTGTCGTGGTATTTCTGGAGGAACTGGGTCTGCCACTACATAGGAGAATCCCCGTGGCTCGGATTGTTTTGGTTGCCGACGACAGTCCCACCATTCAGAAGAAGGCGGTCGGAATTCTGAAGGGTGAGGGGTTTGATGTGGAAACCGTTTCGAACGGGGTCGCCGCCATCAAGCGGCTGGGGACAATCATGCCCAGTGTGATCCTTGCCGACGTTTCCATGCCGGGCAGAGACGGCTACGAAGTGTGCGAGTATGTTAAGAAGTCGGTACAACTCTCCCACGTGCCCGTCTTGCTGATCGCCAGTGAAATGGAGCCTTACGATCAGGCCCGCGGTGCGGAGGTCCGGGCGGACGGAATAATCAAAAAGCCTTTTGAGCCGCAAGAATTAATCTCCACGGTTGAGAAGTATGCGGCGAAGGCAGAGGCCGCGTTGAAGCCTGAGGACACGGAACCTTTGCTGGGCACCCCCCTGCCGATCACCCCGGAGCCGGTTGCGGAGTTTGAGTTTTCGAATGAAGTGCCCGAGGAGAGGCCACCCGCGGTCATCCCCGCCGCGTCGGATCTCTCGTCCGTCTCCGGAGGGTTGGCATTCGCGGAAGAGCCCGCGTCGGAGCAGGCGCACGCCTATTCACCGGAGCCGCTGACGATTGAGCCGGAAGAATCTCTCCCCACGCCTGTGCCGAAGTCGGAGGCCGCACAGGGGGCTGAATCCGCCTCCGAATCCGCACCCGTTCCTGCCGCCGAAAGTCCCATGGTTGTTGACGAATCCTCGTCCGCCTCCGAGCCCGTGTTTATCGAGGAGAAGACCGTGTCGGTGCCCGTGCCCACGCATTTTGGGTTGCAGGGTGGAACGATGATCTTCCGCGCTCCCGTGGAGATTGCGGATCCGGTGTGGCGGGATGAGACCGTTCCCGCTCCTGCCCATCCTGAATCCGCTGAGGTTACAAGCCTGGAGCCGCAAAGCGAAGTGGAGGCCCCCACGATTCCGACAGAGGGGCCGGTGGAAACTTCCCCCGCTGAACCGCTGCTCGAATCTCCGGAAGAGGCCCCCATCAGCTTGGAGCCGCAAAGCGAGGTGGAGGCCCCCACGAATCCGACAGAGGGGCCGGTGGAAACTTCCCCCGCTGACCCGCTGCTCGAATCTCCGGAAGAGGCCCCCACGA
>Ga0326727_10025894_pt1 | contig 10952 bp, 18 predicted proteins | sample MB2enrmetagenome_FD_207643 | JGI IMG/M metagenome (GOLD analysis project Ga0326727, IMG submission 207643) | Lab enriched peat soil microbial communities from McLean, Ithaca, NY, United States - MB29MY | ecosystem: Environmental > Terrestrial > Soil > Wetlands > Peat | place: USA: New York... | reverse complement strand
GCGTGGAGATGGTGATGCCGGGCGACAACGTTGCGCTGCAGGTGGAGCTGATTACGCCGGTGGCTCTGGAAAAGGGCTTGCGCTTCGCCATCCGCGAGGGCGGGCGCACGGTGGGCGCGGGCACGGTGACGGAGATTTTGAAGTAGCAGGGAATAGGGTCGGAGTTAGTAGGAGGGACGAAAATTGGGCTTCGTGATTCTAAGCGTCGTCTTGGGTTTAGTTTGTTTAGCAATGCTGGTATGGGTATTGCGACTACAGAAGGCGAATACTGGGCTCCAAGCAGAGGCGGATAAACTGCGTAGGGACCTAGAAGAAGCAATCCGGCGATTAGCGCTTTATGAGACCGAGCCAAAATCAGAGGCAATCGCAAAGATGGTCGATTTGCTTGCACCAGTTGGCGTTCCTGCATTAGTTTTCTTCAGCGCGATGGCAGTCTCTGGCTTTAGTGGGGCTGCAGCAATCACAGTCGCGCTTTCATCCCTCGGTGGGCCTGCCGGTATGCTGGGCGGTATTGGATTTCTTGTGACGATCGGCGTTCTCTTAGCCAAGTACGGCGTCACAGATTTAAGTACGGCCTTCGTGCGGAGACTTTTGCAGATGAAGTCAAAAGATACGATCATTCGAGAGATTGATGCTTTACCCGGGTTTGTCCCACTCCAGTTTCGACGTAAGGCCAAGTACTTTCTGGAGACCTAACGCAGACTGGATCGACCGCAACGGAGTTCGGGATTTGAGACTGATCTCCGATAACAGGATTATGGATTCGCGCCCTTAGGCACTGCCGACCGGCGCGGGGAAGAAGCGACAAGCATGGTAGGACAGAGGATTCGCATCCGGTTGAAGGCATACGACTATCGTGTGCTGGACACCTCGACCGGCGAAATTGTGGAAACGGCCAAGCGCACCGGGGCAACGGTGGCCGGGCCGATTCCCTTGCCGACGATCAAGAACAAGTACTGCGTGCTGCGTTCGCCGCACGTGGACAAGAAATCCCGCGAGGCTTTCGAGATTCGGACGCACAAGCGGCTGATCGACATTCTCGAACCGACGCAGCAGACGGTGGACGCGCTGATGAAGCTCGATCTTCCGGCCGGCGTCGATGTCGAGATCAAGGCGTTTGAGAAATGACAGTTGTCAGTGGACAGTTGTCAGTGATCAGTTACGGGCTCGACAAGGAATGCGACGAGGCTGGACTCGGCACGATAGGAACTGACCACTGACCACTGACAACTGATAACTGGTTTTATTCCGGCAGTGCGATGAGTTCAACGTCGCATGATGAGGTGAGGACGAGATGGCAGTTGCGGGGATTCTGGGCAAGAAGATCGGCATGACGCAGGTCTTCGACGAAAAGGGCGATGTGCACCCTATCACGGTGCTGCAGGCGGGCCCGTGCGTGATCACGCAGTTGAAGACCCTGGCCAAAGACGGCTACGAAGCCGCGCAGATCGGCCTCGTGGAATTCGTCAAGGCCAAGAAAGTGACCAGGGCGCAGGCCGGCCACTTCGCCAAGACGGAGGCGCCGCCGGTAAAGACGATCAAGGAAGTGGATCTGGTGGTGGACGGCGAGGGCGCCGAGACGACCAAGGCCGGCGACCGGGTTCTGGTGGACATCTTTACGGATGCCAAGTTTGTGGACGTTACCGGCACGTCGAAGGGCCGGGGCTTTGCCGGCGTGGTGCGGCGTCATCATTTCGGCGGCGGGCCCAAGTCGCACGGCCACATGTTCCAGGTGCAGGGATCGATTGGCGCATCGAGCTTTCCTTCGCGGGTCTTTCCCGGCCAGCGCATGCCCGGCCACATGGGCGCCGAGCAGGTCACGGTGCGCAATCTGCGCATCCGGGGCATCGACACCGAGGAGAATCTGTTGATGGTCGAGGGCGCTGTGCCCGGATCGCGCCAGGGCTATGTGCTGATATCGAAGGCCAAGAATCCGCCGCGCGAGCGCCGCGGCTTTTCCGGAGCCGGCACGGTCGATCCGCTCAAGGCTTCGAAGAAGGCCGGCGGCAAGAGAAAGTAACAAGCTTTTAGCTTCTAGCTTGTTCGTTGCAGGAATCAGGATCGTTGCTTCACCCGTTGCAGCGCTAAGAGCTAGCAGCTAACGGCTAGAAGCTAACAGGAAGAAGACGATGGCAAACGTGGATGTATTGAATTTGAACGGCGAGAAGGTGGGCTCGATCGAGCTGGCGGATGCGCTTTTTGCGCCCGACCAGGTGAACGAGGCGCTGCTGTGGGAGGCGGTGAAGCACTATCGCGCTTCGCTCCGCCAGGGCACGCACAAGACCAAGAGCCGCACCGAGGTTGCCGGTTCGGGCAAGAAGCTATGGAAGCAGAAGGGTACCGGCCGGGCTCGCATCGGATCGGTGCGCTCGCCTCTGTGGCGCCACGGCTACACGGTGCATGGACCCCAGCCGCGCAGCTACGAGTACGCCTTTCCGCGCAAGAAGCTGTTGGGCGCGTTGCGCTCGGCCCTAGCCGCCAAGCTGGCGGACGGCAAGCTGACGGTGGTGGATACGCTGGAGCTGGCCGAAGGCAAGTCGAAGCTCTACCGCGCAGCGCTGGACAAGCTGGAGGTGACGCGCACGGCTCTGCTGGTGGAGAACGGCAAGACGCTCAGCCATGCGCTGCTGCTGGGCACCCGCAACCTGGCGGGCGTCGAGCTGGTGCTCAACAACGAGGTGCATCCCTACGATCTGCTGCGCTATGAGCGGGCCATCTTTTCGACCTCCGCCATCGAGCAGCTTACCGGGATGCTGGAGAAGAACGCGTCGAAACGCAAGGCCGCCGCGGCGACCAAGCGCGCCGCGCAGACGGAGGCAGCGTAATGGCCACACTTTATACCGTGATTCGCCGCCCGCTGATTACCGAGAAGGGGCTGGCCGTGAAGGAGACCGAGGGGACGCTGGTATTCGACGTCGCCCCCGAGGCTACCAAGACCGAGGTCAAGCAGGCCGTGGAGAGCCTTTTCAAGGTGAAGGTCTCCGCAGTTCGGACCGCCAACGTGGTTGGCAAGGAACGCCGCCGGGGCAAGTATGCGGGCTTCCGTCCGGACTGGAAGAAGGCATACGTGCGGCTGAAGAAGGGTGAAAAGCTGCCCGAGTACGTGAGCAACCTGTAAAGGCAGCTCCGAGCTTCTAGCCACTAGCTATTAGCTGGACCATTACGGGGCGAAGTTGGGAAGTAGATTCACTGAAGTTGGTTTGAGCAGGATGAGCTAGGAGCTAGCAGCTAGAAGCTAGGAGCTGATCCAAGGACAAAGACGATGGCAATCAAGACATACAGACCGACCACCTCGACGATGCGGTTCCAGACCACGCTGGTGAACGACGACCTGACGACGGACAGGCCGCACAAGCCGCTGCTGGCGGTCAAGCAGCGCACGGGCGGACGCCGCAACACGGGCGACCTGACCATCCGCCATCAAGGCGGCGGCCACAAGCAGAAGCTGCGGCTGATCGACTTCAAGCGCGAGAAGTACGGAGTGCCGGGGAGGGTGGCGACGATCGAGTACGACCCCAACCGTTCGGCGCGGATTGCCCTGGTGCATTACGCCGACGGCGAGAAGCGCTACATTTTGCAGCCGGTGGGGCTGAGGGTGGGAGCGACGGTGACCTCGGGACCGGAAGCGGACATTCTGGTGGGCAATGCGCTGCCGCTCAAGAACATTCCCTCGGGCACCACGGTTCACGCCATCGAGTTGCGTCCGGGCAAGGGTGCGCAGATGGCGCGTTCGGCGGGAACGCAGGCGCAACTGGTGGCTAAAGAGGGCGATTATGCCCTGCTCAAGCTGCCCTCGGGCGAGACCCGCAAGGTGCTCTCCGAGTGCATGGCGACCATTGGCCAGGTGGGCAACACGGACCATGAGAACGTGTCCATAGGCAAGGCGGGGCGCAATCGCTGGTTGGGCATCCGCCCGGCCAATCGCGGCGTAGTGATGAATCCCGTGGACCATCCGCACGGCGGCGGCGAGGGCAAGACCTCGGGCGGCCGTCATCCGGTGACCCCGTGGGGCCAGCCGACGCGGGGCTACAAGACGCGCAACAACAAGCGGACTGATGCGTTTATCGTCAGCCGCCGGGCGAAGTAATAAGCAGCCTTTAGCTATTAGCTTTTAGCTTCTAGCTAGATGCGGCGACAAGGTTAAGGCAATAGCTGGCAGCCGGCCTGGGTAAGGCGGGGCTAAGAGCTGAAAGCTAAGAGCTAGGAGCTGAGTTTTATGGCACGTTCGACAAAGAAGGGCCCGTTCGTGGATGCGCACCTGACCGTGAAGGTGGAGGCGCTGAACCGGGCCAACGACAAGAAGGTCGTGAAGACCTGGTCGCGGCGCTCGACGATCTTCCCCGAGTTTGTGGGCCACACGATCGCCGTCCACAACGGCAAGAAGTTCATTCCGGTGTACGTAACCGAGAACATGGTGGGACACAAGCTGGGCGAGTTCGCGCCCACCCGCATCTTCAAGGGACACACCGGAGGCAGCAGCAAGGCGGCCGAGGCCGGCGCCAAGCCGCGGTAGACGAGAGGCAGCTCCTAGCCTCTAGCTTCTAGCTAGGCATTGCGGGAGTCAAGGCTTGTTGGGAAGCGGGACGAGCTAGGAGCTAGTAGCTAGAAGCTAGTAGCTGATTTGAGGGCATACCAATGGCAGTCGAGACAAGGGAATACCGGGCCGAGGCCAAGTTCCAGCGCGTATCGCCGCAGAAGGCGCGGCTGGTGCTGGATCTGATCAAGGGCCGGCGAGTCGAGGAGGCGCTCACCGTCGCGGCCTTCACCAAGAAGCGCATCGCCCCGGTGATTCACAAGCTGTTGACCTCGGCGGTGGACAACGCCAAGTACGTATCCGGCGAGCAGGGCATCGATCTGGACGTGGACAATCTTTACGTCAAGAAGGCCCTGGCCAACGACGGACCGCGCATGAAGCGCATCCGGCCTGCGCCTATGGGACGGGCCTTCCGCTACCAGCGCAGGCTCACGCACATTGTGCTTTCGGTGGCCGAGCGCGAGACAACGGCGGGTCTGGTGACCAAGGTCGAAGAACCGAAGGCGGCGGGCAAGCCGGCGGATAAGGCAGCAGGGGCAACGAAGACGGCAGGCAAGAAGGCCTAGAGGGTTTGGAGAGGAAAGCATGGGACAAAAGGTCCATCCATACGGATTCCGGCTGGGAGTGAACAAGCCGTGGCGTTCGCGCTGGTTCTCGGAGCGCGACTATGACAAGCTCCTGGTCGAGGACGTCAAATTGAAGGCGGAGTTGCGCGAGAAGCTGAAGGCCGCGGGAGTGAGTTCGGTGGAGATCGAGCGGCCGGGCAACAAGCTGCGCTTTCTCATCCGCACCGCCCGGCCGGGCATCGTGATCGGGCGCAAGGGCGCGGAGATCGACAAGCTCAAGACGGAGTTGGGCAAGCGCACCAGCCGCGATGTGTTCATCGACATCATCGAGGTGAACAAGCCGGAGCTGGACGCGCAACTGGTCTCGGAGAACATCGCCCTGCAACTGGAGAAGCGGGTCAGCTTCCGGCGCGCGATGCGCAAGAGCGTGGACTCGGCGCTGCGCTTCGGATGCAAAGGGATCAAGGTGCGCGTTTCCGGCCGGTTGAACGGCAACGAGATCGCGCGCTCGGAGTGGTACTTGCAGGGGCGGCTGCCGCTGCACACGCTCAGGGCCGACGTCGATTACGGGTTTACCGAGGCCAATACAACCTACGGCGTAATCGGCGTGAAGACCTGGATCTATCGCGGCGACATCTATGAGCAGAAACGCCGCCAGACGCCGCCGGTGGGGACGTCCGTGTTTTAAAGGCAGTGATCAGTGGTCAGTGATCAGTGATCAGTTTTTGGTTCTGAGTTCTTAAAAGGTCCGGTGCCGGGTTCAGTTGTGAGTGGTTGAGCTGCTGGTTGAGCTAGAGACTAACTGATCACTGACCACTGACCACTTGGTTTCGAGGGTTTTCGCTATGTTGATGCCAAAGAAGGTGAAGTTCCGCAAGCAGCAGAAGGGCAAGAGGCGCGGCAAGGCGTGGCGCGGGTCGTCCTTGTCTTTTGGCGAATACGGGTTGAAGGTGCTGGAGTGCGGTTATATCACCGACCGGCAGATCGAGGCCAGCCGTATCGCCATGACGCGCTTTATCAAGCGCGGCGGCAAGATCTGGCTGCGGCTGTTTCCGGATAAGCCCATCACCAAGAAGCCGGCCGAAGTCCGCATGGGCTCGGGCAAGGGCGCGCTGGACCACTGGGTGGCCGTGGTGCGGCCGGGCAAGATCCTCTTCGAGATGGAGGGGGTTTCGCAGCAGTTGGCCGAGGAGGCCATGCGGCTGGCGTCGCACAAGCTGCCGCTGAGGACCAAGTTCGTGATGCGGCCGGGAGCGGAGAAGGCAGAAGCGGCGGCGCCGTTGGGGAGCGATAGCGAGGCCGCCGGATGAACCGGGCCAGGCAAGTTTGACGCTCGGCGCAGCTTGAAAAGGGGCGCGCGGGCGCCGGAGAGAGAAACAAGAGATGGAACTCGATAAGATTCGCAATTTGACCGACGAAGAGCTGGCGCACCTGGAGAAAACATCCTCCGAGCAGCTTTTCCGGATTCGCTTTCAGGTCGCGCTGCAGCCGGGCGACGGAGTCAAGAAGCTCCAGCAGCTGCGCAAGGAGATCGCGCGCATCAAGACCGTGGCCCGCGAGCGCGAGCTGAATATCCGCGGCGCGGCATTGGACGCGGCTCCGCCCGCGGAAGCCAAGAAGGGAGCCCGCTAAATGACGGCGACTCAAGAGAAAGTGCAGGCGCCGGCGGCCGTTGGCGCGCGGCGCAACGAGAAGGTTGGGCAGGTGGTTTCGACCAAGATGCAGAAGACCATCGTGGTCGCGGTCGAGATGCGCAAGGCGCACCCCAAGTACAAGCGGATCGTGCGCTCGACCAAGAAGTTTTATGCCCACGACGAGCAAAGTTCGGCGCGGCTGGGCGACGTGGTGCGCATCCGCGAGACGCGGCCGCTGAGCAAGCTGAAGCGGTGGTCGCTGGAAGAGATTGTTCGGCGCTCGTCGCTGGGCCAGATTGAGGACGCGGCGATCGACATCGCAATCCCGGCCGCCGAGTAACGCGAGCGAGGTAAGGAGAAGAACCCATGGCTGTGCAAATGAGAACCATGCTCGCGGTGGCCGACAACTCCGGCGCGCGCAAGCTGCAAGTGATTCTGCCTTTGGGCGGCGGGCTGGGCAAGAAGGCCGGCCTGGGCGACATTGTGACCGCCGCGGTGAAGGAAGCCTCGCCCGACGGCACCATCAAGAAGGGCAAGGTGGTGAAGGCGGTGATCGTCCGCACCCGCAAGGAGCACCGGCGGCGCGACGGAACTTACATCCGCTTCGACGAGAACGCGGCGGTGGTGATCAGCGACGACCATGAGCCGGTGGGCACGCGCGTCTTTGGGCCGGTGGCCCGCGAACTGCGCGAGAAGAAGTTTCTGAAGATTGTTTCGCTGGCGCCGGAAGTGGTTTAAGAACAGGGATTAGGGGTTAGGGATCAGGGGTTAGCCCGGTCCTGCGGTATGGATGTTCTAACCCCTAACCCCTAATCCCTAACCTCTGAATTTGGAGAAGAGATGCCGAGTTTGAATATTCATCGCAACGATACGGTCAAGGTGCTAACGGGCGCGGACCGCGGCAAGACGGGCCGCGTGCTGCGCGTCTTCCCGGACAAGGGCACGGTGCTCGTGGAGCACGTGCGCGTGGTCAAGAAGACGGTCTCGAGCAAGCAGGGGAAGCGCACCAAGGGCGGCATTGCGGAGCAGGAATCGCCCATCGATGTTTCCAATCTCGTGCTGGTCTGCCCCAACTGCGGGCCGGCGAACGTGGGCTACAAGGTCGAGGGCGGATTGAAGTCGCGGATCTGCAAGACGTGCGGGCAGCCGCTGCCGACGAAGAAGTAACGACAGTGGTCAGTGGTCAGTGGTCAGTAAAAACGCCGAGGCGGACTGAACATCGCTGCCCACATGGAAGAGAGACGAATCGAGGCTGCCACGGAACGAGAAAGACTCCGCCCGTGCGGCAAGCACTTCCGCAACGGTAAACGGGTCGCCTGGGCGACCCACTCCGGGCGCCGGAAGAAAGAGAGCGAAGCACAATGGCGGCAAGGCTGAAAGAGAAGTATCGCAAGGAGATCAGGCAGGCTCTGCAAAAGGAGCTGGGGCTTGAGAACGCGATGGCGGTGCCGAGGCTGGACAAGATCGTCGTCAACATGGGCCTGGGCGAGGCGACGCAGAACACCAAGCTGCTGGACCCGTTGGTAGCGGATCTGGCGGCCATCGCCGGACAGAAGCCGGTGACCACGAAGGCGAAGAAGTCGATTTCGGCGTTCAAGGTGAGGGCGGGAATGTCGATCGGCGCGATGGTGACCCTGCGCAATGAGATGGCCTACGAGTTTCTTGACCGGCTGATCTCGGCAACGCTGCCCAGGGTGAGAGACTTTCGCGGCGTTTCCACGAAGAGCTTCGACGGGCGGGGCAATTACACGCTCGGCCTGCGCGACCAGTTGATCTTTCCGGAGATCGATTACTCGAAGGTGGAAAAACTGAAGGGGATGAACATCACCATCGTGACGACGGCCAGGGACGACAACCAGGCGCGGGCGCTGCTTCGCCACTTCGGGATGCCGTTCCGGCAAGGGGCATAACGACAGCTACTAGCCATTGGCTTTTAGCTATTAGCTCAATCGAGGTGGAACGAGCGACTGAGGCAAAACGAATTTGGGCTTGTTCCGTGAGCAAGGGATTGTATTGAGCAAGGAACAAGCTGAGAGCTAATAGCTAAGAGCTAATAGCTGCTGTAAAGAGGATTTATGGCAACCACAGCAAAAAGGGTGAAGGACGCGCGGAAGCCGAAGTTCAGCTGCCGCAAGCACAACCGGTGCCAGCTTTGCGGGCGTCCGCGCGGGTTTCTGCGCAAGTTCGGCGTCTGCCGCTTGTGTTTCCGCGCGCTGGCGCTCAAGGGGGAGATTCCCGGCGTCGTGAAGTCGAGCTGGTAGCAAGACAGCTATTAGCTTTTAGCCATTAGCTTCTAGCTGTTCGTGCTTAGTTGATCGAGCGCGTTCCGGCGAGATGAGCTAAAAGCTAACGGCTAATAGCTAAGGGCTGTTGTAGGCATTCCCGCTGGTTTCCGGCAGCAGGCGGACGAACGGGGAATGAAGGAGAAGGAATGAGTTTGAGCGACCCAGTAGCGGATTTTCTGGCGCGGATCCGGAATGCGATCCGGGCGCATCATCAGAAGCTGGATGTGCCGGCTTCGAAGCTGAAGACCGAGATTGCCCGCATCCTGAAGGAGGAGGGGTATATCTCGAACTACAAGACGCAGGAAGAGGAAGGCAAGCAGGTGCTGCGGGTGTACCTGAAGTACGGCGGCACGGAAGCGGCCATTCGCGACCTGGCGCGCATCTCGCGTCCCGGCTGCCGGGTGTACATCGGCCGCGACGAGATTAAGCGCGTGCAGGGCGGGCTTGGCATCTCCATTCTGACCACTCCCAAGGGCGTTATGACGGGCCGCCAGGCGCGCCGCGAGGGCGTGGGCGGCGAGTTGCTGTGCGAAGTGTGGTAAGTGCGGCTATTAGCTTCTAGCCTCTAGCTTCTAGCCGGCTCGTTGAGCCGGATGGCTCGCGGACGGCGGGAAGAGCTAGAAGCTGGCAGCTAGAAGCTGTTTTACGGGCTGCAGTGGAACGCGAGGGCGAAGACGCCCTGGCGGGACTCGCAAGCCGGAAGAAGGATTGAAACGATGTCGCGCATTGGAAAGAAACCGATCCCGCTGCCCGCGGGCGTCAAGTACAAGGTCGAGGGCAATACCGTGCTGGTCGAGGGGCCCAAGGGCAAGGTTTCGGCGCTGATCGCCGAGGGCATTTCTCTCCGGATGGTTGGCGGCGAGCTGCATGTGGAGCGCGACTCGGACGAGCACGCCGCCGTGCACGGGCTCACCAGGGCGCTGGTGCAGAACGCCGTTCAGGGCGTGACCACGGGCTGGAAGCGGGAGCTGGACATTGTGGGCATCGGTTATCGCGCCGAGTTGAAGGGCAAGGGAACGGTGGTCTTCACGCTGGGCTACTCGCATCCCATTGAGGTTCCGCTGCCGACGGGCATCGAGGTGAGCGTGGATCCCAAGCTGACGCACCTGATCGTCTCCGGCATCGACCGGCAGAAGGTGGGCCAGGTGGCGGCCGATATGCGCGCGCTGCGCAAGCCGGACCCGTACAAGAACAAGGGCGTGCGCTATTCGGACGAGAAGCTGAAGAAGAAGGCCGGCAAGACGGGGGCGAAGTAAAGGCAGCTTCTAGCTATTAGCTATTAGCTCTTAGCTCTTCGCGCAAAATTGAAGAGCGGGGTTCAAGCAAGATGAGCTAAGAGCTAAAAGCTGCTTTACAACCGAACGGGGTCGCAGGGCGGCTCCGCCGATAGGTGAGAGAGACCATGATTACGCAGACCAAGAGGAACGCCATCCGGCAGCGCATTCACGAGCGCATCCGCCGCAAGCTGGCGGGAACCGCGGAGCGGCCGCGGCTGAATGTGTACCGTTCGCTGGGGCACATCTACGCGCAGGTGATCGACGACCAGAGGGGCGAGACGCTGGTTTCGGCCTCGTCGCTGGCTCTGAAACTCAGGACCGGCGGCAACGTGGCGGCGGCCAAAGAGATCGGCAAGGCGGTGGCTGAGAAGGCGGTCGCAAAGGGCATCAAGCAGGTGGTCTTCGATCGCGGCGGCTACCTGTATCACGGGCGGATCAAGGCGCTGGCCGACGCTGCCCGCGCGGCGGGACTGGAGTTCTAAGAAGCAGCTTTTAGCTTCTAGCTATTAGCTATTAGCTTGTTCGCGGAGAAAAGCGAGACTTAACCGGAACGGGGAAAGAGCTAACGGCTAAGAGCTAGAGGCTAGCAGCTCAAAAAGAGACGAGAGAGCAATGACGATCTTGAAGAAGAAACTCGATGCCAACCAGTACAACCT
>Ga0326727_10025893_pt1 | contig 10953 bp, 8 predicted proteins | sample MB2enrmetagenome_FD_207643 | JGI IMG/M metagenome (GOLD analysis project Ga0326727, IMG submission 207643) | Lab enriched peat soil microbial communities from McLean, Ithaca, NY, United States - MB29MY | ecosystem: Environmental > Terrestrial > Soil > Wetlands > Peat | place: USA: New York... | reverse complement strand
AAATGGGGGCAGAAACATAATACACCCTACACCCCACGCCCCGTTTGGAGCGAAGCGGGGTTTTCATTTTCCTGACCCTGTTTTTCCGCCATCGCCTCCTTTTTGAATTTTGCAGCGAAACGGCCCTGTGCGGTGAAAGGACTTGGTTAGAACTTGGACTTGGAATGTTCGTGAATCAGCGTGTCCGCGATGTCAATGACGCTGAAAACGGATTGCTGAAACGCGAATACCGCCGCTATGGCCAGCCCTTCCAACATCATAGTCACTATCGGCACTTTCCAAGCGGCCAATTCAAGCCCTTTTATCAGGGTCCAAACCGCGGGCGTGAGGAGAAGTATGGATATAATTGACAACAGCAGGCAAATATTTATCATAAAGCGAATGGCCGGGTAAGCGGAATTGGAGCGGATGAGACTCAGGTGGGCTTTGACGCGCTGCTTGGCCGTCACGGTGTTGGGGATGAAAAGCACGGTTTCCATTTTGCAATGCGGACATTCAAAGCGTGTGCCGGGCTGAAAGCCCTCCGTTTCAAATTCGATGTGTCCGTTGCAATGCTGGCAGGAACATTTGACATTCATATTTTTCCTTTGGTTGGCTTCTTGTTTAACTATTCACCTGCCTGGCCCAGATGTCCAGCGGCTTGTCGGTCGCTTGACCTTGCCTGGCCGGTCGTGGAATGGGAGGAGGGTTTTTGCTGGTTGTCTTGGAGGCTGAAGAGGCGGGTTGGGCGGAGCCGGCGGCACGGGTTAGCCTCTTGGGCGCGACAAAATGCGCCGGCATCCCGCACGCCAGGCATACGGGAAAAATCCAAAGGCAGGGGAATGATGGTCCAGGGAATCTGAAGCAGAGGATGGCAGAAAAATGGGGGCAGAAACATGAGACACTCCGCGATTGGGAGTGAAGGAGGACGTTTGCTTGGACGACCTAAGAGTGGGGCTTGGAGAACTCCGCCTCCGCAATGTCCAAAGGTGGTAGTGGTGAGGCTACAATCTGCGCTGTCGAGGAGAGACGACTGTGGATTTGACGCCCAGCTTTTCAGCCGTCCCTCCGGGACGCGCGTTGTCTTGCCGCATGGCGGCCCGGCACTGGCGTGCCGGGCTATTATCCGATGTCCCTCCGGGACAAAGCAGCCCCCCACTCTTATCTCGTCCACCCAGGGGGTTTTCATTTTCCTGACCCCATCTTTATGACATCGCCTTCGTTTTGAAAAAGAAAAGGAACAGCATCGAAACAATTGCGGATTAAGATTAGGATTAAGATTAAGATTAGGAGAAAGAATGATAATGTCATATCTTCGTATCAGGATACGTTGATTTTTTAGTTGCGGATCTGCGGGCATGGTCTATGATGGCCCCATGCTGAACGACCACAACACGCCGTCTTCCGACCGCGCCGCGGCGCTCCGCCAGCTTCTGCGGGAGCGCATCGTCATTCTTGACGGGGCGATGGGGACGATGATCCAGAGCTACCACCTGGATGAAGCCGGTTATCGCGGCGCGCATTTCAAGGTCTGGCCGCGCGATGTCAAAGGCAACAACGACCTGCTCAATCTGACCCAGCCCCAGATCATCCAGGCGATCCATCGCCAATACCTCGAGGCCGGGGCGGACATCATCGAAACGAACACCTTCAATGCCACCGCCATTTCCCTGGCCGATTACGGGATGGAATCGCTGGTCCCCGAATTGAACCTGACCGGCGCAAGAAACGCCCTCTTTGCCGCCCGCGCCGTCATGGACGCCCACCCCGGGCGGACCTGTTTTGTCGCCGGGGCAATCGGCCCGACCACGAGGAGCGCGTCCATGGTGACGGATGTCAACAATCCGGCGGCCCGCTCGGTGACGTACGATCAACTGGTCCAAGCCTACCAGGAGCAGGCGCGCGCCTTGCTGGAGGGCGGGGTGGATGTGCTCCTGGTGGAAACGGTCTTCGACTCGCTCAATTCCAAGGCGGCGCTGTTCGCCATCGCCAATGTATTTGACACGTTGCCCGCCGTGCCCGTGATGCTTTCCTTCGCGCTCACCCAGAAGAACAACAACCGGACGCTTTCCGGGCAGACGATTGAGGCGTATCTGATTTCGGTCTCGCATTTTCCCCTGTTGAGCATCGGTCTCAATTGCGCTTTGGGGCCGAAGGAGTTGCGGCCTTATATCGAGGAGCTTTCGGGGCTGGCGCCGTTTTATGTCAGCGCCTATCCCAACGCCGGTTTGCCCGATCCGCTCTCGCCCGCCGGCTATCCTGAAACCCCCGAATCGTTCGCGCCCCAACTGGCCGAATGGGCCGAGGCCGGCTGGCTCAACATCGTCGGCGGCTGTTGCGGCACCACCCCGGCGCACATCCGGGCCATCGCCCAGGCGGTGCGGCAGTTCAAACCGCGCGTGCCGCCGAAAATCGAGCCGTTCCTGCGCCTGAGCGGCCTGGAAGCCCTCACCATCCGGCCCGACACCAATTTTGTCAATATCGGCGAGCGCACCAATGTCACCGGCTCGCCCCGCTTCTCCAAACTCATTCTCGCCGGCCAATTCGAGGAGGCCCTGGCGGTGGCGCGGCAGCAGGTGGAAAATGGCGCGCAAATCATTGATGTCAACCTGGACGAAGGAATGCTCGATGGCGTCAAAGCCATGACGCATTTCCTGAACCTGGCCGGGTCGGAGCCGGACATTGCGCGCGTTCCAATTATGATTGACAGTTCGAAATGGCCTGTGATCGAGGCGGGGCTGAAGTGCGTCCAGGGCAAGGCGGTGGTCAATTCCATCAGCCTGAAGGAAGGCGCGGAGAAATTCCTGCGGCAGGCCGGCCTGGCCCGGCGCTACGGCGCGGCCGTGGTGGTGATGGCCTTCGATGAGCGCGGCCAGGCCGACAGCCTGGAGCGGCGCAAGGAGATCTGCGCCCGCGCCTATAAGATGCTGACGGAACAGGCGGGCTTTGCGCCGCAGGACATTATTTTTGATCCCAACGTCCTGACCGTGGCCACCGGCATGGAGGAGCACAACAATTACGCGGTGGATTTCATCGCGGCCGTCCGCTGGATCAAACAAAAACTGCCGGGCGCGAAAGTCAGCGGGGGCCTCAGCAACATTTCCTTTTCCTTTCGCGGCAACGACGCGGTGCGCGAAGCCATGCACACCGCCTTCCTGTATCACGCCGTCAAGGCGGGACTGGACATGGGCATCGTCAACGCCGGCATGCTCGGCATTTACGCGGAGATACCGAAGGACCTCCTCGATCTGGTGGAGGATGTGCTGCTCAACCGCCGCCCCGACGCCACGGAGCGCCTGGTCAAGTTCGCCGAATCTGTCAAAAAGAAGGAAAAAGGGGAGGCCGCCGTGGACCAATGGCGCCAGGGAACGGTCGAGGAGCGCCTGGCCCACGCCCTGGTCAAAGGCATCGCGGATTTCATTGACGCGGACACGGAGGAGGCGCGGCAAAAACTGGGCCGCCCCCTTCTGGTCATCGAAGGCCCGCTCATGGCGGGCATGGGCATCGTCGGCGACCTTTTCGGCTCCGGCAAAATGTTCTTGCCGCAGGTTGTCAAAAGCGCGCGCGTCATGAAGAAGGCCGTGGCCTATCTCCTGCCGTTCCTGGAGGCGGAGAAGAAGGCCGGCGGCGGCGAGCGGCAGGCGCAGGGAAAAATCCTCATGGCGACCGTCAAAGGCGACGTCCACGACATCGGCAAAAACATCGTCGGCGTCGTCCTGGGCTGCAATAATTACCAGATCATTGACCTGGGCGTGATGACGCCGTGCGAAAAAATCCTCCAGACCGCCCGCGAACTCCAGGTGGACATGATCGGCCTGAGCGGTTTGATCACCCCGTCGCTCGACGAGATGGCCCATGTGGCGCGGGAAATGAAGCGGGAAGGCTTTTCCCTGCCGCTCCTCATCGGCGGCGCCACGACGAGCAAGGCGCACACCTCGGTCAAGATCGCGCCCCATTACGACGGGCCGGTGGTCCATGTGGTGGACGCCTCGCGCGCCGTCGGCGTGGCCGGGCAACTGATCAATCCCGGACTCAAGCCGGGCTTCGCGCGGCAGAACCGCGAGGACCAGGAAAGAATCCGCCGCCAGCACGCCAGCCAGGCGGCGCCGCTTCTCCCCCTCGAAGAGGCGCGGCGGCGCAGGCTCAAAATCGAATGGAAAGGGGAGGACATGGCCCGGCCGGAATTCACCGGAGTCCGCGCGCTGCCGGACGTGCCGCTGGAGGAATTGGTTCCATGCATTGATTGGTCGCCTTTTTTCCACACCTGGGAACTGCGCGGACGCTACCCGGCCATTTTGGACCACCCCAAATACGGCGCGGAAGCCCGCACCCTGTTCCACGACGGCCGGGAACTGCTGGACCGCATCGCGCGGGAAAAATTGTTGACGGCGCGCGGCGTCTATGGTTTTTTCCCCGCCAATTCCGCGGGCGACGACGTGGAAGTCCAGGCCGGCCCCGCGCGCGCCCCCGCCCCGGCCACTTTCCATTTCCTGCGCCAGCAAATGGAGAAGCCCGATGGGCAGCCCAATCTGTGTCTGGCCGATTTCATCGCGCCGAGGGAGGCCGGGCAGGATTACCTCGGGTTTTTTGCCGTCACCGCCGGCCACGGCGCGGACGAACTGGCCGGGCAATTCAAAGCCGGGCACGACGACTACAACGCCATTTTGGCCCAGGCGCTGGCCGACCGCCTGGCGGAAGCCTTTGCCGAATACCTGCACCGGCGCGTCCGGGCCGAATGGGGTTATGGCAAGAATGAAAACCTGACGGTCGAGCAGTTGATTGAGGAACAGTATCGCGGCATCCGCCCCGCCGCCGGCTACCCGGCCTGCCCCGACCACACGGAAAAGTGGACGCTTTGGAAATGGCTGGACGTGGAAAAGAACGCCGGGATCAAGCTGACGGAAAGCGGCGCGATGTGGCCGGCCAGCAGCGTGAGCGGGCTTTACTTTGCCCATCCCCAAGCCAAATACTTCGGGGTGGGAAAGCTGGGCCGCGACCAGGTGCTGGATTACCATCGGCGCAAAGGCCTGGACCTGCGCGCCGTGGAAAAATGGCTCGGCCCCTATTTGAACTACGAACCGGCCGCTTGAGCGAGTCCGGCAACTGGCTTCACTCCTTTGGCCACAGGCGCTATTTGGCGGCCGGCTCTTTGACCCGGTGGGCGATTAGGTCCTCGGTGGCGAAATCGCCGACTTTGCGGGTGAATTTGATCTCGTCTCCCGTGATTTTCCCGGTGTAGGCGATGTCAATGACCTGGTCCTGATACTTGAATGGTTCGTTGAAGGAAATGTCGCTGCCCGTCACTTTGCCTTTGATGTCGGCGGAGGCTTTTTCGTCGTTCAACTCGTGGGCGGCGGTGCCGGTGAGGTTGTTGCCGTCCAGTTTGAATTCGTACAGGTATTTTTGATGGCCGATTTGGGTGTCGAATTCAGACTGCCACTTTCCTGCAATGGTAGCGGCGGCCGGCGCTTCCTTTTCCCGTTTGGCGACAATGTCAGAGGTTCCGAAGTCGCCCACTTTGCGGGTCAATTTCATTTCGTCGCCGGTGATCTTGCCGGTGTATTCGATACGGACATCCTGGTCTTGAATTTTCGCCTGCTCGACGAATGAAATGGCGTCGTCCTTGATTTTTCCCTCTGTGATTGTGTTGGTGACTACTTCTCCATCGCGGTTCCGGATGGCCTGGCCGGTGACCTTGTCGCCGTCGGTTTTGAGTTCGTAGGTGTATTTCATCTGGCCGGCCTGGGTCTCGAATTCGGCTTTCCATCTGCCGACGGGGTCGGCGGCGCGAAGCGGGCCAGGAAGTCCAAGGAGCAAAATCGTGACGATGGTGGCGAGGATGGTTTTGGGATGGGCCGGTGATTTCATAGTGTTGGCCTGACTATTATCCGTCGTGTCATTTATGTCAAGCGCTGCACAAGAAATCCTCGCCGGCGCCTTCCCGGCCGCCGTCAAGCCCATCGGGGCTGGAGACGTGGACGAGTTAATTCAAGACCACATCCTTGCCGCAGTCTAAGAACGCGGTGGTAGAGGTCTGGATGATACCATGCCATGATGATGAAGGGGGCGGAACCGCCGGAACTGCCGCCCATCGTCGCGCGGCCATTGGGATCCTTGGTCAACTTCACCTTGCATTTGCTTTCCACCAGCGGCAGCACCTCTTGCTCGACGAACTCCGCGTACAAGCCGGACATGGTGTCGTATTCCAGTCCGCGCTCGCTGCCCTGGGCGTCGCCGCTGCCATTGGCGATGGAGATGCCAATGCTATTGTTGTTTTCATAAATGCTCTCATTCCGTCGGGAATCTGGTGAAAACCGCAAAGGTGCTGCCCATTCCCGATCCTTACAGCGTCTTCTTCCCCTCCGCCCGCACCTTCGCCCATCTCGCTCTGGCCGCCGCTCTAAGTTTTGCCCTCACTGCTGGACTGCTGCGCCGATCCTTCTTTTTGGCTGCTTTCATCTTGGCCCAGCGTATTTTCCGCGCCTTCGCCAGGGCCTTCACAAGTTTGCGCCGATGGGCGGCGGACATGCGATATTTGCGCTTGGCCGGAGTGGGGGCTTGCAGGGTGAACGGAGTCGGAACTTCACCGCCGTGAGCAATTGATTCGATTTGGCCTTCCAACGCCTCGATCTGTTCCTTGATGGCAATGATCTGGTTGAGTTGGTTTGTCGTTAATTCTGTAATGTTCATTGGTGATTTTTAATGCCGGGATGGGTTTGGAGTCAAGCACGGGGCCTGGGGTCCCGATCATTGTGATTGAGGCGCGTAGGTGCAGCGCGGTTGCACCCAAGCCAGGTCGCCGGAAGTTGGATCGGCTGGAAAAATAGGATCGTTGGTGCCATACAGAACATTTTTGTCAGTCCATTTTCTGATCTGCCCGTGACCGTCGGCGAAGTTCATGCTGCAGGCGTTGATATGATAAGAGGCCGGGCAGTCCATCCATTCAGTGGGGGCGGCGAGGTCCTGCACCCAATAGCCGTCGTTGATGGTGTAGGGATTCTCTTCTATGAAGACCAAAGCCATGGCTGTTGACATGACGTTAATTGCCGTCAGCTTGGCAAAGTCAACCATCGGCAGGTTTTTGGCAAGAGAATCCGAGTCCCAATTAGGGACTCCATCCATCCAGCAGTTCATGGAATAGCTGCGGATGGTCGGGACGTTCTTGGCGCCCATTTTCGCATCCCTCGGGCATTTGTAACATCCGGGATTTCCCACGTATGGATAGAGCAGCCCGTGGATGATCCAGTCGGGGCTGGTTTCGGGGCAGGCGTTGCCATCGTTGCTCACGTCACCCAGAACCCAACTGGCATAGGGCTGGCCGGGCTGGCAGTCCGCGACGAGCGGATCGGTGGCAAAACCCGTGGCGTAACACTCCATATTCTGGGCGATCCTGTCATTGTTGTCCTGGGCGTAACTCACCCAGGCGATTGAAAGCTGATGGAGGTTGCTCAGGCACTTGATTCCCTGGCCTTTGGATTTGGCGCCGGCCAGCACCGGCAGGAGCAAGGCCGCCAGGAGGGCGATGATGATGACGACCACAAGAAGCTCGATCAGGGTAAAAGCATTGGTTGGCCGTGACGGTTGTCGCTTTTGGGAAAGCCCGTCTGTTTTTGGAGTTCTCATATGGCTTGCCTTTGTTAAGCGTTAATCGGTGCTGACGGTGCGAATTTATATCGGCAGCCGGTCTGATGGCCAGCACAAACTTTTGCTTACATTTGTATCCGTCGGTTCACATTTCAGCCTGTCGAGGACTTGCTGCAACGTCTTGATGGCGAGGGACTTTTTCTTGCGAGGGGTTTTCTCATGGGCAAAGCTGTGTGCTGCCTGCAAGATGGAAAAAATCCAGGCGAGGGGATGCCAGTGGCCGGCGTGGGTGGTCGTGAACGCCCAGGCGATGGCCCGCCAGTTCAGGCCATGTTGGATCGCGTCATTGTTGACAACGTAGTCGTAGTCGTCAACAGCAACAAACCCGCCATGGCGCAGCGGCCGGCAGGCCGCGGCCACCGCGAGCGCCAGACCCGCGCAAATCAGCCGCGTTGGCCACCGGTTGTTTGAGTCGTCCATCAGCGGATTGGAGTGCTTGGGCACTGTTTGGTCATTGGGAAGTCATTTTTCAAGTTTCAATTGGCCTGCTTGCTAGGTAGTGCCTTAATGCAATTGTTGTAGCGCCGGCGCTGTGCGCCGATGTCGAGCCACAGGCTCGACGCTACACCAAATTAAGGCACTACCGCTTACTGGGGCGGATTGCGCGGCGGCGTGTTTGTCTGGTAGAGTTTTATTTCCTTTTGCAGCGTCGCGGCCAGCGCGTCCTTCTTCTGCTCCACCGCCAGTTGCAAGGCGCGCCGGGCTGTGTCCATCGCCAGCGTATAACTGCCTTCCTGCGCATAAGCCACGGCCAGGGTGTGCAGCATCACCGGGTTCCCGCCCCCGCTCAGTTGGCTGGCCTGGGTGGCCAGGGCCACGGCTTTGGCACCGTCGCGGAGGGAGGTGTCGGCCGCCGTTGCCAGCAACCAGGCCAGGTTGTTCAGGACGGAGATCTGGCCGGGGTTGATGGCCAGGGCCTGCTGCCAGGAGTCAATGGCCTCCCTGGCTGCTCCTTTCTTGAAGAAGGCCATGCCGAGACTGGCGCAAGCGTCCGCGGAGCGGGGGTTGATTTTGAGGGCGTGCTGATAGCAGGCAATGGCTGCCGCCCAATCCTCTTTTTCCAGAAAGTTGTCGCCCAGATTATCCCATCTGGCGAGGGGGTCCGGACTCAAGGGGGTGGTTTTATCGAAGCAAGCCATGGCTCCGGCAAAATCGCTTTTCAGGAGAAGTGCCTTGCCCAGGCCGTTTCGGAACTCCGCGTCATCGGGCTTGATTTCCAACGCCTTGTTGAATTGGACAACGGCTTCATCCAGTTTGCCCTGCTTGAGAAAAATCTGGCCCAAGTTGTAGTGGACGTCGCGGTAGCCGGACTGGATGGCCAGGACTTTTTGGTATTGCGCGATGGCGGCCTCGAATTGGCCCTTCGTAGCCAGGACCGCGCCCAAGTTGTAGCGAGCTTCCAGGTGCTCAGGCTCGATTTCCAGGGTCCGGCGGTATTCGGCAATGGCTTCGTCCAGATTGCCCTGCTTGAAAAGAGCATTGGCCAGGTTGTAGCGGGGTTGGGGGAGGTCGGGCCTGATTTGCAAGGCTTGGCGGTAGAGCGCGATGGCGTCGCCCAGTTGGCCATGATTGGCCAGACCATGGGCCAGGTTGTAGTCGGCCACGTAGTTGCCGGAGGTGCAGGCCAGCGCGCGCCGCCAGAGCGATGCGTCGTCTTTCCAATAGGAAGTCTGAATGTGGGCGCACACCATCAAGGCGCCCATCGCCCCAATCATTAGACCGCCCAAGGCCATCCGCCCCAACTTCCAACCCGCGCTCCAATCCGCCGCCGCCCACGTCCCCGCCAGGGCCAAACCGATCCCCGGCAGGTAGGTATAGCGGTCGGCATGGGCGGCATCCGGGGAAATTTGAATGATGCCGATGACCGGAAGCAACATGCCCAAATACCAGAGCCAGCCCGCGAGCAGGCAAGGGCGCTTTTTCCGCCAAAGCAGCACCCCGCCGGTGATCGCCGCCAGCAGCACAAAGGCCAGGCAGACTTTCCAGAGCGGCTGGCCGTTTGGGGGGTTGGGATAAGGGGCGGCCAATCCCGCCGGGAAAAGCATTTGCCCCAGATAAACCACATAAGAAACCAGCGCGTTGCCCAGGCGTTGAAGGAGCGGGAGCCGTTGCGCATTTGTTATGAGCAGTCCCGGCACCAGCGCCGTCGCCACGCACGATGCTGCGGAAAGGGCGAAGAGCGGGAGCTTCTCCTTCACCAAAATCCAAAAGGGCATGCCAGCAGTTCTCTGCTTTCCACTTTCCGCTTCCCGTTTTCCGCTTTCTGAATTCTGAATTCTGAATTCTGAATTGTGAATTCCCCTCATCCGTCCCAGCGGCCAATAATCCAGCACCAACAACACAAACGGCAGCGTGGCCACCATGCTTTTGGCCAGCAGGCCCAGGGCAAAAAGCAAAAACACCGCGAGCGTTCCGGCGGGCGAAGGGCGACGCACCGGGTTAAGATTAAGATTAGGATTAAGATTAGGATTAGGATTAGGATTAAGATTAGGATTAAGATTAGGATTAAGATTAAGATTAGGATTAGGATTAGGATTAGGCCCAAGCTGCCTGCCAGGGGAGGGCTGGCGCACTTGGCGGACATAGGCTCCAATGGCCAGCAGGAAAAAAAATGCGCTCAACACATCCTTGCGCTCCGACACCCAGGCCACCGATTCCGCCCGCAAGGGATGAACGGCGAAGAGCGCCGCCACAAAAGCGCTGCGCCACAGGCTCCCGGTCATTTGCCGCAACACCAGGAACAGCAGCACCGCGTTGGCCGCGTGCCACAGGACATTGACCAGGTGATGTCCGCCTGCGTTCAGCCCGAAGAGCTGGCAGTCCAGCATGTGGGAAAGGGCGGTGAGCGGAACCCAGTTGGCGAGTTGGGCGTGAGTAAAGGCCCAGCCAACCGCCTGCGCGGACAATCCTTTTTCCACCACCGGGTTCTCATACACATTCTGGGCGTCATCGTAATCAACGAACGCAAAATGCGCCGTTTGTCCAAAGACCGCCAGGACCGCCAGCACCAGAAGAAGGCAAATCCACGGCACTGGCGCCGCTTGTGGGTCACTTGCTGTGCGCGTGGTTTGCAGGTTGGTCACTTTCAAAACTCAGCTTTCATCAGCTTGATTGAATCAGCCGCGAAATTGCCGGCATATCCTAAAGATTCAGTTTTCAAGTTTCAATTGGCCTGCTTACGGGGGCGCAGCGCGGCAAAGCCGCAACCAAGAGAATTTAACCACAAAGATCGCGAAGATCGCAAAGAAGAAATGCCATAAGTTCTTGTCTCTGTGTTCTTTGCGTTCTATGTGGTAAAAGTCTTGTTGGAATTGCATGATTCTACATTAT
>Ga0326727_10025890_pt1 | contig 10955 bp, 16 predicted proteins | sample MB2enrmetagenome_FD_207643 | JGI IMG/M metagenome (GOLD analysis project Ga0326727, IMG submission 207643) | Lab enriched peat soil microbial communities from McLean, Ithaca, NY, United States - MB29MY | ecosystem: Environmental > Terrestrial > Soil > Wetlands > Peat | place: USA: New York... | reverse complement strand
CCCGTACCTGTTATCTTCTTGCCGCTGCTTATTTCCGCTATCCGTTTCCCATGGCGGGTGTTCGTGTTTCACCAACGAACGGCCGGTTACGGAGTTTACTCGCCTTTGGTCGCGGAACCCGACAGGAACACCCGGATCAGAGACGGATGCACCACGATGCGGTTCCCGCTGTAAGCCACGTAGCCGAGCCGGCGAAATTTGGTCATGAACCCGTTAATCCGGGAACGTGTGGTGCCCACCATCTCCGCCAGCAATTCCTGGGAGACATCTTCGATCACCTTCGGCTTGGTGCTCTTGCCTTGGTACCGGGCCAGTTGCAGCAGGACGCGCGCCAGCCGCCGCTCGCTGTTGCTTACAATGTGATGGACCAGCGACTCCTCGTACCGAGCCAAGCGGGCCGCCATCCGTTCGAGGACAAACTTGGCCAGTTGGCGGTCCTCCTCGAGCCAGGAAGTGACAGTGGCCGCCAGGATCTTGGTCACCGCAGTGTCACTGCCGGCGCGCGCCGATACGGAACGGGTCTGCCGTTCCAACAGACACTGCTCCCCGAACAATTCCTCGGGGCTGAGTAGCGCGACCGTCGCTTCCTTTCCGTTCGGGGCGGTGACCGACAAGCGAACTCGCCCGCGAAGAAGCAGGAAAAGCGCATCGGCCGCGTCGCCTTGACGAAAGATAAACTCGCCGCGGCGAAACACGATTTGCGCTACTCCCGGGCCCTTCGCATTCGCAAGCAGTTTGGGGATCATCGGCGAACGGCCCACGGCGGCTGATTCGCTCATAATCATTCTGGCAAGCATGGTAAAACGCGCTCTCTATGCGGGGCAGTTCCGTTTTGAACAGAATGGGGCCTTTTGCGAAAATTCCAAATTCGGAAGCCAACATCTTGGAATCCAGAAATGCGGCAAACCGGCGCAAAAGTCCCTTTTTATCCCGCCAGCACCAGTCCCAAATCGGGAAGCAGAAAATTTTCCGGCCTCCGGTTGTCAAGCGAGGTACTTGTAAAATTCGGGCAAAGCATTGGCTCCGGATAGCAGCAGACGCCCGTTGGAGCTATCGCAGGAGCATTGAGACGGTTTTGGATGCGAAGCAGGCGAAGGCGGGGACGGCTCCTTTTTGGACTTAGTTTTCGCTAAACCAAATCCTTAGCAGAAGCTGTTCCCATCCCCAAATACTTTCTTCCCTTGAGCGCGGCTTACAGTAATTTTGCAAGTACCTCAAGCGTCAACATACGACTATTGTGTGGAAGTACAGCGAGCCGTCGCAGCGCGAGTAATCTAGCTCTTTCAGGAATTCAGGAGTACACTTCCCGCGAACTGTTCACTCTGGAACACGGTGCGGGGTTTGTTCGGTGAGGCGCAAGATCCCGCTCTGAAGTTGCAGGCTTGGCGCGCCGCTTGCCGTCCGAGGAGATATGGACGTGAACGAGGAGGCAGGCACCGTTAACGAAGAACCGCGGGGCGCGGTAGAAGCCGCACTGCGGCAGACCGAAGCGCGCTATCGCAGCCTGGTCGAATTATCTCCCGACGCGATCCTGGTTTACCGCGGAACCCGGGTCGAATATCTGAATCCCGCCGCCATCAAGCTGTTTGGCGCATCCGGCCCGCAGCAGCTCCTGGGAAAATCTCTGTTCGAACTCTTTCATCCGGACTCTCATGCGCTGGTTCGGCAGCGGATGGAGCGCCTGCGCCAAGGGGAACCGGTTCCGCTCATAGCCGAGAAGATTGTGCGCTGCGACGGCGAGGTGCGGGAAGTAGCCGCCGCCGCCGCGCCGTTTCCGGACCGGGATGAGCTCGCCGTGCAGGTTATCTTGCGCGACGTTACGGAGCAAAAGCGCGCGGAAAAGAGATGGCTGCAAAGCGAGCAACTGGCCGCCGTGGGACGCATGGCCGCCGCCGTCGCCCACGAGGTCAACAACCCGCTGGACGCGATTATGAATGCCGTATATCTGGCGCGAACCAGCGGCCAACTGCCGCCACCGGTGAGCGCATACCTCGACATCGTGGATGCGGAAGTAAAAAGAGTGGCGCGGGTGATGCATCGGGCGCTGGGATTTTACCGCGAAAGCACCTTGCCGGCGGCCATCGCGGTAAACGAATTGGTGGGCTCGGTCCTGGATTTGTTGCGCGCCGAGATCATGGCGAAAGGCGCCACGGTCGAGCAACAATGCCCCGACGGACTGGCCCTAACTTGTGTCGCCGGCGAATTGCGCCAGGTGCTCTGCAATCTGCTGGCTAACGGGCTGGATGCCGTGGACCGCGAGGGAGTGATCAAAGTGCGCGCCTCCAACTGCCGCGACCGCACCGGTCAGCCCAGGGTTCGCATTACCGTGGCCGACAATGGATGCGGAATCGATCGCGCCATACGGGCGCGCGTCTTCGAACCGTTCTTCACCACCAAGCACGCCAGTAACGCCGGCCTGGGCCTCTGGGTGAGCCAGCAGATCGTCGAGCGCCAGGGAGGATCTCTCCGCCTGCATTCCAGCACCAACCCGCCACGCCGGGGAACCGTGGTTTGCATACTGTTGCCCGGCGGATGAGAGGAATTTTGAATTTTGATTTCAGAGCAGACAGCCGCAGATTTACGCAGATTGCCGCTGATCCAAAGACCAAAACGAATTTCCGATCTGCGTTTATCTGCGTAAATCAGCGGCTAAGAGTTCTTCAAATCAAAAATCAAAATTGTTCTGCGCAGACTCCCCCCAGCCCATCGTGGGTGGCGCTTCGCACCTGGGCCGCAATCCAACGATTGGCGGGATAGTGGCCGGGTATCCGCAGTTTCAGGTAATTGTCGGTTAGAGCTTCGGTGCAACCATCTTCGTATACGTTGAGCGTGAGGGCGGCCATGGTCTGTCCGACAAAGGACCGCATGAAGGCCAGTTTCTTCTCTGCCGCCAGTTCCCGCAGAATACGGTTGCGTTGTTTGGTCACCGGTGGCGGGACCACCTGGGTCATCTGCGCCGATCGCGTGCCCGGCCGGGCCGAGTAACTGAACACATGCAGGTAGGTGAAGGGCAGTTGCTCCACCAAGGCTTGGGTGGCCGCGAAATCCAGCTCGCTCTCGCCCGGAAACCCCACCATTACATCGGCGCCGATGGCAGCCGTAGGCGCCGCGGCGCGGATCTTGCGGACGCGGTCGGCGTAGTGCCAGGGGCGGTACCGGCGGTGCATGAGGCGGAGTATGCGGTCGCTGCCCGATTGCAACGGCACATGGGCGTGTTTGGCGATACGGGACGAGCCGGCGAGGAGCGCAATCAGATCGTCGCACCAGTCCATGGGCTCGATGGAAGAAAGACGGAGTTTTTCGACCGCGGTGTCTTCCAGCAGAGCGCGCACGAGATGCGCGAAACGCGGCCGCCCGGGAAGATCGCGTCCCCAGCGGCCGAGATTGATGCCGCTGAGAACCACCTCGCGATAGCCCGCCTCTACCAGGGCTTGCACTTCCCGCACCACCTCCGCCGTCCTCAGCGAACGGCTGGGACCGCGTACGGCCGGGATAATGCAAAACGCGCAGCGGTTATTACACCCATCCTGCACTTTCAGATTTGGCCGGGTTTTTGCGCCCGCCTCAAACACCGGGGCGCCTTCCAGTTCGGTATGCGCGAATATGTCCCCGAGGTAGATTTCTGCCGGCGCCGCGGGCGCCAGACCTCCGGCGGGCGGCGCTACCTGCCCGTCCCCGCAAATGATTTGCGCGATCACATGTTTGTGCGAATTGCCCACCACCGCGCTTACCCCGGGCAAGGAGGCGATTTCCTGGGGCGCGCGCTGGGCGTAGCAGCCGGTCACCAGAATGCGGCATGCAGGATTTTCCCGGTGAATGCGGCGAATAGCCGAGCGCACGTCCTGATCGGCCGAGGCGGTGACCGTACAACTGTTCAGGACGACAATTTCGGCGTCCTGAGGTCCAACGGCAGGAGTAAGACCACGCTGTTGCAAAGCGCGCTCCATGGCGGCGCCATCCGCCTGCGTAGCGCGGCACCCGAAGTTCGCAACATAAAAGCGGGACACAGTGTTATTATAAGCAACAAAATCCGCGTCGGCCGGGGTGGCCGACGTTGCCAAGTTGCAGCTTTTGCGCAACCGAGGAACTCTGGATTGCATCTGAATTTAACACCGTAGCAACACGCCAAGAGTAAGTTGAGTGGCGGCTGGTTTAGTCTGGCGACAAGAACTCTTGCGAGGACCCATGATAAAGCGTCGCATTCTTTTGGTCGACGATGAACTACCGATCCTGCTTACCTTAAAGGCCATCCTGGAAATGAATGGTTTCGAAGTCGAGACCGCCGCTTCGGGGCGTGAGGCCATCGGCAAACTGGACAAGAACACTTATCACATGGTGATCACCGACCTGCGGATGGAAGAAGCCACCTCGGGTTATGACGTGATCCGTGCCGCCAAACGGCAGGAGTATGATCCGGCTATCGCCATCCTGACCGCCTATCCCTCGCTGGGCAACGACTGGCATTCCCAGGGGGCGCAATCGCTGCTGGTAAAACCGGTAGGCACGGAAGATTTGCTGCGGCAGATCGAAGCCCTGCTGGTGACGCATGAAGATGCAAAACGGGGCCGTGCCGCCGCGCGGGTGTCGTATGATCACCCGAAAGCGGCGCGTCACGGAGTACGCCGCGCTAGTTGAGGGAGTACGTTTTCCCGGAAGAATGGGCATGGCACACCCCCAGCATCCGAACCCTAACAAACAGGGACTCGGTTGGGTATGCCTCAGGCCGTGGCCGGACGTCCCTGTGTCGGCTTAAAGGGGACCGTGGTTTCTTTGCCACAATTGGAGCAGGTGGTGCGCGTTTCCACCTTGGGATAACTACCCTGCGTGGCAATCCCTAATTGTTGGGCCCGTTTGGCCTTACAAGGCTTGCACCGCTTGGGTTCGTTCTTAAACTGCTTATCGTGGAAAAATAACTGTTCCCCGGCCGTGAATACGAATTCGGCACCGCAGTCGATACACTTTAGAACTCTGTCCTGAAATTCCATGGATCGAACTCCCTTCCTGATCCCTATCTTCACCCTTTAAACGCCGGCACCGGCATTGCACACCGCGTACCATCCCCGGTAGATGAGGCACAACAGAATCCCTTGGATTCGGCCTGACTTCCACCACGACTACGGTTGACACTGCGGGCTGAATTCCTGTCTCCCGCACGCTGTTCCAGTGCGCGGGTTGAGGGTTAACTTAAGGGTCGCTCTCCGCGCCGGCGGCCCGTCTCCAATCAATCCTGCTCTTTGCGAGCTTTCTTACGGCTGCGCTTACGCGCCAGGGCTTCCTTCGTGCGCTTCTTTTCGCCAGGCTTCAGGTAATAGGAGTGACGTTTCACCTCCTTGATAATATCTTCCTGCTGCACTTTGCGTTTGAAGCGCCTGAGAGCATTTTCCAAAGACTCGCCCTCTTGAATGCGTACTTCTGCCAAGCCCGTAACACCCCCCAACCAGTCCTTGCTGGACGCTTAGTTATGCCAAGTTTTCCCGGTTAAGTCAAGCCATATCACCGAGTTGCCGTCTCAATTCTTGACGCGCTGCCCCTCGGAGGTCCGGATTCCATAAACTGTAGAAAGGCAAAGGGGGTTAGCGGCAGGTGGCTTGCCCCAGGTAAGTCACTGTTTTTCAGGCAGATTCCGGTTCGCGTTCCCCAATTCTTCGGCTACGCTACAATATGGCCAGGCCTGCAGGTGCAAACCGGTAACCGGGAACCGTTCGCCACAGGCTGTTCGTGGGGGCGTAGCTCAGGCGGATAGAGCATCTGCCTTCTAAGCAGAGGGTCGCAGGTTCGAGTCCTGCCGCCCCTACCATTCTTATCAGTCAGTTAGCGCGATGGCTAACGTTCTGCGTGCCCGGGTGCGGGGAAAAGTGCGGGGACCCTTCGGGAATTTCAAACGCGGGCCGACTGATGGTCTCCATGGCGCCGCGTAGTTCTTCCATTCCAAAATGCCCGTACCTCGCGGCCATTTTGGCCATGGTACCGGCGGACCATCCTACGATCTTCGCAATCATCGGCAAGGGAATCCCGGCCGCAATCATTCGGGTGACTGCGGTATGGCGGAGATCATGGAAGCGGACGGCCACAAGCCCGGTTGGAAGCTCCGGGGTTTCGAAGTGGCAGTCAACGCAGGTATACCCTTTCTCGGCATCCCCGTCCTTGGGTTTTGGCTTGTCCGCCAAGATGCCAGTTTTGCAACTCGGGCAATGGCGCCGGGTACGTTTCTTTGCTGCTTCCCAGCTTTCCTTGATGTTTCCGATTGGGTTGCTCGGCTCCGTGTCATAGACCTTCGCATCGAACGAGTCTCCGGACGCGCCTACCTTTTCACTCGGGAAAACGTAATGCTCCGGTTTCCGGTTGGGGAACTGCTGCGCCCAAAACTTCAAGTTTTCAAGGGCCCGCTGATTCAGCGGCACTGTTCGATTCGTGCCCGCCGCCGTCTTATCGCGGCCGAATTTTAGACATCGGTTGGCGAAATCGACGTTGCCCCACCGTAGGGTGCGGATGGTGTTGTACCTGGCTCCGGTTTCGAGGGCGAGCAGGACAAACGGAAACAGTATTCGGGCTCTAGATCGGCTGCACTCCAACAGCAAGGCTCGCTCTTCGTCGTCGCCGATAGCGCGCCCGACATCCTCGCGTTCCTCCAGCTTGCCGACATCATCCCGTACTCTGTCCCACTGTTTATGTGCCTTCAGAATGGCTCGCAAGGTCGCGATTTCGATGTTGACGGTCCGGCCCGCAGCGCCTTCTTTGGTTCGCTGCTCCTGATAAGCGGCAATGTCGGATGGCTCGATTTCGATTACCAGCTTCTTGCCAAGGACGGGTGAGAGATGGGCAAGGCTGTTTTTCTGAATCTGCAGCATTTTGGGGGACCATTCCTTTTTGCCTTTCTTCCGTCCCTTTGCTGCAAGATATTCTTCGGCCGCAATCGAGAGCAGTTGCGGCGCCTGTTGCTTACGGATGCCCGCCGTTTGCTCTTCCAGTCCGCGCCGGCGCTTATCCTCAATTTTCTGAGCGAGGGTTTTTGACCGCGTGCGCGTGCTTTCCCGAATTCGCTGACCGGCGAAGTGAAAGTCCATGACATAGACTTTTGATCGGATTTCGCCGGTTGTCGGGTCTTTTGGTTGGTAAATGGCCATGCTATTTCCCTCCTTTTTTTGGCGGTTTTAATTCGCCCTTGTTCACTGCTCGGGTTAGGAATTTCGGGGTGATGTCCGGTTCCTGTTTACTTACAAAAGTTTTCCAATCGTCTCTGACCTTGCGAGCTGTGCGCCACGTCTGTATAGCTGCCTTTGCCCGTTTCAGTTTGTCTTTGTGCTCCGCTTCCAACCGATCTCTTGTGTACTTCGTAGCACTGGCAAGCTGGCAGCATCGCCGTGAACAATAGGCCGTGACTCTGGCGCGCTTGCGCAGCCAATACTTGTCACACTGCTTCCGCTGGCAGGGACCGGCGAGGTAGTCCCGCAGTTCATTAAATAGGAGGCGCATGAACGTCTCGCGGGCCCAGTACATTGTCCGTTCTTCGTCCGTTGTTGCGGGCACATCCGGGACATGCGCCCGGGGAATCAGGTACAAACCGCTCCCCTTCGACTCAAGCGCATTGAGTACGAGCCGAAAACCACTTCCCTCCGGCACAAACGCGACACGCCATGAGGGATAGCCATCTTGGTCGTACAGATAAGGGTTAAGTTCAGGCACGCCCGCCAACATCTTTTCGACATCCCGGCCCGCGTCATCCCAGGCCGCGACCAGCCGCCGCAACTCTGCGCGTACTCGATCTCGGCCATTGAGCACGCTGAGAATGATCTTCATCCACTCGGAATCGTCGTGAATCAGGGCCGGATTCTTCTGAGGCTCCATCGCGAATTATTTATAGAACAAACAGAATTTGAATGTCAAATATATTATCGTCTTGATCTATCAATTTTCATCTCCCAAAATCACAGTAGATTTGGAGGTGCTGATGACTCGATTGCTGACCGTCGATGAAGTCGCAAAGCTAACGGGCTGGAAGGCTTCGACTATTCGCCAGAAAACTTGGCGGCGTGAGTTGCCCTACGTAAAACTAGGCCGCAGCGTCCGCTTCAGGGAAGAAACCATCACCAAGTTGATTGAACAGTCTGTTGTCCCGGCCCTGGAGCGGCAGTAATCACAAAGAAATGCCGCTTGCGCATTCGACAAGGCTACAAGCGGCGAGAAAGCCAATGGAGAGAGTGTGCGACACCTACCGAGACAAGTCAAATCAGCCTGCATCTGCGAAGTCAGAGGCGATGGAGCCGGAGATCATATGCGCCGACGATCCCGCGCCCTGGCCGCGATACAAGCCCGGCATGTACGACTTGCGGTGCACCGGTTACGAGTTTGTGCGGGTGCGCATGTACGGCAACTCTTGGAAATTGCGCTTGCATTTCCGGTTCATGGACATGGAGCACACCGGCCGGGTTTGCAAATTCTTCCACATGGGCAACGAGTCCAAGCCCAAGGCCGGCCGCAAGTCCGAGTATTTCAGAGCTTGGATTCTGGCGAATGGGGGAAGGCTTCCACGGAAGGGCGCGGCTTTGTCGCCCCGGAAATTCACGGGCCACGTGTTCAAGTGCGTAATCCAGGACGTGAGGCGAACCCTGGACCCCGGAGTGAATCACGGGGAAGAAGGGATCTATTCAACCGTGGCAAAAATAGTGGAGCTTTGCGCATGAAATTTTCACGGCGCGCCCGCTCTTCGTATCTTCGTATCTTCGTATCTCTGTATCAGGGTATCGGCCTATCTATGTATCTACGTATCAAGTACGGCATAGGTAAACCAATGTCAGGCGCACACTTGCGAAGTTTTCATGTAAAGACTTCTGCCCTTGCCGGGGTAGAGAGTAAGGCGGCCATACCTACTCAAGGGCGGGATGATCTTCGGGTCATCCCGCAAAGGCATGGCGCAGTTAGCGCATGAGAAAACCTACGCTTTTTCAGATTCGACATCCGGGTCGCACCCTGTGGGAGTGCGTCGACGCCGGCGAGGTGGTGTTGCGATGGTGCTTTGCTGAGCATGTTGTAACCGCGCAAAAGTCGGCGGGCGGTGACTGGATTTGTGAAGAGTGCGGCGTTTCGCACAACGCAATCCTAAAGTGCAATAAGTCTCAGTTTGGAAACGAGGTGCAGCAGTGAACGATAACCCCTTCCCTGTTGGCCAGCGCGTTAGGCTGCGCCACACTGAATCACGCGAGATCGGCACGGTAACCGGCTTCGAGGATGCCCGCGTGATTGTCTACTGGCCGAAGTGGAAGCGCACGGGCCGATACATGCCGTGTTCCTTGAACGTCCAACTTAGACGTGAACCGATTCGAAGAAAGGTGAAACGAAATGCCTGACAACGTTGACAACAAAAGCGCGCCGCCCATGCTGACTTACGACAACAGCCCGAGCCCGGCAAAAACGCCTGGAGGGCCAGCGGTCGAACGAATTCCCGACCGTGGCATTGGCGTCGACGAGAAGAGCGGAAAGCTAACCTACGAATCGGCTAGCGCCGAGGGAATGATAGAGCTTGAATTACCGAGTTTGCCGGGATCGCCACGCGAAACCGAAACCCTGCACGCGCGGGACTTCGGCCAGCACGTGATCGGCAAAATTCAAGCCAGCCTGGATCGGCAAGGCTACCTGACAACGGGCGCGACCGCGGGCCCGGCGGAAGTGTTCAGGCACTACTGTTCTGTTGCAAAGGGTGCCACCCTCCTGGATAAGGCCACACAAAGGCGGATGGAGCAATTGGCCGAGGAGTTCGAAGGGGAGCTCGACCAGGGAGAATTTTTCCGCCAAATGGCCAAGCCCTGGCTCGGCAGCCTGTCGCCCGGAAAGCGGTGACACATGGACAACCTACGCGCTGCCGAAGCCGTTATCTTCGCCCTGCGGAGGAAAGCCGAGACACACTTGGCAGTGGGGGACGTGACAGAGTTTCAACGCCTGCAAAACATCATCAACGAACTGCAACAAAAGTACGGCGCCGTGAAAGGGCGCGGAGGAAAAGACAATGACGCCAGGACAGCCTGAGAATTTGACAAGCGACGTACGCACTGAAGCTACAGTTCAGGCGCTAGCCGACTTCGGCAAGAACCTGACCCAGGGCTTGTTCCAGAATTTGGCTGAAGCCTGTTTTCCTCTTGAGCGAGAGCGAGACGACGCCGCTAAAGAAGCAGCCACCTTGAGGAATTCCCACGCGGCGCTTCTGCCGCGTGTACAAGCAAAAATCCGCATCTTGAATATCCAAATTGACGAAGCCACAGCGGCCAGTGACGACGAACAAGCCGCCGCCAAAAAAGCAGAAGCCAAAACGCTCCAAGATGGCTTGGCGGACACCCTAGTCCGTGCCGCTGCCGCCGAGAAGCGCCAGCATGCGGCTTCGCAGGAGTTGCAGCAATTGACACGCCGGATTTTCGAGAAAAGCTTTCCCGAAATCCGCGCCAGCTTGATTACGGTTGAAAGAAGTTTTTGTCAGATGCTCGACGATGTTGAGCGTGGTCTGGACCAGTACGCGGAAACCGGCGTCCAGATACCGTTCTCCAGATTGGACCTGACGCCATCCGACGTTGGCCCGGAAGGTACTTTGTTTTACCGTTTGCGGGGATGGTTTGGGGGCAGGCGGTGATTTGCCCGTTACTCCAGTCCGAGATTGGCTGTGACCCGGCCCGGCCGCTTTGCTCATGGTGCACCCAGACGGCGGCGAAAGTAGAAGCCGCCATCCAGCCGGCGGTGATTGTCAACAGCAAACCGCAGCGGGCGTGCGTCGACTGCGGGGCGCCGTACGTCATCACCAGCAATCGGCAGCAAAGGTGTCCGTCTTGCCGGAAAAAACGCGAGCAGGCCTTGAACGCTGAATATCAGCAGAGTTTTCGCCGGCGTAAGCAGTTAGGCGAGAAATCACGTAAGGAGTTGGAAGCATGAAAACCAAGCTCACGGCTGAAGAACAGGAAAAAGCCAAAATTCTG
>Ga0326727_10025889_pt1 | contig 10955 bp, 4 predicted proteins | sample MB2enrmetagenome_FD_207643 | JGI IMG/M metagenome (GOLD analysis project Ga0326727, IMG submission 207643) | Lab enriched peat soil microbial communities from McLean, Ithaca, NY, United States - MB29MY | ecosystem: Environmental > Terrestrial > Soil > Wetlands > Peat | place: USA: New York... | reverse complement strand
AACTCTCTGCCCGAGCGCCAGGAAAATCCCTTGTGACTCAAACGCGCCAGGCGTTGCTGCTCGGCCTCGCCTTCAACCTCTACAGGCTGAGACCGTCGCTATTTATCACGAGGATGTCAACAGAGCCCGACTATGTCTGATTTCGAGTCCGTTCTTGGCACTTCTGCAGTGCGTAGAATGGCGCTGCAAAATGTCTTATATCTATCTATTCATCAATACATTACACGGCCAGAATCTCGTGCAAGCTGATGCAAGAAAACGCACAAAAGTCGAAAACCAACAGCCACCAGAACAGCCACCGGAATTCACCTGATATTGCGCATTTGTCAAGCCTGAGAACGAGCTGATTGATTCCAGGTTCCCCAGGGAAAGATGTCTTCATTACAGGAATTGGCCATAAGAAATTCTAAGCGACGATCCGTTCCGGGTGGTCGGCGCGAGCATACGCCCGCAGGTCAGCCACGGGGATCAGAACCCGGCCACCGATCCTCCTGAAAGGCAGGCGCCGCGTTGCGACCAAATAGTCGAGGGTGCGCTGGCTTATGGACAGCACTTGGGCGGCCTCCTGTCGGCTCAGGAGGAATTTTTCCCCGGCGCGAACTGGAGGCTTCTTATCGAAAGGGGTTTGAGAACGAGGGGACGATTCCATGAGAGCACGCTCCTTTTCCAGGAAATACCGATCCTTCTTGCACAGTGCTGCATTGTGGGTCCGTTTGTCCAATAACTTTTTGGAAGTAGGCTATAACTTTTTGGATTTGGAGTCGGCGATCGCGCCGATGTTTTCTGGCTACGGTTGAAAAGAGGGCTCCGGATTGAGGACATGATGCCGCAAACTAACCTTTCTACAGCATTTGCGTCCATATCAGAATCCGCAGTCAATGCGTTTCTTGGTTGGCCATTCAGAGAAGGGGGAGTCTTCAGCCGGACGAATTGAAGTCATGATCGCACGACTTGCCTTCGCGAAGCACATGAGCACGTGTAAGCGGAGGTGCGTGATTGACGTCTCGTCTGAAGATCCGCGATCTCGGACTCATTGTTGCCCTGCATGAGGAGGGCACCTTTACACAGGCGGCGAAGCGCGTCGGGGTCACCGAACCAGCCCTCAGCAAGCGACTGCTGCTGATCGAGCGAATGGTCCAGGCCAGGCTTTTTGACAGGGGCCATAACGGCGCTACGATCACTGGAGCGGGGCGCCACTTCGTCGAGCATGTCCTGGAGAGCATTCATTCTTTCCATCGTGCCGTTCACGAGGCGCGGGAGGCCAAACGGGGCGAGCACCACAAGCTCCGAATTGGGGCGTCGCCGTACCTGCCATCCGAGATGATCGAGCTAGTGCGCTCGATCGAGTTGCGTCTCTACCGGGACCTCGTCATCGAGCTGGCCACAGAATACTTTGCCGAGTTACTCGCGAAACTTCAGCGTCATCAGATTGACCTTGCGCTTGTGACTTCGCCGCCACCATCGGCGGCGATCACCACGCTTCTTATCGCTACAAACCCGCTGATGATTGGCTTTCGCGAAGGCCATCCGCTCGCAGGGAAGAAATCCGTCACGCTTGCCGAAGTTGCAGATTATCCCTGGTTGTTCTTCAGCCGCAACGTGCATCCGCCGTTGTACGACCTGATACTGCATCGTGTGGAGGTTGAGCAACGGCAGGTCCGTGTCATTCACCACATCAGCCACGCGGATCAGGTTCCGGCCCTCCTTACGGATGACAAGCTCCTTGCTTGGCTGAGTCCGCCCGGCGCGCAAAAAGTCGCGCGTTCCGGGCTGAGGTCTGTTCCGTTGCAGGATGAACACATCCGACTGGAAACGCATCTTGTCACGCTCGCCAACAACAAATCGCAACTTGTTAGTGAGTATGTCCGGACATTTGTGACACGCTACCAAGCGCGCCGGCCATCAGAACAGTTGCTGTTGCCAATCACGTGAGCAAGGACTTTTTTTTCGACAGTAAACGATCCATCTTCTGCGGCGCACTCGTGCAGAGCAAGGGGCGTCCGCACACGTAATGACGAGAAAGACTTGGACTTACTACCCTTCGGTTAAGAGCCGAATGCTAAACGCTGGAGTACATGTACATTCAGTGACATACATAGAACAACAGCGGAGAATTCGGAGTCCTTTCGGCGAGCAGTTGGACCAAGTCTTGGACCAAGTTCTTCTCAACCGAGTGCCTTACGCAGCCTGGTTCTGCAAATCTGATCGTGGAAGAACCAAACAAACCTGCGAACTTTACTCTTCCTGATCTTCCACAAGACAGAAGGCTCTGGCGCCAGTTCAAGTTGACCTGAGAATCACTCAGCTCTGCTAGCTCAAGATGCGATGTCCACGGAGCTTCTGACACGCGCGTAGCAAGAGCAGCCTGCTGTAACGAGTGAAAGTGTGTCAGTGCGGCTGCCACACTTATTGCAAGAACCCTTTCTGCGTGAGCCACTGGCGGCAATGCATGAAGGTGTCCGGACCAAAGATGCCCTGGTAGTCGCTGGGGTGCGCGTCATTGCATTTTCCGATCTCATGGCGATAGTTGTTGAGGGACGGCTGGAAGATCTGGTAGGCGCAATACACAGGTGGATCGGGCAGCCCGTTCGTGTCGTACTGGCCAGGGCCAGGCGATGAAGGCTGCCGATTGCACTGCGCGATCTGCGCGGCGTTCCGCGTCTTGCAGCTCTCGCAATCCGGCGGAGAAGCGCCCAGCAGGCTGACCGATTGGGAGCAAACAGGGCAGTATTTGGCGACGCAGTCCACCGGCTGTCCGCCAGGTTGCGCCAGCTGCTGTCCCTTCGAGCGGACGAATACCTCCTCTACGGCCCACCATGGACTATGCAGCATGTGCAGCTCGTCTCCCTGAACAACCAGTTGGCACTGTGGCCGCCATCCGCAGCAGTCCTTGGTAAATCCAGGCGGGCAATTACAAGTGAACATCGAGCCCTGGTACTGGTTCTGCGAGACCTTGGTCAAGCGGAATACTTCGTCACCCGGCGCATGGCGGAATACCTGTTCCCATCCGAGGATGTGCAGCGGATCGGTGTTGCTTCCGGGGGCAAGCCGGCCGGAATACTGGTTCCCGTTTTTGGTGAACTGGATTATCCGGTCCGGCTGTCCGGCGTCGGCGAAGTAACCCTTGCGCGTCTCCAAACACTGGGCGCGTTTTGATTCAAACCAGCTGTTAGTGTCAAAATGGTTGCAGTCGAACCAATCTCCCGCCAGCTCTCCCGGATCAGCCGGCTGGGGAGCAGGTTGCGTCTGCTCCTGTCCTGCCGAGCGGAAGAACAAGGCTACCCAATGGTTTGGCCTATTACCTTCAACGCGTGCCTCGTCCCCCTGTAGCGTCACCTTGCACTGCGGATCCCACTTGCAGCACTCCGAGGCAGATCCTGACGAACACTGGCACACAAATATCGAGCCCTGGTACTGGTTTTGCGAGATCTCAGTCAAACGAAAAACCTCTGCACCCGGCGCATAGCGGACCTTTTCCCCCCAACCGGTGGCTGCCATTGGAGCAAGGTTACTGCCAGGGGCAAGATGGCCGGTGTACTGGTTTCCGCTTTTCGTGAACTGGACAACTAGGTCCTGCGGTCCCGCTCCGGTATTGATTCCATGGTGCTCCCTTATGCAGTGGGCGCGCATTGCTTCATTCCATGAGGGGAAAGTAGGAGAAAGATAAACGCACTGGAACCACTTTCCCGTGAGATCTCCCAGATCAGCCGGTTGCGCCTGAGGTTGCGAGCCCTCGCCGCCTGGTGGGTTGGCGGGCGCTGGCGGGCCGCCGGAGCCAGGTGAAACCGCGATTTCGTCCGACCCCTGGGACTCGAATCCGCCCGGTGGAACCGTGGTCTCATCCGCCCCTCGGGAACCGAATCCGCCCGATGGGGGCGCGATGGAGTTCTGAACGGGCGGGAGAAGGTCGCTTAGAGAGAGCTTGTCCACGTCGCTGGGCGCAGGCGCCTGGCTCGCGGCACCGGGTTGAACTGTCACTTCACTGGCGCCCTGCGACCCGAACCCGTCTGAACCGGTGTCTGGCGCAGGCTCCGGAAGCGTGGCCGGCTGCGGTTCGGAATGGCGGAACTCCAGCCTCTCCTGGTTAGCCAGGAAACTGCGTTCCGCACGGATGGCCGGGGCCTGGGCCAAACGATCCACGGCGGCAAGCGCACCGTCCGCAGCCAGCACCAGCAGCGTTCCGGCGGCGATCTCCGGCAGCGAAGCCAGCCCTATGGCGCCGCCGACCGTCTCCGCTGTGTACATGAGCAGCGTACCCGTGGCTGTGCCGACCGCTACAGACTTCGTCGTGCTCTTCGCGATGTCCAGCGGACTCGCGCCCTCCTCCTCCTGCGCATAAGCATCGATCATCAACGGACCCAGAGTAGCAGCGGCGCCGGCAGCCGTGCCCAGGGCACTCTCGCCTGGCGCACCGGCGTCCGTCGCGGCGTCCGCGGCCGCATCTCCGGCTGGCTTGGCCGCAGCCAGAACTCGCGTGTCCATCTTCGACTTCGCCACCTCATCCGCGGATGCGGCGGCAATGCGCACATTGGGATCGCTGACTGCCGCATCCGGCGCCGGCGCGTCCGGCGGAGGCGCGGGGGGCGACGCTGGAGCAGGCGGGGCTGGAGCGGGCGCGGCTGGAGCCGGCGGGTACGGGGTAAACTGCCACACGGGCGGGCCCTGGGGATTGAGTATGGGATCCTGGGAAACCGACGGCGAGGGCGGTGTCGCGGGTACCACGTCCCAACTGGGGGACGGTTTGACCCGTGCCGCGTCTCGCTCTGCCGCCTTGACCAGTTCCTCGCCCTTCAACCCGTGCGCGTGCGCACGCACTTCCTCTTTGAACCCGGCTATTCGTTCACGAGGGCTGACCACCCTGGTCGCAAGGATGTCCTGCCACGCGGCGTCCAACTTGGAGACATCCACGTTGGGGTCGTAAAACGGACTTCTCCAGGCGACATCGTAGGCGGCGCGGAGCCGCCCCAGTTGTTCCGGAGTTAGTTCGTAGTCCTGCTGAAACTGCTCCTCCCAGGTCAGGGCGGGCGTTCCAAGGTCACGCGCAACGGCTTCAATTTCAGCCTCGGTGGGGTCAGCAAGCGACACGGTTCCCAACGGGTCGCGGTAGCGGAGCGGCGAGTTGCGCGCGTAGGCGTAACGGTTCCCCTCAATCGGGTCCGTGATCGTGGAGCCCGCGAGATCGGGGCTGAGGAACCGCCCAAGCCCGGGATCGTAGTAGCGCGAGCGGTAGTAGTAGAGTCCAAGATCAGCATCGTACTCGCGCGCGGCAAACAGCAGGCGGTTCTCAACCGTTCCGGTAGACGCGGTCAGATTGCCAAAGGCGTCCGTTCGGTACGCCGCCGCGACGTTTCCGGTCGAATCGGTGAGGCTGGAGACGGTGCCAGGCGCTTTCGTGTGATAGAAGTAAACTTGGCTGCCGCGCAGCATCGCCACCGGCCGGTCGATGCCTGGCGCGTGGATGTATATGGTGGAAGCTGCCTTTTCCTCATCCACGTCTGCCAGCAGGTTGATGCCGTCGGTCACGAAGTAGGTAGTGCCGCTCTTGTCCTTGCGCCATGCGCGCGACCCCGCCGCGGTGTAGCCGTACTGCACCTCGCTCCCGTCCGGCTTCAGAACCCGCACCAGGCGGTTCTCCCCGTCCCAGAAGTAGTGTGTGGTGCCGGACGGACCACGCCGCTCAACCATGTTGCCGCGGCGGTCGTACTCGAAGGTTTCGTCTCCTGCTTCGAGAACCTGGTCGGCGGCATTCTGCCTGTAGGCGACGGCCTTTCCTCCAGCCTCGCGCCGCACACGATTCCCGCCCGGCCCGTAAGTGTATTGGATGGTTCCGGAAGGGCTCGACTCCTCGATGAGCTGACCGGCCGCGTCGTAACGGTACTCGGTGGCTTGGCCGTCCGGGCCAACCGCTCGGATCGGCCTGCCTGCGTCGTCATAGGCATAGCGGCAGCCATCGATCTCCACCTGAGCCGCATTTCGATAGCTCACGCCGGCCAGCCGGCCGGAGGCATCCCGCTCCCAGGTTGCGTGGATACCGTTCGGGTACTCCATCGAAGTGAGCTGTCCCTTGATGTCATAGCCGAAGCGAATCGCGCCGCCATCGGCCAGCGTCATGGAGTTCAGCCGCTTGTGCTGGTCGTAGCCGTAGCGGACCTGTCGGCCGTCCGGGGCGGTGAACTTCGACAGCAGCCCGCCGGAGTCGTACTCGTAGCTCACAGACTTGCCGATCGCCGGATACTCGATGTGCGTTCTGTGTCCCGCTGCGTCGTAAGCGTACCGCACCGGGAATGCGCCGTCGTCCACCGAAACGAGCCGCCCTGCCGGATCGTACTGATAGTTGACGGCGTGCTGATCCGGCAGCCGCTCCTGCGCCAGCCGGCCGGCTTCGTTATAGGTGTACTCCGTTGTCCGTCCATCCGGATCCACCCGGCTGGTCAGCCTCCCGGCCAGGTCGTATGCAAACCGGGTCTTGGTCCCGAGAGGGTCCGTGACCTCCACCGGGTTGCGAAGAGCATCCAATGCAAAACGAGTAACGCCGCCGCCGGGGCTATGCAAGGCAGCAACGTTCCCCGCGGAATCGTACTCGAAATTCACAGCGTCGCCATTCGCTTCTGCTATCTGGGCGAGTTCCCCGGCGGGTCCGTATGAGATCCGCCTGGCCTGGCCCAGCGGGTTCGCGATCGCCGTTGGCAGGCCGGATGCATCGTAGCTGATCCTGGTTGCTCGTCCTGCCTCGTCGATGACCGCCGAAGCGAGGCCCTGCGGGTTGTACTCGTAGGAGAGTGAGGAGCCCAGGTTGTCCAGGACGCGAGCTGTCTGTCCAGCCGGATTGTACTCCACGGACACGTCATGGCCGGAGGAACCCAATACACCTGCTATGCGCCCGGCAGCATCGTACTTGAACTTCACGCTTCCGCCGGCGGTGGACGACTCGGACGCAATTCTCCCGTCGCTGTCATAGGCAACGCTGCGGACCACGCCGTCCGGGAATCGCGTTGCCGTCACGCGTCCCGTGGCGTCCCGTTCCAGGCGCGCTGCCAGCCCGGCCGGATCCACCAACCCGGAACGGCGGTGCTGCGCATCGTATTGAACCTGTGTGACCATTCCTCCAGGAGCAATGACTCTCCCCAGTTGCCCTGGAGCCGCATACTCGTACTGCCAGGTTCTGCCGGTGGGGTCCGTCTTGTTTGCCAACTGTCCGAGGGCGTCGTAGCCGTAACGGGTAACACCCCCCAGCGGATTGGTTTCCCTGACCAGGCTCCCCGCCGCGTCGTAGGCGTAGCCATAGGAGACGTCCCCAGGGTAAGCAATGCCTGTCAGTCTTCCCGCGGCGTCATAGCGATATCGCGTGGTGCGCCCGGCAGCATCCTGCAGTTCAATAAGGCGGCCGCGCACGTCGTAGAGGTAACGTGTCACCCGCCCTGCCGGGCTTGTCATCAGGGCAAGGCGTCCCTTGTCGTCGTAGACATACTTGGTTGTGGCACCGGCGGGGTCCGTCGCCTCAACCACCCGGTTCTGCGCATCATAGACAAGCTCGGTGGTGTGGCCCGAGGCGTCTGTCTCCCTTACTGGGTTGCCGCGCCGGTCGTAGGCAAGCCGCCAGCTTCGGCCCCCGACTTCGGTCTCCGACTGCAGGCGTCCATCCGGATCGTAGGTGAAGCGGAGCTCAGGCCGTTTCTTCTGTTTCAGCGAAGCGATTTGCCCGTTCGGAAAGTAGCTGAACTCGCTGACAGTCTCAGCGCCCTCCTTTACCGCCAACAGGTTGCGGTTAGCATCGTACTGGAACGTCTGGCGCGAGCCGTCAGAATAGGCGATGGCAGCGACCAGCGGGGTATCGCCGAGGTATTCATAGCGGGATTCGAAATCGGGCATCCGCGAAGACACCATCCTCCCCAGCGCGTCGTATGTGTAGCGGGTGACAAGGCCGCTCGGTCCGGTTACCGATGACACGTGGCCCGAGCCATCCAATCGCAGAGTTGTTCTGCGGCCCATCGCGTCCGTGATCACTTCCTCGCGGCCATCTGTCGAGCGCCGGATCGAGGTCACGCCCCCCGCGGGATCGGTTACCTGGACGCCTCGGCCCGTATCGTCGTAAACGTAGTGTTCCGCGGTACCGTCGGCGAACCTCCGTTCGATGACCCGGCCCTGGGAGTCATAGGCCAGTTCGCGGGCGCCTGTGCGCGGCTTCTCGATCCTCACCAGCCTGTGCTCCGCGTCGTAAGAGTACCGTGTGACCGGACCGCCGTTGATCTGTACCTCGGTCAGTTTGCCGCCGTTGTAGCCGTAGGTGGCTGTCGCGCCAGTCGAGCTGTCCACACCGGCCAACTGGCCGGCCGCATTCACACGGAAGCGAAGCCACGCGTCTCCCGAACCTTCCACTCGGGCGAGACGGCCGGCAGGATCGTACTCCAGCCTGATGACATCACCTCCCCGATGGCGGATTTCTGTGAGATTGCCATCTTTGCCGTATCTCTCGCTCACTGCGTCTGGGCGCTGGCGGATGGCCCCGTCGCGGCGCAACGTAAGCTGGTCCCCTGGCCGGCCGGTAAATACCCCAGCGCTTCCAGTTGGCTTGAATGCCACGATGCCGTCCGCCTCCCGGATCTGCATGCCGGCGCCTTTGCGGACGAAACGCTTCTCCAAGGTCAGGCGCCAGCCTCCTCCGAACAAGCCGGCGGCGCTGTCTTCAGGGTCATATACGCGCTCGATATTCACACTCATGGCGCCGGTGCGAAGCCGCAAATCGACTTCGGTCACCGTGACTATCCCCGTCCGCGGATCGACGGTTTCAGCGGCGTTCAGCGGTGAGTCGGCGCGCGACAGCACAAGAGCCACAAGGGCTGTCGAGAGCAGGATTCCGAGCGGGAAACGATGTGGAGAGGGTTTTGCGTCCATGTTCTCCTCCCGTGGCCGGCAGACTTGGCAGTGGTCTCATTCGATTTGAAAGTCCACTGACTTCTCCGCCGCCAATCCCCCATAGTGCAGAAAGACCTGAAGAGAATACTTGCCCTTAGTCCGCGAAGCAGTCAGTTTCAGCGTTCTGCGGCGCGTGGCGCCGTTGGGTTCCTCCAACTTCGCGGCGGCCGGGGCAAAAAGTACCTTCTGGCCATCCTGAATTCTATAGCCGCACTCCATCGGCACAGAGCCGCTGCCAGCAGCCGGATCCTCGACGACGAAATCCACATCGACCTCGAACGGCGCGCCGGCGGATATGTGGTCAGGCCTCACCTTCAACCGCTCGATCTTCACCGACGGCGATGCGACCGTTGGTTTAGTTCCAGGGGTACTTGGCGGGGGAGCAGTACCAGCACCGGACACAGCAGGATGCGCCGCGCGGGCTGCCGCCGCAGCTAAGTCTGGAGTTACACCGACAATGATCATGGCGTCGTACTGCTTGCCGCCCCGGTCAACTGTGGCTTTCACTTCCGCTCCAAACGCTGGCGCCTGAACGATCCGGCCGGCAAAATCCGCCACCTTCACCCCCGCCAGCGCCTCTCCATTGAATGTAACCAGGATGTCACCAGGCGCAAGTCCTGCCAGTTGAGCCGGATACCCTTTCAATACGCGCGCCACCCTGATGCCCTCCTGCGCTTCGGCGGCTTCAATGCCAATTATCTTCTTCTCTCCCAGCCGTTTGGATGCCTCGGCGTACATCCCTCGGGCCACATACACGTCAGTTAGCGTGTCATTCAGCGCAGCTTTGTTCCACTGATCCTGTTGTTCCAGGCTGCCTGGAGCGGGGTTCGCCACAAGTTGGAGCGGGGGTTTCTGCAGCCCGGTCTCGATCGCTCTTATGGCTTCGTCGTAGTTCCCCATCTGGTAAAACGCTACAGCGGCCCGGCTGTACAGGTCGGCGGACTCAGGGCACAGCAGCAGCGCCTTCTGATAGCTCTGGGTCGCCCTCCCGTAATCGGATTCACGAAAATAGGCAGCGCCCATACTTTCGTACGCGAAGGATGTCTCCAGGATTGCGTTCGATTTGTTAAGGACAGAGATGGCCTCCTGGTCCCGGCCGAGGAGCCGATAGAACTCCCCCATTCGAAGGAGCGCAAACCAGTCCTGGGGACTCGCCGCCGCGGCTTGCTGGTACAGGCGCAGGGCAGTCTCAGCGTCGCCCTGTTTGGCCCGAGCTTCGGCTTCCCTTGCCGTCTTGAGCAGCGACTTGTCGTTTTCACCCTGAAAAGACAACAACCTGTCCAATCCCGGGCAGGACGCTACGGCCGGCGGGCGCGGCGGTTGGGCCCGGGCAGCGGCCGCGAGAACAGCCGCCAAGAAGAGCAGGCCGAAATCGCGCACCAGGGCGCGCGCCAACGCTCTCGCTAGCACGCCGCAGACGCGAGCACTCCTCATAGGCCATCCCTCCGTTCTGTGCGCTCATGTCCTGGACAGGGGTGTGTGGTCACGGATGGGGTCGGACTTGCCGCTCCATCGTCCGCGCTGAATAGAAAGCGAAAGCTCGTGGCCCTCATCGCGGCGGCTCCCACGGCTTTAGATGCTCCACCGATGCGCCAATGAATGTCAAGGGCGGAATAGAGGTGATTCTTCCTCACTCTTGTTCCGCCCTTGACGCTCTTGATGTAGTTACCTTGGACGCTCCGATGCACTGCGCTCTCGAATACGCCAAGGAGCGCTAGAAAAGAAACCCATCTGCGAAGGCGCTCTGCGCCAAACCTTCTTTGGCGACTCGCGCAAGCGACTTTTCCGGACGCTCAACTGGTCAAGGGTTCATTCTCTTTCGTCCTGCTTCCGTTTGCTGAAAGAGACAAGCTGTGTGTCGACCGATTAACACGCATCCGTGGGCAGGGAGCCGTGAAAGGGGTTAAGAGCATTTGGTTAACAGCAACCAGCCCGGCTGATGCCGGGGCAATGCGGTAAGGAACTTGGCTTGAGCGGGATGTTCGGCAGCCTCCTTTATAGGATGGAGAAGATCGTCAGGGCGGCAAGCTATAAGCCGACCT
>Ga0326727_10025888_pt1 | contig 10955 bp, 9 predicted proteins | sample MB2enrmetagenome_FD_207643 | JGI IMG/M metagenome (GOLD analysis project Ga0326727, IMG submission 207643) | Lab enriched peat soil microbial communities from McLean, Ithaca, NY, United States - MB29MY | ecosystem: Environmental > Terrestrial > Soil > Wetlands > Peat | place: USA: New York... | reverse complement strand
AAGCACGGCCAGCAACTGCGGCTGCGGGAACTGCCGCTTGCTGAACCTCGTGCGTTGCGCGGGCAAAACAGCCTGACTGACTTCCCGCGCCAGCCGAGCAAATCGCACCAATCCAACCTCAGCCATAATGACTGCGAAGAGCCAGAGCAGATTCAGCTTAATCCGGTTCCTGTCATCTTCCACACTCACGTATCGAGGATGTCAACAGAGCCAGGACGACTTTAGAACTTTCTTCGTTCTTGGGGCGGCAGACGAGATTGGTCTCGCGTATTAGTTCGCGGCGATAACCAGGAGAGTTGCGTCATCCTGAAATAGGCCGCCGCAATGGTCGGTGACTTGCGTGAGAAGCTGGCGATTCAACTCGTTTGCAGTGAGTGCAACATTGGCCTTGGCGAATGTTGCGATACTCGTTTCTTCGAATTCCTTGCCGTCAGCATCGGATGCCTCGGTGATGCCGTCTGTGAAAAGGAGCAACCTGTCCCCCGCCCTTAACTCGACGGTCGAGTCCTCATAATTCCAAGTCGGGAAAACGCCGAGCACCGCGCCGCCCTGCTCAACTATCCGAACGGAATCGCCGCTGACGAGGATGGGGTAAAGATGCCCTGCGTTACAGTACTGAAACGTACGCGTCTCAGCATCGAGAATTCCGTAAAGAAAAGTCACGAACTTTCCGATCGCAATGTTTTCGTGCAGCAGTCCGTTGACTTTGCTACAAAGCCGGGCCGGGCTTTCAGAGTCGTTTGCAAACGCGCGTACTGCGGCCTGAACGTTCGCCATCAGCAGAGCCGCAGATACACCTTTTCCAGCTACGTCGGCAATGCAGATTCCCAGTCGATGGCTCCCGAGCCGAAGCACATCATAATAGTCCCCACTGACAAAACGAGCGGGCAGCCATGCGCCTGCAACCTCGAAACCCGGAAGTTGGGGAATTGCTCTCGGAAGCAGCGACTGTTGTATCTCCCGGGCACGCTGCAACTCCTGGTCCTGTATTTCCAAACGTGCGACGCCGCGTTCCACCGATTGCTGGAGCTCGGTATTGCGCTTCACGAGTCGGTCTTTCGTGCTGTGGTACAGAAACGCGATTACACCGAAGACAAACGTGACCAGGAACGCAAGCTTCCATCCCAATCGAATGAACTCGGAAAGCGGCAGTAGCGCCGGTGGAGCAATCCACCAAACGACTACACTCGTAATGAGATAAACAGGGACTGCGAGCACCAGCAGGAAGGACAGGAAGATCAGCCAGTTGAAAGGAAATGGCCTGTCCCGATAGAGGAATCCCAGGCGATTCAATGCCAGTGAGAGCAGATTTCCGATGCAGAAAGAGCTTACCAGGACCGTCCCGAAATTGATCTGCTGTCCGTTGGCCCAGAAAACGCCACCGATGACCGCAGAAATGGCTGCGTAAACGCTCTGCTGCCGGAAGAATCGGGCCAAGGTTAGGTAGGTCACGCGCACAGTACCACCAGGTCTGAACCATTATCGAGCTAATGATGAGGCGGGCGAGGACGATGCTCTCTTCCGTGGCCGTGATCATACCATCTCGCCCATTGTGATGCCGCCCTGTGCTGGCGGTTTCGAGGGCGCGTCTATGATGTTAAGGGCCACGCACCGGGAACACCGGCGCGAACAGGGCTTCGCGTCGTCTATGCACGACGAGTTCTAAAGTGAGAAATTGGTTTTCTTCGCATGAGTGGGCTACTTACGGCGACAGGCCGGTGCGTTGCAGCAAAGGGAAGGTTACATCATCGCAATGAGACCAGATTGGGCAACTGGTGAAAGGTGGGTAAGAAAAATGGGGCTCCCAGATTAGGAGCCCCACAATGGGTGAAGACCAGAAATGTTGGCCTTTGCCTACTCTGTGTTCAAAAGAGGCGTAGTGGGATTGTTGCCGCTCGGCTCAAAGCTATTCGGCGAACAGAACATTGAAGTCCCCGAGTCGATGGTACACACCTCCGTAGCATTACCATTGGCATCGACTGATTAGGCTAGAGCCGTTCTTCCTCCAGCATAACCTGGTCGCGTGGACTGAGGCTTGACGATCTCCGCTGATACTCGGCGCAGATTCGGTACGGAAGTGATCCTACATTTCTCCCATCGGGCGGAGTGCTCGCGATGGCGCATCGCAAGAGGTGCCACTTCTCCCTCAGTTCTGGCACGGCTTGGTTCTTCTGGTGTCTGCCTAGCAAGAGATATGCCTTCACCCTGTCTGTTGCTTCCTCAGGCGTGAGCGGTAGAGGTAGCCCCAGCGCTCGCTCGATCTCCAGAAAGTTCTCGTATCTGAATTGGTACCCGTGGCTCGCGGGTTCCTTCTCGCAACGATCCGCCGAGGTGCGCCAGGCAATAAACGGAACTCCTGCCATGGCGTTTGCTGTGCTCAACGGGGTGAGAGTGTAGCGAGGGCTGCTGATGAATGCGAGGAGGGCAGACTGTGCTACATAGGCTCCGTGCTGGCGAAGCTGCTCGCTGATCTTCTCAATCTCCTCATTCAGAGTCTCCAGCATTCGTGAGAGCGAAGTATGAGTGTTCCCCCGCTCGCGGCAGAGTGCGATCAGGCCCGGATCGTTCGGATTGTCCTGCAATGCGCCCCGCACTCGCTCAAGTCGCTCTGCTGCGCTCTTCAGTTCGGGAATAGTATCGCGTCTGTGCTGGCTGAGTCTCTCCACAGCTCTACGTTTGCGGTTGATTTCCTCTGGTGTGCTCGGCTGTATTTGCTCGCATAGGAACAGCTCAATATCGCCGTGCCACTCAGTTGGGACAGCGGAGAGAGCTTTCCTGATTTCCGGAAAGCTTGTCGCCGTTCTCAGCTCCCAGCCAATGTAAGCCCAGCAATACTCGAACGTGCAGAGCAAGGTATTTCGCCGGTGAAAGAGGCGAACATCCGGGATTGGGGATGGCCGTCCTGGTCGCAAGGTGCGCGATGAAGCAAATGGAGTTGACATTTTTTCCGTGGAATTACCTCCCAATTCTCACCTATTGCCAGCTAAATACAAAGCTCATTGTCTGCATTGCCGTGAAATTGAATTAAGTAGCTGATTTGTAACTATTTGCATTGCACACATGAGTCGCTATTGTGAGCTTGATGAAAGCGGCGCACACGGGCGAGCGGGGCACGGTCCAGCAAGATCCTAGGCCCAGCTCTGTTCCTCCTTTGCCGGAGGAATTTTGCGCCGCTCAGGCGGTTAGCGATGAGGACATTCGCAGCTATTCGAGACCGTTCAGGCGGTGATCCATGGACACCACAAAGGCAAATACAGCAAGCACGACATCGCATTCCGGGGCATGCTGACTTGCGCGCACGACAATCTCACGGTGACAGCAGAGCTCAAGAAGGGCAAATACGTCTATTACCGTTGCAGCGGATATCACGGCAAATGCGATCTTCCGCGCTTCCGCGAAGAGCAGATTTCAGAGAAGTTGGGCGAGGTTTTGAAGGCTATCCACATTCCTGAGGATGTGCTCGCGCGAATTACCAGCGCGCTTCAGAACGATCAAGAACGCATGCAGAAGGACGCGGACGCCAAACGCGAGAAGCTAGCGCAGCGCTTGGAAGCGATTCGTAATCGCATGAACCAAGGCTATGCCGACAAGTTGGATGGGAAGATTTCAGAGGACTTCTGGCAAAGGCGGATGAGCCAATGGCAAGCAGAAGAATGCCAAGTTCTGCGAGCAGCGGACGCCCTTGCGCAACCGCAAACAGATTCCGTGCTAAACGCGCAGAGAACTTTAGAACTCGCCAATGTTGCTTATTATCTATATCTTACGAGGAAACCAGCCGAACAAGCCGAACTGCTCAGAAAGGTACTTTTGAACTGCTCGATAGATGCTGTAAGTGTCTCTCCCACATACAGAAAGCCGTTCGATATGATCTTTGAAAGGGCGAAAACTAAAGAATGGTCGGGATGGGCAGATTTGAACTGCCGACCCCTCGCACCCCAAGCGAGTGCTCTACCAGGCTGAGCCACATCCCGACGGTTTACGGCGCAGGCGCGCCGAAGGGGTGAATTGATTTTAGCACTGTGGACGAATAAGCGGAGTGGAAAACGCGCGGGCGCTGAGGCCCGCGCCTACCAATTTGCGCTTCCTTTACTGTTCCGGCGGCTTGTAGCCTTCAGGAGCCTCTCCACCGGAGCCGAAGAAGTACTGCTCCATCTGCTGGACGATAAAGTCCTGATGCTCCTTCTTCCAAGGCTGCAGGCGATATTCATTGAGCAGCATCTTCATGTGGTTCTGCCAGTCAGCCCATGCCTGCTTGCTAACGCTTTCATAAATTCTCTGCCCGAGGGGGCTGTCAAAGGGCGCTTCGTCAAGGCCTTCAGCCTCGCGCCCCAGCTTTGCGCATTGCACCATGTGTGCCATTCGGAAAATCCTCGCACTGATAAAGTCTGCAATGAATTGTACTAGGGGCGAGCCCAGATTTTCCAAAATGAAGGCGTGTTCCTCGTTGTTCCTGCATTCGCTTGCCCCCACATTCGCCGAAGGAAGGCGGATGTGGGCCACCCGGTCACGTTAGTAGTGAAGACGCTTGCGGCCACGGCGGGCGGGCGTGGGACGCTCATCGGCGAGGGCAAATTGCAGCTTGCGCTCGACCCGGTCGATGCGGTCGAGGATGACGCGGACACGGTCTCCGAGGGAAAAGGTCTTACGGGTGCGCTGGCCGATGATCTGGCGAGTGGTTTCGTGGAAGGTGTAGCGGTCGTCGTACATAGTGTTCAGAGGGATGAGTCCCTCAACGAAAAGGTCGGTGAGTTCGACAAACATTCCGTACTTGGTGATGCTGACGATGAGTCCGTCGAAGTCTTCGCCGACGCGGTCAGACATGAACTTCATCTTCTTCCACTCGACCAGTTCGCGCTCAGCGGCATCGGCACGGCGCTCGGCGAAGCTGGCGTCCTCGGCCAGATAGTGAAGTTCGGCCTCGGGAATGGGGCCGGGAATTGCGGGGCGATGGGCATCGGGCTTCGCCGTTTTCTTGGCGGCTCCCTTAACTGCTTTTTTCGGAGCCGGTTGCTGCAGGCTGGTCCAGAGCGCTTCGGCGTTTTGCTGGACGTGGCCTCCGACGCCGATGGCGATGGGGCCTTCATGAAGCTCGGCGCTTTCGGCCAGGACGCCCTTGAGGATGCGATGGATCAGGAGGTCAGGATAGCGGCGGATGGGCGAGGTGAAGTGGGTGTAACAGGTGGCGGCCAGAGCGAAGTGGCCTTCATTGATTTCAGAGTAGCGCGCCTGTTTGAGCGAGCGCAGCATAAGGTAGCTGAGGATGCGCTCCTCGGGCTTGCCGGCGATCTTGGCGGCGAGTTTCTGATACATCGTGGGGGTAATGGCAACTTGCTGCGGGACCTCGATGTCGGAGGGCTTGGCGCGGTGGGCGGTGGAGCGCGAACTATGCGCGCCACGCTGCTCAGGCTTGACGCGAAAGCGGGCGATGGGAAGCGCTCCGATGCCGAGCGAATAGCCGAAGGCGGCGGCGAGGTTTTCGAAATCGTACACACGCTTGGGGTCGGGGGGCTCGTGGACACGGTAGATGGAAGCCACACTCTTTTGTTCGAGGTAGGTGGCTACGGCTTCATTGGCCGAGAGCATGAACTCCTCGATGAGGCGATGGGCGAAGAGCCGCTCGGAGCGGGTAACGCCTTTCATGAGGCCGTTCTCGTCAAATTCGATCAGAGGCTCGGGAAGATCGAAGTCGATGGAGCCGCGGCGCTGGCGCTTGTCGTTGAGGATTTCAGCCAGCTCCTGCATGAGGAGGAAATTTTCGACCAGAGGGGCGTAACGCTCGCGGGCCGCGGCATCGCCATCGAGAATGAGCTGGACATCGGTATAGGTCATGCGCTCGGCGCTGCGAATGACGCCGGGCATGATCTGGTAGGAGAGGACTTCGCCGCGCGGATCGATCTGCATGATGCAGGACATTACGAGGCGATCGACCTGCGGACGCAGCGAGCAGATGCCGGTGGATAGCTCGACGGGCAGCATGGGGATGGCGCGATCCGGAAAATACGCGCTGTTGCCACGAATCTCGGCCTCGCGGTCGATATCCATGCCGGGACGAACGTAATGAGCGACGTCGGCAATGTGGACCTGGAGTTCGTAGTGGCCTTCGGGGAGCTTGCGAGCGAAAACGGCATCGTCAAAGTCGCGCGCGGTTTCGCCATCGATGGTGACGATGGGAAGGTGGCGGAAATCGCGGCGGAGCTTCAGCTCAGCGGCTGGAATGGATTCGGGAATGGCGCGGGCTTCGGTGATGACCGTGGGCGGAAAGTGGTGGGGCAGATGGTGCTTGCGAATGATGATTTCAACGTCAACACCGAAATCGTCCTCGTAGCCGATAGCTTCGATGACGCGGCCACGGGGATTCTTGGTCGCGCTGGGCCAGCCGGTGATCTCACAATCGACAACGACACCATCGAGGTCTTCCCAATGGCGGCGGCTGGCTTCACCGCCGATGACGCGATCGACCTCGAGGCGGCTCTCTGCCTCGGACGGCTCGGGGACGATTTCCTCGCCCGGGGGGATGATGATATCCATCTTGATGCGGTCGTCTATGGGGCGCACGTAGTTTTCCCGGTGACCGTAGTGGAAGGTTCCAACCACGGTGGGATGGGCGCGCTCCATGACGCGTACGATACGGCCTTCGAAGCGGCCTTCACGGGAGTGTGGAGAAAGCTCGACCAGAACCTGATCACCGTGCATGGCCTCGCCGGTATCAAAGGGAGGGATGAAGACATCGCCCTGGAGGCGCTCGCGAACTTCAGTATCTATGGGGCGGACGAAGCCGAAGCCGTCACGATGCATGGTGAGGGTTCCGACGAGGAGATTGCGATTGACGGCCGCAGAGGCGATAGCGTAGCGGTCGCGGGCGACGAGGACGAGTTTGCCGCGCACCACGAGATCAGCCAGGAGCGATTCCAGTGCCTGGCGCTCGCGGCCACGCAAGGAGAGCTCGCGGATGAGTTGCTTGTATCCGGCGGCATGCTGGGGCTGGTCTTCGATGTGTTGGAGCAGATCGCTTTCAGAGATCATTCGTCGATGGTGTGATGGTATCGCGTTGGTGGCCGATATGCGAATCCGGAAGGAATATTAGGAGCAAAGAAGACGAGGCTGATACCGGTGAGAAGAGCTAGGGGCTATTCCCGGGGCGGCTGAGGTGATTTCGCCAGTGCAGAAACTTCCGGGAAATTGGAATATAGTGCATACAGGGAACGAAGAGTACACCTCTGTTATAGACCATCCAACCCAGAAGCTCTTGTGCGGTTCGGACTTACGAAATGCACAGAGAATGGCGATGCAGGTGCAGACCTGTTTAATGAAAGGACTCACTAAAAATGTGGAAGCCCTCAACACCGTCCGGCAGCAATAATCCCGCGCCTGCGGAACCGCAGCGCCAGCCCTCTACACCGCCTCCTGCACCGGAGTACAACAACAGCACCCCGAAGCCGATGAGTTCTGCGACCGCAGTCTCCGACCAAGCCACGATAGGAAAGTCACTCGTGATCAAGGGCGAGGTCACCGGATCGGAGTCACTCTACATCGATGGTAGGGTTGAAGGCTCGATTCACCTCCCGGGAAACCGTGTTACGGTGGGACGCAATGGCGTGATCGCCGCCAACATCACAGCTCGCGAAGCGGTAATTTTGGGCAAGGTGCGTGGCAATGTTACGGCCACGGACCGCGTGGACATTCGCAATGAAGGTTCACTGACCGGCGACGTGATCGCCCAGCGCATCAGCATTGAGGACGGGGCATACTTCAAGGGCGGGATCGATATCCGCAAGCCCAATGCGAACGAGAAGCCGCAAGCGGTCGAGACCGCCGCTGCGGTTCCGGATAAGGCAGCAGCTCGCGTCTAAAAGGGATACCCTCGCATGAGGCAAGCGTATGCGGTGGCGGATTCTGATGGCCCGGTAGTCTGACTGCCGGGCTTTCTTTCACCGGCTCAGGCTTTGCCGGTCCAGACCGTACTGGCCTGGTTTTTAACTGGTTCCGGCAAGGTGGAATCAAACCGTCAAAATGTCGGCTCCTGCGAAGCGGCATCCTACATCAGTAAGCGCAAGTTCCGCGAGGTGTGTTCTGAATATGTTGGAGAAAGTGCTGAACCTTTTGTCGCTTGGTTGCCGGCACAGTCACATCTCCGTGCCGTTTTCGATGGATATGGCACGGCAGCACCAGGGACACCTGGACTGGGCGGAAGAGCTGCCATCCGGCTGCTCCCACTACGTTGTTTGCCTGGATTGCGGGCGGCGCTTCGGCTACGACTGGGGTGCGATGAAAGTGATCAAAACGAAAATGAAGGTGGCGGGATAGGATTGCGTTCCCACATTCGCCAAAGGAAGGCGGATGTGGGCCGCCCGGCCCGTCCCCATTTCGTTCCCATTTTTCTTGCGCGCAGGATGACAGCTAGCTAGCTGCGCTTCAGACCGAAGCGTGCGAGAAGAGACGAGAGGAATCCGCTTACTCCCAACAGGTGCGTAATCCACAGGTAGAGCGTACCGAAGGGAATGAGAACCAGCAGCCCGCGCAGGACCGCATGCAGGTGCGGAGCAACCAGGTGCAATCTCCACTCCAGGAGCAATGAGAGCGCGGCAGCCGTGAGCGCGGCGGCCCAGAGCTTGAGCACGCGCACGGCTGAGAAGGCTACGTGTCCGATACGGGCCTGCAATCCACGCCGCAAGAGAACGAATTCCACCCATCCAGCGATGCCCGCCGAGGAGGTAAGTCCGGCCACACCCCAGTTTTGGTCGATCCCGAGCGCCCGCGGCAGAGGCAGCGCGAAGAGATAGCCGAGGCAGAGCGTGAGCGCCACGCGGACAAGAGCAAACCGCAGGGGAGTGCGGGTGTCGCGCAGCGCGTAGAAGGTGGAGGAATAGAGCCGTCCCATGGTCTGCGCCAGCAGTCCCACGCCGGAGCCTGCCAAGGCTGCCCAAACGAAGAGTACATCCTGCTCGCCGAACTTTCCGGTGCGGTAGAGGGTGGAGGACACGACGTTGCCGAGGGCAAGGAAAGCCACGGCAGAGGGAACGACGAAGAAGGAAATCTTCTCCAGACCCGCACTGAGACGGGTACGCAACGTCGCGGCAATCTCCGACTGGGAGCCAATCGCGCGGGACATCGCGGGCAGTTCGGCGGCTGAGACCGACATTCCGAACAACGATACCGGCAGCATGTACAGGGTTTGCGCGTAAGTGAGCAGCACGTTGCCCTTGGGAAGAAAGCTGGCGAGTTGAAGATCGATGAAGCCCGAGATCTGAAAGACTCCCCGGCTGATAAAGACCGGGACGAAGGCGGTGACCACGGCAGCTACATGAAGCGAACGGAGATCGACCCGCAACAGTAATGGGCGCAGATAGGAATATACGCTGGGAGCCTGCACCGCGAATTGCAAAATGGCTCCAGCGACCGAAGCCCAGGAGATGGTGTAGGCGAGCGAGACCGTGCCCTGACCGCGCCATCCTCCCTGCCAGACAAGGGCGAAGATCATGGCAAGGTTCATCATGACGGCCGAGGCGTAGGAGAGAAAGAAGCGGCCGTGGCTGTTGAGGACGCCGAGACACCAGGCGGAAAAGACGAGCAGTCCGGTGCCGGGAAAGACAATCCGCACCAAGGCAATGGTGAGGTCGCGCTTTTCGCCATGGAACCCTGGGACGAGTAGACTGACGAGCAGCGGGGCACAGAGGATTCCGAGGGCAACGATGACGCTGGCTACGAGAGCAAGCAGCGCAAATATGGCTTCGGCGAGTTCGCTGGCCTCACGCTCGCGGCCTTCGGCACGGAGACGGGCGTAGACGGGAATAAACGATGCGGAGAGGACGCCTTCGCCGAGCAGATTCTGCAGCATATTGGGCACGCGAAAGGCGGCGCGGTAGGCGTCGGCGGCCAGCGAGGTTCCAAGATAGTGGGCGAAAAAGCGCTCGCGGATGAGTCCACTGAGGCGGCTGAGCAGGATTCCGGCGGCGACCATGGCGGCCGCGGCCTTACCCCTGCGAGGCTTCGGGAGTGCGTCGGAAGAAGTTTCAATCATGGCTAAAAAGGTGGACTGGAGTTGATTCTACACGCTAGGCCGATGTTGGCGAGGAACGGAATGCGGCTGGTTGATGGGCGTAGTGAGCAGGATTCAGTACAATGGCAGGAGACCGTATCTCCAGAGGCAACTCTTCATGATCCATGCGTGGCACGACATTACACCGGGGGAAAATATTCCCGGTGAATTTAACGCGGTAATCGAAATTCCGTTTGGCTCCAGCGTGAAGTATGAGCTGGACAAAAGCAGCGGAATGATCAAACTGGACCGGATTTTGTATTCGGCTGTGTACTATCCGGCGAACTACGGATTCATCCCGCAGACTCTGGCCGAGGATGACGATCCGCTAGACGTTCTGGTGTTCTGCCAGGAGCCGGTAGTTCCGCTCACGATCATCCAGGCGCGAACCGTAGGTTTGATGACGATGATCGACGGCGGCAAAAAAGACCACAAAGTCATCGCCGTTGCCAGTAAGGACCCGGAGTTCAACAGCTACGCCGATGCGCGGGAGATGCCGCCACACCGGCTGATGATGCTGCGCCGTTTCTTTCAGGACTACAAGCTATTGGAGGGCAAGGCGGTCGAGGTAGACGAGGTGCAGCCGCCGCAGGACGCCTATCCGGTGATTGAAGCTGCTCTGGCGGCTTACAGCAAGCAGCGGCGTAAAGGTTTCGCGAAGTAAAGAATGCAATCGCGCAGAAAAGCGGCTCCATTTGTGGGGCCGCTTTTTTGCGCGAGCGTGCCTTGCGCTCCAAGAAAAAGCGCGGGCTGAATTCCCGCGCTTGACGCTCGAACCTATAGACACAAGGCGGCTCTGTTGACATCCTCGCTGGTAGATGCCGGAGGACGGGCGATCTAAGGCGGTATAGGTTGAAGGCCAGGCCGAGCAGGAGAGCTTGGCGGGATTGCGTGTGTAGGGTTCTGCCGGGCGCGCGGC
>Ga0326727_10025887_pt1 | contig 10956 bp, 12 predicted proteins | sample MB2enrmetagenome_FD_207643 | JGI IMG/M metagenome (GOLD analysis project Ga0326727, IMG submission 207643) | Lab enriched peat soil microbial communities from McLean, Ithaca, NY, United States - MB29MY | ecosystem: Environmental > Terrestrial > Soil > Wetlands > Peat | place: USA: New York... | reverse complement strand
TTGACTCCTCATTCCAGGAGCGCGAAGGACGGTTTGCCGACGAGAAGAGGCGCATTGGGGTGGCTGCCGCGGAACTGATCAAGGAACATGAAACAGTGGGATTCACGGCCGGCACGACCACGACCCAGGTGGCGCGATGCATCCGCCATCGTAGCGGTATCCACGTGATTACCAATGCCGTGAATATTGGAATGGAATTGAGCAACCAGGCGGCCTTGCGGGTCACGCTGACAGGTGGAACGATGCGCTGGGCGGGCGCCTTCTCGTTGACCGGGCCAACGGCAATGGAGACACTGAACGGCGTGTTCCTGGACAAGGCCTTCATCGGCGCCTGCGGCGTGGATGCCATGCGGGGCGCGACGACCATCGAGCCGGACGAAGCTGCCGTTTTCCGGGCCATGACGCGACAGGCCAGGCAGGTGATCGTGGTGGCGGATTCGAGCAAGATTTCCATGGTCAGCCCGGCCCTGATCTGTGCCGTTGCCGACATCGACCTGCTCATCACCGACTCCGGAATCACACCCGAAGCGCTCGCCGGGTTCGAGGCAAACGGCGTCGAGGTGCTCGCGGTGTGAAATCGATGACGGCTGTGGCGGCATCGCAGCTCTGCTGTGCGGCAGGGATTCGCGGTACCGTCGGTGCACCAGCTACAACGAACATGACAGGCGGGGATCGTTGCACAAAACAGGTTTCAGGGGGGATGACGATGAAACGGTTATTTTCCGCAGTCCTTGTTTTTCTGGCAGTTGCCGGTTGCCTGCAAGCGCAGCCGGTGGCGCTCTTCTACTTGACCGATTCACCCGATTCCATCCGGTCGTTTCTCGCCCACTCCTCGCAGATCGATCTGCTGGTGCCTGCCTGGTACCAGGTGGATGAAAACGGCCTCGTGACGGGCGCTCCCTATCCCACCGTGCTCGGGCGCGCTCATGACGAAAAGCTCCCTGTGATGCCGATCGTGGCGCTTGCCAACAAGAAGGCGCTGCATACGCTGGCCAGCAACCCTTCCGCTCAGTCGGCGATGAACGAGGCAATGGTTCGGGAGTCCAAACTCCATGGCTACGCGGGCTTCCAGATCGACTTTGAGGATATCGACTGGACCGACCGCGATCTTCTTACAGCGCTGGTAAAGACCTCGGCCGAAGCGCTGCACCGGGCGGGGCTGCAGTTGACCATCGCCACCGTGCCCAATGCACCGGGATACCCCGGCCAGGGCGGATTTGCCAAGTGGATCTACAGCGATTGGCGCGGCGCCTACGACATTGCCGCGATCGCCCGGTACGTGGACCTGGTGTGCCTCATGACCTACGATCAGCACACCCGCTGGACGGTGCCCGGCCCGGTGGCCGGCTGGGATTGGACGGTCGACAACCTCAACTACGCCCTGCAATTTGTCCCCAGGGAAAAGCTCTCTCTCGGCATTCCCCTCTACGGCTACCACTGGTACACAGGCGCACCCACGCGCGAGCCAAACACCGACAAAGAGAAGCCCGATCCCACCGCCGATTACATCGGCGCGCCCAACGCGCTGCAACTTGCCGAGGCATATAACGGCAAAATCCAGTGGGATGCCGAGGACCACAGCGCCTACTTTCATATCTATCGCGATCAGATGCGCGAGTGGGTTTTCTTTACCGACCTGCACACCTTCAGGGACCGCTACGAGCTGGCGCAGAAGAATGGGATACAGGGTTTTTGTTCATGGGTCCTGGGTGAAGAAGATCCCGAGATCTGGAAGTTACTCCCTCACCGGCGCTGATCGAGACCCGCGAGAATCTGAGCGCGAAGAATCTCGTTACCTCGTTCGGTAATTCGTACAAGTCCGAATGAGAGCGGGTTCGCCAGGGGGGACGATTCCGCCAGGGAATCAATGGTCTTGCGAAGCATCGGGAACTGGCATAATCTGGTTACCGCGGTGCAGCAGGAGTGGGCTCTGCAACGAAAGGAGTTCCTGCAATGACGACAAGGCGTATAGGCATCCTCACCGGTGGTGGCGATGTTCCCGGGCTCAACTCAGTCATCAAGTCGGTCGTCTACCGGGGGTCGGAAGCCGGATGCGAGGTCATCGGCATCCGCCGCGGCTGGGAAGGACTGACACACGTCAATCTGGAAGACCCAACAAGCACGGCGCGGTATATCCTGCCCCTTAGCCGGGAAAACACACGCACGATCGATCGCACGGGCGGCACGTTTCTGCACAGTTCGCGTACCAATCCAACCAAAATGAAGCAACTGCCTCCGGTTCTGCAGGGGCAGCAGTTCCAAAGCAAGGAATCCACCAAGAAGGGTTTAACAAGTACAGTCTTCGACGTGACGCCGGCAGTGCTCAAGAATATCGAGAGGCTCCGGCTGGATTACATCGTGGCGATCGGTGGTGACGACACCCTCAGCTATGCGGCTGAACTCGACCGGCAAGGCGCCAAGGTGATCGCGGTTCCCAAGACCATGGATAATGACGTGCGCAACACCGAGTACTGCATCGGGTTCTCCACGGCCATCACGCGGGCCATGGACGCAATCGAGCGGCAGCGCACCACGGTCGGGTCGCACGAGCGCATCGGCATCTTCAGGGTATTCGGCCGCGATGCGGGCTACACCGCTCTCTACACCGCCTATGTGACGTCGCTGCGCTGCTGCATCCCGGAATACAAGGTGAACCTGCAGCATTTGATCGATATCCTGATCGCTGACAAGCGCAACAACCCCAGCAATTACTCGCTGGTGGTTCTCTCTGAAGGCGCGGAGTGGGAAGGCTACACGGTCAGGGAATACGGCGAGCCCGATGCCTTTGGCCACCGCAAGAAGATGAGCGTAGCTGAGGACCTGAGCAACGAAATCAGCGCCAGGGGTGGCGAAGAGACCGTTGTCAGCGACCTGACCTACGACCTGCGCTCCGGAAGTCCGGATTTCGTTGACCGCATGGTGGCGATCACCTTCGCCGGGATGGCGATGGATGCCGTGGACGCGGGCAAGAGCGGTCTCATGGCGGCCATCAGCGAGGGTTGCTATGCAATGGTGCCGATTCCCGACCCGAAGCTCGGGCCGCGCAAAGTGGATGTAGCTACCATGTACAACACGGAACGTTGCCGGCCTACCTACAACCTCAAGCTTGGCCTGCCCATCTTCCTCTCGCGAGGCTAGCCTTGATCGATACTGTTCAAGCGACAACGTGGCCAATGAGGCAGATTGCACTCAGCCTTCAAACTGCCGTTCTTGAACCTCAGGGGGCGCGCCTTGCGCGCGGCAATCGGTATCGGAGTTTGTCCGCATCAATTTGCGCCGGACAAGCTCCCGACCAGAGTTAGATCGATGCCCACCTCCTAGCGACCTTGAGTACGAAGATGCTTGGGTCCTTGAGCCCCCACTGCACATAGGGAACCGTGAGGTGTCCCTTGGCCGTGAGGCTGGCCCCGTCGATGTGGAGCTGCATGGGGAGAGTCAAGTCATGCGGCGCGCCGTGGAGCGTTAAGACGCCGGTGACCTGAATGGTGGAATCACCGCTGGGCGCAATGGTTCCCTGATAGCTCTTGGGCGCAAATGAGATCTCGGCAAAGTGAGCCACATCCAGGGCCTGTGACCTCGGAGGGATCGTAGAAATGGGCCTTCAGCCACAAGGGCGAGCGGCGCGCGCCAACCTGAGACAGGTCGGGGCCCTAGCGGCGATTGCCAATGAGCGGGGAATCCGCTGGCGAAGTTCCTGCATGGTTTCGACGGGGCCCCACATCAAAACGCCAGGAGAATTCGGACGGATGTATTGGGAATGGCAGTGAATGCATCCCTCGGAGATGTACACCTGGCGGCCGCGCTCCACCTGCGAGAGCTGGGTCGACGCATTCATGGGGAGCAGAGCACGATCGAGAAAGAGGGCAATCAGAGCGACCGCGGCGGTCAGTGCGATTTCCCTGGCGCGATGGCGCGCGATGACGATGAGCCGCGGGAGAATCACGACCGCGGAGGCAGCAAGAACAAATACGGGTGGAACGTAGCCAAGATGCTGGCCCATCCCGATTCCCATCGCGGACCCCAGCCAGCCGGCCACAGCGTAGATCCACCCCGCTCTGCGAGGGAAGAAACGGGAGCCAGCAGCGAGGGGTACGCTGCCATGGCATGGGCAATGGAACTTCTGGTCGCTGGAGAAGTGCGCCACCGTGCAGCCGAGATGCGTGCAGACGGCGCTGGCCACGGCGAAGCCTTTGTCTCGATCGCGAAACACGAAGATCTTTTCTTCGACCAGAAATGTAGGAGGGCCGAAAGGAAAGTCCCCGGGGTTGCCGATCTTGAGCGATTGCGGCGGCTCGTAAAAGACGCTCGGCATCAGGAAGCGGACCACGGCCGCAAAGCTGACGCCTACCGCGGAGATCAAGGCCCCCACACCCAACGCGCCCCAACTGAATTTGAAAAACGCTCGTCGATCCATTCCCCTCGGTTCCCTTATTCAAAGACTTCCCGTTCCTGCTGTTCCAGAGCTTCCATGGTGATGGCCCCTGCCTGGCCTGCCTGCAGCTCGGCGGCGGCGACGCCATAGCAGTTCTGGATAAGCGCGTCGTAGCGATCGTCGCCGCGCACCTGCACCAGGTCCACGAGGCGTAGGCAGTTCTCCGGACACACATCCACGCAGCCCGCACAGAGAATGCACTTCGATCCGTCGAAGATGGTATTGACCTGGCAGTTGAGGCAGCGGAGGCCTTCGGCGCGGCCTTGTTCCTCATCGAAGCCGAGCTCGACCTCGGCGATGCCGATGCGCCGGTTCGAGGCCAGCACCGGCATCTTCTCGCGCGGAGTGGAAAGGAAACCGCGCGGCATCTCCCAGTTGGGCAGGATGCGGAAGCGGCTGGCTTAGGCGGTGAGGTTCATGACGCGCGGCGCGCATCGCGGGCGTGAGGAGAAAGGCCTCCACAGCGAGGTCGAGACCCCCGGCCCGCTGGTCTTTTTGGGTTCCACAGATCGGCGAGCGGGGCAGGGTCTTCTTGGGGACGCGGAGCGCCGGGAACCCGGAATGGCGCCAAAGTGCGCATGGGTACCACCCAGGGAGAAACGCTGGTGGCGAAGTTCTTGCCTAGGAACGGCCCCAGCGGCTGGTACTCCCATGACTGGATATCGCGCGCCGACCAGTTGTTCACCAGCCGAAGCGCAACTGCCGAGGTGGCGACCAACCGCCCGGAACTCAAGATGCCGGTCCGCATTCGGTCTGGAAACGTGCTTCGGGCTGTTACCGTCAGCCGACTTTGCCCGGAAGCTTGATCCACACGAGTTGGTGGACTCCCAGGTCTAAGATTCGAAACCCGGGGCACCCCGGCGCTAAAAGACCATGAAGAGTCGTGCCCACCGCCTATGTCCTCGCCAATCCTGGCTCGGCCCCGACGCCTGCTCAGCTGTTTGATCGATCGAATCATAGATCATCAGCGGTTTGCCAATCACGTCGCCGGAGCTAACAAAGCCCCAGCAGCGGCTGTCAAGCGAGTTCTCCCGGTTATCGCCGAGGACGAAATACCCTCCTGCCGGCACAACGATTTCTCCGTTCACAACTCGCTGAGAAAGCATCTCATGACCTTCCGCGCAACCGGGGAGGTCGGCTTCATTCGGAAAGTCCTCCGGATAGAAGTCCTGTCCACCAGCTTCGTGTACTACATACTTTTCGTCCAGCACAGTTCCATTCAGAATCACAGCTTTCCGCGAGATTCGGATGTGATCGCCGGGGAACGCAACGACCCGTTTTATGAGATCCACGCTGCGATCCTGCGGAGACAAGAAGATCGCCATTTTGCCTCGATCTGGCGGCTTGAGCGGAAACGTCAAAGCCAAAATACGATCGCCTGGCAGCAGCGTGTTTTCCATTGATGATCCAGGAATTTCGAAGTCCTGGAAAAAGAAAAATGGAATGATAGCCAGCGCAGCTGCAATGATCCACGGGAATGCTTTGCCTCTGGCTGCGCCCGAAGCAGCCAGTGAGCGGCCTGAAGACAGAAATAAGATTCCCAGCAGGAGGGAGCCTATCACAGTGAAAACAATCTGAGTTGCGCGTCCGGTCGAGAATCCGGGCCGCAACACGATAACTGGTATAACCAAAAGCTGCGCTAACAGGAACGTTGCGAATCCATAGGCGCCCCAGACTCGCTTACGCAGGATACCGACCCCGGCGCAAAGGGGAACAATTGCGAAGGGAGCGACGACGATCGGTCCCAACAACCCCTCTAGAACGACCATTCCAGCGATGATGAATGCGACGATGGCCGCAATTCGGGGCAACTTTCTCAAGGTTGGCATTATTGAAGGATTATATGCTTCAGACTAATCGAGACAAGCCGAAGAGTTGACGACGTTCCGCGAGCCACTCAACGAAATCCGGGGCAGCAGGCGGAGTCAAAGAGAGGTCAAAATGTGAAGGCTGCGGTCAGTGGTTTAGAAGCAATCGATGCCCAGCGAGCTGAATTCTCGCTTCGCGCATGATCGCCGAGGCATGAATCGAGCTCATGGTGGGAAACTCCGGATTCCCGACGAGTCACCGGCAATCGGAAAGTAACCCGCATGAGGCAGCGGCGGTATTCGAGCCGGCCCCAAAGTCATGGCTTAAATCGCTTTCGTTTGCTGTCTGACACGTTACCTGTTGCACTTATTTTGGGACGATTTCATTACCATGGAAAACTTGCGAGTTCTTCAAAAGCAGAACTCCAGGAACTTCATGAGGTTCCAGGCGGATGTAGTCGAATTTGTAGCGGCCAAAGCACTCAAGAACAATTCAGAACCGCAGCTTTCAATAGCATGGCCGCAACGCATTCAATCAAAAGCAGTTATTTTCAGGAGGTCTCAATAGACTCCAACAAGTCGGAAAAACTGGTTCGGGACCAGGGGGTCGGAGGTTCAAATCCTCTCTCCCCAACCAATAATATCAATAACTTACGGTGATTCCTGGACAGTCTAGACAGCCTGAGGTTTCCAAAACGGTTTCCAAGCAGCGAGAGCGCCCCCCCGCGGGCGCTGGTTTCAGGGTGTTGACCACTTTCCTCTCTCCCTCTTCCGGCTCAGCGAATACGGCTTCGACGCGGTCGTTCCACCGAGTCTTCGAATAGACGCCCAAGGAGATGCTGCCCGGGCCGGGAGCTGCCATTGTTGCCCCTGGGAATGGGAGCCCCCTTCGCTCCCAAGGAACAGATTCTGTTCCTCCTCATCCTGTCTGGCCAAAGGCAAGTTGCACGCTTTCCGACACAAATCCGGGGTTCGCATCCACCGGCGACCCTCAAAGCCTCTCTCGGGCTAGCCGTTTTCTACGCGCGCCTTCATATGCGAGTACGCCGTCTCGATGAGCTTGCCGAGCGATGAGGCGTCTGTGGCCGTTCCCGGTCTCAGCTTCACATGGCGCATGGACTTGCCGGCGCCTTGCAACAAGCAGGCCGGATCTGGCAGCGCCGCACCCTGAAAGAACCCCACGTTTACGTGCGAAGCGAAGACATTGACGTAGCCGAAAGGCACATCGCCGAGACATGCAACCGGGCAGCCGTCATGCAGGATCTCCCGGACTTCGTCTCCGCATTTTCGCATCGCCTGGAACCACTCACGCGCGATGGCTCCCAATTCGTCCCCATGCTCTTTCATCCACGCATCGATGGCGGGATCGCGTTCGACCGCACCGTTGAATCGCAGCAATTCCGTTCTCATCGTCTCTGCATGTTCGCCTTCGGATCCATCCTATGTTGCACCCTATATGTGGAACAAAAGGAATAGGTCCTTCGAAACGCCCATGTTGCCAGGAAGGATTTTGGACTGGCGCTGAATCGCCAATGCGCTGTCCGCGGGCGAGATTTGCACCCTGAAGCGGGGTGGTGCCGATCGTCTCGTTGGCACAAGAAGCCGATCTCGCGCCAACAGCAGAGCAGGTTTGGAGGTGGCGGTTAGGGGGCAGGGGTGTTGGCGGCAAGGGGTTAGGGTTAAGAGCGCTCAGGCTCACGGCTCGTTGAGAATCAGGGCGATACGCCCCACGATCAGTTCGCTGGGGGGCTCGCCGGGGTCGATCTCGATCAAGTCGACAGGGAAGGCGATGTTGTGGGGGCGCAAGACCAGGCGGTTGGCGACGAAATCCACATAGCGTAGCGTGAGGCGGGACTCCTGGCGGACGGCGTAGAGGTTGGGGCGGTTGGGCCGGTAGGGCATCAGCGAATTGTAGTGGCGGTCGACGAGGGCGATGGCGTCTGGGAGCAACAGGGGTTCCATCGGAGGGGCATCGGCCGCAGGGATGCGCACGGCCACAAACCTCTGCCAGGCGCGGCGAGGGTTGGAAGCGCGGGCGCGAATGGACTGAAGCAGGCCGGGGGGCAGATGGAGCATGCCCTGCAGCGCCGAGGGCCGGATAAATGGCTCGAAGAGGGCTGCCGCGTGGGTGACGATGGGCGCTGAGCTGCCTTCGCCGTCGCTGGGCAGAGCCGAGGGCTGATCGGAGGCGGGCAGCAGGTCGGCGGCGGTGAGATGCTGGGCGGCGAGAACCCGATCGATGGCCTCGAGCGAGAGCTGACGCCGGTTGTGAAGAAAATTGGACAGATGGGACTGTCCAAAGCCGGTTTGGCGGGCCAGTAGCGAGACGCTCACCGTCCCCCGCTGAATTCTGCGCAGCAGTTCCAGCCGGAGGCGCTCGTGCATCTGCGTAAAGTTCATGTGTGGAAAATCCGCCACCAGCAATGGGACTAAACCCTCATGATTTGCCTACAGAAAAGCTCAGAGGGATGTTTGCCCTACATTCTGGGCGTTTGTCACCCAATTGAAAAGCTCGTGGGGAGAACCTGGCCCCAAGGTATTGACCTGAAAGAACAATATTTCTACATTGGCCTTACTAATCCCGTTTTGGCTTGTGGGAATTTTTTTGGGAAACGGTTCATTGCAGCAATGTTGAGCGGGGCGGAATTCCGCCCCGCTTCGCAGTCATTGAACGATTGCCGGTGGGCATCGGTCCCGCCGGCAATCCCGTCCCCGCCTGAGGCCCTGTTGGGGCTGTGCAGGCACGCCAAAGCGGAAATTCCAGGATCTGCGCGCTATGAGCATGACAAAAAACGAGGGAGCACAGGCGGCAATCCCCCATCAGGGCATGAGAATCCTGAGTTGCCGGGCCTGGTTCTCTTCACCCCGCGGAAAAAGTTCTACAAATCAAAACCGTCGGGAGAGGAAAGGAACACGGAGAATGAGTCATGGAATTGCGCGTGCAATTGAAGGTTTGCGAGGGGTGCGGCTGTCTTTGGTACCGCGCCCAGATCCAAGGGACGGTCTACTGCAAGGAGTGTGAGATCAAACTGAGGGATTTTCCAACGCCGGAAAGCCGCAAGCGGCGTGGGCGTCCATGCCGCAAGCCGGTTCTGAGGGTGTGGACCCCTGCTGAAGCAATTGGAGGGATGCGATGAGCGCAGCACTCCAGTTGCCGATGGGATGGGAAGCAGTCAACCAACAGCCGGCATGGCCGCAGGAGAGGCGGAGATGGGAACCCAAGCCGGCCGCACTGCCTGAAGCCAAGCCCCAGGAAAAAGCAATAGCAACCGGCCCGGTGGTCAGTCTGGGCTTTTACAGGAAGCACACCGAGAGCATGCTACGGCGTTATCTTTACGCCTCCATGCAAGTGGGCAGGGCGCCTTCGATATTGGGCGATCCGATCGGGCGAGGCTGGGTCTCCAGCCGTCCGGTCCGCACCTTCGAGGACGCGGTCATCTTCGTCCTCGACGTGGAAAAGTGCCTGAACCAACTGGGGTCGCTGGACCGGCAATTGCTCTGCCGGATCGTGATCCAGGAATACACCCAGGCAGAGGCGGCGAGTTTGCTGGGCATGAGCGTACGGACTGTTTCTTACAAACTCCCCCAGGCCCTGGACCGGCTCACTGAAAAGTTGCTGGATACCGGGTTGCTGGTTTTACCGCACTGATCTCAAGAGAATGTTGAAGTGAGGGGCAAAAGGGGAGCGGGCAACTCACGCTCCCCTTTGCCAAATGCGGCGTTTCCAATGGAGTATCTGCAACTTGAAACGAGGGAACACACAGTGAGAAGATTGGGGGCATGTCCGCCCGTAGAAGGCTATCGCCTCTGGCTTCCTTACGACTGGGTGCGGGCCTGTTCTTGGCCTGTGCAGCGGTCGTCGTCGCAAGAGCCGTTTATATCTATTGGGGAAATCTCTGGAACAACGCTCACGCGATTAATTTCTTGGTGGCCTGGATCCCGTCGGTACTTTCGGTGCTTGTCGCCTTTGTCCCTGACAAAGATCTGGAGCGCCGCATGAGGCTCAGATGGAGACTCGCCGTTATTGTGTGCGGATTTGTCTATAGCTTTGTGCTCTGGCACCAGCAGGATTTGAACGACAAGGCGAATTCCGCGCAGACGCAGAACGCTATCGGTTCAGCTGTTTCAGAGGCGAATAAGCACGCAGACGCGCAATTTGGGAAAGTCCAGACCCAAGTTTCGGAAGTGAAGGACGATCTTGGGGAAACAGAGAAAATTCTCTCGTCCAAGGTGGATCAATCAACCACAACAATCAATAGCAGCCTCGGTAGAGTAGGAAAGCCGGCGCCGCCTGAATTGGCCAAGCTGCAATTCAGCCTCTGGAAAGAGGGTTCGCAGTCATCAGACCCTCCTCTAGAATCTGCCCTGCTCCAACGGGAGGAAGATGGAACAATTAATGTTGACTATTGGTTCAAGAACGTGTCTGCTGTTTCAGCGGAATCAGTTGATATCTGGATTCATATTTGTAAGATCTGCTCTTTTGTGAAAGAGCCCGAAGGGTTCGAGATTCCTGCCGGATCGGGTCCGCACTCCAGACACCGGCAAATTGGCTCCTTGAATCCAGGGGTCTCGTTCCAGAAGAGCACAGTGTCTTTTAGGGAGGATTCGCTCCCTACCCAAGGAGGGGCAGGAGTCGCGAAAGTTGGAATCTCGTTTTCATACTCATGCAAGAACTGTGGAGGGGCAACGACTACAAGCGACTTTATGCTGCGTGTG
>Ga0326727_10025885_pt1 | contig 10956 bp, 9 predicted proteins | sample MB2enrmetagenome_FD_207643 | JGI IMG/M metagenome (GOLD analysis project Ga0326727, IMG submission 207643) | Lab enriched peat soil microbial communities from McLean, Ithaca, NY, United States - MB29MY | ecosystem: Environmental > Terrestrial > Soil > Wetlands > Peat | place: USA: New York... | reverse complement strand
CGAGCCTGCTCCGCTGGAAGTTGACGCACTGAATTCGCATGAGCAGGATTCGCCAGTGCCCGCGGAGGATGTACGCGAGGTCAACCTGTACAAGGTGGAATTTCGCCCCGACCGGGAGCTTTTCTCAAGCGGTACCAACCCCATTGTGCTGTTGCGCAATCTAGCCGCGCTGGGAACGGTCAGTTGCTGCTATCTGCATGCGGAGGAGTTGCCCACTCTGGCCGATCTCGATGCGGCGCAATGCTATCTGAGTTGGACGGTGGAGCTGGCCAGCGTCTGCGCGGAAGCGGAATTGCGCGAGGTCTTCGAGTTTGTCGAGCATCTGGCGGAGATACGCATCTCCCATTCGGCTGCGCCGCCGCCGCCTGGCTCCGCGCCGGCTCAGAATCCAACAGCAGCACCGAAGCCCGCAGAGCCGTCCGCATCGGACGATCAGCCCTCGGTTGCTGAACACCGCAAGGCGCCGGTTGCGGATCGCCGCCAATCTTCGGTGACAGATCGGCGCCAGCTCCCTGTGAAGTCTGCCGCGAGTGGCGAGTCGAGTTCGATCCGCGTGGCCATCGACAAAGTCGACCGGCTGATCGATCTGGTGGGCGAATTGGTGATCGCGCACGTAATGACCGCGCAGATGGTCGAGGACTTTGAACCCGCGTGCCTGCCCAAGCTGCGCGAAGCAGTGGCGTCGATGGAACGCAATACCCGGGAGTTGCATGAGCGGGTGATGGGGATTCGCATGTTGCCGATCGGAACATTGTTCCAGCGGTACACGCGCACGGTCTACGACATCGCGCAAGCCACCGGCAAGCAAATTCGCCTGGAGATGAGCGGAGAAGACACCGAGATCGACAAGAGCATGCTGGAATTGCTTGGCGATCCGTTGACGCATCTGATCCGCAACGCCGCCGACCATGGCATCGAGACCCCGTCGCTGCGATTGGCTGCGGGCAAACCGGCAGAAGGCGTCATCAACCTGAAGGCCTTCCACAGATCGGGCAGAATCGTCATCGAGGGATCTGACGATGGAGCGGGAATCGATCCGGAGGTGGTGCGTCGCAAGGCGATTGAGCGCGGACTGATCAACGCTGATGCGCAACAGAGTAATGACCAGCTACGAATGCTGATCTTTGAACCAGGCTTCTCCACGCAAGAAAAGATCAGTGATCTCTCCGGACGCGGTGTAGGCATGGACGTAGTCAAGCGGAATGTCCAGCAAATGAACGGAACGGTCAACCTGGTCAGCGAGAAAGGGCGCGGCTCGACGGTGACCATCGAGCTACCGTTGACACTGGCGATTCTTGAGGGACTGCTGGTGCGTGTGGGCGACCGGACGCTGGTGCTGCCGCTGCTTTCGGTGATCGAAACCGTTCCCCTGCATGACGAAAAGATTGTGCGCCTCGCAGAAAAAGGCGAGGTGGTGGTGATCCGTGAAGAGTCCATTCCATTGCTGCGCCTGACCAGATATTTGGGATTGGCGCAGGAGGCGGCAAGCGCTGGGATCTCCGCCGGGGAGAACGGCAATCGCAGGCTTGCGGTCATTGTGGAAGCCGGACGCCGCAAGGTCGGGCTGGTGGTAGATGAACTTCTCGGACAGCAACAGGTCGTGGTCAAGAGCCTGGAACGGAATTTGCATAGAATCGGCGGCCTGATGGGCGCCACAATCCTGGGCGACGGCCGCGTCGCTCCAATCGTCGATGTGACTGGCCTCGGCGCATTGGATCTGTTCTCGCTTCAAGTCCCAGTCAACAAATCCCAGCAGGTTGTGCCTCCGGCCCAGTCTGTCAGGGCAGCTTCATCCAACGAAAGGTAAAGAGGAGGAACGACACATGAACTGGTTTAAGAATCTCAATGCCACGCCCCGGCTGATGAGCAGCTTTGGCGTCCTGCTGGTGCTAACCCTGGGCATCAGCTATCTGGCCATCGACAACCTGAGCAAGGCCAACGACCGGGTCGATTTTCTGTATCACAAGGATATGGTCGGATCAACCCACGCGGACGGAATCACCATCGATGTAACCACGATCCGGGGCGACGACCTGAATGCGGCTTACCGCGTCGCCGACGCGGCCGCGGTCGCGGCCTCAGAAAAGGATGAAATCGCCACGATGGCGAGTCTTCACGCCAATCTCGATGAGGCGGACAAGCTGTTTTTGACTCCAAAAGGAATCGAACAACTGGGCATTATCCGTAAAGCATTGCCGGACTATGAGCGCTCGCAGGCGGATTTGTTTCGCGCTCTCAAAGCCAATGATATGCCCGCCGCACAAGCGGCGATTGCCGAGGCGGTGAAATACCGGTCGGTCATTCTTGGAGCGAGCAATGTGGCCAGGACCCTGAAAACGGAACATGCGGAAGAGCAATTCCAGACGAATGGTCAAGCCTATCAGACGGCGCGTACCGTAATGCTCGTCGCGTGTTTTCTTTCGCTGGTACTGGGAATCATCCTGAGCGTCGTCATTGCTCGTGGTTTCTCGGTGCCTCTGGGACAGGCTGTTGCCGTGCTGGAGCGGGTTGCCGACGGCGATCTGACGGTCTCGCTCGATGTGAACACCAAAGATGAAGTGGGACGAATGGCCGAAGCGCTGAACCGCGCGGTGGAGAAGCTGAACAGCACCTTGCAGGAGGTGGCCGAAAGCGCCGCCAATGCAAGTTCTTCGTCGCAGCAGTTGGCGGCCGCTTCCGAGGCCATCGCCTCCGGCGCGCAGGAGCAGGCGGCCAGCCTGGAAGAGACCTCCGCCAGCCTGGAGCAGATTACCGCGGCGGTGCGGCAAAGCTCCGATAACGCCAACCAGGCCAGCCAACTGGCGTCCAGCTCGAAGGACTCCGCTCTGCAAGGGCAGGAGGTGGTCACGAACGCGATTACCGCAATGTCGGAGATCAATGCCGCTTCGGCCAAGATATCCGACATCATATCGACCATCGACGAAATCGCTTTCCAAACAAATCTGCTGGCGGTCAATGCCGCAGTCGAAGCGGCGCGGGCGGGCGATGAAGGCCGCGGTTTTGCCGTGGTGGCCTCCGAAGTGCGCAGCCTGGCGCAGAGAAGCGCGGTAGCCGCCAAGGAGATCAAGGTACTGATTCAAGATTCGCTACGCAAGGTGGAAGCCGGATCGGGGCTGGTGAACCGCTCGGGCGAGACGCTGCAAGGCATCGTCGGATCGGTCAAGCGGGTAACCGACATCGTCGGCGAGATCGCCGCGGCCAGTGGAGAACAGAGTACCGGTATCGAGCAGGTGAACACGGCAGTGACGCAGATGGATCAGGTGACACAGTCGAACTCTGCTCAGACCGAGGAACTTTCGGCAACGGCGCAATCGCTCGCTGAGCAGGCCGCGCGCCTGATGGAGTTGGTAAGCACCTTCACTCTTAGCCGAGGCGGAAAAGACGCGAGGGACCGTCAGGCCTATCAGCCGCGCGAAACGAAGCCTGTTCATTCCATGGTGGCAAGTCTGATTCAAGCTGCAAGGCCGAGCATGGTGCATTCCATTCCGCACTCAAGCCAAGCGCAGCAGTCGAGTCAGACAGCGCAACATTCCGGCAAAGCTGCTCGAAGCACTGCGCCGGCAAAACCCGCTTCACGTCTTCGTGCCGGCAAAGGACAGATTGGCCAGCAGCCGGCTTTGCTGGCGGCTGCGGGTGGATCAGCCGGGAGCGACGCCAGCTTCGAGGAGTTTTAAGGCGGCTGACAGGCCAACGAAACAGGTATTCACATCCAAAGTTGAATGGGCTCCGTGCATGGCACAGTGAGCTCGGAAAGGAATGGCGATGAAAGTAGTGACCGATAAACCAGTTCAAACATCGCAGCAGTTTCTTACCTTCCTGCTCGATGACCAGGAATACGGGCTGGAAATCTTCAAAATCCGCGAGATTCGCGGCTATGCGCCCATCACCCCGATTCCCAACGTTCCTCCTCATGTGCGCGGGGTGATGAACCTACGCGGGACCGTATTGCCGGTCGTCGACCTGCGCATGAAGTTCCATCTGCCGGCGGTGGAGTACAACAAGTTCACTGTCATCGTGATCGCGACAGTGGGCGAAAAGACCGTTGGATTGCTGGTGGATGCGGTTTCCGACGTGCTGATGGTGGCGCACGACGCCATGCGCGAAGCTCCCGACTTCGGCGCTGCTGTCGATACGCGATTCATCAACGGTGTTTTCGAATCGCGCGAACATCTCACTGTCGCGTTGAACCTGGAAGAACTGCTTTCGGAGCGCGAGTTGGCGCTGCCGCAATCCATCGCGGCGTAATTCGGCTGGCGTATGAGAGATGAAAGTAACGGCGGGAATCCTGGAATCTTTCCATGAAACTCGCACTGGATGTGGAACGGAAGTACCAACTCCGGAGCTACGGTCTCCCGGCGTTCAAAGCGGCTGAAGAGGAGGATCGATCTTGCAGACGCCGGCAATCGACAACTCGATATACTCGATGGGGTTGCGTGAATTCAAGGCGTTCCGCTCGATCATTCACGAGCACACAGGCATCTGGCTACGCGACGGCAAGCAAGTTATGCTGGCCTCGCGCCTCTCGCGCCGGCTGCGCTATCACGGCATGAACAACTTTGCCGAGTATTACAATTTTGTTCAAACGCTTCCCGGCGATGATGAAGAGTTGCGCGAGTTGATTAATTGCGTAACCACCAACAAAACGTCCTTTTTCCGCGAGCGGCACCACTTCGAGTTTCTGGCCAACACCGTCGTTCCAGAAGTGCAGTCTGCGGTTCTGCGCGGCGGCCCGAGAAGCATCCGAGTATGGAGTGCCGCCAGTTCGACGGGCGAGGAGCCTTACACCATCGCAATCACTTTGCTTGAAGCGTTGCAATCGGCCAAAGCCAGCGCTTCGGGATTACATCTGACGTCTAACTCCTGGAAGATTGAGGTGGTGGCATCCGACATCGACACCAAGGTTCTTGAGACCGCTGCGCGCGCAATCTATCAAGAGGATTCGCTGGCAAGCGTTGCGCAACCGCTTAAGAAGAAATACTTTCTCCGCGGCAAGGACGATATGCATGGACAGGTGAAAGTGAAGCCGGATGTCGCACGGCTTGTCCAGTTCAAACACATCAATCTCATGGATGCCAAGTGGCCGCTCGAAGGACTCTTCGATGTCATCTTCTTTCGCAATGCGCTCATTTATTTCAACCGGGACACGCAGGAAATCTTTCTTCGCAAGATGGTGCGTTTCCTGAAGCCGCGCGGCTATCTCTTCATCGGCAATGCCGAGCATATCCCCTGGCTGCACGACATCCTGGAGCCTTTGAATAAGACCATGTATCGCTTGCGGGGCGCAGGGCGATGAACATACTCACTGACCCGCGCTCACACCCGGTGGAACACTGCGGCGCTGTCTATCACCTGCTGGTCAAGAGCGATCTGTCTCAAAAGAAAACGCCAAAGAAGACGGACTCGAAGAAGTTTCACCTGCATGGCAGGAATAGGATAAGTCTCTACATAGGCGAAGTTGCGGCAAGCCAGTCGCCTATTGTCATGGACACGCTGCTGGGCTCTTGCGTTGCTGTCTGCATGTACGATCCGAAGCTGCGCATCGGCGGCATGAATCATATCCTGTTGCCAAAGTGTCAGGCAGGAGACAATAGTTCGCGCTGCGGAGTCCATGCGATGGAACTGCTCATCAACGAACTGATGAAACTTGGCGGCGAGAAAATACGATTCGTTGCCAAGGCGTTTGGCGGAGCCAACGTTTTCCCGGGGATGAAGATGTCCCCAATTGGTGAAGGAAATGCAATCTTTGTGCGCCAGTTCCTTGCCACGGAGAAGATTCCTCTTGTTGCCGAGCGCATGGGAGGAAATCACGCTATCCGTTTGTACTTCCATACGGATACAGGTAAAGCCTTCGTGCATACTGTTGACGGCTCCAGCCTGCCCAAAATCATCAAATCTGAAAAAGGTTATTGCAAGCCGATTGCAGGTAGTAAGCCCATTGGCGGCGACATAACTCTTTTTTGAGTTTGTTCTCGTCGTAGGAGACCGGCAGGCAAGTGTGCAGGTTCAAGACGAAATTCTTCGGCTGGCATGAGGCAGCCTGTATATGGCGACTCGATTGAAGGTGCTCATCATAGACGACTCGGCGCTGATGCGCCAACTGCTCACGCAGATCCTTGGTTCCGACCCGGAGCTTGAGGTAGTGGGAACGGCGGGCGATCCATATGTCGCCAGAGAAAAAATTAAAGCGCTGAACCCGGACGTGCTCACCCTGGACATCGAGATGCCGCGCATGGATGGGCTGACCTTCCTCGAAATACTGATGCGCGGCCATCCCATGCCGGTGATCATGATTTCGTCGCTGACAGACAAAGGCGCTGATACGACCTTCCGCGCGCTGAGCCTGGGCGCAATCGACTATGTTTCCAAGCCCAAAGTTGATGTTTCCAACGGCACAATCGAGCAGGCCGAAGAGATCATCGCCAAAGTGAAGGCGGCTGCCAGAGCAAGGGTGCGCCCAGCCCGTGCATCGGCGCCCGCGTTTGTGCCGTCGACGGGAAAGGCTTACCAGTTTTCGGCGACACACAAGATTGTTGCCATCGGCGCTTCAACAGGAGGTATTGTCGCCGTTGCCCGCGGACTTTCCGGGAATTGTCATTGTGCAGCATATGCCGGAGGCTTTCACCCGCCAGTTTGCCGCGCGTCTCGACTCGCTCTGCAAGATTCGCGTGAAGGAGGCGCAGGACGCCGACCGCATTCTCCCCGGACACGCCCTGCTGGCGCCTGGCGGACATCATATGGCCGTAGTTCGCAAAGGGACGGAATATGCCGTCCATGTGTACAGTGGCGAGCGAGTGAATCGCCATATGCCCTCCGTGGATGTCTTATTCTCCTCCTGCGCGCGCAATATGGGGAAAAATGCTCTCGGCGTATTGCTGACGGGAATGGGCGCGGACGGCGCCAGGGGGATGCTGGAGATGAAGCAGGCCGCGGCCTTCACGATTGCTCAGGATGAGTCAACGTCCGTGGTCTTCGGCATGCCGCACGAGGCGATTCTGCTGAATGCCGTCGATCGGGTTCTCCCGCTGGATCAAATACCCGGCGCGCTCCTGCAAAGACTCGCGGGAACTTAGCTTGCCAGATAATGTGCGTTGATAGAAAGAAATGAACAAGACAGCACAGCAATGCGCCGGAACCTGGCAGGGAGTCATAGGCTCGCCAGCAGCAACTCTGTGTCGATTCAATCGAGAGACCTGCAATCTGGTGTGCAACGCCAAATTACAGGTCACGCCCTAGAATGTAAAGACCGGTCCAAATTCCACCCGCTGGTCCTGCCAGATGCGGGATGGTTTTGCCGCAATGGTCCAGAAGTTGCCCAGCTCGGGTATGGCGCGGGAGCTGTAGTGTGTCGGCTCAAGCCCAAACGTGCACCATTGGTTGATCTTGTAGTACAGGGTCGCCCCAATGAATTGGCTTCCGATCATGGGAATACCCAACCCCTGGCCAATCTGGTTCGGGCCGGCTCCGTCGAGTAACCCAAGCTGCATGGCGGCATCCCGATGCACAAGTTGATCCTTGCCGGCGTGCAGATAGAGCTGCCATCCCGCGTTGAAGCCCTTGGGATTGGCGTTGAACCAGCGTGAAAGCGGCAACCCAAGCTCAACGAATCCGCCATAGGCGCGCACGCCATGCTCGGGAGCGACCGCAACATGAGCCGCGGGGCAGGTCCCCCCGCCTGGATTGACGTTGCAACCCAGCAACGCAAAGCCGGAGAGCGTGCCCGCGACGTTATCGATGCCCGTACCCAGGAAAAAGGGAGCCGGAGTTCCGCCGTTCGCGTTCACCAGGGGAATGGGGAAGAGGCCGAGTGTGTTGGTGTAGTTGGTTGTGAGTTGGCCGCCCAGCACTTGGCGCAGGTCGGCGCCTCGATATCCGCTTACAACCAAGGTTGCCCAGCGGGTGGGCAATTGCGCGGCGATTTGGTTGCCGTACATGGTGCTGCTAGCGGTATAGCCCTTGGCCGACGGAGTGCCCGCGACTAACGCGGTTGGATATTCGTCACTGATCAGATCCTCGGCGGTATTGGGAACAATGGACGTGCGACGCCCATACATTCCGGTCCAGAAGATTTGCGCGGGAGCAACCGTGGGAGCCTTGTCGAGTTGGAACTGCAACGTCAATCCAGCGTTCAGCTCAGGACGGTCGGAGTCCGCGCCCTGCCGCTCGGCTTCGCCGACCTGGCTTAAAAAGCCGGCGGCCGGTGAAACCGCGGGGGGACAGTCAAGAGCCGCCAGTGTACAAAATGTGAGCTTTTCCACCTGGCCCGAGCTTGGCATCATGATGGCAAACTCCGGCGAGAGCTTGAAATTGCGCGCGGAGCCGCCCAGTTTCTGAACAACTCCGAAACGGAACTGCGGCGAGCGGTTATAGATGGCTCCGTAATCGGCGGCGTACCAGGTGGTGTCGAGCAGGTTGGGCAGCGCCTTGGAACCGAAGAGCGTCCAGTCCTGCCCGCCAACGAAGAACAGGCTGGTCCTGTCCGTGGCGCGGTAATCCAAACGCGCGTAGGCCAAACGCAGGCGCAGGTTGGGGTTGCGAATGGAGGTGACGTCGGCGTTATCGGATTCATTGAAGTTGCCTTCGAAGTCCGCCTCGAAGCGGCCGGTGAGGACCAGCTTCTTGGAAATGGCCGGCCACTCGAGATTGATTCCGATGCGGCTTTGACGTGCTTTCATGTGGAACTCGGGGTCGGCATTGGGGCCCGTGTTACTGCCGGGCAGCAACATCAGACCGGCGGGAATGGGGAAGTCATCGCCATTGGGCGAGCTGCTGTCCTGCTCCGCGGTTCCTTTGATGAAACCGTAGGGCGTGAGCGTCACTGGGCCGACCTTAAGACCGGCTAAACCGCCGGATTGCGGAGGGTCGAAGGCCAACACGCGCACGGGAACAATCGCCGGAACCACGGGCGGCACGATGGGTTTCAATACCACAAGTTCGGGTTGCGGCACGGGGACAGCTTGCGGCACGGGAGAAGCTTGCGGCGTAGGCGTGGGCGCAGGGCTGACAGCCGGGGCCGCGGTCGCGGACAGGTCCGCCGCGCTCAATATACCTTTGCGAGTGAGGGCTTCAACCAGGAGTTGAAGCTCGTTTTCGGGGGCCGCGTTGCGAATGGCATTGGCCTCGGAAAGCGTGAGTACTCCCTTCTTCAAGAGCGCATCGAGCAACGACGCAACACTCACCGTGCTTGTGACCGAGCCGGTGGCGTTCGGTGCATTTTCATGTGCTGTTCCCGCATTGTTGCCTTGCGCAATAACGGGCACAACCATCATAGCCAGGATGGCCAGACCCGACAGCCACACTTTCGATTTCCGCATCGACAGCCTCACTTTCAGTTTCCGCATTGACGTTATCTTCCTGACCCCGGCTTGACACAGGCATGGGTGCAGAACCGGCCGGAATCGCCTTCCTTAATTTCACAGTTTGTTGGTGGCAACAGGTGTCACGGGAAGGAAAGAATTATCGCTTTGAGTCAAATTAGGAAGGGAGGGCGCAGAACCATCCTGAAACGGGGCTCTTTTGATTTGAAAGGTTGCTCAATCGCCATTCGTGCAAACAGGCAGATAATTAAGGAGGCGCATCAGCGCACTGCGGCTCAAATGCCATTGGACGCAAGTGACGCTTGCTGGCTGTCCCTCGCCAAAATGCCAATCACCTGTTAAATCAAACCGATGGGTGCGGATCCAGTTTAACTGTCGGGTGTAAAGCTGGATCATCTCTTCCGACTGTATATGGTAGATGGTGTTGCATCCAAGACTCAGCGAGAAACCCAATATTGACGCGCCTTCCGGCATTAGGACACCTGGACTAAAACCAGAGGGTCTACTTTAGAGGACATCACGAGGCTGTAAATGCTTGAAAAGAATGGTCGGGGAGAGAGGATTTGAACCTCCGACCCCCTGGTCCCGAACCAGTTATCCGCATTTGTTGAAATCTGTTGAAATTGCATGAAAATAACTGTTTTGTATTGAACGAGTTGCGGCCATGCTGTTGAAAGTTGTGGTTCTGAATTGTTCCAGGGTGCTTTGACCGCTACGATTTCGACTACATGCGATTTTATCCTGCTGAATACCCAGATGATTTTCGCGAGGCACAGGCGTTCAGGTTGCCGCCGGAGCAACTGAGGCCGTCGCCGAAGGGCAGGCTCTGGCAGGTCTGTTCCAGCACGCCGGCGTAGTCGGTCTGGGCGCGGCGGGTGCCGAGTCCACCCCAGCGACGAAGACCTGTCGCCGGGGACCCCGGCAGCGGGTCGTTGAAGTAGAAGTGCAGGCCGTCGTTGTCGTAGGTGGCGATGAGCGTGCCCGCGGCGTAGACGTTGGTGTGCTGCCATGTGAGAGCGGAGTTCGAGTCGCTGGTGGGGTTAGCGGAGCTGGCAGTGCCGACGCCCATCTCGGCAGCCTGCTCGCCGCCCAAGCCGAGGATGTAGTCGTTGGTGGTCTGGAAGCCGTTGACAGCCGGGTCGCACGACCAGGCGGTGATGCGTCCCTTGGCCACGCGCGTGCCGCCGGCGTCATAGAGGTAGCCGGTCATGGTGGTCATGTTGGGGACGGGGGTGCTGGCCACGGCGCAGATGCGCCCCTCGCCGTCGTAGAGATACTGGTTCTGGCCGTCGTAGGTCACATCGCCCGCCGCGTCATAAACCAGGCCCGCGCCGCCGTTCACGCTGGCCACCTGGTTCGTGGCAGCAGTATAACTCGCCGCGCTGGGCGACGGCATGGGCGCCGAGACCGTTCCGCCCACGCTCTCGCTCTTGCGGTTGCCGAAGGCGTCGTAGCTCCAACTCATCGCCGCGCCCGCGTAGTAGCCATCCGTCGCCGTCCCGGTCGCGACACGGTTGAGGTTGTCGTAGGTGGATGGCCCAGGTCTCGCATTTGAGACCTGGGATATCGAATCACTCAACGTTCTGAGTTTGTAAAGACAATAAAAATCCGAAAGGCGGATCAATAAGGTTCATCATTCCCC
>Ga0326727_10025884_pt1 | contig 10956 bp, 9 predicted proteins | sample MB2enrmetagenome_FD_207643 | JGI IMG/M metagenome (GOLD analysis project Ga0326727, IMG submission 207643) | Lab enriched peat soil microbial communities from McLean, Ithaca, NY, United States - MB29MY | ecosystem: Environmental > Terrestrial > Soil > Wetlands > Peat | place: USA: New York... | reverse complement strand
CCCTCCACACAAAACCAACCTGTCATGGCCAACCTGCCTCGCGTGCTGGGCGCCAGCCAGGCAACTGCCTTCGTCGTCGGCACCGTAATCGGCAGCGGCATCTTTCTGGTGCCTCGGGAGATGATGCAGGACGTCGGCTCTTCCGCGCTGGTCTATCTGGCCTGGATTGCGGGCGGCCTGCTCTCGCTTGCCGGCGCCATGACCCTTGCTGAACTGGGAGCTATGTTGCCTTACGCCGGCGGCGGATTTGTCTACCTTCGCGGCGCATACGGTGACACTCCTGCCTTCCTTTATATGTGGACCTGGTTCGCCGTGGCCAAGCCGGCCTCTGCCGCGGCCATCACCATCGGCCTCGCACGCACTCTGGAGTTTTTCCCGGCATTCAGCGGCCTCAGCCATCAGGCAATAGGAAGTCCAATTCCCCTGCTGTGGTCGCAGATCTTCGCCATCGCGGTGGTTTGGTTTATGACCGGCCTGAATTACCTCGGCATCAAAAAGGCTGGCGACTTCCAGCTTGTCTTCACGGTCCTCAAGGGCATACTCATCCTCATCGTGGTCGCGCTTTGCTTCTCGTCGGCCTCTGGCTCCCTGAGCAATTACTCCACAGTGCTGCCCCATGCCGTGGGAGGCTTCGGCGGTTTCATGCTGGCGATAATTGCCACCCTGTGGGCTTACGACGGCTGGCCCGACCTTGTGATTCTTGCGGGGGAGATCAAACGGCCGGAGCGAAATCTGCCCATCGCACTAATTGGCGGGCTATGCATCATCGGCTTTCTCTACATGGCCACCAACGCCGCTATGCAATACGTCCTTTCCGCCACGCAAATCGCCGCCAGCAACCAGCCCGCCGTCGCTGCGCTCAAGATTGTCGCGGGACCAGCCGGCGCAAGTTTTGTTGCCGCGGCCATGGCTATCTCCATCTTCGTCGCCCTCAACGGAACCGTGATGTCCGGCGCGCGCGTTCCCTTTGCCGCCGCACGCGACCGGCTCTTCTTCCACCAGTTCGCGCGCATCAGCCCACGCTTTCAGTCCCCTTCGACGTCACTGGCCATTCAGGGGCTGCTCTCCACTATTCTGCTGCTCTTCCTCAGCCAGTTTCAGCAGCATTTCGAGCTGGCTATCTTTTCCGAGTGGATTTTCTACATGCTCATCGCCACCACGGTCTTCGTTTACCGTCGTCGGCGCCCTGACTTGGCGCGTCCCTACAAGGTCTGGGGCTACCCATTGCTCCCGGCCATCTTTGTCTTCTGCGCAGCAGTCGTGCTGGTCTACAGCTTCCTCGGCAACTTGAAAGGCTCGCTGATGGGCACAGCGCTTATCCTCATTGGCCTGCCCGTGCTGTGGCTGGTGCGCAAGATGTATCCCGGACCGACCGCAGAGTTGGAGGGAATGGAAAAATAATGTAATTCGGAAAGAAACTGGCCTAGCAGACAGACCCCTTACCGATGCCGCCGCACTACTGCCGCTTTCTTGTCGCCTCTTCATATACCGCTGCGTACTCCCGCGCCGGTTGCTCCCAGCTATAGTTCCGCGCCATGCCATTGAGCATCAGCTTCTTCCAGCCTTCTTTATCCTCGAATGCGGCGAGAGCTCGGTCGATGGCATCCCGCAGGCCCTCCGCTCTCGTACCTTTGAACTTGAAGCCCGTCCCAGTTCCCTGCTTCGGGTCCCACTCTTCGATGGTGTCGTCCAGGCCGCCCGTGGCGCGCACCACGGGCACCGTGCCGTACTTGAGCGAATAAATCTGGTTCAACCCGCAAGGCTCGTAGAGCGACGGCATGAGAAATATATCTGCCCCTGCTTCGATCTTGTGCGACAGCGCATCGTCGTAACCGATGCGCACGGCCACATTCGCTTTGTTCCAAAAGGCCCAATCGCGGAAAAACTTCTCATAGCTGGGCTCGCCTGAGCCCAACGCCACCACTGCCACATCCAGTTCCGACAACCGGCCGGCAACCTGCTCCAACAGGTCAAAACCTTTTTGGAGAGCAAACCGCGAGACAATGCCAATCACTGGGGTCGAGTCCCCCACCCGCTCCAACCCGAATGCGCGAAGAAGATCGGCGCGGCACTCCCGCTTGCCTGCCAGATTCTCAGGTGTGTACTGCGCAGCCAGGTTAGGGTCCGTAGCCGGGTTCCATTGTGCATAATCCACACCGTTTAGAATTCCGCGCAAATCCTCCGTTCGTCCTCGCAGCACAGTGTCAAGTTGGTTGCCGAACTCCGGCGTCTGAATCTCTTCGGCATATTTGCGGCTCACAGTAGTGAACATGTCGGAGTAGACCAGGCCGCCCTTGAGAAAGTTAAAGTTGTCAAACTGCTCCAGCTTGTCCATGGTGAAAATCTCCCATGGAAAAAGCAGCCGCTCGGTGGTAGCCGGTGGAAACGCTCCCTGGTAAGCGGCATTGTGAATGGTCAGAACCGTCCCGGCCTTCTTCAGCAGCGGGTCAGAGTCATAGGTTGTGCGCAGGTAAACGGGTATCAGCGCCGACTGCCAGTCATGCACATGAAAGACATCCGGCACACCCAACAGCTTTGTCGCCTCCAGTACCGCACGGCAAAACAGTCCAAAGCGCTCCCAGTTGTTGGGATAATCTCCCTCGGCAGTGCCGTAAAGTCCTTCGCGATCAAAAAGTTCCGAACAATCGATAAAGTAGTACTGCACCCCGGCTCGCTTGCCGCCATCCACTATTCCCACGAAGCGGTTGTAATACTCAAAAGGTATGGTGATGGAGCGGACCACGTACTTCAACTCGCCCTTGATCTGCCGCCGCACACCTGCGTAGAACGGCAAGTAAACCGTGACCTCGTGGCCCAGCTTGACCAGCTCCGGAGGCAGCGCTCCCACCACGTCGGCCAACCCGCCGGTCTTGGCAAACGGCACGCACTCCGAGGCGGCAAAGACAATGTGCATCAAGCCTTCTCCATGGCCGGCGAACCAATCCGCTCAATCGACCAAATTCCTCCGCCAAAAGGCCAGTCTACTACGCTGTCGCTGGTGATCCGCGCGCGACTTTGAGCGACAAAAGGTTTCCGCATCCCGCAGGTAAACCTTATCATCCAAACATTATGCAAGACCCAAATCCGTTCCGTCTTTCTGCTTCATCTTCTTCCTTCGGTTCGACTCGACCGGTTCCCGATCCCACTCCCTTAGACAATCCAGTCTGGCACGCGCTCATCACAGAGCAGAGTTCGCTTGCTTTGGGCGGCGAGTTGGCGAGGCGCTTTCCACCCGAAATCGGACCACTCTGCGGAATGAAAGAACCCACCGCCGCCTGCTACGAGGCGCTGCGAAATCTGACCAGCCCCGGCGAGGCCTTGGCAATCCTCTTTACGGAGCCGCCAACGCCCCCGGCAGGCTGGACAATGCCGCATTGCGACGTTCTCGATCAGATGATCTGCCTGGAGCACCGAAATCCGCAACCCTCACGCGTGCCGCAGGAGCCGAAATTTCGCCGGCTCACGCCTGCTGACATCCCGGCCATGATCGAACTGGCCACCCTGACCGAGCCGGGACCATTTGCTCGGCGCACCATTGAACTGGGATTATTCCTCGGCATCTTCGACTCGGGACGCCTGCTGGCCATGGCTGGGCAGCGCCTTCACTTGCCTCAGTTCGTCGAGGTGAGTGCGGTCTGCTCACATCCGAATGCGCGGGGCAGGGGCTATGCGCGCACTCTCATGCTCGCGGTGATGGAAGATATTCGCAAACGGGGCAAGACGCCCTTTCTACACGTCCGCGCCGGCAATCTTCGCGCAATCACCGTTTACAAAAGCCTCGGCTTTACCCTGCGCCGGAAGGTGCATCTTGCTGTGCTGAAAAACGACGGTTGAATCCGCCAAAGGCTTCGTTAGGCCCGCGGCTTCATCTACCATCAAGAAAGCCCATGCCCGTCAAACCCAAGCTCGGCCAGAACTTCCTCGACGACCCGGAGGCCATCCAGCGTATTGCAGCCTCCATCGGCGATCTCGCCGGACGCACAGTGGTCGAGATCGGTCCCGGCGGCGGCGCCATCACCGGAGAGCTGGCCGCCCGCGCCGCCCATGTGCTGGCCGTCGAGCTGGACCACGAACTTGCCCTCCTCCTGCGCGTGCATTTTCCACAGGAAGCCTCCACCCGAGTAACCGTGGTCGAGCAAGACGTGCTGCAATTTGATTTCGCGGCAGCTTCGGCTACGGCGGGTGAACGTTTGCTGGTGGTCGGCAATCTCCCTTATGGCATCACTTCGCCGATTCTGTTGAAGCTCGCCGCCAGCCACGCCGCGCTCGACCGCGCCGTGCTCATGGTGCAGCGCGAAGTAGCCGATCGAGTTACAGCCGAGCCGGGCTCGCGCGACTACGGCCTGCTCTCGGTCACCGCACAGCTCTACGGGCCTGCCCAACGGCTCTTCACGTTGCCGCCAAGTGCTTTTTCACCGCCGCCCGAAGTACATTCAACTGTCTTCCGCTGGCGATTTGCCCCGCGCTTCGCCGAGCTTGGCGTTGAAGAGGCTACTTTCCTGCGCTTCGTGCGCCAGTGCTTTGCCCAGAAACGCAAGACGCTCGCCAACAACCTTCGCGCAGCCGGGATTTCGCCCGCAGTGGTTGCTGCCGCGCTAACTCAGGCAGCAATCCCCCCTCAGGATCGCGCCGAAGCGGTGCCGATCGAGAGTTTCGCAGCTCTCTGGCGCTGGCTTGAAGCCTCTGCCACCGCGTCGCCGGATAAAGCCGGTTCGTCCTCTTGAGAGTCAGCCTGATATTAGCCGCGCCCCGCGCCTTGCAGCGCCAGAGTCTGCGCGGTGTGAATGTGGCAGATGGCGACAGCCAGCGCATCGGCTGCGTCTGCCGGTTGCGGCACCTCGGCTAGTTCCAAAAGTCGCGCTACCATGAACTGTACCTGCTCTTTTTTGGCCAGTCCGTAGCCCACCACGCTCGACTTAATCTTTAATGGCGCATACTCGGCTACCGGAAGCCCTTGCCTAGCCGCCGCCAGTAGCGCCACTCCCCGCACCTGCCCCAGCTTCAGCGCCGATTTGGCGTTCACCGAGTAGAAGACCTCTTCGATGGCCACCGCGTCCGGCTTCCATCGCTCTAGCTCGGCGCTCAATTCGCGAAAGACCTGTTCCAGCCGTTCGGCCGTGGTCTTGGACTTGACCAGCCGGATTGCGCCCATCGCCTTCAACGCCAGCCGCGGCTGCCGCCCCGTGTCGTCCGACTCGACGACGCCATAGCCGGTTATCTCTGTTCCACAATCGACGCCAAAAACCCGCATGGGCCTGAGTGTACCGCAGAGCTGCCCATCCCCGCTTGCCGCAATTCCAGCCCAAACATAACGGCGGCCTGGGCGCACTGCCCAGGCCGTCGCGGTGAACTGTGGGTATTGAACGGCTACACGCTCAATAGGATCTGTAACTTGCAGATTCCACAACAGGCACGATAGGCGAAAAAGGCCGCATTTCCGTATCGGCGGTACAAATTAACACGAAACTTACACCTTGCCCGCGAGCCTCTGAATGGCAAGCGGGAAGCCAGAAAAGCGGTCAGCCCTTGCTTGGTCTCATAAGCGCACTCAGATAGTCGGTCGGCGTGGTGGAAGCCGGAACCAGGTTGGCCAGACTCCCATAAGGTGAAGGGCCGCCAGCCTGTGCGAATAGGGAGCCAAGAAAAGACGAATACGATTGCTCCGGCGGCGCTTCAGGACAGTTGAAAAACGTAATCGGTCCCGCTGCCGAGACCATAATCTCCGCGCGGGGGTCAATCGGGAGCACAGCACATTTCGCAGCCTCAAGAACGCCCCATACGTCTCCGGCGCTCTCCGCCCAATACGTGCCTATGGGCGTGTGGTATCTTTTGCCGCTTTTATCGGCGGTAAGGATGCGGCTCATGGAGTTAGCAGCCATCGCGGCGTGGAGCCGCTCATACGTCGCCAAGTCTGCTCCGTGAATTTCTACGCGGACCATATATTGCATTTGGGAAGACCTCCAACAATTATATTGTCTCCCGGTTTTATACCCGTGTCAACCGTATCCGGCGGGGTTTCTGCGGAAGCTGCCGGGGATTGCCGATATTTGCCCGGCTTTGCTCCGCAAGAATCGCGTAAAAAGGCTTCAGCACGCCGTGATAGCGGGCTTGGCCGTTGGATGGGGTTGAGGCGCAATTTCGCCCCGGCTTAGTTAGGGTGAATCAGCCGGTACAGTGTCGCCAGTTGGATTGCTATTGGTAGCGCATTCTTCAGTATCCCGAAAAACTTAGGAACGCTGAAGCACGCAAAAATTCGCAATACCACAATCTTTGTCGCTGTCATTGTGTTTTGTGCGAATAGGCAGAACTATAAGTAGTGACAATCTACGGGCGCGCTACAACCAGTTGAGCACATTAAACGCCCGGTTGCAAGACGCGGGGCGCGGATTACAAATAAATATCAAAGGAAACGGGGCGGCCACGTGACCACCCCGCGCCGGGCCTATGCTGCTTTTGGGCGTGCGTGATGTATAAATGCGGAAATGCTGTCCAGTGTTTCCAAGTTGAGCGGGTGGGTTGAGGCTGGAGCAATGGTGCAGCTCCAATTCCGCCCACAAACATAACGGCGGCCTGGGCGCATTGCCCAGGCCGTCGCGGTGAACTGTGGGTATTGGACTAAGGCCATCGCGCTCATGCGAGTGCCCGAGCGCCTTCACTTTCGTTCCCATTCTGCGATCGTTCTGTGGCGACGCCCGGCAAGCCGGACTCCTTCGGCGGCGAAATCCGCCGCTGTATTGAAGAATTGCCACGCGCGAATCGCGTCTTCGGAACGGTCTCACGGTGAAGGTGCGGTTGCATCCCCTGCGGCAAGACTCTCTCCGCCGGGGCGACCATGGGTACCAAGGCGCGATGCCTTAGACCTCAGTCACCTCACGTACCAAACATCTTGAAGAATCATGCATTAGTTGGATCAACCTCCTTTCCCGTGTATCGTTAAACTACCCCTCGCCGGGCGTCACGTCAAGGGGTGTCAATATCTCGTTAATTTTCTGCGCTCTTACCAGCTGTGCAGCCACTGCTCATCGCGCCCGATGCGCACCGGTACATGAAAAAGCTCGCTCAGCTTTGCCTCTGTCAGCATCTCCTCGCGCGGCCCCTCGCCCACAATGCGTCCGGCACGCATCAGGATAATCCGCTCGATTTCCGGCAAAATGTCTCCTAAATAGTGAGTCACGAGCACAAGGCCTGTACCTTCGCTGGCGAGGCGGCGCAACGTTTCGCGCATTTCCCGTTGCGCCGCCAGGTCCAGCGCATTCGAAGGCTCGTCCAGCAGGAGTTGCCGCGGACGATGCACGAGCGCCCGCGCAATCAGAATGCGCCGCCTCTCGCCCGCCGACATCGTGCCCACCATTTGCCCCGCCAAGTGCGTCGCTTCCATGCGCTCCAGCGCTTCTTTCGCCCGTGCGCGCATCTCGCTGGTGACGTGAAGATTGGGCCACAAGGTCGAAGCGGAAAAGAATCCGGCAATCACCGCGTCAAGTCCCGTCGTAACCGCAGTTCGCTCACCCGGTAACTCGCCGGCCAGATCTCCCCGCGGACCGGCCGCCACCACGCCGAAGTGCTTGCGCAACTCCGTCAGGTCCCATCGCTCCCGGCCAAAGATGCGCACCGTCATGCCTGGTTTCACAATTGGGTATATCTGGCAGGTCATGGCCAGAATCAGCGTGGATTTGCCGCAACCATTCGGCCCCAGAATCGCCACATGTTCCCCGGCGCGAATCGTCAGGTTCAAATCGTGCAGCACCACACGATCGCCGCGCGCCACGTTCACTTTGCGCAATTCGAGAAACGGCGTTTCAGCGCAGTCGATTGTCTTTGACTTATTTGAAATACTTTTATCCATCACACCATCAACAACTTTCAGACTAAAGCGCTTCCTAAAAACCAAGGTCGCAAAATTCCCTTGCAGCATAACAAAACCGCCGGCGGCTTGAATATCTGCCGCCTCAATCGATTCGCTCATGCTGTCGAACTCAACCTATTCAATAGTTGCACGGCCTCGGCCGCTGGTCTTGCTTTGGTACATCAGCTTATCTGCGCGGTGGACAAGTTCTTCCGCGGTTTCGCCGGGGCGAGATAGTGCTGCGCCCACCGAACTTGTCATGGGTATGCGCTTGCCGTCGCCGGTGAGAACTGCCGTTGCGCCGATCAAGACAACACACCTCTGTGCCAATTCGCGCAAACTTTCCAGGTTCACATTGCGAGTGATGGCCAGGAACTCATCGCCTCCCCACCGCCCGACGGTGTCCGTGGGTCGAAGCGATCCCAGCAATGTCTTTGCCGTCTCCTGCAAAGCGCGATCCCCGCCGGCGTGACCGAAGCTGTCATTGATCTTCTTGAACTTATCAAGATCAATCAACAGCACGCCAAAGGGATCCTTATGCACCTCGTACTCGCTCAGCGCTGTCTGCAAGGACATCTCAAGAAAACGGCGGTTCGGCATCAGCGTGAGATGGTCAAGAAACGCGAGCCGTATCATCGCGTCCATCTTGCGCTCCGTCTCGATCGCAGCCGAATTTTCGCTGAAGATCTCGATCGCCCCGATAATCGATCCATCGGCTCCACGCATGGGTTGAACTCGTATAGATACCGGCACTCGTCTTCCCTGCTTATGGCGCAGGAACGCATGTGCCTGGTGCGATTCTCCGTCGGAGATGCTTGCCGAAAGAGGACAGCCATCCTGGCATAGATTTTTCCCAAAGTGGTCGACGTGGCACAATATGTTGTCCTGGCAATTCTTACCTAGGATTTCATCGGCCTTATAGCCGGTCAGACGAGCAGCGCCTTCGTTCCAATAGACGATCCGGCGCTCTCGGTCAACGAAGTACACTCCGTCGCCGACGCGGTCCAGCAGCGCCCTGTAAAAGTCGGGGTTGTCCGGGACGAGCGAATTTTGCGATTCCTCTGGCGTGATGATGGCCCCCTGAACTGCCTCGATTATCCCATGAAGTGTGCGCTTTTCGCCGACCATGGGCGAGTTTCCCCAAGCGCTGCACGCGAAATGGACGGGCATTCAGTCCATCTCATCTGCTAAATTAAGAAAATTGAAGCCTATCGCTGAAATCTCCGACACCACCCAACCTGCCCTCCCTCGCGGCTTCCGCTATGGCGCTGCCAAAGCGGGACTTAAGAAGAGCGGGCGTACTGATTTTGCCCTGATTGTGTCTGACGCGCCATCGAGCGCCGCTGCCGCTTTCACCGCCAATCGCGTCACCGCGGCTCCGCTTGCGGTGGACAAGGAAAATCTCCGGACCAGCGGATGCAGGGTGCGTGTCGTCGCCATTAATGCCGGCAACGCTAACTGCGCCGCGGGCCAGGCAGGGCTGGATGCGGCCCACGCCACATGCGAAGCCGCCGCACAGACATTCGACTGCCAGGCGGAAGAGGTCTTTCCCTCGTCCACCGGTATCATCGGAGTCCCGCTCCCGGCAGCGAAACTCGTTGCCGCTTTGCCTGGACTGGCCGCATCGCTGGGCGCAGATTTCGATCACTTCCAGCAGGTAGCCCAGGCCATACTCACCACAGATACAGTGGAGAAGACTGCGTTCAAACAGTTGAAGATTGCCGGTCCAGATGGCGCGCCGCGCGAAGTCCGCATCGCCGCGCTGTGCAAAGGCTCGGGAATGATTCATCCCCAGCTTGTACCGCACGCCACCATGCTCGTCTACATCTTGACGGATGCAGCCGTCGAGCCGCCAGTGCTGGACGGTTATCTCCGCGCGGCCATCGAAGTCAGTTTCAACCGCATCTCCGTGGACGGAGACACCTCAACCAACGATACCGTTCTGCTGTTGGCCTCCGGCGCGAGCGGCGCGTCAATCGGTCCCGGAAACGCAGCGTTCGCCGCGGCTTTGACCGAGGTCTGCACGTCGCTCGCGCGCCAGATTGTGGCCGACGGCGAAGGCATTACGCATGTAGTGGAGTTGCGCATCGAAGGAGCGGCCACCGATGCGGACGCGCTCAAGATTGCTAAGGCAATCGCCCATTCGCCGCTGGTCAAAACTGCCTGGGCCGGCGCCGACCCCAACTGGGGCCGGTTGCTGGCGGCCATCGGATACTCCGGCGCGCAGATCGATCCCGAGCGTGTCGACATTCGCTTCGGCTCGCTCGCCATCTGCAGCGATGGCGGACGCGCGCCTGAGTTCGACGAGGCCGCGGCCCACGCCTATGTCGCGCAACCGGAGTTTTCGATTTCCATCCAGCTTCATCAGGGCGCTGGCTCCTGCATCTTCTGGACGACCGACCTGACCCATGAATACGTCAGCATCAACGCGGATTATTCAACTTAACAAGCTGCGGAATAGCTCATTGTTTTGAAAGGGCACGGCTTCAGCCGTGCCGCAAACGCCACAAAACAAGAGAGGGCTTCAGCCCCTGAGGGAAGGTTTTCAGGATTCTTGACTTTCACCCCTGGCTGTTAGGCCGCGATTTCGACATAGGCCGTTTCGAGGCGAAGGTTAGCCTTGATGTGCGCCTGCTTCCGGCTCTTGACCACCTGCATCGTCACAAAGAGCGCCAAACCCATCATCGCCGCTCCGCAGCAGTCCAGCAGCACATCGCTGAACGCGCCGCTCCGGTTAGGCAAAAAGCTCTGGTGAAATTCGTCCGCACTGGCAACTAGAAAAGTGGCCACAATCGCCAGTCCGTGCGCTCCCAGCCGGCGTGACAGCCGCGACGCCACTTCCCTTAACTCAATCCAGAAAGCACGAAAACAGATCAGGGAAAACATTCCGTAGCCCATGAAGTGCCCTGTCTTGCGGATGAGAAAGTGGATCAGATCCCAGTGCACACACACGTCGTAGCCGAAGATCGCTTCCACCACGCGTTGCAGCGGCTCGCTGGTCCTGTCCCCTCCAAAATATGTGGTGGACTCGACAGCGAAGACCATCGAGAATGCCAGCACCGGCAGCCACGTGCGCAATTGAGCGTGCAGCCGCGCGTGTCCGCCGGCCGAAG
>Ga0326727_10025883_pt1 | contig 10956 bp, 11 predicted proteins | sample MB2enrmetagenome_FD_207643 | JGI IMG/M metagenome (GOLD analysis project Ga0326727, IMG submission 207643) | Lab enriched peat soil microbial communities from McLean, Ithaca, NY, United States - MB29MY | ecosystem: Environmental > Terrestrial > Soil > Wetlands > Peat | place: USA: New York... | reverse complement strand
CAACGCCGAACCGCAGGTCTTGGCAAAGACGCACAAGCTCTGGTCCATCCCCATCCACGACTCCAAAGCCACGTCGAAGAGGTTCACGAATGTGCGCCCCACATCCGCGCGCACCCATTCGTCGAAGATGGTCTGAAGGAAAACTCCATACTGCAAAGGCTCGACCGACCACTCGGAAACGGTAGTCCGGCTGGGCGCGTACGGCTTGAGCAGGCGCAGTCCGCTGCTATCGGGTTCGGCGGCGATTTCTTCAACGATGGGAATGAACTGCAGGAACCGGCTGCCGATCGATTTCAGATATCCGTATATTTCCAGCGGCTTGTAAGCGGTCTTCCGGTTAACCACCGTCAGGGTGTTGAACTCGACCTTGTGGCGCTTGAGAACTTCAAGCCCGCGCAGCACTCGGGCATGCGTCGGCCGGCCACCCTTGTCAACGCGGTAGGCATCGTGAATCTCCGCGGGGCCATCGATCGAGATGCCGACAAGAAAGCTGTTTCGCGCCAGGAACTGGCCCCACTGGTCGTCGAGCAATGTGCCGTTGGTCTGGAACGCGTTCTCGATCCGTTTGCCGTCGCAGTACTTTGCCTGCAGTTGAATCACGCGCTCGAAGAAGGGCACGCCCAGCAACGTAGGCTCGCCGCCTTGCCACGCAAATGAAACCGTGGCCGTGGACTGCGACTGAATGTACTGGTGGATGTAGGACTCCAGCACCTCGTCCTTCATCCTGAAATCCTTCTGCTGCCCGTACAGGTTCTCTTTTTCAAGGTAATAGCAATAGGTGCAATCGAGATTGCAGATGGGCCCCATGGGCTTGGTCATGATCTGGAAACTCGCCATGGCAGGGAAGCGTCCTTCAAAAAAACATTGTACGCCGCAGCAAATTGGTGGTTGGCCCGCTATTCGGCGGGGCGAGCAGGCGCGCCCACATTCAGCGTGTCGCTGCCCAAACCTGATAGCTGTTGAAGATGAATTGCCCACCGAGAATCAACAGCCAGACCCAAAGGGCAAATCGCAAAGGCCGGCGCGGGATGCGGGTACTGAGCATGGTTCCGGAGATGGCCCCGAAGACGCCGCCGGCAATAAGCTCCATCAGTAACCTGGGGTCTGCCGCGTGCGAAAACCAATGCGCGCCGCTGCCGATGAGCGAGACCAGGAAACCGAATACGATGTCGGTACCTACGATCTGTGCGGGCATCAGGGGAGTAAGGCTGAGAAGCGCGGCGCTGCCCAGCGCACCCGCCCCGGCAGAGGAAAAGCCGACTTCGGCGCCCACCGGAAACATGAGCCAGGAGAGCAGCGGGCTGCGGTCGCGCGTATCCCGATTCGCCTTCATGGGACGGAAGGAATAGGCGATTTGCCAGCTTGCGGTGCTGACCAGAATTGCGCCCAGCAATGCGTTGAGCAGATTCTGCGATCCCGCGGTGACCAGGTGCCTGAGCAGCAGCGATCCGACCAGAACGCCCGGCGCTCCGCCCAGAAGCATGAAGCCAAGCGTGCGCCAGGCCACGTTGCGGCGCAGAATCTGCGATGGCACCAGGACCAATTTGATGGCCGCGGAAAACATGAGTCCGATTGCAACCGCGACCGGCGCGGGAACTTTGAGAAACAGCACCAGGATGGGCACCGTGATGGTGCCCGCGCCCACACCCGTGAGCGCGATGAAGAGCGCGATGAAAAACCCGATGATGTACTGCATTCCGTTGCCCCTGTCTCTTTTTACTTCTGCCTCTTTGCTTCTTTCTCTTTGCTTCAGTCTTACCGAGCCGGCGCCGCTTCAATGTGAATTCCGCACTCGACCTTGCGCCCCGCCCAGCGCCCGGAGCGCGGATCGTTGGGATCGAGGGGGAGAGATGTACAAGGCTCGCAGCCGATGGAGGAATAGCCGCGCTCGTAGAGCGGCAGAAGCGGAATCGACAATTGCTCGCACGCGTACCACACATCGCGCGTGGTCCACGCGGCCAACGGCGCCAGCTTGAGCACCTGTTTACCGCCCGGAAGCGTGAACAGCGCTGACTCCTCAAGCGCCGCGCGGCTTTTTGCCTGCTCCCTTCTGAGGCCGGTAAGCCAGACACGATAGTTGGCGACGGCCTTGAAGAGCGGTTCCACCTTGCGCAGCCCGCAACACCGGTCGGGCGCGGATTGATAAAGCAGGCCGTGCTCCGATTCCTGCTCGGCCACGGTCTTCTCCGGCAGCAGGTTGATCAGGTTGAGCCGCCACTCGCGCGCAATGCGATCCCGGTACTCATACGTCTCCGCGAAGTGATAGCCGGTGTCGAGAAAAAGAATCGGAATATGAGGATCGAGCGCGATGGCGAGCCTGGTGAGCAGCACGTCCTCCGCCTGAAAGCTGCAGGTGAGGCACACGTCCGCATGGCCCGTGATCTCGAGCGCAAGAGCTGCGCGCACGCGCTCCAGCCTGGCATTAACTTCGAAGTCGATCTCCACTGTACCCATCACAAACCTGCCATTTCTGAAGAGATGAAAATGCCGGTGTCGTGCAGCAACCGATGAACGGCGGAGACGGACAGGCCGGCAAGGCTCACACCGCCCAAATCGCCGGCATCGCCGGTACCTGCCGCGGCATCCGCATCGACAATGATCTGCCTGCCTTCGATGCGCGCTATCAGTGTGCTGCCCTCGTTCGCGTTCACAACCAGCGCCAGCAATCCGGATGCGACCTGCAGCGTGGTGACAATTTCCAGCAGCCTGGGATGCAAAAGAAAAACACCGTCGTCGGCTTCGATGCGAATGGACACGGCCCCGGCCGCAAACAGCGAGCGCTCGATCGCGTCCACCAACTCCTTGCGCCCCCTCAGTTCCAGAACGCCGCCGCGGTGTCCCCAGCGGGCCTCTCTTTCGCCGGCGGTCACAGGTCCCCATGCGTCTGCGAGAATCGACGCGCCCGCTGCTGTCAGTTTGGACGCCTCAGTGATCATGCCCGCTGCGACCGTGCCGTTGGTATCAGCGTCGACCAGGATGAATGCTCCGGTGCCGCGATTCTCGCCGTAGAGGTCGAGCGCGACGGGGCGGAGCAGATTCAGGCCGGCAGCGCCGATATCGTTCATGTGCAGCGTCCGGGCTGGTTCGTGCTTGAGCGTGCCAAGGTCGGTGCGGTGATCGATGGAGGTGAGAAACACAGGCACCGTCTGACTGGTGTGCTTGAGCAGATAGCGGCGGTGCAGTTCGAGCGGGCGCTGATCCATCCACACCAGCGCAGCCTTGATGCTTTTTGTCACCGTTGCCGGCGCGGGCGCTGAAACGATGAGATCGCCGCGGCTGATGTCGAGGTCGCGATCGAGCACCAGCGTGACGGAAAGCGGCGCGACAGCTTCAGCGAGGTCGCCGTCCCAGGTGACGATGCGCTCGACCTGCGCGCTTCTGCCGGAGGGCAGCACCGTGATCGCATCGCCGGGACGAATGGTTCCCGAGGCGATCTGTCCGGCGAAACCGCGAAAGGTGTGGTCGGGGCGAAGAACGCGCTGCACGGGAAAGCGGAATGGCGCGGTGCGCGTGTCCAGCGAAGACGGCAGCGACTCAAGCAGCTCAAGCAGCGACGGTCCCTGGTACCAATTCATCGCCCCCGACCTATGAACGATGTTGTCGCCCTTCAGGGCGCTGACCGGAACGAAGATTCGCTCCACCGGGCTGCCGGTATCGGCCGCGATCCGATCGAGCACGGAGCTGAATTCGGATTCGATGGCGCGGAAGGCCGCTTCATCGTAGCCGATCAGATCCATCTTATTCACGGCGACCAGCACGTGACGCACGCGGAGCAGCGATGCAATATAGGCGTGGCGACGCGACTGGATGAGAACACCCTTGCTGGCGTCGATCAGCACCACGGCGGCATCGGCCGTGGATGCGCCGGTGGCCATGTTGCGCGTGTACTGCTCGTGTCCCGGCGTATCGGCGATGATGAATTTGCGCCGCGCCGTGGAAAAATAGCGGTAAGCAACGTCGATGGTGATGCCCTGCTCGCGTTCGGCACGGAGCCCGTCTGTGAGCAGCGCAAAATCTATCTGACCGGGAGCGGTGGTTCCCTTCCCTTCAATCGAGCGCACCTGGTCTTCATACACGGATTGGGTGTCGTAGAGCAGGCGGCCGATGAGCGTGGACTTGCCGTCGTCCACGCTGCCGGCGGTGGAGAAGCGGAGCAGATCCTTGCCGCGCTCCTGGCGCAGAAACTCGTCGATGGAAAAAGAGGGCGCTGTCAACGTGGACATCTAGAAGTATCCCTCCCGCTTCTTAATTTCCATTGACCCTTCCTGGTCGTGGTCGATCACCCGGTTGGCGCGCTCGGAGGAGCGAAAGGAAATCAACTCCGCGATGATGTCCGGAATAGTCTCAGCATCGGACCGTATTGCGCCGGTGCAGGGGCTGCAACCGAGCGAGCGCAGCCGCGACCTGACCATTTGCGGCTGCTCGCCGGGGCGCGCCACAAAGGCCTGCTCGATGGGCAGCAGCGCGTCGCCGCGCACATACATCGGCCGCTGCTTTGCGAAGTAGAGATCGACCACCGGGATCTTTTCTTCGTGGATGTATTGCCAGACATCCATCTCCGTCCAGTTGGAGAGGGGGAAGACGCGAATGCTCTCGCCGGGGTGAATGCGCGCGTTGTAGAGGTTCCACAACTCGGGGCGCTGGTTCTTGGGATCCCACTGTCCGGCGCTGTCGCGGAATGAGTAAATACGCTCCTTGGCGCGGGATTTCTCCTCATCGCGGCGCGCGCCGCCGAAGGCCGCGTCGAAATTGTAGTGGCGCAGCGCATCGAGCAGCGCCTGCGTCTTCAGCAGACCGCAGCAGCGCCTGGTGTCAAGCGCAATTGGATTCGTCCCCGCGGCAATGGCGGACTCATTGCGCCACACCAGCAACTCCGCGCCGACAGAGCGAGCCATCCGGTCGCGGAACTCAAGCATCTCGGCAAATTTGAATCCGGTGTCGATATGCAGCAGCGGGAACGGAATCGGCGCGGGATAAAAGGCCTTCTGCGCCAGGCGCAACATGACCGACGAATCCTTGCCGATGGAGTAGAGCATGACCGGGCGCTCGAACTCCGAGGCCACTTCGCGCAGGATGTGGATACTTTCGGCTTCAAGCAGGCGCAAATGACTCAGGCGCGGTGGAGCATCGATTGTGACTTGCGGCGATGGTGCGCGTGCTTCGTTTTCGGCTACCGGCATGCATGACCTCCTGGCTTCGAAGGTAGATGCTGAAGGCCGGTGCGATGGGGAGACAGAACCCGGCTATTCAGCTACGGGTGAGTCTTCTGGATCGATTGTGCTGGAGATCAGAGACTAGCGGGGACACCCGTCAAAGATGTTTGACAGGCGACAACAAGAACGGCTTGGGGAAGCGCAAACCATGTGTTCGTTTATAGTAACAAAATCCCGGATCATGGACAATATAATCCGGTCGCCGGCGGAGTCCGATCTGCCACCGCTTCGAAATGATGCAGCCTTTAATGCGCCGTAAGTGCAGCCGTTACAGCGCGGCTTGAGCCGCGGAGTGGGGTCTCCGGCCAATCGGCAGCCGGTTTTCTCCTTCCGGCGCCTGAGCCCTCCGCGCTCATCTACCATCAGAAGAGCAGATGCCCACCAAGCCCAGGCTCGGACAGAACTTCCTCGACGACGCGCAGGCCGTGGATCGGATCGTGTCCGCGCTCGGCGATCTTTCCGGGCGCACGGTGGTGGAGATCGGCCCCGGCGGCGGCGCTATTACCGGAGCCCTGGCCGCAAGGGCGAGGCACGTAGTTGCCGTGGAGCTGGACGCTGGGCTTGCCGCCCATCTTCGCGCGCAGTTTCAGCCGGGCCTGGTTCATGTTGTCGAACAGGATGTGCTGAATTTCAATTTTGCTGAGGCCGCCGCGGCGGCCGGCGAGCGGCTGCTGGTGGCGGGCAACCTGCCCTACTACATGACCTCGCCGATCCTGCTCAAGCTGGCAGCCAGCCATGCCGCGCTCTCGCTCGCCGTGCTCATGGTGCAGCGCGAGGTGGCGGATCGGATCACTGCCCAGCCAGGCTCGCGCGATTACGGTCTTCTCTCGGTAACCGTGCAAATGTATGGGCCGGCCGAGCCGCTGTTCACGCTTCCTCCAGACGCATTTTTACCGCCGCCCGAGGTGCACTCCACGGTCATCCGCTGGCGGTTTGCGCCGCGCTTTGCCGAGCTTGGCGTTGAGGAAGCCGGCTTTCTGGGCTTCGCGCGCCAGGCCTTTGCGCAAAAGCGCAAGACACTTTCCAACAACCTCCGCGCCGCCGGAATTGCGCCCGCGACGGCGGCGGCGGCGCTGGCGCAGGCAGCTATCGATCCGCAGGCCCGCGCCGAGGCTTTACCCGTGGACCAGCTCGCGGCTCTCTGGCAAAGCCTGGATTCAGGGCGCACCAGATCTCGCGATTGAGAGCTGGGAGCGCAGGCACTGAATCCCGCTGGACTGCCCCAACCATCGCGGCGTATTCTCGGCTTCGAAGATGGAGCGGGAACGCAGGACAGTTTCTGCCATTACACGAAGGAGAATGTCGATGAGAAGGTTGGTTTGCGCAGTGGCGGCGTTAGCCCTTGCCGGAGCAGCGGCGGCGGCAGGGGGGGCTCCGGCGCCGGACGCAAAACAGGTGAACGCGCAGGGTTGCGTCAAGGCCGGTGTCGAAGCCAGTTGCCTGATGGTGAAGGACGTGGATAGCGGCAAACTTTATAACCTGCTGATCAAGGGCGACAAGCCGGCAATCGGCATAGGGATCGAGTTCACCGGCGTGCCCTACGATGGCGTGACTGTGTGCATGCAGGGCGCCCCGGTGCAGGTAACCAAGTGGGTGCGCAAGGACTCCCTGAAGTGCAGGCGCAGCAACGTGGAGTAGTTGCGAAGGTGCGGCCCGTCGCCGCAGCCAGCCCGAACCCATGAGCATTAGCGCACGCGCAATACCATCTTGAGCGTATCGCCGCGGGAGCCGGTCATTTTTTCGAAGGCCTTCTGCCCGTCCTCGAGCGGCATCTCCGCGGTCCACGGTCTCAGGTCGATCTCGCCAGCAGCAAGCAGGCCGAGCGAACGCTTGAAGTCAGCGGGCGTATAGCCGAACGACATCAGCACGCGATGCTCCTTGCGGATGCTGGCCCCGAAGTCGATGGCGCTGCGCTCCATGGCCATGCCCAGCAGCACCACCGTTCCGCTCGGCCGGCAGAGATCGAAGGCCGCCTGGCGCGCCTGTTCCGCGCCGCTGGAATCGAGCACCAGGTCGAGGCCATGGCCGGCAAAGCTGCGCGCCTCGCCGGGTCCGGCCTGGGAGTTTACCGCCAGCGCGGCGCCCATGCGCCTGGCCGCCGCCAGCCGTTCTTCATCCACATCCTCGACCAGCACCTCACGCACTCCCAGGTGAAGCGCCATCTTGAGGGCCAGCGAACCCATGGCGCCCGAGCCCACAATACCCATGCGGAATAACGGCGGCGGCGCGGTCAGCCGGAACAGGTGAACGATGTTGGCCAGCGGCTCGGCAAAGATTGCCCGCAGATCGTCGAGGTCATCGGGAATCGCGTACACCTGAGACTCAGGAACGGTGACGAACTCGGCAAAGCAGCCGGCCATCCTGTCCATGCCCAGGAGGCGGAGGCTGGAACAGAGGTTCCCGGCGCTGCCGAGGCATTCCACACAGCGCCCGCAACCGACAAGCGGATCGGCCACCACGCGTCGCCCGTCCTGTGTGCGCCCCACCAGTTCGTGGCCCAGAATCAGGGGCGGCGCGCGGCGGCGGCTGCGGCCCAGAAATCCGGAAAGGTCAGCGCCGCAGATGCCCGCGGCGGCAACGGCAATCTCCACCTCTCCAACGGCCGGATGCGGGCGCGGACAATCCTCAATGACCACCTGGCGCGGAGCGGTATAGACCAGAGCGCGCATCCCATCTCCTTGATTGGTCTTCCAATCCCGACCGGTGTTTCAATTTCGCGCCGTCTCCCGGTCCCAGGCGGCTGCGCGAACCATTTGCAGGAGAAGATACAAGACAGAATACAGCCCGCTGCCGGGGTGTCCTGTTCCACATCCAGCGGGCGAGCGCGTAAGCTATCTGCAGGGCGTGGCCGCGGCAAGAGGCCGAGCCTGGGTTGCATGCTGCGATTCCGGAAGCTGCATCAGATTTAAAAGGAAGCAATGAATCCAGTCGTTCAAAGCCGGCACACTTCGTTCGAAGAGACGCTGCTGAGCGCCCGCCGCACCATGTTGCTGAGCGAGGTTCTGAGGCTGGCCGTGGATAGCTTCCGCGCTGCCAAGACGCGCTTTGTGCTCACCGCGCTGGGCATGGTCATCGGAACCGCTTCGGTGATCCTGGTGGTGACGATTGGCATGACGGGCAGGCAATACGTTCTGGATCTGATCCAGAAGTTCGGCACCAACTCAGTGGAGGTGGAGTATGCGGGCGGCGGCGCTACGGCAGCGGAGCGCGTGCGCTACACCGATTACCTAACCCGCGAGGACGAAAGAGCCGTGGACGCGCAGTTGCCCGGCGTGATGTACTCCTCGCCGGTCATGGACATGCATGACCGCATCAGCTTCGGCGGCGGCGTGGTGAAGGACACGCTGGTGCTGGGCGTGAGCCCCCAATACCAGAATATTCACAATCTCATTGTGACCGCGGGCCGCTTCTTCGACGACACCGACGAAACCACTCACCAGAAGTGCGCGGTGGTCAGCGAACTCTTCGCCAAGGAACGATATGGCGGTTCGAATTCGGCGGTTGGAGGAACCTTCGAGATCAGCGGCATTCCCTTTACCGTGATCGGCGTCTTCAAGATGAGCGTGAACGACTTCGGCCAATCGGAGATCGCCGACCAGACCATCCTGATTCCTTATTCGGTGGTTCGCTACTTTACCGGAACCGAACGCGTGAATCAGATTTACTTCTCCATGCGCAGCATGGACGAGGTGCCGGACGCCGCAAATGAGATCGTGCGCATCATTCATTCGCGTCACAGGGACAATTCGGTGTACAAGGCGCAGACGCTCAAGGAGTTGCTGGACGTGGCTTCAAAGAGCGCCGAAGCTCTCACCGCGGTGCTGGTGCTGGTGGCCGCCGTGACCCTGGCGGTGGGCGGGGTGGGCATCATGAACATCATGCTCGCCAATGTGCGCGCCCGCATCCGTGAAATTGGAATCCGCAAAGCCTTGGGCGCCACCTACCGCGAAATCAAGCTGCAGTTTTTAGCCGAGGCCGTCATCATCTCGCTCACCGGCGGACTCGTGGGTACGCTGGTAGGCATGGCTGTCCCGCTGTCGATCCGGCTGTTTACCGACTACCATCTGCCCATCTCGCCCTGGTCGGTGGTGATTGCGCTGGCCGCGGCTGTGGGGGTGGGCGTCGTCTTCGGCACTGTTCCCGCCACCCGCGCCGCCCAGATGGATCCGGTCGAGGCGCTGAAATATGAGTGAGCCGGAAAGCGAATCCCGGGGCGAAGCTTCCGGCGCAGAAGACACGCCGGACGAGATGCCCTCCAAGGGACCGAACCTTGTGCTCCTCTACAGTCTGATCGCGCTGGCCCTGGTCGCCGCCACGGCCTTCGCCCTGCTGATCGTGCTGCCGTTCTATCAGCGGCGATAGAAGGACTCCGTCTGCCGCGCCGGCATCCCGGCCTGATTATTCACGCTGCTAGTCGGGCGCTTCACCCGCCTCGGCTCTCTCCGCAATCAACACCGGAATCCCGTCCACAATGGGATAATTCCGCGCGCAGCCCGCGCAGGCCAGGTGCACATCCTCAGGCCGCAGATCGCCCAGGCAGGCCGGGCAGGCGAGCTTGCCCGCAAGATCCGGGTCAAACGAGAAGGACGGGCTGGATTGGGCGGGCATCTGGGCTGGCAAAATGGCTGGCCGCTATTGGATGGTGGCGTCGGGTTTGGCGCTGGAGGCGGCGTCGTGGCCTGGCGCGCGAGGCTTGGGGTGGACGGCAAACTCCCGCTCGATGCGCTCGGTGGTGCCGCCCTTGGCAAACTCGTAAGCCACGCGAATCCCGTTGAAGATGGCGCGATCGTTCGAGGAGCCGTGGCCGATGATGCACACCCCGCGCACGCCGAGCAGCGGCGCTCCACCATATTCTCTGTAGTCGAGCCGGCGGCGAAACTCGTTGAAGGCGCGCCGCGACAACAGCGCTCCCACCTGGGCGGTGACCGTGCGGGTGAGCGACTCGCGCAGCACGTCGCGCACAAAGCGGCCCACTCCCTCGCTGGTCTTCAGCGCCACATTGCCCACAAAGCCGTCGCAGACAATCACGTCCGCCAATCCGCTGAAGATGTCGCGCCCCTCCACATTGCCGATGAATTTGATAGGCAGGGCCTTGAGCAGCGGGAACGCCTCGCGGGTCAGGTCGTTGCCTTTGGACTCTTCTTCGCCGATCGAGAGCAGTCCCACGCGCGGCTCGTTGATCTTGAGCACGCTGCGGGCATACATTTCGCCCATCAGCGCAAACTGGGCGAGATTTTGCGGTTTGCAGTCCACATTTGCGCCCACATCCAGCAGCACGCACGGATTTCCCGTGGAACTGGGCATGGGGTTTGCCAGGGCCGGCCGGTCAACGCCGGGCAGCGCGCCCAGCACCATTTTGGCGGTGGCCATGGCCGCGCCGGTATTGCCGGCGGTGACAAAGCCCGCGGCCTTGCCCTCGCGCACCAGCTTCAGTCCCACGCGCATCGAACTGTCCTTCTTGGTTCGCACCGCGTGCGCCGCCTTCTCCTCCATGCCTATCCGTTCCGAGGCATGGTGAATGACGATGGGCAGGTCTTCGTTTTCAAGGTGTTCGTCGAGTACGTCGCGCAACTCCGCCTCGGGTCCAATCAGGTGAACCCGCACCGGCAGAGCGCGACAGGCGAGAATCGCCCCGCGAATCTCCGGCTCAGGAGCTTTGTCGGAACCTACGGCGTCGAGCGCGATGTCAATGAGCATAGGCGCTCAGACTACTTGGCCGCTTCCTTGATGTCCAGGACGGCGT
>Ga0326727_10025882_pt1 | contig 10957 bp, 6 predicted proteins | sample MB2enrmetagenome_FD_207643 | JGI IMG/M metagenome (GOLD analysis project Ga0326727, IMG submission 207643) | Lab enriched peat soil microbial communities from McLean, Ithaca, NY, United States - MB29MY | ecosystem: Environmental > Terrestrial > Soil > Wetlands > Peat | place: USA: New York... | reverse complement strand
ATTCAGCCCATTAATCGCGGCCAGTTGGCAGCGAATAGTTGCGCCGGGACGGAAGACGAGGAGCGGAAAAGACGGATATGCATCTCGCGACTGCGCGGCGGGGGTGTCGAAATTAGACCAGAACGGATCCTGCGTTCCCTCACATCGTCCGCGTAATCTTATGCAGCATTCGTGGACGATCGGGATTTACCCCCTTAATCGCCGCCAATTGCGCCGCGAACAACTGCGCCGGGATGATGTAGGGAATGGGCGTGTACAGATCCTGCGGACCGTCCCAGGTGCCTGGAGCAGTGGGCAGCCGTATCAGCCGCGCGGGCTTGGCGCAGGCCTCCGTATTGCTCTCATCGGTGATGATCAGCGTCTCGGCCTTCACTTCTTCCAGCATGTCCACCACCGCGGAGATGGATTGCCACGTGACTCCCGAGGGGGCGAAGGCGAACACGGGGAAGGCGTGCTCCACCAGCGCGATGGGGCCGTGCATCAGGTCGGCCGACGAAAAGCGCTCCGTCACCACATAGCAGGTTTCCATCAGCTTCAGGCCGAATTCCAGCGCGTTGGCATAATTCAGGCCGCGCCCCACTGTCACGGCGCGCGTCATAAACATGTAGCGCTCGGCGATCTCACCCACACGGTCTTCGACCTCCAGCACCCTTTCCGTCCATTCGGGCAACCGGCGGAGCGCGTCGAAGGAAACTTCGCCGCCGAGCGCATGGGCCAGCAGGTAAACGGCCATAAGCTGGCAGGTGTACGTCTTGGTCGCGGCGACGCTCTCTTCCTTGCCGGCTTGCACCAGCAGGGTATAGGCCGAGATCTCCGCCATGGTGCTGTTGGGCTCGTTGGTGATCCCCACGGTGACGGCCCCGCGGCTGCGCGCGTCCGCCAGCACGGCGTTGGTGTCGGTCGATTCGCCGGATTGCGAAATTCCCACCACCAGCACATCGCGCAAATCGAGAGGGCTCGCGTAGAGCGTCAGCACCGATGGCGCGGCCAGCGACACCGGAATGTGAGTGGCGATTTCGATCAGGTAGCGGGCAAACTGCGCGGCGTTATCGGAGGTGCCGCGCGCCACCAGAATCACCAGCCGCGGCGGAGTGGTCTCCAATTGCCGGCGCAATTCGCGAAGCGCCAGCGCGCCCTCGTCCAGGGTTTTCGCCAGAGCCTGCGGCTGCTGGCGCGTCTCTTCCAGCATTCTCGACATGCCAAGCCTGAGCCTGCGCCATGGACGGGCGGAAGTCCAGTACCGAACGGTTGCGGGGCTGTTGCGCGGGGTTCGTTACCGCCATCGAACGTTTTTCTTTTCAGCGGATAAGCCGGACGGCGGCGAATCGATAGAATCGCCCCGCAAAACACGCTACTCTGAGATATCTCCATGTCTCAGGGACAATCTCCAGGATCCGTCCCGACGCCGGCGCGGGAACCGGCGGCATCGGCGACCGAAGAACAGGTCCGCGAGGAGCTGAACCGCGTCCTCGCCTGCCACGAGTTCCGTACCAGCAAGCGCAGTCAGGATTTCCTCCGCTACGTGGTGGAGAATACGCTTCAGGGTCATGGCGACATGCTTAAAGAGCGCACCATCGGCATCGAAGTTTTCGGCCGCCCGACCAGTTACGATCCCGGCGACGACGCCACCGTGCGCGTGAAAGCCGGCGAGGTCCGCAAACGGCTCGGGATTTATTATTCCGATCAGGGCGTCCATAACCCGGTGCGCATCGAACTGCCTTCCGGCACATACGTTCCGGAGTTCCACCTGGCGAGCGCGCCCGCACCGGCGCCTGCCGAGCAGCCGGCCCCGGCCGCGCCGGTTGCGACCGCGGCTCCCGCGGCCGATCCTGTAATAACACCACTTCGCGCCGGGCTCGCGCTCGCGGTTTTGGCCGCCGCGGCCCTGGTGGTGTGGCTGGTGGCTCGCCCGGCGGTCACTCCCCTCGACGAATTCTGGGCTCCCGTGCTGAATGGCTTGACGCCGGTGCAATTGTGCGCCTCCTACGTGCCGGTATATGGCGTGGATATCGACCCGTCGATTACTCCGCCTTCGGGCGTGGGCGATTTCACATTGCTGACCGATCAGTTCGTGGGTGGCGGCGATCTCATCGCGACATCCCGGCTGGTGGCGATGCTGACGCGATTGCATCGCGCGTATCGCGTGAAAGTGGGCAATGACGTCTCTTTCACGGATCTTCGCTCCGGTCCGGCCATCCTGGTGGGGTTCTCCTACACCAAGTGGAAACAGATCAGCAATCAGATGCGCTTCTTTGTGGATGGCTACCGCCGTCCGGCCGGGATCACCGACGACGGCAAACCGACGGAATGGGTTCTGCCTGCCCTGCCGCGCGATCGCCACGCTACCGAAGATTACGCCATCGTATCGCGCGTGTTCCATCCGGACACCCACGCGATGCTGGTGGAAGTCGCCGGCGTTACGCAGTACGGTACCGACGCGGCAGCCGACCTGATCACCAATCCCGAGCTGATGGCCGAGGCGCTGCGCGGCGCGCCAGCCGGATGGCAGAAGAAAAATCTGCAACTCGTGCTGCACGTGAAAGTAATTTCCGGCGCGCCGAGCTCGCCGACCGTGGTGAAGCAGTATTTTTGGTGATGTGATGGCCCTGCTGTCACAGCGAGCTTCGCTCGCTTGGACAGGCTGAAGCGCGTCCCATGTGGGGCATGCGTCAGCTTGCCCCGGGCTAGCTCCTTTTCTTGCGCTTCTTCAAGGGATCGGCCGGCCTGTACTTCAGTTCGGTCGACAACACTTCCACCAGGCGGGAGAGGATCTTGGCGCGCGCCCAATACTTGTCGTTGCCTTCCACCAATGACCACGGCGCGAGCGTCGTGCTGGTCTTCACCAGCATCTCTTCCACCGCCTCCTCGTAGTCGCCCCACTTGGCGCGATTGCGCCAATCCTCGTCGGTGAGCTTCCACTCTTTGTAGCCGATGGCTTTCCGCTCCTCAAAGCGGCGAAGCTGCTCCTCGCGGGAAATGTGGATCCAGAACTTCACCACCACCGCGCCGAAATCGCGCAACTGGCGCTCGAAGGCATTGATCTCTTTGAACGCCCGCTGCCATTCGCTTTCCTGGGCGAACCCTTCCACCCGTTCCACCAGCACGCGGCCGTACCACGACCGGTCGAAGATCGCGATCTGGCCCGGCTCCGGCAGCCGGCGCCAGAAGCGGTACAGGTAATGGCGCGTCTTGTCCTCGCCCTGTGGCGCGCTGATTGGGTACACCACGTAGCCGCGGGGATCGAGTTTCTCGGTGATGCGTTTGATCGCGCCGCCCTTGCCGGCCGCGTCCCATCCCTCGAAGGCGATGATGACGGGCCGTTTCTGCTGGTACACCTGATAACCCAACTCGCGAAGCTGGATCTGCCGGCGCGCCAACTCCTGCACGTAATGCGCGCGGTCCATTTTGCGGGTGAGGTCGACGGTTTCGAGCATGGCTACTTCGAACCTCCCAACGATTCCATGACTTCGCGCAGGTCGGCATCTTTCGATGTCGCCGCGGCGGAGGTGGAGCGTGGCGGCGCGTTCGCTCCCAGCCGCTTCTCCATGGCGGCGATGATGGTATCGAATAATTTCCGGCGCGCGTACCATTTCGAGGTTGCCTCCACGATGGTCCACGGCGCATATTCCGTGTCGGTGAGTGCCAGCATCTCTTCGGTGGCGGCGAGATACTCGTCGTACTTTTTGTAGCGCGCCCAATCGGCATCGGTCACGCGCCAGGCTTCCAGCGGATCCGCCTCAATTGCCTCGAATCTCTTTCGCTGTTCCTTCTTGCTGATGTGGAAAAAGAACTTCAGGATGGTGGCGCCATCGTCGGCCAGCGTGCGCTCGAATTCCACAATGTCGCGATATGCCTGGCGCCAGATCTTCTCGGGGATGGTGCGTTCCACCCGCCCTTCCAGCACGCGGCCGTACCAGCTGTGATCGAAGATGATCATCTCGCCGCGGTTGGGCACCTTCAGCCAAAAACGCCACAGCCACGGCCGCTGCTGCTCATACGTGCGGGGCGCGGTGATGGGATACAGCTTGAACCCGCGAGGATCGAGCCGCTGAGTCAGGCCGCCGATGGCCGTACCTTTTCCCGAGGCGTCCCAACCCTCAAAAGCGATGATGGTGGGGACATTTTGATCCCAGCAGGCCTTTTCGAGATCGTAGAGGCGTTGCTGCAGTGCCGGGAGGACACTCTTGTACTCCTCCCGCGACAATTTCCGGCCCAGATTGATATTTTCCAGCATGATCAGACCTCTTAATTCTACTCGCCTGCCCGAAGAACATCGCAGGCTAAGACCGGCGATTTTGTGGGATAAGCTTCAGCTTGTCCAAGCGAGCTTCAGCTCGCTCTGGCTCTTCGGGCCATGAGGCACTCCCCGTAAGGTCGCGGCTCAGAAGGACACAAAGCCGCGACCGCGAGGGAGCGGTTTCCGATTGAACAGGAAGCTGGTCTGCACGCTGTCGAGCGGTGCTTGTTCTATTGCAGGTAAACCGTTACGCCGGCTTGGCTGGAATTCCCGCCGATCGTCACCGTGACCGGGACCGCGCCGGTACCGGCGCCCGGCGGCACCACCACGTTGATTTGCATGAGCCCTGACACGAAGCCGGGAGCTTCCCCGTAGAACGAGAGGGTGGCCGGGGTCTTATTATTGAAGAGCACAGTCGGAGCGCCGGCTGCAGGCGTCGGTGTGGACGGAGGGTTGCCCGAGGGAACCGTCACCGAACCGGTAGTAGCCGAGGGCACCACCGCGCCTTCACCCGTCAGGTAAAGCACCAGGCTCCAGCCGGCCGTTGCGGGTGTCGACGAATTGTTGTAGCTTAGGTTGCCCTTCGTGTCGTATTGGTAAACCGCGGCCTGTTCCGATCCGGGGTAGGTATAGATTCCGGGAGCGGTGGAAGCCAGCGTGAGCGGGAAGGCATTGGACGACTGCCCGAGGAACTTCACCTCAACCGACAAGCTACTAATCTTCGCCACCCCCACCTCATACGGAACCACCGCGTTGATCTGACCGGCGCTGACATATAACAAAGGAGCGAGATATCCTCCAGGCAGGAAGGTCAGGGTCACTCCGCCCATGTTCGTCGGAACCGAGGTGCAGGGGCTTGGGCACGTGGCGGCGCTGAGCGCTACCGAAGTGGCCGGCCCGATCGGGTTCTGCCCGTTGTTTGGGGCGAATAGGGAAATGATTTCACCGGGCGACACCGTGACATTGCTGGTGCCTCCGGCCCCGCTGGCGTTGTTGATGATTCCCGATATCACCGGCAGCGGCGCCGAAACCAGAAGGCTCACGTTGACGATCGTGGTCCCGGTCGCCGGACTGGTTCCCGTGACTGTGATCGTCCCGGTATAAGGCGTACCGCTGGGCAGCAGCGAGCTGAGCGCCGAGGAAACCGTGGAAACGGTCAGGTTGGAAGTCCCCGTGTTGGGTGTAGTTCCCGAAGTGGGGGTCACCTGCAGCCAGCCGCCCGTGCTCGAGGCCGTCGCCGTGAAGGCTGCCGCAGCCCCTCCGCCCGACACCTGGATGGTAGCGGTGGGAGCGGTGCCGCCGACCGAATAGGTCAGGTTGACGGTGGTCGGCGTGGCGGTAACCGTTACATTCGAGTTGATGGTCATGGTGACGCCGATCGTTTGGACGCTGCCGCCGTTGGGAGTGATCGAGACTGTGCCCGTGTAGGTGCCGGCCTGAAGATTGCCGGGAGCCACGCTGATGGACAGATTGCTATACGGAGTGGCCGCCGAGCTGACGTTGGCGCTCAGCCACGTCACCGAATTCCCGTTGTTCTCCGTGGTGCTGACGGTGAAAGAAATTGGGGCCGTTCCACTGACAGCGTTGACGACCGTCGCGGTTTGTGACGCGGGGGCCGACTGGCCTATGGTATACGGGAACGTCATCGTCGCCGGGGTCACCGTGACATTACCGGTGCCGGAAGCAGTGGCCACGGTCATCGAGACGCTCACTGTCTGCGTCACCGTGGTGTTGGAGGTGGAAACCAACGTGATCAGGCCGTTGCAGGTAGTGCCGTTGGCGATATTCGCCGGGTTCACCGTAACCGGGATCATGGTGGCTGTCCCGCTGGCGTAGTACGTTCCGGTCGTGACCTGCAGCCACGTCGAATTGGTGCAATTAGTTTCCTGAACCGACAACGTGAACGACGTGGACGTGGAAGCCGTAACGTCGAGATCCTGTGTGATCGACGCCGTTACGTTGGGGTAAGTGAGCGCCGTGCTGCTCAGGATCAGAGGTCCCGTGGAGCCGGTCTGGCCGCCGCCGCCGCCGTTCACAATCAGAACCACCGGATAATTGATGGCGTTCGAATAAGCGGACGCCGATATCGGTACGGTGGCCGAATACACGCCGGTTGTCTGGGCGGTGTTCGTGATGTTTAGAGTCATGGTGTTGCCGCTGGTGGTGGCTGAAAGCCAGGTGGCGGTCGGCGTGCCGGCGGTGATCGGCGGCCCGGGTTTGCTTGGCGTCGGGCTCTCGTTATCGCTTCCCAAGACCGTGACACTCAGGCTCGCGGTGCTCACGCCCGAATTTATCGAGAAGGTAGTCGAGGCGGGTACGGCCAGCAGAACCGGGGTATTCGACGGCGTTACCAACAGACTCACCTGTACCGGATATTGTTGGCCGTTCCCGGCAGTAATCTCGACGGTGGCCTGGTACGGTGTGACCGATGGGGCCAGGTTGCTGGTATTGTATAAATCGACCTGTAGCGTTGCCGGGCCGTTTCCAAAGGTTCCGGAAGTCGCGGAACCCAAGGTCAACCAGTCGGAAGCGCCGCCGGCATAGGTCACTGACGCGCTCCACTGGGTGCCTGACGCACCCGCAATCGTGACGGCTTGCTTCTCGTTCCCGCTCGTCCAGAAGGAGTCGCCGTACTGTTGCTGGAACGAGAGCGAAGTTGGCTGTACCGTAGCGGTGGTGTTTTCGCTGATGGAGGTCGTGCCCGATTGTCCCACCGGTTGCACCACGGTAATCACGGTGTTGGCGGTGGCATTGTTGTACGTACTCGGCACGGTGACGGTGGCGGTGTACAGCCCCGTATTCAAGCCGTTGGAGTTTGACGTTACCGTGAAACTGACCGCATTGCCGTTGATGGTGGGAGTGTTCATGATGAAATTCCCACTCTGGAGGGATAGTTGAGGCGTACCCAGGCTGTAGCTCGCCGGAGCCGATACGGTAAAGGTTTCCTGCTGCTGCACCGAGCTGCCCGCCGCTACGTTGGGGAAAGCGTAAATCGCCCCCGATGTCGATTGCCCTTGCGCCGTCACAGTGACCCCGGCCGCCACCCCGGCGCTGATGTACAAATTGACGGTGATGGTGGCGGTCGATCCGCTCGACGAGGTGACTACCACCGAGCCTTGATAGGCTCCGCTGGAGAGGGAATTGGCCACCGCTGTGTTGAGCGAAATCTGGATGTAGGCGTTATAGCTGGCCGCCAGATATTGAGGAGCTGTGCCGCTGAAATCATTGTTCGCCAGCAGCCAGTTACCGCCGCCGTTCGTGGTCACCTGCCAGGAATAACTGGTGGCGTCGGAAGCGGTATCCACGAGGCTCACGGGCTGGCTCGGAGCGTACGGGATGACGTAATCGAGGCTGATAATGGCCGTATTGCTATTGGTGCCATTCACGGTCAGCGTTCCGCCGTTTGTGCCGGTGCCGCCGTTGGAGACGGTGAACGTCACCTGAACGGTCACTGGCGAGCCGACCCCCTGCTGGTTCGGGGTGATCGTGAGATATCCGGTATAGGTCCCCACGCCAGGGGTCTCGGCGGCGTTGCCGGTCACCGTTATCTGCGTGGTTCCGTTGGCCGAAACACTCAACGAACTATAGGATACGGACAACCAGCTATTGGTCGGGTTTGTCGAGGGCGTAAAGTTGAACCCCGTTCCGTTGGTGTCCTGGATGGTCACCGTTTGCGACGGCTGGCTGTTGGAGATCGAGATAGGAGCCGGACTGACACTGAAGGATCCGTTACTGGACGATCCGGTATTCGGGCCGCAGCTGGCAGCAGACTGCGAGTAATTCACCGTGATATTGACGGCAGTCCCGCCTGCCGGCGTGAGCACTACGGTCGCCTGGGCAGTCCCCGAGCCGATCCCCTGGTTCAGTCCGATGGTGAGTTGCACACCGTTGGGCCCGGTCTGCGCGGTCAGGGGATTGAGAAATGTCTCGCCGAAGTTGGCGGTGTTGACGTAGAGCCATTGGCCATAAAGATCGTTGGCGCCGTAATTGATCGCAACTGTAAATTGGACGGTGCTGGTGCTCGTGACCGTGATGACCTGGGAATCATCGCATGATGCACTGCCGATGACGACGGATGTGTTACTCACCGCCAATGTCTGGGCGGAGGCTTGGAAGGGCGCGGTCAATAGCAGCGCGGCCGCAAGAAAGAAAACAATCTTCTTAAAATTCGTTTGTGCAGCGTCCATGATTTTCCTCGACAGTCTCGATGATAACAGACCTCTTGCTCTGTTTACCAAAAAACTGGGATATGGACGCGGACATAAACATCTTACCACCGACTCTTCACAATCTGAAAGAGATTGCTATAATCGTCCGTCCACAGCCGGACTTTGCGCCGTGACTTGATATCCGCCGAATTGAAGAATTCCGGAGGGTTAAAGCCGCTGTCCGGTCCATAAACCAGCACCCAGGTGGAAGAAAAAACGTCCACCGCGGGATCGTTTTCGGTATCGATGGTGCGCGTCAGCTTGCCCAGAACCGACGCCTCGCCTTCCACCACCGGCTGCAGATCCAGGTAACGATTGGAGATATGCACCGCCAGCACGCCATCCGGCCGCAGGTGGCGGAAAAACAAGTCCATTGCCTCCTCCGTCAACAGGTGGACCGGAATGGCGTCGCTCGAAAAGGCATCCACTACTAAAAGGTCGAAATTCTCCGGCGCTTCCCGCTCCAGGCTGAGACGCGCATCGCCCATGGCGATTTCCAATTTCGCCGGGCAGTACGGAACGAAATAGAATTGTTCTTTCGTAATCGGCGGGACGAGCGGATTGATTTCGTAATAGCGGTAATAATCTCCCAATCGTCCATATGCCGCCAGCGTTCCCGTCCCCAACCCGACCACCCCGACCCGCATGGCGCCCTTTTTCTGCTTCTCCCGGATGGCGATTCCCACTCCGGTATTCGGCCCGTAATAGGTGGTGGGCAGGCGGCGTTTGGCGACGTTCACGTACTCCTCGCCATGGTTGATGGTGCCGTTGGTCAGGGTGCGGACGGTGTTCAATTCATTTTCCGGCCCGTCATCGCGCACTCGCAAGGCTCCGTAGAAGTTGCGCACCAGCACCCGCGAGTCCACCGCCTGTATGCGGATATTTTGGCCCATGTAGACCGCCATATATACAGTGGCGGCCGCGCCAGCGATCGGAAGCACCAGGCGCCAGCCGCGGAACCACTGGACCGTCTCGGGATCCAGGCTCAGCGCGAATAGAACCAGGACCGCGCACAGCACCAGGCCCAACTGCAGCTCGTAAAAACTCTGGAAAATGTGCGGAGCGATGAGGCCCACGAAGATTCCCCCCAGCGCGCCGCCCGCCGAGACCGTCAGGTAAAAGTGCGTGAGGTATTTCGGATCGGGCTTGAGGCGCGCCAGTTCGCCGTGGCATACCATGCAGCACGTGAACAGGCCCAATCCGTAGAGCACCAGCATCCACCAGATCGGCATATTTCCCGCACTGTCGATGGTGATGCCGTACGCCATTCCTCCCAGGGCGACGGCCACCAATTGCAGGTACGGATTACGCCGGTACCATCCGCTGCTTTCAAAGCACAGGATGAAACTGAGCAGGTAGAGGCTGAGCGGCAGAATCCAGAGGAAGGGAATGGCGGCCACGTTCTGCGAAATGTGATTGGTGATGGCCAGCAGCAGCACCGAAGCGGTGAAGGGTAGCAACAGCCACATCACGTATTGCCGCGGCGCCGGTTTCTTCGCCGGCGGCCCGCCCACGGCTGCCCCGATCGCCGCGAAGTTGCGCGCGCGGAAAGCCATGAACGCGCACAACAGCACGAACACTCCATAAGCGATGGACCACGTGCCGGCCTGCTGGTGCGCGGTCAGCCTGGGCTCGATTAATACCGGATAGCTGAGCAGGGCGAACATCGACCCGGCATTGGAGAGCGCGTAGAGCCGGTACGGCAACGCGCCCTGATGCTCGCGCGCGTACCATGCCTGCAGCAGAGGACCGGTGGACGAGAGCAGAAAATACGGCATCCCGATGGTCAAGCCGAGCACGCTCAGGATGCCCCAGGTGGGGTCCGCCGCGGCTGTGGGCTTCAACAGCAAGCTGGGGTAAATCGGTAGAACGCCGAGGCTGGCCGCCAGGAGCACACCATGGACGATCGTCTGGACCCGCGGCTGGAGATAACGGATCACCGCGTGAGCGTACGCATATCCCAACAGCAGAACCACCTGGAAGAACAGCAGGCACACCGTCCAGACGGCTGCCGATCCGCCGAACCACGGCAGGATGATCTTGGCAATGACAGGTTCCACCTGAAACAGCAAAAAGGCGCTGACTACGATGGTAAGAGCGTAAAAAAGCATTATGAAATTCCGGTCCTATTTATACGCCGCGATTCCCGTTACCCGTTCGCCGATGACCAGCGCATGAATATGATCGGTGCCTTCGTATGTTTTTACGGTTTCCAGATTGCAGAGGTGACGCATGATGGAATATTCGTCGGTGATTCCGTTGGCGCCCAACAGGTCGCGGCTCAGGCGGGCGCATTCCAGCGCCATGGCCACATTATTACGCTTGAGCATGGAAATGTGCGCCGGCTCGATCTTGCCGCGATCTTTGAGGCGCCCCGCCTGCACCGCCAGCAATTGAGCTTTGGTAATCTCGGTGATCATCCAGGCCAGTTTTTCCTGCACCAGCTGATGCGACGCGATCGGCCGGTCGTCGAACTGCTTGCGCAGAATGGTGTACTGTCGCGCCGTCTCGT
>Ga0326727_10025881_pt1 | contig 10957 bp, 6 predicted proteins | sample MB2enrmetagenome_FD_207643 | JGI IMG/M metagenome (GOLD analysis project Ga0326727, IMG submission 207643) | Lab enriched peat soil microbial communities from McLean, Ithaca, NY, United States - MB29MY | ecosystem: Environmental > Terrestrial > Soil > Wetlands > Peat | place: USA: New York... | reverse complement strand
GGAGCGCGGCCCCGGTCTGCCAGATCAATGAATATGGGAGAACTGCTTATGTTCTTCATCCGGACGTCGGTGAAGAGAATGTCTTTCAGCTCCGCTCCGTCAACGGATTCAAGCGCGAAGCCGCGAGAGCGGTCGAAGACGATATTCCTGATGGTGACGGTGTCAAGGCCGCTGGTTCCTTCAGTCCCGAATTTGACGCGTCCGGTTGGACCGTCGCGATCGGTGGCGACCAACTTATGCGTGGAATAAGTCTTGTCAAGGACCGAGCCCGCATCATAGCCGCTGACAGTATCGTTCTCGAACAAAACGTTTCTTGTGGTGATGTATTTCCCGTCGGCAAAGGAACCTTTCAGAACCAGTGCATCGTCGGTCAAAGAGTTAATAACTGAGTTTCTAACTGTCAGATTCCGGCATGTGTCGATATCGATTCCATCCCGGTTGGTATCGACAATGATCCCGTCCATCGTCCAGTGATTCACCGAGATGCCCAAAATCGCGAAGTGTCCGCCATTCTTGAGATGAAAGTCGCGAAAGATGATGTTATTGGCGTCCTTCAAGCCGATGGCTTTATTTCCAGGCCCCGGCACTCCAGCCGCGGTTCTCAACTGAACCTCGCGGGGATCGAAGCCCGTCAATACGTTCACCGTCACCCCGTTGCTGTCACTGTAACTGCCGTCAATAAGTCCGGGGCCCGAAATCATTACGTTCTCAACGCCGATGCCGTAGATGAGACTGTTGGCGATATGAGAGTGGCCCATATCCTGCACGCCGTCAAAGAGGTTCACTTCCGGGGCATCGTAGAAACCGCCGTCCTGGTGTTCGCCCGTGCCTGGCACGGCCGCCCTGAGGATGGAATCCCTGGAATCAAAGTGGAGGCCGACGTTACTTTTCAAACGGATCGAATAGGTTTTGAATGTTCCTGCTGGAATGACGACTGTTCCCCCGCCGGCCTTTGCGGCAGCGTCGATTGCGGCGTTGATTGCCGCCTGATTTTGAAGCGCAGGTCCGCCCGGCACCGCGCCGAACGAGGTGATGTCGAACATGGGGCCTTTCGGCGCGGGCAATGCGAGAACACCGCTCCCGGTCGCAATTTTGATCGCGGATGCCGGCGCGCTGGAGGCCGGTTGGGCGGCTGCCGAATCAATGCAAGGCGCGAGAGCGGCAAGGATGCCTGCAAAGGCCAAGGATGTGATGAGGGTTCCGATTTGGCGCGACAAGCGAGTCTCCCATGTGTTCTATTTCGAAAGATCAAGCCGGATTGATCTCCGGCTGAGTTTATATATGCCGTCTGGAATCCGGCAAACAGTTCCGGCGGATACACGTGAAATAGCTACCCTTGCAATCTGTTGCGGCCGGGGAGAGTGAATTTCATGCTGGAAAGCCGACGGCTACGACGGCCGCCCTGAGGGCGGATTATATGGAGCGCGAAAAGGGCTGTCAATCCGCGCAAATCAAATGCCTTGACAGAGTCGCCTGGGGTCTGTATATCAATAGCGAAACTTAACCAGGGAGGAATTCATGGCGCGAGACGTGGATCGTCGCACGGTTTTGAAGGCGTTTGGTTCTGTCGCCGCTGGAATGGCGCTGTCGAGCGCAGGCTTCGCGGCGGGCTTCAAAGGTAATGAGGCCAAGCCTCTTCGCGGGCTCTTTCCCATCGGCCAAACCCCATTTACAGAGGACGATAAGCTGGACTTCGACAGCCTGGCCGCGGAGGTGAAATTCTGCAACCGCGCATCGGTTCCCGGCTTCATCTGGCCGCAGATCGCAAGCGGCTGGTCAACCATGTCGACGAGTGAGCGGCTGGCCGGAGCGGAGGCGATTCTGGCGGCGGGCAAGGGCGGCAAGACCGCTCTGGTCATCGGAGTGCAAACCCAGAACAACGATCTTCCCGGCGCCATAGCCTTTGCCAAACATGCAGCCAAGAACGGCGCAGACGCCATCTGCTCGCTGCCTCCAACGGGAGACGATGCAACCATGTTGAGCTACTACAAGGCTATCGGCAATGCCACCGACCTTCCTCTGTTTGTGCAGACCATCGGCGATATGTCAGTGGACTTGATCGTAGAGATGTATCGCTCCATTCCTACCATGCGGGTGGTGAAAGATGAGGCCGGCGATCCTCTGGCGCGAATTACCGAGATCAGGCAGAAGACGGACGACAGGATCGGAGTTTTTGCCGGCAAGGGAGTCCGGCTGATGATTGATGAGATGCAACTCGGGTTTACGGGATATTGCCCCGTGGTTGCGCTTGCCGATGTGTATCAGCAGGCCTTCGAACTCTACGAAGCAGGCAAGCACAGGGAAGCGTTTGATATGTTTGGCCGCATATTGGCATTTGATTCCATTACCAACGCGGATCGATATCTGCTGGTGGCGCGCGGAGTTTTCAAAGAGAACACCAGGTCGCGGCCCATGCCTGGAATGGGCGACTCATCCCGCAAACAGCCGCCGCTCAGTGAAGATGACAAGAAGGCCGTTCGCAAGGCGCTCGACACCTATCTGAAACCTTACCTGCGCGGCTGAATCGATGGCTGGCGCCTGCGCGCAATTCCGCTTGATCGCAAGTCTCCTGCCAGGGATCGATCCTGTTCGATCCCCGCTTTGGAATTTAGAATCGCCGTGCGGCTTTACCCGGCTCGCAAGGCCCACCGGCTGAGGAGTTGAATTTGAGTCAACCTCCCCGTTATGCAAAGCCGCTCCCAATGCACGCGCTGGCGATAGCATTTGCATTCGGTTCTGCCGGATTGCCGGCCTGGCCGCAAGACGCGCATAACCTGCAACCCCAGCCGGCGATGGCGCAGGAGGTCCCAAAACAATTTGCGGAAACCTGCGCTCTGTGCCACGGTGACGATGCGCGGGGTACGGACCGCGCGCCGACTTTGGTGAATTCCGCCAAGCTCCGGAGTATGCCGGACAGTGGCATGGCAAACATTATTCGCAAAGGAACGGACAAGATGCCGGCCTTTCCCTTGCCCGCATCCGATATCGATGGGCTGGTTCGCTATTTGCGAACCCTCAGTCCAGCCGAATCGGAGACTGCCGTTGCGGGTGATCGGAAAGCGGGAGAGCGCAACTTCTTTGGCAGCGGGCAGTGCTTCACATGCCACATGGTGCGAGGCCGGGGAACGGTGAATGGACCTGACCTTTCCATCGCAGGGAGCAGATTGAGAACGGAGGATTTGAAACAGTCGCTGACCGACCCGGACGCGGGGATTGCCGATGGTTGGGGCGTGGTTTCCGCAACCTTGAACGATGGAAGCAGGTTGCACGGATTTGCCCGAGCCCAGGGCAGCCACGATCTGGTGTTGCAGACCAGCGACGGCAGATTGCACCTGCTGCTTGACAGCGAATACAAAACATTGACCCCGGACAAACACTCCGCGATGCCTGCGTATAAGGGCAGTGAAGAGGATCTGCGCGACCTGGTTGCCTACCTGAGCGATCTGAAGGGAGTGAGGACAGGAGCGCTGACCGAGCCGCAGACGCCGGCTAGCGCGGCGGAGATGAGTGAGATTGCCCATCCCAGGAAGGGAGACTGGCCGACTTACAACGGCACACTGGATGGCAATCGCAATAGCAGTCTGGAACAGGTGAATCTCCAAAACGTTTCAAAACTGCAACTGCAGTGGACCTATTCGATCCAGTTCAATGGGCTGGAGACGACTCCGGTAGTGGTGGACGGAGTGATGTATGTAACCGGGAATAACCAGGTGTATGCGCTGAGCGGCAAGACGGGGCGGGAGATCTGGCGATACGAGCGGCCAAAGAGCGTTGGCGCGACCATTGCATCGGATGCCGCCATCGGCGTGAATCGTGGCGTGGCCGTGCTCGGCGATCGTGTTTTTTATCTTACCGACGATGCTCATCTGATTGCGTTGCATCGGTTGACTGGCGCGCTGCTTTGGGATGTAGATACACCGGAGGGCGCGAAGGGCCGTTATGGCGGCACCTCCGCACCGCTTGTAGTGGACGATCTGGTGATTACGGGCGTCAGCGGCGGGGACAACGGCATTCGTGGATTTATCGCGGCCTACAAGGCGGCTACGGGCGAACTTGCCTGGCGGCTGTGGACCATTCCGAAGCCTGAGGATACAGGGCCGGCAGCCGATACATGGAACGGGTCAGCGCTGGGTCTGGGCGGTGGCGCTACCTGGCTGACCGGCAGCGCTGACGCGGGCTCGAATGTTCTGTACTGGGCTGTCGGCAATCCGCATCCGGATACTGACGGCGACGAACGGATCGGCTCCAACCTCTACACCAACAGCGACCTGGCTATCGATGTAAAGACCGGCAGGATGCTCTGGTACTTCCAATACACTCCGCACGATCTTCACGACTGGGATGCCAATCAGCCAATCGTGCTTGTGGATGCGAAGTGGAAAGGCCGGGATCGCAAGCTGCTGCTGCATGCCAACCGCAATGGATTCCTCTATGTTCTCGACCGCACCACAGGCAAGCTGCTGCTGGCGACGAAGATGGTGGATAAGATGAACTGGGCGAGCGGAATCAATCAGGAGGATGGAACTCCCAGTCTGCTTGCCGCCAATGAAACCACGGTGCAGGGAACGGTGACGTGTCCGGCGGTTCGCGGCGCCACCAACTGGTATTCGACGGCCTACAGTTCCGCCACGCATCTGTATTACGTGATGACGGTGGAGGATTGCACCACTTACGTGAAAGCGGAAGACGCAGGCTATCGCAGGTATAACAATCCTGCCGACCCGGCGCGGAAAATCCTCCGCGCATTCAATATAGAGACGGGAAAAGTGGCCTGGCAGATGGTTTTGCCGGGGCCAGTGCAATCAAATTACTCGGGCGTATTATCCACCTCCGGTGGATTGCTGTTCTTTGGAGAAAGCAGCGGAGGCTTTGCCGCCGTGGACGCACGGACGGGGAAATATCTTTGGCATTTCGAGACTAACCATGCGATCAGGGCCTCGCCGATGACCTACGCAATCAGCGGCAGGCAATACGTCGCCATCGCTTCGGGGGCTAACATTCTTTCCTTTGCCCTGCCGAAGTAATTTTCGAATCGCGCGATTTTCGAGCGGAACGAGAATAGTCTTCCGCACAGTCATCGACGATGAAACTGCACAGGCCACAAACAGGAATGAGGAGAATGAAATGAATCCAACCACAACGCGACGTGATTTTCTGGCAGGCTCAGCTGGATTCGCGACGGCCGGCTTTGCCTCTCTCGCCAATCCCATTGCGGCTGCCGCCCAGTCAGTGGGCGTGAAGGCGGGCGACCTTCCCGATCTAACCATCAAGGAAGTGAAGGTCTATGTTACCGACATCAGCAACGTGCACAAGCTGAACGGTTCAGAGACGGGCGAGCTGATCTCGGTGGTGACCAACAGCGGCATCGAAGGCAATTACACTCTCGGCGATCGCGACCCAACAGTGGGGTGGCTCGATTGGGCCAAGACCGCGCTGGTGGGCAAGAGCATTGTCGACCTGCTGCCAACCATGACATCGACAACCGGAATGAAAGGCCGCGCCGGATTTGACGGACCGATGATGAGACGGCCCCCCGGGCAAATGGGCGGAGGCGCCGGCGGCCGGGGAACGGGACCGGCCTTTGGCGGCGCGGCGGCGGGATCGGGAGTGTTTACGCGCGGCGGCGGCTCGTGGCCGAATTTCTACACCGCGGCGGCCGATGTGTGCATGTGGGACATTCTGGGCAAAGCTGTAAACCGGCCTATCTATAAGATTCTGTCGGGCGGCACTCCCACCAAGGAAAAAGTAATGGCCTACGCCAGCTCGCAGCACCTGCCCACCGTGGAAGACTATGTGCCCGACGTTTTGAAGGCCAAAGGGCTCGGCTATAAGGCCTATAAGATTCACCCCGGCGGAGGGCAGCACGCTACGGGTCCGGCTATTCCAAGCTATATCGGACATATGGAGGAGATTCGCGAAGTTCGCAAGGCAGTTGGCGACGAATTCGTGCTCATGCACGATCCCGTGCAGCAATATAACCGCTTCGAAGCCATGGCGGTTGGCCGCCTGCTGGATGAATTGGACTATCTGTGGTTCGAGGATCCGGTAAGATCAACCGATCAGGAAGGTCTCATCGAACTATGCGCGGCCTTGAATCTTGCCATCCATGTCGGCGAGTTTCTTTACTCGATTTCGGATTTCGCGGAGTATATCAAGCGCGATGCGCTGGATGTAGTTCGACTGATTGCCGACAACGTGGGCGGAATCTCCGGCTCCATGCGCGTGGGGCTGCTGGCCGATGCACATGGACTGGAGTGCACACCACACAACTGGGGCAATACTGGGGATATGGCGCTGCACTTCCATGTGGAACTGGCGCTGCCGAATTCTTCCTGGTTCGAGATGCCGTTCCCACACGAGTATGCGGACCGTCCTTATTACAAGGATAAGTTCCGGATCGATGCGGATGGTTATGTGCACGCACCTACCGAGCCGGGCTTGGGATTTCCCCTCGATTTTGATGCATTGGAGAAGATCACAAAACGAATTGACCGGTAATTGCCGGCTTACGCGAACAATCCGTTCGATGAAATTCAGGCCGCTCAAAGGGCGCCGGGGAGACTATCTTCTTGGGGCACCCGCGGGCGGCCTTATCCAGCAGGCAATCGTGTCTTTCATCACGGAGAGGCGCTTGTCGAGCATCCGTTTTGATCCCAGGTCGCGTTGAAAGACCGTGGACAAGGTGTGCCTGTTCATCAGGTAAAAGAATCCGAGCGCCGCAATATTGACGTTCAGTTGCATCGCGTCGAGATCGCGCCTGATGCTTCGCTCGCGCCTTCCCCTGGTGAGCAGTTTTTTTGCCAGAGCAATATGTTTTGCATTCATTTCGCGAGTTCGGGTAGAACCCTTGAGATGTCGCGCCTCCAGTTGGTTCTCGCTATTCAAGAGGCAAATGAAATCCGGATTCGCGAGGTAGTAGCGCCAGGTGAACTCCACCAACCGCAGGATCGCTTTATCGGCTCTCAGTGAATCCAGGTCAAGAGCCGCCTCCTGGCTGCGGATACTCCGGTAGGCTCTCTCGAGGACCGCGGTGAACAGGTCGTCTTTGCTGCCGAAGTGGTGGTATAGCAATTGCTTGTTGACTTTTGCGGCGGCCGCGATCCGGTCGACCCTGGCGCCATCGAAGCCCATCTTAGCGAAGATCTTTGTCGCGGCCCTGAATATCCGTTCCTTCGTCCTCTCGGGGTTACGTCCGCGGACTGCCGGGGAAGTCTTCACTGGCATCTTGTACCTCGCTTTGCTCCTGGTGTATAGTAACCAACCAGTTGGTTGTTTGCAAGATATTCGTTTAGTGCTTTTGAAAATCATCGAGCGAGCAAGGAGCGTAATCAATGGATTCTGAAATTCTCTATTCCCGCAAGGAACGCGATGGAGCGGCATGGGCAGAGATCACTCTGAACCGCCCGCAAAAGGGGAACGCGCTGACCGGGCCGATGCTGGACGAACTGGAGTCGCTCATCGCCGGCATCCGATCGGATCTCGCCTTGCGGGCGGTGGTTCTGCGAGGCAACGGCCGGTTCTTCTGCACCGGCGGCGATATCGAGGCCTGGGGCAGCTTGTCTCCGAACGAGATGGGCCGCGATTGGATTTTGCGAGGGATCGAGGTTTTCGACCAGATCGCATCGTTGCCTCAACCCGTGATCGCCGCGATCTCAGGGCATGCGCTGGGCGGCGGCTTGGAACTGGCGCTCGCCGTCGACTTACGGGTGGGCGTGCGGGCAGCGAAGTTCGGCACGCCCGAAGTCACTCTCGGGATGATCGCAGGATGGACGGGAGTGCGGCGGCTGGCGGAGACGATCGGGGTGGCGCGGGCGCGGCACCTCACGCTGCTCGGTTCTCTTATTACCGCCGAACAGGCCCTGGAGTGGGGGTTGCTGACGGCGCTTGCGGAGGACGGCGCGGGCCTGGAAGAACAGCTTGGCCATTGGCTTGACCGGTTGCTCTCGAACGGCCCCATTGCGATGTCGCTGACCAAGGGCCTACTGAAGACGATGCATGAGGATATGCGCCACGCCCACGCCTCAGCCGCGGCACAAGCGGCGGCCACAGAGGACTGCAAGGAAGGTGTTCGCGCCTATGTGGAAAAGCGCAAACCCGTTTTCCGGAACCGGTAGCGGAGGAGAGCCGAATGAGCAAGGCCAAGTTTACAACGGCAGCGGCAGCGGCCGCGATGATCGAGAATGGCGACACTGTAGCCATCAGCGGAAACGGGGCTGGAATGATTTCGGCCGAGACCATCTTCGCCGCTGTTGAGAAAAGGTTTCTGGAAACCGGCGAGCCCCGCGATTTGATGTTGGTCCATTCATTGGGACTGGGCGACCGCGGAGAGCTTGGAACCAACCGCTTCGCTCACGAGGGAATGATTCGGAAGATCATCGCTTCGCACTTCACGTGGTCGGCCAAGATGCAGCAGCTCATTCGTGAAGAGAAGATTGAAGCGTACTGCTTTCCAGGTGGCGTGATTCAACAGCTTCTCCGCGAGATCGGGGCGGGCCGTCCGGGCTTGATTACCCACTCCGGGCTGGGCACATTTGTGGATCCGCGCCAGGACGGCGGGCGCTGCAATCTGCGCAGCCGGGAGAATCTGGTAGAGTTGATGTCCATCGACGGCAGGGAAGTACTTCGCTATAAGCCATTCAAGGTGGACGTGGCCATTATCCGCGGAACTTACGCGGACACGCGGGGCAATATCAGCTCAGAGGAAGAAGCGATGGATCTCGATATCCAGTCGATCGCGCTTGCGGCTCATAACTGTAACGGGATTGTTCTTGCGCAGGTGCGGCAAGTGGTGGAGGCCGGCGCACTGCACGCAAGGAGCGTTCGCGTGCCGGGCATCATGATCGATGCCGTTGTGGAAGAGCCCGATCAGCAACTCTTCTACGGAATTGGCTACGACCCTACGGTGAGCGGATCGCTGAGGGCGCACCTGGGCAGGTCAACCGCCGAGGTCCCGGCCAAGCTGGAGAGGCGCATTATTGCTCGGCGCGCGGCCATGGAGCTGCGGACCGGCGCTTCGGTCAACTTTGGCTTCGGCATTCCCGGCGGAATCTTCGGCGTGATCGCAGAGCAGCGAATTGAGGGCGAGTTGTGGATGAGCGTCGAGCAGGGAGTACACAACGGCCGGATGCTGGACGATCGCTTATTCGGGGCGGCTCGCAATCCGGACGCGGTGGTGCCTTCCATCGAGCAGTTCGATTACTACAGCGGCGGCGGAATCGATATCACCTTCCTTGGAATGGGCGAGGCGGACGCTTCAGGCAATGTGAATGTGTCGCATCTCGGCGGAAATCTTGTGGGTCCGGGCGGGTTCATGGAGATTGCGCAGAATGCGAAGAAGGTCGTGTTCTGCGGGACATTCGACGCGCTGGGCAGCCAGGTCCGCTGGGAAAACGGGAGGCTGGAGATTGTCAAGCCGGGGCAGATTCGCAAGCTGGTAGGCAAGGTAGAACGCATCACCTTCTCAGCAGACTATGCCCGCGAGCACCGGCAAGAGGTGCTGTATGTAACCGAGCGGGCCGTGTTCCGATTGGACGCCGGAGGGATGCGTTTGATGGAGGTCGCTCCGGGCATTGAGATCGAGCGCGACATTCTCCCTTATATGGATTTCAAACCGTTGATCGGCGACGTTGAGCCCATGCCGCTTTCATCATTCTCCTGATTGCCGTCAGGAACAGAGCATAGAGTTGACCTCGGATCCAGTTTGAAACGGCGCCGGAAGAGTTTGCTTGCTCGAATTTGTGCAACTAATACAGTCACTTAGAAGGGCATAACTTGCGGATAAGTGCGTAGCAATCAAAGAAACAAAAAAGACCAGGGCGATTCACAGCCCAACGGGCACAGCTGGGCGTACAATTGCTCGCAATCGGGAAAATAACAGGAACTCGCGCCTGAACAAGCCTCCACAAAGAACGGAATGCGCCGGGCCGGATTTCCCTATTGCAATTCCACTAATGGAGTCATGTATGCGAATGAATCGGATGTTTCTCTTCGGTTGGATGCTCTGTGCCGCTTGCGTCGCTGGTTCGATCCAGGCGCAAACCGATACCGGCATTCCACACCTGCGAAAGCAAGGCAGCACCACGCAATTGATGGTGGACGGAAAGCCGTTTCTGGTTCTCTCAGGAGAACTCTCAAACAACGCGGCTACCAGTCTTGAGAACATGCAGGCAATCTGGCCGAGGGTCGTGGCCGGCAATCTCAACACTGTGCTGGTCGGCGTTTCCTGGGCGCAGTTCGAGCCCGAGGAAGGGAAATTCGATTACTCCCTGGTGGATGGAGTTATCGCCGGAGCCAGAGAGAACCACCTGCACCTGGTCTTTCTCTGGTTCGGCTCCTGGAAGAACGGTACTTCCAGTTATGCGCCCTATTGGGTCAAGAAAGACTATGAACGGTTTCCCCACATTCAGATAGGAGAAGGTAAGACAGTTTCGGTGACCGGCCCGATCGAAACGCTCAGCACCTTCAGCGATGCCACCCGCGACGCCGATGCCGCGGGCTTCGGCGCTCTGATGCGGCACATCAAGGAAGTGGACGGTACCCAGCACACCGTAATCATGATGCAGGTTGAGAACGAAGTTGGTGTCCTGCGCGATTCGCGCGACCGCTCTCCCGCCGCCAACCGCGCCTTCGCCGGCCAGGTTCCCGCTGAACTCATGAACTATCTTGAAGCGCACAAGGACAATTTGATTCCCGAGTTTCGCGAAGTCTGGGCCGCCAACGGCTTTAAGAAGTCGGGAACCTGGGAACAAGTCTTCGGCCCGGGCAAACCGGCGGCCGTGGAAAGCCCCCTGCAGACAAGCAGCACGCTGCTGGGACTGATGGAACATGAAGGCGACTGGCTGAAGCTGACCTGGCCCTCGGACGAAATATTCATGGCCTGGAACTACTCACTCTTTCTTGAAAAGGTAGTCAAGACAGGCAAGGCCGGCTATAACATCCCCATGTTTGTGAACACGTG
>Ga0326727_10025879_pt1 | contig 10958 bp, 8 predicted proteins | sample MB2enrmetagenome_FD_207643 | JGI IMG/M metagenome (GOLD analysis project Ga0326727, IMG submission 207643) | Lab enriched peat soil microbial communities from McLean, Ithaca, NY, United States - MB29MY | ecosystem: Environmental > Terrestrial > Soil > Wetlands > Peat | place: USA: New York... | reverse complement strand
TGTCTTTGAGATTGTTCTTCTTTTTTCTCTCATGTGTTCCATATGGCTCTTCATGAATGGACTTTCCACATTCAGAGTTGATAGATCGGGGAGTTTAATGGCTTCCACTTTTGGAACATCCGAATGTGAAAGGTCTACTATTGACGCTCTCGGAATACCAGGGGAGTCCAGCAAGATGTCCAAATTGGTCACTGGATAATGCAGCTCTTTTTGAGAGACAAGAGCATTTTGTAAAAATTTTAGCTGTTTATCATCGCGCTTATCTTCTTCGGTATCTTCATATGACATTTTTCAATCGGTTAAAATTGTGAATGCTTGATGATATAATATCTCCTTTAAAAAACCAAAAATATTATTTTCCCTCGCTTGCCAACCCGATCATAGTTTCCCACCGGTTTCCAGTGAGATTGATCGGGATGTTTGCCAGTTGTGCTGGTACTAATCCGCCGATGCCCTGGTGAGGTCGGATGTAATTATAATAAGTCTGCATCCCGGCAGCGAACTCCTCAGCACCGATTCCACTATCAAATGATCGCACTACCTTCGTTCTCTCCCTGAATGTCCCGTTCAGGCGTTCAAGGATATTGTTGTTCGGCTTGGTTTCAAAGTCTTTCAAGCGCACATGCGGGTTCTGGAATCTGCCGAGCCCGTAAAACTCATCCTTCACCGCTTGCCTATATGCGGGGAGCCCATCGGTTACAATCGCGTCAGGCACGTTTAGAGTCACTTCCTTAGCCTTTTGTAATGGCTTTCGGGCATCCTTAACGAATCGGCTCTCTGTAACTTGGCAAGCAAGGAGATAGCGGGTCTTTGCATCCATAAGATTCCAGATCCACTGGTAGTACTTCTTCTCCCCCTCTTTTTTGATGAACACCGTTGTTTCGTCACAGTGCCAGATGTTGCCAACATCGGCTTTGTACTTCTCGGAGTACTTAGCGAGGAGTTTCAGGTACTTCTTGATCCAAACAAGGATTGTAGGTTGAGCAACGCTGACATTTTCAAACTGTTTTAGGTGATCAGCAATCTCACTTTGTGAAAGTCCCTTGAAGTAAAGATCAAGCGTTTGAGTAATTATTTTCGGGCTGAACTTCATCCGGCAAAATCCCTTATCGACAACGAACCGGTGACCACAATCGTTGCATCCGTATCTCTGAACCTCTCCAAACTGGGTTTTACGGATTCCGCGTTTTACAACGTTTTCACTCTTGCAGGCAGGGCATAGGATTTTTGGTTCTGTCGTTTCGATGTGTTGAGCTGCGCTTTCTTTCTCTATGTCCCCACCGAGCTTTAATGAGAATTGAACGGCGTGGATGTGTTTACAGGGCATATTCCTTGTTTGGAAATCCGGGCAGGAGCATGTCCATACTGCCTGACCACGCATTTGAGCATGGCGATCCTGGAACTTGCGGACAACTTGATAGTATGCATCCTTCGATTGTGACCGTACGTCCCATTCGTTCTTACCGGTCTGGATAATGGTATCCTGCTCTGATAGAATCTTCAATCCCCTTAACTCCATTGGGTTGTTGAATTGGCTCATCTTTGTTCACTCCTTGTTAGTTCTATGTATATACATTGTTCTAACAAGTATTTATTTGTTGTTGTTTTGTTTTAACAATATACTAACAATGTTAGATAATATTAAATACAAAGTTGAACAAAGAATAGTTCATGACCGGACAAATGGACGTACATACATCGGCCTATCAGGTAATTGACAAGACGGTGAAATCTATCGGGAACTCCGGCGGAGTTCTCGTACCGAAGAAATGGGTTGGAAAGAAAGTGAAAATTCTGTTATTGGAAGAAGTAATGGAAGAAGAATAAAAATAAAAGAAAATGCTGATGTTTATTATGGCAGGAGGTTTATTTTATCAATTTCATTCATAAGTCGAATCGTTTCTTTCAAAATTTCAACAATTTGGATAAAGTGTAAAATTTCCTGATCCGATAATTCTCTATTCTTTCTATATTTCAACCACCTATCAAGAACCTGATATCCCCCGATATGGAAGTTCCAGATATCTTCGGAGATATTATCGAAGTATTGGGTTTTATTAATGTACAATTTTCCACTAACATACTTGATAGACTCAACTTTATTGTTTCCGAAAATCTCATATTTTATCGTTGGAGGGAGTTGTTCTCTTTCCAAATGTAATTCTACGAGTGATTTGCCCAAAGATGCAATTTGAGTGAATTTCACATAATCGTCAGTAAATGGGATCTTGGGGAAATCCCGTTTTAAAAATTCTACATATCTCTTACGATATTTCTTCGAGTGTAAGACACCATAGACATAATAAAAGATATCATCCGGTTGGATGTCCCGAAGGAACCTTTCCTCAAGGTTACTTATAATTATTGAGTTTATATTGCATTGTCTCACCTCATCATCTTGGTTCTCTTTGTAAAGATAAAGAGGGAAAATATATCCCCTCTCTTTTGTTTTGTTAGAGACATAGCAATCATCGGCAATACAATCTGAAACCAAGACATGTTGCCAATCCCCTCCGGAAATTTGACGGCATGTATGGATTGCAAGATTCGGTTTAATCATGTTACGCATGATTTCATGCCTCGGCATACAGTGAAAACCACATGTTGTGCCAGTATAGTAGGTATATCGAATGTCAAACGGCCTGTAAAAAATTCTGAATATATTTTCTCTTGATAAACCGCTGTCAATCAAATCTTTTTGGGCTTGTTCCACTTTCCAGTCTCTTGCATCTTTTCCCAAATCAAAAATTCTTCTCGCTTCTTCAGGAGGCAAACTTGAAAACTTAGTGATTGTTGTTAATACTTCTTGGGATGTCCATTTAATCGTTAAATTGTCTCTTGCAGTGATGATCCCAATACTTGTTTGAGGGAATATATCCGTAATTTTTACAAAATCGTCATATTCAGATTGTAACGTCAAATCTGTCGGTACAAAAAGGTAATACGGGGAAGTTGGCTCCAAATCCTGCCATTCTGTAGAGAAAAGCGTGTTCCGGTCGAGATATTGGTATTTGACCTCTCGCAACCCATAAAGATCAAAATACTTAATTTTCCTGTCATGTATTCCAGGATTTTTAACTAGAAGAACAATTGCCGTTCCTTGCTGGATATCAAAGACGTTTTCATCCTTACTACCATCTGGGCATTTCTCATTTTTCTTTGTATTTCCATGAAGATTCAGGATATAAATCCGTTGAAAACTCTGCAATAATGAGCATCGCATCCCCCTAAACGTGGGATTGTCTAGATATGCATGGTTGGTGATGAACCCAATAACACCTTCTCCAGCTTTATCAATTTTCCATTGTGCAAAACGGATAAATTTAACATAATCATCTTGGAGCCATTTCGGATTCCTCTCCCCAAGGGGCGAACCGTCAACCTTATAGTACCCATCATCTTTAGATCCGTCAAAACGTGCGTAACCCTCTTTTAATAATCTATCAATCCATTCCCCTTTGTTAGCTGACATCCCCGAATATGGGGGATTGCCAATTATTGCAAGAATGGGTTTATTCATTACTAAATTGTGAGCAACGCGCCGTTCTTCGTTTATCTCTTTTAAATAGGGGAGGAGCCCGATATCTTCTCCTTGATCCAAAGAATTTGTTAGGTAAACTTGAACTCGTTCCCCCTCTTTAAACTCATAATGCCAACGATTCAAAAGCATCCCTAACTTCAAATGAGCGATAATATATGGCGTAATTAGTATCTCTAAGCCGTAAAAATTCTTTAAGGCTTGATCTCGGATTTTGCTGTTGATAAGTCCGTTCAACTTTCTGTCTACAAGTTCGGTTAAAGTGCGAAGATATACAAAATAAAGAAAAGTTCCTGTACCTGTGGCTGGATCAAGGACGGTGACATTATCATCAGCATAACCAAGTTGTTTCTCAAAATTATTCTTAATTGACCACTCGACAGATTTAACAATATAATTTACAACGGGTCGGGGAGTGTAGTAAACACCCCTCCTCTCTCGTTTTGCAGGATCGTAAAGTTGTAAAAAGTCTTCATAGAAATGAGAGAACGGGTCACGATCCGATTTGCCTCTTTTATCGCTTTCCTCAAAAACAGAATCAATATCAGTAGAGTTTAAAACATCTAAAATTTCATCAAAGACCCAAATCAGGTTATGGGGCAAAGACGATCCGGAAATATCTCTAAAAATACGACGTATTATAGGAATGTTACGGGGGAGACAACTATCAACGTGATCACGGGTCATAGTTCCCCCACCCTTGCATTGGTTTTTAGCTAAGAACAACCCGTAAGTGATTGTCTGAGCATATGCATCCACACAATCATCATCAGAAATGTCGTGGATTAATTCTTTAACTCCCTCATAAAAATCCAGAATAGAGGTGTAACTCTCACCATTTTTTTGATTGACCCTATCAATTTTAAGTTGTTCTTTGGCAATGTCTTTGATGAGAATAGCTTTTTTTGAGAGTTCAAATGCAAGTGATTCTGGGGTTTTTATAGTGAGGGATTTGTAAGATAAAAATGAATCAATTAATTGGTCAAATTCGTTAATTTTTTCATTTGAAATTTTAAATTGAGTTTTATCTAAATTTGACGGAGAAAACAGCGACACATCCAAAACACACTCGCCATTCCGAAGAAGAATAAAACGACAATAGTTGGTGAGGATTAGGTTGCTAATACTAGCTGTATACTTTTTAATTTGGAGGGTATCTAAAATCTCATCAAGATTAGCGCCCAAATCTTTTGTCTCTATATAACCGATTTTCACACCATTAAAAAATATTTTAAAATCAGGAGTTCCGAAAATCCTGTCGCGTTTTGATTCATGGAGGGGGGAACATTTGGGGTTGAGAGATTTTAAAAAATTCTCCAATTGCGTTCTGAAAGAGTGTTCAGTTGTGTCTTTTGTTTTGTATTGGTGTTGAATTTCTTTGAAATATGTATGGTGATTTTCGCTCATGGAAATTCCTTAAAAGAACCTTTGCTCAATTAACTTATTGATATTACTAACAAATTCTCAAAAAGACCCGCCATGCAACAGTGCGATCCGAAAACTTAAAAGACCCTACAACGCAACAGAACCTCTAGGAGGGTTCTGATAGGTTCGCGGTTGATTGATAAGTTTCAATGCAAGCGATAAGTGACGGTTGATCGCGCAGATTGAAACTATTTCCAATCCCGATACGGTAGTTCCGAAAATACAAAATCTCGTATTTCTTTTATTTTACTCTCGGTTAACGTAGGATCTAATATGAAAAGTCTCATTGAATACAATGCTTTGTCCGCCAAAATACTCATCAACGAATCATCTCTTTCCATTATTGGGAGAGAGTCTTTAGTCATCCTATTATGGATTCTAATTCGTTGGTTAAGATCGGCTTTGTCTATATCTCCTGCCTTGGAAACTTCTGTCATTCTCCCCATTTTTGTTAATCTTAATCCCCCGTTGTCCCAAACAAAAATATGTTTTTGATTAATGCTGAAATTTCCTGATATTTTTTGACCAATCGATTTTAAATCAGATATGCTTGCATTGAAACAATCAATATCTCTTTGCCCAGTTTGATCGATATATTCAAGTTTGGCGATTTCTTTTGGCGGAATCCGATCAAGGATGGATTTCATAAATAATTTTTCTTCTGGTGGAGTGGTGGCATCTTTATGACAGTTTCTTATAATCCCCATGATGTAAATATCATCGTATTCGTTCCATTCGCCAGAAGAAATCAAATCAATAATATCAGATTCGGAATATTTTATTTTGTTTTTAGCCAAGAGGTACGCTAATGCTCTTTTTAGAACTTCTTCCATCCCAGTAACTGTTTTTTGAAAAATAACTTGTGAGTAATCAAAATACCTGCACAACAAAAAATGATCGACCGTCCTCAATGCTTTGGAGTCGATACAGGGTCTTTTTTCACCGGATTTGCCCTCGTCATATTTCATCTGACGGAGGATATAATCCAAATCTGTAGATCCATATGGTAAACCCATATAATGAGCGTCTCGAATAAGGTAATCCAATCTATCGGCATCAAGATCCGAACTAATTAAATTCTTTATTGTCGGTGGAGGCGATTCCCCTTTTTTAATAAACAAATTGGATATTTCAATTGGGGTAAAACCGTTCCTACAAAGAATTTCTTTTATCTGAGAATCATTATCTAAAATCTTGCTTCCGATGTTTTCATGATCCAAGTAACCTTGGGCTGAAAACGACATTTCTGTGGGGGTTTCGCCTTTTTTTATTAATCCACTTTTTGCTTGAGGGGATGTATTAATATAATGTTTTATTGCATCTTCCATCGAATGGGAAAACGGATAGTGCCCGATATCGTGCAATAAGCCAGCTAAGCGAATTTTTTGTTTTGATCTATCGTCTCTTTCTTGGGGGTTTTTGTTTATAGCATCAAATAATTTACCGGCTAGATGGCACGTGCCAATGCAATGAGAGAAACGGGAGTAATCTGCCCCTGGGAAAACGTAGTGGACAAGACTTAATTGTTTTACATTCCTGAGCCTTTGAAAGGCTTTAGTATTGATTATTTCAACCTCTATTTTACTCAAACCAATCGTTTTATGGACAGAATCATGTAATTTATTGTATTCAAAATTAATAGGATCTGGCATAAAAATGGCTATTTACGATGGTAAAAGTCCACACTCGTTGATTCTTTCAAATGCGGTATCGAAATCTTTGAACAATGCATTTTTTTCAGATTTCAATATGCTTTTTGTTTCTGTTTTATTCCCTGTAGATTTTTGCCAATAAATAATTGAAGATACCAACTCTAACCACTCGGTTTTTGACAAATCGACACCTGAAGGTTTTTCCATTATATTTTTGGCTCTTTCTAAATTTGGATCCAGAGAGGGCACTAACTCATATTTTTGGTAATCGGGATCTCCGCAAGAGAGATCATTATCCATCAAATAATAATCGCTAGTTAATTCTGGACTATATGGGCCATGGATATACCAATTATAAGAATATCCTAAATCCGCACCCGCACACTTCGCTAAAAAAATCGCTTTTTGTATGCATATCCTGTTTTCAAGTGTGGACACGTTAGAGGGTATCCCTAATTTATCCAATACTAATTTTAATCTTATTTGCGGCCCATCCATACTGATATTTCTCCACAATCAAGTAATCTCAGTTCAAATATATAAAACTAAGTCTGGGGGGGGTGAATGTTTGAACGTTATAAAAATGGGTTTTCGGTCTCAAAAAGTTATCGTACTGCCAATCCGATCATTGTTTCCCATCGATTCCCAGTCAGATTGATCGGAATATTTGCCAACTGCGCCGGAACCATTCCCCCGATCCCCTGATGGGGTCTAATATAGTTGTAGTATGTTTGCATGCCGGTTGCGAAGTCTGCAGCACTGATACCGCTGTCGAATGATCTTACCACTTTGGTACGTTCCCGGAAAATCCGGTTAACCCGTCAGAACCAGTCAACTCATTTCGGTAGTTGGTATATCAAGCAATTTCTTCACGGAGCTGATCCACCATTTTTTGATCTCGATCTCATCTTCGCCAAGGAACATCATGATCTTGATCGCAACTATGAGTGCCATTATCCCTTTTGTCGCTGCCTCCACGTCAACAGTTTCCGGTACCACTTTTCTTTTCTGGAGCAGCAGCACGCGCTCTTCAAAAGATTTCCTGCCGCAGGTGAGCATTTCTTTAAACCGTGGTCGTGCTGACGGATCGCGAACGGCAACAGCGAACCACTCACTGATCATGGCGAGGTTGTTTTCGATGCCAAATTCTTTGTTAACAGCAATGATTTCATCTATCATACAACTAAGCGCCGATTCGAGGCAATCACTGTCGGCGAGATGATAATCCATAGTCTCTCTAAACGACTTGGACATCTCGTGAAATACATTCTTGAAGAGATCTTCCTTATTTTTAAAATAGAGGTAGAGCGTGCCTTTGGTGACACCGACTTCCCCGGCTATGTCATCAAGGGTGATAGACTGGTACCCTTTTTTCTTCACGACTTCTAGAGCTGCGTCCAGTATTCTCTTTCTTGCCTCTTCCTTGTATTCATCTTTGTATTTCTGGAAAACTCTTGTCATACCCTTATACCATTCATAATGCTTCTACCTTATATCATTTTCACTAACCAAATACTTTTTTATACTGAACAATCATTCATTTGTTATGAAATCATGGAGAGTTTTAATATATGTACATAAAGTGGAGTCATAAAAAAGTGATATCCAGGCTCGTAAGTATTTCAAAAAATGACCAAACCGATGCCAAACCGGTGACAGGTCTTCAGTGACGCTAGAATCTTCGTACGTAAGGGGGAACGATGGAACAAGAGCTAAACAATAGAGTCGCGGAGGGTACGGCAATCATCCGTATCGATCACCTTTCCAAGGTTTTTGCAAGCAAGACAAAAACGGTGATCGCAAACAACGACATCTCTTTTTCGGTCATGAAGGGTGAGATCTTCGGGCTTCTCGGATCAAATGGTGCAGGGAAAAGTACCCTTATCAGGATCCTCACGACCCTGCTTGCCCCTACATCGGGCCAGGCATTCGTCAACAATTATGACATCACCAGGGATCCGGAGTTGATCCGGTCTATCATCGGTGTCTGTCCCCAGAACTACACGAGCGATGTCGAGCTTACGGCATACGATAATCTTGAGTTCTACGGAAAACTCCAGAACGTTCCGGATGACATCCTCCCGGACCGGATCATGGAACTCCTGACCATGGCAGGTCTTGCCGACCGTGCTTATATGCCGGTAAGCACGTTCTCCGGGGGTATGAAGCGCAAACTTGAGATCGTCCGGGCATTCATTCACCGTCCGCTTATCCTTTTCCTGGATGAACCTACCATCGGCCTCGATCCCGATGCCCGAAGGGAGGTCTGGCACCAGATCCAGATGCTCAACAAGGACAATACGACGATCATTCTCACCACCCACTACATGGATGAGGCAGAAAAACTCTGCGGCCGGATCGCGTTTGTGGACCGGGGAAAGCTGCTCGCTCTTGACAGTATGGAAAATCTCCGGTAGTTGATCCCGGCCGGTGATCTCATCGAGATCGGCGTGGCTCACATGGATCCGCTCGCAGAAGAAGCAATCAGGAAGATCGACCTTGTCAACGCGGTGACTGTCGTTGAACATATGGTAACCATATCAGCAACAAACGGAAGCCGGGTGATCCCCGCCATCCTTGCAGTATTCGAGCAGTACGCTATTCCTATCATATCAATCTCAATCCGATCGCCTTCGCTCGAAGACATCTTCATCTACCTGACCGGGAAGGGGATTGACAGCGGCAATGGAACCTGTAATGAGACAGGAGGGAGGCATTCATCGTGATTCCTTTGGCACTGAAGAGTACCATGGCCATCTTCAAACGGGACATCAAAAAATTCCTGAGTAACCCGTTCATCATCGTGATGTCACTTTTCATCCCCATCATGTATCTCATCATCTTCGGGAGCGCGATGGGGGGTACCATCAGTCATATCCCGGTTGGTGTCGTCCAGGAAGTTCCGCCTTACAACGATACACCACTCTTTACAGAAGCTGCATACCAGCTTAACCATATCAGCCAGGGAAGCGATAATGACGCAGAAAAAGAGCTGGATGTTACCATTTACACAGATGAGGCTCAAGCCAAACAAGATTTGGCAAATGGGAAGATCTCTGCTGTTATTGTATTTCCCTCATCTGTTTCAAAAGATAACGCGGTCCGCGTCTACGTCGATAGTTCCGATTCTGTAACGCCACCCTTGGTTGAAGGGGCAGTGGACCAGATCCTGTTGGGTCTTGGGGCACACACACCTGTTATCATCGATGAGATCTACGGGAACATCAAATATATTCAGTTTTTCGGTGTCGCGGTGATCATGATGGCGATTTTTACTGCAACGTCTTTTGGTGGCGGGATTGCTCTCATCAAGGACCGGGAAAATGGTGTCCACGAAGGCTACTTGGTCACACCCGTCAAACGATCCAGTATCATTTTTGGAATCATTTCAAGCGGCGCTGTCCGGGCATTCTTCGCTGGATTTGTCCTGTTCTGGATCGACCTGCTGATTACCGGCATAACACTCCAGAGTTTCCAGGACTTTTTAATGGTCCTGTTGGTAATCATGATAGTTTGTATCGGGGTCACAAGCCTGGTCGTCTCCTGTGCATCCAGGTTTGCATCCCAGCAGGAATACCAGTCAGTGATAGCGTTTCTCAACCTCACCCTGTTTATGACCTCCGGAGCCTTTTACCCTGTCATCGGGATGCCAGGCTGGTTACGCTGGATTACCGTCATTAATCCTGAATATTACGGGGTCCATGCTTTGCGGAGCATTATCCTCAGGAACCAGGGATTCAATGTGATTGGGACCGATCTCATCGCCCTTTTGATCTTTTCAACGGCAATGATCATCCTTGGCATCGTCACCTACCGGCGCACGTTGGAGTGATATCATATGATTTTTATCAGAAACGAGGAACGGCATGAACAACAAAAATCGAGGAATACTATGAATGAATCAATCAGGAAAAAGAACCAGAAAACGGTGTGTGTGTACCTTGTCGCGGTGGCACTCCTGCTCCTTACGATCTCCCCGGTAATGGCCGGGGAAAAAATCATGACCGGGAGCCCTGAGCTGAATGCACACATTGCAGGCACCAACGAATTTTCACCGGGTGACGATGTTGACATTCAGGTCGTCATAGAAAACACGGGGCTCAACCAGTTCGAGATTGTTGAGTCCGGCTTAATTACGCCCATCGATCAGCCGGATACAGCAAAGCAGCTGACGGCAACGCTGGGTGCGGGAGATGCTCCCCTTGTAGTCAAAGCCGATCCCCAGATTGTCGGGGATCTCCCGTCGAGTACCACGGCCACCGCCACGTTCCATATTACCGTTAACCAATATGCCCAGGGAGGGACCTACCAGCTGCCGATACTATTGAATTATACCTACCTGT
>Ga0326727_10025877_pt1 | contig 10958 bp, 6 predicted proteins | sample MB2enrmetagenome_FD_207643 | JGI IMG/M metagenome (GOLD analysis project Ga0326727, IMG submission 207643) | Lab enriched peat soil microbial communities from McLean, Ithaca, NY, United States - MB29MY | ecosystem: Environmental > Terrestrial > Soil > Wetlands > Peat | place: USA: New York... | reverse complement strand
CCAGAGTATTGTCACTGGTAAGAGGTTTTCCGCCGGAGACGTCCTGAAGGAAAAACTGCATTCCGTTTCGCACCCATTTACCCGTGCGAATGTGGCCCGACTTGCCCGAGGTGAATAGGGGACCGTCGGGCGCATCTACATGAATTTCACAGAAGGCTCCATCCGGCGAATTCCAGAATAGCTCGGTTTCGGCGAGGCCGGTGCCGTCCGGTTGAGAGATTCTGCCGGGCGTGGCTGTCAGCGATGCAGGCTGCGAAGGCTGCGCGGGTTCAATGGGCAGTGCTTGCAACTGCGACATGAGCCGTTGGTAGGCGGCGTCCGGCGCACCTTGAGATTTGGCTTTGGCGAGGAACTCTTCGGCCTGATCGCGCAGCCCCCAATCGAGCGACATCTTCGCGCTATCGAGAAGTGCGGCGTGACTTACGGCACCGAGAATTTCCGCGACGGGCCGGATGTCTGCAAGACTCTCATCAGGCCGGTAACTCGCCACGTAGTCAACGTTGCTCAGCCTGATATTGGCACCGCTGGCGAAATGAACGAGCCGGCTGTCCTGGCGGAATTGGATCGACCGAGGCAGCAGGACGGTCCACACTAGCTTGTCTCCGAACTCGTGCCTCACAAACTCAGGCGACTGCCAGGGAAGCATCCCGTCGTCGAGGCCCGTGACCAGTATTCGCGCTGGGCGATTGATCCGACGGAACGATGACAGGGATTGAGCCATTTCCCCGCCCTTGCGATCTTCGGCAACTTCCCAGCGGCTTGCGTCCGTGCGATAAATCTCCCGGTAACCGAATGGACCGACGACGGTGACCACCACAAGAACCGCGGCGAGAGCGAGCTGGGCTCGGCGCGCCTGAAGCAACATCACGGGAGCAAGGAATAGCGGCGCGGGCGCCCATGCGTATTCTCTGAATAAGTGATTGGGAAGGATGGCATGGGGAGCGATGACGGCTAACCCCGCTGCCACAAACGAGACGGCCAGAATCAACCGGCGCTTATCGCGCCAGACGAAGATCAGGATCAACGCGACCAATAATACGAGACCCGGATTGACAAGGTATTGGAGGTAGTACAGAACAGCGGAGGTCAAGCTGCCCGGAGCGAGACTGATTTTGTAATCGCCGTCGGCGCTGGCGTTGGGGTCCACGAAAGGTCCTTTGACGTGCAAGTTCCATGCGAAGCTGCCGCATTCGCAAGCCAGCAGGAAGAGGAGAAAAACAACGTGCCACCGACGGTGATTTCGGTCGGCCACAGCCATTCCGGCCACCAGGCAAAGAGCCGCCAGGAAGTAGCTTTCCTTCGCGAAAACGAAGAGGACCGAGGAAAGCACAACGACAACCAACAGAAGCACCGTCCTGAAACGGCTCCGGCTTTGACTGCGGCTTTGAATCCAGGAGACCCAGGCGAGCAGGCTGAGTGCGAGGAACAGGTACGACACTTGGGCAGGAAGGTCGTGCCGGTGTTCGATGTAGAACTCGGGGTGGGCGAAGAGCAGGAAGGCGTAGACGACGAATGAGATCAGCAGCCACCAGGAATAGAGTCCAAACATCTTTCTCACGATGGCCATCGTGAGGAGAACGTTGACCAGAGCGATGGCGATGCCGCCCGCCATTAGCCCCAGCAACCCGCTGTAGGAGAGAAGCTTCATCGCGAGGAAGGAAACAGGACGGGGATAACGCTTCATCAGGTCGAGAAAAGCATAATCACCGATGCCCACATAGCCGTAGAAATCGACGTGAAAGGCGGAGAGAGGGGCAAAGTATTTCGGGTACAAAAAAGCGAGGCATAGCCAATAGATCAGCAGTGTGGCAGCGGCGGCAGTCAGCCAGAACGCGGTCGATTTCAGGACGGTAGGTTGTGCGGGAAGCATGCCGGAAGGGTGGCTTGTTTGGTGCGCCCGGCAGGATTCGAACCTGCGACCTCTTGCTCCGGAGGCAAGCGCTCTATCCAGCTGAGCTACGGGCGCACAAGACTCCATTCTATGACAGATGACAAGAGCACTGCTTGTGCTACCATTCGGAGGAAACCGCACATCAACCGCAGGCGTGGCGCTGGAGAGGTGGCTGAGTGGTCGAAAGCAGCGGTTTGCTAAACCGTCGTAGGGGGAAACCTCTACCGGGGGTTCGAATCCCCCCCTCTCCGCCATTTTCCTTTGTTTGAAATAACTTAACCAAGAAACACTCCCGAGCGGAGTGGCTTATGGCTGTCCTAATCCCCCAAGTGCCGCCGAAGGGCGTGGGGCGTATTCTCGTCGAGCAAATACCCTCACGGCACGCAGTTGATGCGCGTACGGAAAAGCCAGCAGTGTCCGGCTCGATTCGCGTTCCCTTCACCAACGCTATTCGGTTTCGAGTCCCCTCTCCGCCTTTATTCTGCGTCCATGACGCACCGGAAACCCAGCGTCCCGGCGCGATCTTTTGAGGGCGCCATCAACAGATACTTTCCGTGCTCGGTGTTCTTGAAGGCCTTGGGGAAATACCACATGGAGCCCTGCGGCTGGTAGTAACTGCCTCCCCGCAGCACGGCGGTGCGGGTGTGCTGATCCTGAAACTCGTCGGTCCATTGCCAGACATTGCCGACCAGATCCATCACACCGAACGGGCTGGCGCCTTTGGGATGTGCGTCGACATCATCGGGCGCGGTGAGTTCCCTGGTTTTATCGGGAACCGGAACGGCTGAGTCATCCCAAGCCTTGCCCCACGGATACGTACGGGCGTCGTTGCCCTGCGCGGCATATTGCCATTCCCATTCGTGCGGCAAGCGCTTCCCGGCCCAAGCGGCGTAGGCGCGGGCGTCTTCCTGCGAGATCCAGGTGACCGGCTTGTTACCCCATCCGGCCGGGTACTTACCGTTGCTCCAGTCCTTGAGGAAGTTATAGTCATCTTTCGGGTGGTAATGGGTGGCGTCGAGAAACTTCTGAAACTCCGTGTTGGTTACCGGGTACTGATCGATCCAGAAGCTCGCGATGCTCATTTGATGGACGTGATGACGCCGCGGAGTATCTTCCCAGGGATACTGCACATCGAGTCCAGCCCAGTTATCACCCTCTATCTCCAGGCCGTCGACGCGGAATAAGAACTCGGTCGCCGGGATCTTGATCATACCGGAGGGATCGGACTGCGGGAGCGCTGTCTTCGCAATGGGCACGAGTTGTTGCGGAAGCGGCTTCCACTCATCCGATAAGGAATTGAGAGGAGTTGCAGCCCAGGTCTTGCTTTTCTCCATAAGTGCTGTTACGGGGGCGTTGTTCAAGCGCGAAGTTACAAAGAGAGCGCCGAAGCCGTGGGCGTCAATGTCAAAGCTCAGCATGATTGTGTCTCCGCGGCGCACCGGCCTGAGTTCCACCCCGTGCCACAGATCGTAATAATGCAGGCCGGACTGATAAGGCAATTCCAACTCCGGTCCGGTTACGTTGTACTCGTTGCGATTGACAATGGTGAAAACCTTCTCACCGTTGAGCGGCCAGCCGGTGGCAAAGATGCCGAACTGAACCGTGGGAGTGAGCGGCTCCCAATCCTGACTGACCAGAAACGGCGCAACCGCACGTTCCACCGCAGCCACACGCCGGATGGTTTCAGCGCCGCGCGGAGTGATTCCGTTCCATATGCTCCATACGTTCTCCCAGGTTTCAAGGCCTACTCCGTTGAAGAAGGCGAACTGCAGGTTATCGGTCTTGCTGCGATTCCAGCGGTCCGAGATGTTGATCATGTGGCGCGGTTCCAGAAGTTTGCCCTGACTGAGCAAGGGCGTGAACGGATAGCGCCAGTAACCCCAGCTCATGTTGTTGTAAGCCAGCATTTCCGCCGCGCGCGGATAACCTTCCGGTTCGAATACCAGCGGATGACCGGTCTTGTCCGCGGCATCGGGGAACGCTCGGGGGATGCCGTCCATGGTGTCGCCATTCACGCCATCGGCGCCGATAGCCGCCATAAGTTGGGCGGTGGCATCCCAGTTCGGAATGCCTTCCGGGCGGGTACCCTGATCCCACATCATCATGGGAAACAAGACACGCACGCCGCGCTTATGGAAACTATCTATCATGGCGCGGAGAGCGGGGATACCGCCGGGGAGCGCGCGAATCAGATCATACTGACTGCGGTTATCGATACCGATGTTGGGATAACTCTGCCAGATCAGTACGGAGTCGATTCCGCCATAGCGAGCGACTAAGTCATCCAGATAGCGGTCGACCGTGTACTTACCAATTGCGCGGTCATAGAAATAAGAATCTTCCACCATCATTTGCGGCTGCATGAAACTGGACTGAGCCCATTGCAGTTCGGCGCGCCGGTACTCGGCATCGCGGTAGCCGGCCCGGATACGCATTTCATCGCGCCAGCGGAAGATGTCTTTACGCCATTCGCGAATTTGAGCGACGCAGTCGTCGTGGGTCACCTGAATGCCGGGCTCATCGAGGCAATGCGGCAACGGGATCAGGGATCCACTGGCCGGATAGCTGGTGTCCTGCGCGTGGAGAATGGCGGTGAAGCAAGTGAAGACGGCGGCGCTCCGAAGCAAGTGCATGCGAACCTTTATATCCGATCTCGTTTCCCGGGTGCGCGGATTCGGTTCAACGTGCGATGAGTTCGAGCCGATTCGCGCGGGCGGTTTCAACCTCGCCTTTAGAAGCGCGGGCATATTGTCTAGGCGAGCACCCCATGACCCTCTTGAAGGCCGTGCTGAAAGCGCTTTCAGATTCGTAACCGAGCGAAAGCGAGATGGCGGAAATAGGGTCGCGGGAGTTCGTCAGCCGGTCTCCTGCCAACAGCATCCGCCACTGCGTCAGGTATTCCATGGGAGACGCGCCAACCGTCTCTTTGAATTTCAGCGCAAAGGAGGACCGCGACATTCCGGCGCGCGCCGCCAGTTCCTGCAACGTCCAGCGATGCGCCGGACGGTCGTGCATGGACTGGATCGCCGCGCTCATCTGTTTATCCGCCAAGGCGAAGAGCCAACCCACGCCGGCTTTCGAACCGTCCGCCAGATGCAGACGCAGGGCCTGCACGAGCATCATGTGCGCGAGGTGTTGCGCGACCAGAAAGCCGCCTGGCCGAGGCTCTTGCAGTTCCTGCATCATCCGCTCCAAAGCCCAGCGCATGGCGGCCTTGTCCGAATGGTTGCGGATGTGCACGATGGGCGGCAGCATCTCCAGCAAGATACCCGCATGATTCGCAGTCAGCGCGAAATGTCCGCCAACCATAAAGCACTTCCCGCCGCCGTTGCACGAGCTATGGCCCCCTTTGCGCGCGGCCGTAAAGAGGGTGAGAGCGTCAACAGGCGTTGCGGCGAGGTTGGTCGCCAGGCGGAAAGGCCGACCGCGCGGCAACAGGAAACAATCGCCCGCATTCAGTTGCACTGGCTCAGGCACACCCTCTACGGCTAGCCAGCACTGACCAGAAACCAGAGCGTAGCATTTGATGCCTTCATGCCGGGGGAATTGCAGGGAAAGGTCTCCACCGACGTCAAAGCCGCCACAAATATAGCTGCGCAGCTTCAGCAGCGAGAGAACATCTGAGAGCGGGTCCATCCTGGACGATCGCGAAGATATTACGGACTCTCCAGCTAGATCGTATCTCCTCCCCAACCATCTTACTGGTGGAGGAGAAACGATCATGCGAGTTTTTATAACGGGCGCCACAGGTTTTATCGGCTCTAGTGTTGTTCAAGAACTCATCGAAGCGGGCCATCAGGTGCTGGGGATGGCTCGGTCAGAAGCGGGCGCCGCGTGGCTGGCGGCCGCCGGCGCGCAGGTGCAGCGAGGCGATCTGGAAGACCTGGAGGGCCTGCGCAGCGGAGCATCACTGTCGGATGGCGTGATTCATACGGCGTTTAACCACGACTTCTCAAACTTCGCGGCGAACTGCGAGATGGACCGGCGGGCGATCGAGACTCTAGGTTCCGCGCTTGCGGGCTCTGACCGCCCGTTGGTGGTCACCTCAGGGACCGCACTCATTGCACCGGGACGTGTGGCGACTGAAGAAGACGTGCCCGTTTCCAGATCCTCATTTCCGCGAGTTTCGGAAGAGACTGCGCTGTCGTTGGCGGCGCGCGGCGTTCGGGCGTCGGTTGTGCGGCTGCCGCAGGTACACGACCCGGTCAAGCAAGGCCTGGTCAGCTATATGGTCGCCCTCGCCCGCGAGAAGGGCGTGTCGGCGTACGTAGGGGACGGGCTGAACCGCTGGCCCGCAGTGCACCGACTCGATGCCGCCCGTCTCTACCGGCTAGCGCTGGAGAAAGGTTCAAAAGGAGCCCGGTATCACGCGGTGGATGAAGAGGGCGTGCCGCTGCGAGCAATCGCCGAGGCAATTGGACGGGGCTTGAAAGTGCCTGTGATCTCGAAATCCCCCAATGAGGCAGTAGAGCATTTTGGATTCCTCGCGTTCTTTGTGGGTATCGACGCTCCTGCGTCAAGCGCGTTGACGCAGGAATGGCTGGGCTGGCACCCTACCGAACAGCCCGGGTTGATTGCCGATCTCGATAAAATGCGCTACTTCGAAGCGTGAAAGGAACGGGAACATTGCGTGACTTGATTCTATTGCGGGAGATGCGGTCCCTTGAGTCGATTCTCACTTTTCGTTCACGACCGGCGAGACGGTTCGGTGAAGGCCGCCGGGGCTACCCATCAGAAATTCATCGAGCATCGCACGCCTTCGGCGGCTGACGGGAATGCGCGATCCATCCTGTAGAACAATCCCGCTGGCGCGCAATTCCCGGACGCGATTGAGCTGGATGATGGCGGAGCGGTGGACACGGACGAAACAGGCTGGGTCGAGCCGGGCTTCGAGGGAGGTGAGGGGCTCACGAAGCAAGTGGGTCTTTGGGCCGATGTGCAGGCAGGCGTAGTAGTCCTCGGCGCCGATCCAGTCGATGTCGGCAACGGGGATGACGAGCTTTCCCGCAGCGGTTGACACGACAAGCCTCTCGGTGACACGCGTTGAGCGCAGGCGGTCTCGAACTCGATGCAGTGTGGCTTCAAAGCGCTGGACGTTCAGGGGTTTCACCAGGTAATCCAGCGCCCGCTCTTCAAAGGCGCGCACTGCGAACTGGTCGTGCGCGGTCACGAAAACCACGACAGGCGGGCGTTCAGCGTCCGACATGCGAAGGATCTCGAAGCCATCCATCTCGGGCATTTGGATATCGAGGAAGAGTAGGTCAGGCGCAATCTGCTGCACGGCCCTCAGTGTTTCCTGGCCGTTCCGTGTTTCCGCCACCACCACCAGGTCTTCATGGGGCGCGAGGAGCTGGCACACTCCGCGGCGCGCGAGGGGCTCGTCATCCGCAACCAGGACTCGGATTTTACGCATTCCGGATGGCTTCATGATAGGGCAGTCGCACGGTTGCGATTACGCCGCCTTCTTCCCGATTGGCGATTTGGAAGGTCGCCTGCTCGCCATACAGCGCGGCCAAACGAGCGCGCGTGTTCGGAAGACCGACGCCGCCTGTGGTTGCCGATAAACCGGGTCCATCGTCTTGCACGGTTACGACGAGTTCGGAACCGTCGCGATGGGCGGTCACGAGTAGAATGCCGGACTGAGACCGGCGCGCGATTCCATGGCGCAGCGCGTTCTCCACCAGGGGCTGGAGCAGAAAAGCCGGGATGGCCGCCCGCATCAGGTTGGGGTTTATGTCGATGTGCGGGCGCAGCCTGTCGGAGAACCGAATCTGTTCGATGGCGAGGTAGCGTTTCAGAAAATCGATTTCCTCCGATAGAGTTGTCTCCTGGGCAGCGTCCGTGCGAAGGACCTGACGGAGTACATCGCTCAACAGCTCGAGCACTTGGGAAGCGGCGGCGTTGTCTCCGTCGCGCACCAGAACGGTGATCGCGTTCAGGCTGTTGAAGAGGAAGTGGGGGTTGAACTGCATGCGGAGAGCACTGAGCTGAGCCTTAGAAAGCTGAATCTCGCGCTCGCGGGCCCGGGCAGAGTAGAACAACGATCGTTCGATGCCCACGAGCGCGAAGTAGACGCCGACACCGAAAGGGAGCGTGACAAAAACCCAACTCACGAATTCGCGGATCACAGAAGCCAGATTCCCAACAGAAAAGATCACGAGCCGCAGGAGGGTGCCGAGCGAGGCCCAGGCCAAACACATGGCGAGAGCGCCGGCGACGTGCAGAATGAGCTTCCGGGCGAAGTGAGGGCGGCCCATCGGGAATCGGCGACTGGCGTAGAAAACGATGGGAGTGAGCAGGGCATAGAGCAGCCAATCGACTGAATTGAAGAGCACCCAGCGCCATTCCGGCGGCTGCCCATCGAGGCGCGACTGCATATAGGTATTGAGGCCGGACAGCAGGGCCGGCACAAGCCACGCGGCAAAGATGAGCAGCCATAGAGAGCGTGGAGAGCGCGGCGCCATGTGGCGAGGATAGCGAAAGCATGACGCGGAACCGCCGGCTGCATTCGCGCGACCACTTACTGCGCAGGCGTTGTCAACCAGGCCGATCGGTTGATAGGCTCATTCGGTGACGCGTAATCGCATTCAATCCATTGATATTCTGCGCGGGGCGGCCATGGTGTTGATGGCGATTGACCATGTGCGCGTATACTCCGGACTGCCGGGCGGCGGCCCCACGGCCGGCATCTTTTTCACGCGATGGATTACGCATTTCTGTGCACCCGCTTTTTGCTTCCTGGCGGGCACATCGGCGTTCCTGTACGGGAAGAAGCTAGGCGATCGCGGGGCGCTGGCGCGTTATCTGGTAGTGCGGGGACTGTTGCTTGTGGTGCTCGAATTGACGGTTTTGCGTTTTGCCTGGACGTTCAACTTCGACTACGCACATTTCGTTCTGGCCGGCGTGATCTGGATGTTGGGATGGTGCATGGTGCTGCTGGCGTCGCTTGTCTGGCTGCCGACCCGAGCGATTGGAGCGATTGGATTGGGGATCATCTTTTTCCAACAGTTGTTTCAGGAGCTGCCGCGTTTTTTCCCCGAGCCTGTCCGCAATTCGGTTGGATGGATCTGGCAGTTTTTCTATCCCGCGGGATTCAAGCCATGGGAAGGCATTAGCATCCTTTATGTGTTGGTCCCCTGGATTGGGGTAATGGCCGCTGGTTATGCGTTCGGCTCCATCGTGCTCAGCGAGCCGAGCCAGCGCGACCGGTGGTGCCGTTGGATTGGTCTATCGGCGATTGCCATCTTTCTGGTTGCCGGAGGCTTCTATGCCGCGCATCCGCGGCCGGGCGAGACACTGCCTTTTGTCTTGCGACTGTTGAATCAGAAAAAGTATCCCGCATCGCAACTCTATCTGCTAATGACTCTGGGGCCCCTGATCGCACTGCTGCCATTAGCCGAGAGGGCGCGCGGATGGTGGGCCGAAGGCTTGGCGGTCTTTGGCCGTGCGCCGCTGTTCTACTATCTGCTGCACATTCCGTTGATTCATCTGGCGGCGCTGCTGGTTACGTTTCTGCGGGAAGGGAGCATTCATCCAGAGTGGTATGCGTTCGCCCCTTTTACGGATGTTCCACCCGCCAGCCGCTGGAACTTGCCCCTGCTTTACCTTGTGTTCAGCATGGTGGTCGCGCTCTTATACTTTCTTTGCAAATGGTTCGCGGGAGTGAAGGCGCGGCATCGAGACGGGTGGCTCAGATACCTCTGAGAACACCCAAAAAGGAACACCCGAAAAAACTACGAGGCCCGGTGGTAAGCCGAGCCTCTGGACCGGCCCTCACGGACCGGCATTCGATGGGAGAATCAGTCTTCAACGGCTTCGCAACCGCGAAAAACTTTAGGTGATTGGATAGTAAAGTTTCTCGGGCCATCGCGTCAAGAGAAAATCAAAACCGATTTTTTCGCCCGTAAACGCTTGGACAAAAGCCACTTACTGACTCGCCCCATTTCCCTATCTACCCGCTAAACATTCCAAAATGGCCTCTTTTAGGGGTCTGTAACAATCCTAAGGGTTTAAGAATGCGCTATTTACCGACGTTCGAGGTGTAGCGTAAGGATCTCTTCCTCTTCGCCGGTAGCCCTGGAGCGGATCACAAAAAGGCGAATCAGGCCAAACATGATGCCGGAGGCAAAGCACAGGATGATCAGTATCCCGATGAGATAAAAGATATTTAGCAGCAGATTGCCGGGATTATCCTTTTGGCTTTTGGGTCTCTCTCCGGTGGTCACGGTGGCGTTATAGCGAACTTTCGCGAGTAGCGCTTCAGCCGCGTTTCCGTTACCCGGATGTAATACGATGGCGACGAGAGGTCCAGTTCGTTTTACAAATGCATCCGGAAGTTTGGTAAACTCGGCGGCGCGATCGCGGGCGATCGCGGGCAGGGGATACGAAAACAAAGCCATCCTGAGGCCAGAAGGGTAGTCGGCCACCATTGCCTCGGCACCGTAACGGAACCCCGCCAGAGAGGGCTGTATGGCCGGGAAAAAGAGCTTCAGCGCCTCGGGGCCGCCGACATAGCGTTGGGTGTTCGGCAATTCGTGCTCCGGCAGGTAGAGCGGGAGATTGGGGAGCGGGGAATTCTCATAGCGCGGCATGCGGCGGAACATATCGGCCGCCTCGTCGGCTTCCGGGACGAAGCCATGGATGAATACCAGATAGTTCCCCGACGCGAGCAGGACGCCGTTTCCAGTAAGCGCCGCGTTGGGGGTCAAGGCGTCTAAAGTGTGGGCTGGTTTCGAGCCGGGCGGAACGAGGAAATCGAACGCGCCCATGGCTTCGGTGGCATCGACGAGACGCCAGGCTTCCACCTGTGCCTGCGCTCCGGCTTTCTTGTAGATTCCCTGCTCCGATTCCTGCAAACCCAATTCGTCCCAAAGAGGGCGGTTGGATTTGATCTCAAGCGGGGCGCGCGAGACAAACTTCCAGGGTCCGATGATTCCCGGAAGGATGGCGGCCTGACTCGCGAGAGCGGTGAGGAACAACAGGGTTATGGTTTTCACGAAGCGGTTCCGTGGCAGTTTTTGTACTTTTTGCCGCTCCCGCAGGGGCAAGGCTCGTTGCGTCCGACTTT
>Ga0326727_10025876_pt1 | contig 10958 bp, 8 predicted proteins | sample MB2enrmetagenome_FD_207643 | JGI IMG/M metagenome (GOLD analysis project Ga0326727, IMG submission 207643) | Lab enriched peat soil microbial communities from McLean, Ithaca, NY, United States - MB29MY | ecosystem: Environmental > Terrestrial > Soil > Wetlands > Peat | place: USA: New York... | reverse complement strand
AGGAGATCCACGTGATCTCGAAAGAGAAGGCGAAGTTGTCCTACGCGTGGCGGCCGGCGGCGGTTAAGACAAAGAGGAGCATCTTCCCTCACTGCCCGACATGCGGCCAGATCGCGATGAAGGACGATGAGTATCTGACCTTGGACGAGCTGTCGAAGAAGAAGGTTTTCTGCCGATCCTGCAACAATCCACTCTGGCAGGCGGATAGGTCGCTCAGGAGGTTCGCGCCGGCCGAGTACATCAAAAAGTATCTCAAAGGCTACTACGACATGGTCATCATCGACGAGATACAGGACTACAAAGCCGAAGGCACACTGCAGGGTCGGGCCATGGGCGCTCTCCTGAGCAGCTCGCGTTTTGCCCTCTGCCTGACGGGCACATTGAACTCGGGCTACGCCGACGATTTGTTCCACCTGCTCTTTCGGATGGACCCCGCCAGGCTCAAAGCCGATGGTTTCAATTACGAGGACAGCAACAAGTTCCTCTCGACCTATGGGACCATCGAAGTGGTCAGGAAACTGGACGAGGTGGACAACGTCTACGGCAGGGGTAGGAAGAAGGCGGAGATGATACGGAGGAGACCGGGCGTGTCGCCCGTTGCCATCGGGAAATACCTGCTCGACAAGACGGTCTTCATCCGCCTTGCGGACGTGATCGACGGTCTGCCGCCATACGAGGAGAACGTGCTTTCCTACGCCATGGGGGGAAGACAGGCTGAGGCCTATGGAGATCTCCAGGAACGTTTGAAAGACGCCGTGAAAGCTTACAAGACGAGGGCCCTCGGATCGATGCTGCAGGCGCTTCTTTCTTACCCCGATTCCTGCGTCCAGTTCCCGGAGCACATCGTGATCAGGGATAAAGGAGCGGACGAAGAGCTGGAGACGATAGAGGCGCCCATCATACAGCTTGCTCAAGGGGAGCTTCTTCCAAAGGAGAAGGACTTCCTGGACATCGTCAAGAAGGAGCGGAAAGAGGGTCGAAAGGTGCTCTGTTATCTCACGTTCACGAACAGCCGCGACATAAGGCCTCGCCTCAGAAAAGTACTTGAGGAGGAAAAGATCAGGGTGGGCGTTCTCGAATCGTCCGTTCCACCGAAACGCAGGGAAGAGTGGGTCCAAAAGCACTCATCCGGGTTCGACGTCCTCCTCACCAACGCGGAACTCGTGAAAACGGGTCTGGACCTTTATGACTATCCGACCATTTACTTCTACCAAACCGGCTACAATGTCTTCTCCTTGAGGCAGGCTGCGCGGAGGTCCTGGCGCATCGGCCAGACCGTCCCTGTCCGGGTCTTTTTCGCCGTCTATCGCAAGACCATGCAGGAGATAGCCATCTCCCTGGTCGCCAAGAAACTGGAAGTAGCCCTTATGGTCGAAGGGGAACTGCCGGAAGGCCTCGCCGATTACGCCTCCTCGGGAGGCTCCATCGTGCAGGAGCTTGGCAAGGCTCTCATCGAAGGGGGCGACTACACGGGCGCAGAAAAGGCCTGGGCGAACTTCCGGAAGAAGGAGATCGAGGCGCAGCTCGGTGTCTCGGGAAAAGAGAACGTATTCTACGAGAAGAAGAACGGCGGACCTCCCACCCGGACCACGATCCAGGGCAACGTCACGGTAAAGGTATCGTTTATCGAGGGAAAGAAAAAATCGAGGTCCGTGGTAGAGATCAACGCGGGCGACCTCGACGCTGTTGCTGCCGGCAGGATGGTCCAGTTCGCCCTTTTCTAACAGGAAATCCTCGGGCCGACCAGGCCGCAAGGATTTTCCGATCATCGGAGGACATTATGAACAATAGCACGGCATGCGCCGCAAACGACGATACGCGCCGTCCGGTCATCCTTTACGACGTGCCGGACGGACCGCAGGAGAGAGACTACGAGTGCAGCCACTACAACGACTGTCTGAGCCGGGCATCTAAGATCAAAAAGGCCCACGGCTTCACCTGCGTAGGCTGTCCCTCCAATTCGAACACGATCATCAAGGAAGAAGAGCACGCCCAGAAAGACATGCTCATTTCCGTACCGCCGCCCTGCTCTCTGGAAACGGTCCCTTTAGAAAGCATCGTCCTCGACTTCGAGATCGAGGAGGCCTTCTTCAGGAGCCTTGCGGACTCGGTCGACAAGCTGGGCGTAGTCATTCAGCCGGTGATGCTCATCGAGAACGGCGACGGCAAGTACAGGGTCTACGCAGGAAAGAGGCGAATCCTCTCCGCAAAGAAAAAGGGAATGCCGGCCATATCGGCCTTGGTCTTTCCGAAAGGCGCTCCCGAGTCGCTGCTGAACATCTACGCGATCGCGGAGAACATGAACAGGGGGCCCAACCCGGCCGACGAGGCCGAAAGGATCCTCAAGGTCATGTCCTATTACGACTGGAGCGCGGAAGAGGCGGCCAGACAGTTGTCCGTGCCCGTCACGCACATCCGGCAGCGGCTCAAGCTCGCCCAGCTCATCCCCGAGTTCTTCGACATGCTCAAGAAGGGCAGACTGCGCGTGAGCATGGCCCTGCGGATATCCTCGCTCCCGAAGGCGAACCAGAAGAAGCTCCTCGAAGAGGAGAAGCTCACGATAGACAAGGTAGAGAAAGGGTGCCGGTCCTTCAAGCTCGATACACTTCTCGGGGAGGACGACCTCTTCGACGTACCCGAAATCGAGCGAGACCCCCTGGAAGAGGCAAAGGCAAAGATTTTCTCGGTTATCGAAACGAGCGAGGCCGACACCACCCTTCTTCGAGAAGCAATCATGCTCATCGACCGGTACAGAGCAAAGGAAGGTGGCAAATGACCCGGGGATGCGGCAAAAGAAAACCTGGCGGCGTCTACATATGCACGAAACTGTCGCCTCACGGCGTTCCCCTGGAGGAATACATTATCGATCCTCCTGAATTCTATGAGGGCGAGAGGTTCCGGGTGCCGATCATCTTCGAGAAGAATGGCAGAAATCACCTCCTCTTCTGGGTGGGAAAGGAATTTTATCCTTTTCCTTCCGACTTTATCGAAGAGGTGCGGCAGTTCGGCGCATCGAAGCGGGTGCCCGTGGATTTCCCGATCCAGAAGCTGAGCGTCGGGTCCCTCATGTTCTTCGTCCATTCCCTCGCGATCATAAAGAACCACAACGTGCTTCCGCCGCCACCCTTATGCCCGAAACATCTCAAAAGCCACCTGAGCAACGAGACCTACTGTCTCGGCCACTCGTACCAGGTTGCCCCGACAAACGCGGATGGCAGGCGAAAGATCGGAGATACGGTCTACGATGTGAAGCCAGCCACTGCCGATGTGCCATTGGACTTCGCCCCGGGGATATTCCTGAGACTCCCCGTCACAGACATCGATCATGTGGTGTACAAGGACGGAAAGCCCGACCCAAGGGTGAAGCAAAGGGAATCGGAGGTGAGGATTCCTCTCAACTACACGCTTGAGTGATACGGAAAGATCGCTTTTCAGGGCCCCGATTGGGGCCCTTTTTTGTGGGCCACAGGATACGACATTGGAGCATCGGCCCAGGCAGTTTTCTTGCCCTTCTGCCCAGACCATTGCAAAGCTTCACATGTGGTTGAAACTTTACCCTGTAGACATTGCCACTTCAAGTCGAGAGGGAGATGAAATTCAAAAAAGCAGCTGCTCTGCTTACGTAACGGCCGCCTTTTCCGCTTATCCTTCTGATTGGTCGCCTTTATGCTCCGCCATTTGTTTTTCCAGTGCCTCTTTCGTCAACGGGAAATTTACAAGTACTCTCTCGTCAGGAAGGCGATAGAACCCTAGACTATCCATAAAACTGATGAAGTCCGCCATGGTTGTATCCATGAAATAAAGAAACTTTTCCCAGGCAAGGGTCAATTTACCCGGGATGAGGGTATCGAATTCGGTGTAGGGTCGCATATTCGCAGCGAACATCCTGAAGTATCGTGAGCTATCCTCGAGGTAATCGTCAAGATCCGCTTGCGAGAACTTTCCGTCTTGCGCGATGCTGTAACGCACCCTAGTACCCTCTTGGTCTGGCTCAGCCATGCCGAACGACATAACATGCTCCGTCATTACCGAACTGAAGGAGTAAAAATCTCTTACTGGAACCCCTTCAATACTTATGCCAGCGAACAACCTGTGGGAACAAAGCACACATGTTCGTATATTCATGTCGGCGCTTTCCCTCACAGAAGCGCCCGGGAACCATCCAGCAAGGTAGCTCTGTCTTGTCAGGGGATTATTGAGAATCTCTTTCGCAATCCGCATCTGACTTGCTCCCTTGAGGATATCTCTCCAGATGTCTCTTGTCTCCTGATAATCACAGGGTGGCAGCGAGTACTTGCACTCGAACAGATAGAGTGTTTTTCCATGCCACACCACGATGTCTATTTCGGTTTTTCTTCCGTTGCCCTTGATTCGCTTTTCGGAAACAATCTTTTCGAAGCGCTCCTCCAAGGCATTTCTGCAAAGCATGAGGAACGTGGAACCCTGTTCCGCATTGCGAATCTTATGGGAGACCTGGACGTTCCTAAAGAAATTCGACGTAGCGAAGAGGGCAGGAAGATAAACCAGTTTATTGTGAATTCTTACAAATGGCTGGTATTGCAGATCACAGTACGAGCCTTCTTTAGCATCCCAACCAAGGAGTCGGATGAACTTTCCTAAGAGGTCTTCTTTCAGACCCAAGGGCACCGCAAGTTCTTTCACATGCTGTTCCTCAATGGCGACCCTAACCAGCGAATTAAACGACATCTTGTTGTATTTACTACTATAGTGGCAAATCGCATTGGCATTCAATACAGAGATGAAACGCAACGCTTTCCCAATCTTCATAAAATCACTCAAGGTCAGCCCGTCCGTCAGTAGGGTCTGGCTGTTGGGTTCCGTTAAGTAGTCATCTCTTATGCGCTCGACATACTGAACATCATCGAAGTAGACGTGCTTGAGAAGAGGTTCAAACAAATCAGGTGCACACGGGATTTTGAGCTTTACACGAGGATAAGGTTTAAGTACCCATTCAGTCAGCAAATCTTCGAGCTCCTCGATTGTGTGCCTGGTAGCCACATCCATTCCTAACAAGGGACTCTGAAACTTGTTTGCAGCGTGCACGTATTGAACCTGCCTATTGAATTGATCTCGTACGTTGCCAAGCCGAAAACAATACTCAAATTCGGGAGTCGGCGGGGTAACCTTGAAAACCTCGACGCCGGAGTCTCCTCTAAGTCTCACAAGCCGATAGCCGAAACATGAAATGACTTTGGCAACGTCGTTGAGCCTGCTGAGAATGCACCCGTCTTCCACCACTTCCGCAAAAGACGGAGACGTCAGTTCGTCATGTATTGGGCCTTCACACTCCCACCGGTTGAGCGGAGAGATATTATTGGCTTTCCACAATAGCAATGAGGCGACCGAAGCGAAGTCCTCCGGCGTTCTCGCCACTTCTAGCAGGTGCGATATCCTATGGTCCTTGGGCGTTTCCAGACGAAAATGCTCCTTCAAAAAGTACAGCTCACACAGGCCGAGGAGTCCCTTTACGAGTACCATAGAACGGTCACGCAAACTCTGCCTCAGTCGCTCTATTCTTCTCTCAGTCATCGCAGTTAGATCGCAATAATTGATATACGTCTCGATTCTATCTCCGACCGACGGCCCGACATCGCCGAATTCCGACAAGCAGCTCTTGAGCCTGTGGAGCATGCCATAGAACTTCTTTTCGACTGTTTCTCCACACAGCAGTAACCCCTTAGCCTCAACTTCGTGAAATAGTTCGTTTCCTTCCAGGACCAATCCCATGACCAAGCCGGTCGATAAGTGTCCGTAGTTTCCTTTGGCCTTGTAGTTTTGCAACAGCTCTAGGAACGCTGATCGTAAGTTCTTGCTGCCCTTGGAGCTTCTCACATTATCGGGGATATTTCTAAGGATCGCGGGCTTAGAAAGATTGCCTCCGAGTCTCCGGACGAGAGAAACTCGGACTTAGTCAATGTGGAGAGGCCCACTGCTCAAAACGCGTTCATCCCTGCTTTTCGGTCTGTTGCATCATCAAACGGCAACGAAAAGCTTCTCGATAAACTTCCTCATAGTACTGCTCGAGAATTCCCCCTAGCCGTTTATGCTCCGCAACTATGTCCTCCTTGTCAACGTCAAGGAGTTTCCCTTCAAAGAAAAGCCATCCCAGAAGATGAGGTGTAGTCTGCACCTTATCATTACCGATCACCTCTTTTCCGAGTTTTCGAGCCTTCTGATCGTCTGTCATGAAGGCCTGATTGGTCTTCATAGCCAGAGCAATCGACGAGAGCTCTCCTTTGCCCAGGCGGTTCCTTCTTTCTAAGAGTCCGACCGTCTGAAGGTCAGCAACATCAAGTTGACATTCCATGAAGTCGGCTTCTACCTGAGCTTTTTGCAGCCGGCCGCGCAGTTCATTATCTGATACTTTGGATGTTTTGCGGGGCTTGAATAGACACTCATAAGCAACAAATCTCGTACAGCAAAACGTCACACCAGCCTGTCTGGCCGCCCTATGGAGATTTCTCGACGAAAGGATGTTCCAGATAGCGCAGGTATCTGTTACATTGGATTTATAGAAAACAGAGAGGTTAAGATTCATGTCAACATCTTTCTGGCAAACATGGCGGCAATTTCAGGCAATTCTTCTAAACCTACCATCAACATCTCCGCGACTCGAGCCGCTGTTACGATGCCCTGTTCATATGCGTCGAAACACATTTCAGTGTACAGGGTCGAAAGGCCTCGTTCCAGAAGACTCATTTTTCGATCCCTCATCTTAGGGGCCAGAGACGCAGGTAACTCAGGGTCAGGTTTCATTTCACGTGGCACCTTTGCACTCCTGATGATGGCAGCTTCAGCATCTCCTACAATCCCGGCTTCCTTTAACCCGATAGCTAGAGTTTCGGTGTTTACCATCAAAGCTGCAGCAAATCTAACCGCCTTGTTGTTGTCCCAAACGTTACCATCTGGGATAAGTCTCAGGCTCTCAGGCGGAAGCAGAAAATGTGAGGCAAAGGCATTGGCCCGTACTTCCGAACGAGCCTGATTGGGCTTCACATAGGAGACAATGAAATCTTTATCGTCGTCCAGCAGTGCATGAGCGGCCTCGTGCGCAGCGGTAAACCTCTGCCGAAAGACATCTTCGGTGTAGTTTATGAGCACACATGGGCCGGCTGCGGGATGACGAAGAAAGAGACCGGATATGTTGCTCTGCTCCAACTTGCGCCTAAATACGTGGAGCCCGATCCTCTGAAAATCGCGAAAGACGTCTCTGGGAATTTCGTTCGGTGGGTAGTTAAGGTATTGCCTTAAAGTGGATGCAGCATCCCAACCGTGGCTTTTGTAGTAAGTCCCTCGCTTTTGGGCAACAAAACGAGGTTTCTGCTTCTCCGGCATACTCCATACCAAGAACTCCTCGCACTCACAAAGAAAGACGAATTCTTGTATTGCCCATTTGTCTCTAGTATTGAGCTCTCCGCTATGTGCCCTAAAAAGTGCTTCCGTTTGTTCAAAGGCCGCCAGTTTGTCGTTGGAAATAAAGAACTTGTAATCACATTTGAAAAAGTCGGCTAAAATCAGTATTTCGTCGCCGCTCGGCTCGACTTTGTGCCGCAACAGATTCGACACCCGCTGGAGAGTAATTCCGGTTCCTGCCGCCAGTTCGGGCTCGGCGACGTCGAACAAGCGGCAGCACCGCTTCAATTTATCTGCAAACATCATGAGGTCAAGGGACATAATTGACGCCGCTGCCTTCCATAGCTCGTATCATATCTGACTGCGTACGGCAACACAACAGAAAGCCGTTATTATGGAGACGGAGAAAAGAGAGGTCCTATAATAATTCGGTAACTCTTGTCCTCACCGACTCCCTACTGCCCGCTTTCTTCATCAGAAATGACTAACGTCAAAGCTGCCCCACGTGCCGAAGCTCGCTCGGTCCTGGGCTTTGTTTTGCGTCTTGGTTTTGTCCATGCTTGCGCTCGGGGAGCGTCCCGTTCCTCCGACGGTTCTCATACGAATCCTCCTCCCTACAACGATTGATGATAATCGTTTTCTCCAGCGGGGCCCCCATGGTCCAGTAGAGCATTCCGTCCTCGGCAAAATACGTAATCACCTTCTCGTAGAACCGGCCCGCGAACCCGTGTTCCCGGATGTGCCGGACCATTGCCTCGAACAGGTCGGGATCGACGTGACCCTTGACCAAATACTCGTGCGGCCATTCCGGCATCGTCTTCGCGAATGTCCATGCCTCGGCTTGGATGAAATCTTTGATCTCCTGGGAGAAGCGCACGTTAACCCCCAATGATTTATTCTTCCTTTAGATCCGGCTCGGCCTTCGATTTTCGGCGAGGCAAGGGCTTGAGAGCTCTGCCTATCTCCGCAAATTGATCGACGATTCCCCGGATCACCGACGCTTTCTCCTCCCCGCACGAGATATCAATGGCGACCGCGAAGCCGCCCTCCGGTTGCGTAGTGACGAACACGCCCTCTTGCGCTGCCCACGGCTCTAGGAGGGCGCGGACTTCATGTGCCCGTCCCCAATCCGATGCGGAGAAGACCATCCAGAAGGGGGATTGCCCATGCTCTTTCCAGAGTTTCAGGTGGATGCCCAACCATACCCCACATTGTTCTTCGGAAGGGATGCCAGCATAACGACCGATGCGCTCCGCGTTTGCCTGGGGCTGCAAGTGACCTTTGAAAAGAGTATGTTCATTGAACGCTGAATCCGAGACTTCCTGCACCAGAGCTGAGAGCTGCAGTAGGAGCGAGGGGGTCCGTTGGTCGGACATCTGTTCCCGTGAAAATGGGAGAAACGCATCGCTGTCAGCCTGCTCGCATAGGGCCCTCATCTGCGCAATGTCATTTCTCGCGGAAAGGTCTTCAGCCGTTTCCGCGTCTAAGAACGCAAGGAGCGTAGTCCAAGTGGTGAGGGCCATGGCTGGCCCGGCCCCCGTTTTGACGACAAAATCGGACCCTGGCGTGGCAGGGCGCTCCTCAGCTGAAATCCCCGATTCCGCCAGTCGCCTTGCCAGCTCCCTCCATACAGCTTTCTCACGTGCAGCCGGCACGACCACCAGAAGGAGGCTTGAGTGAGGGCGCTCACCCAACTCCTTTAGATACGAGACGGGCTGGCTGTCGGTGAGTCCGGCCCAGAACTTGTTTTCGACGAAAACATGGGCCGATGCTGTTTCGTCCAGCCCCCACATGTCAGGCCGCGAATTTCCTTGCATCTGCTGCGTGCGAAACCAAAGGTTGGGCAGATCCGGGACGATTCCCCGTAGCAGCTTCATCATGCCGCCCTGCGCCGCTTCGCTTGATTGCAGGATGAAGGCAAGCGCTTCGGTGGCTACGTTCTCGCTTTCCGGCGAGAGGCGCTTATGAACGATGTGGCTGAAGACCGTTCGCATCTGATCTCCCTATGCGTAGCAAACGCTGCCTGTATTTTTTGACATCTTACTCCCCATCCGTTGAAATCGCAACAATAAGGCTCAACGAAAGCGTCAACCTAGTTCGTGCTTGCTTCTGAATTGGTCGACAATATCAGGATAATTAGGAGATCGTATACCATGGTTGTCCATCAGCATGGCTCCGACCAGTATTACGGTTTGAAAGTTTCAGCAATCTCAGGAGATGGCGCGGCGTTTCTTTCAGATAGTCATGATTCATTGTGCTTCACTGATTGACTGCCTGACGCCGTCCGTCTGAGCCTTGGACCCCAAGGGAAGGTGGACACCTCTCCAAGACTAGGCCTTCCATGATCCATTCCTCCTTGCGTCGCTTCTAGACAGCGGATAATGCCCCGATTTGGCATAATCGTCGTCTGCCCGCCTGTGCCCAGGTAATACATCAAATAGATCAGTGTCTTCATTAGACGAGACGAAAAGGCCCCGCACCAGTGAGGAAAACATAACACGACCTTCGAACTCATGCAGTTGGCCGTTGAGTTCGTCACAGAGGTACAAACAATATAACGCTTAAGGAGGAACATCCATGAATAAGTACGTGGTTTTGTCGCTGCATCACTATCCCGAAGGCTTCCTTGACGACGCGACTCTCAGAGAGCGGCGCCTATCGGAGTTATCCGGCAATATGGCAACACTGGCAAGCCAGATAGCGACCGTCGATCATGTCATCGCCGGCAGGAATCCCTGTCCTCCAGAACTGCTGAAGGACTCGAAGTTCATGATTGCGGAGCAAAAGAAGAAGGTACTCAGACAATGGGACAAGTTTATCGAAGGGGGTTTCAGCTTTCATCTGTTCACCGACGCCATCTATCAGCATCTCAATCTGCACTGCGGTTTCATCGCTCATTATGACCGGTTGCGCTTTTACTCAACGTACTGGAACGGTGACTTCATCACCTTTGCCAGGCAGGCCGACATGATTTTGCGGCCGGTGCCAGGCGTGTTCGTGAACTGGGAGCGATTCCTGCTGTCGTTTCAATGTTGGGACGAATGGGCGGGCATGGGCGCCACTATGCTCCATGCGCTGAAATCCCATCTCACCTCCACCCTCCGCGAATTGGAGAACGAAGTGATCGCCGCCTTCAAGCATGACCTGGAACGACTCTATCCTCTCCATGTCGAAGAGAGAAAACGGATAGCGGAGGAGGCGGACGCGCACAGACAGAAGGTCGTCGAGCTCACCACAAAACTCGATGACCTGGACATCGACTCTTTCCTTGAAGATAGGGCAAGCCGCTACAAAGCGTTGTTCCCTTCTGTGGATCCGGCGAACTTTGCGGAAGCGCGGCTCGCGAGCAATCTTTTCTGAAGGAGGCATCGAATGAGGGGAATACGCATAACCGATGAGGACAAGAGAATGCTCAAGCAGCTCGACCTCAACCGGTTCGTCCAGGAGCAACTGGGTCTGAAGCCAAAAAGCCGTTCCGGGTCCATCACCTTGTATATTACTCCCATCATCGTCTTTAATACTTCTATGAGTCAGGGATGCACCGGGGAGGGTGAATCTGTCTTTCACCTAATGCCTACGAGCAT
>Ga0326727_10025875_pt1 | contig 10959 bp, 12 predicted proteins | sample MB2enrmetagenome_FD_207643 | JGI IMG/M metagenome (GOLD analysis project Ga0326727, IMG submission 207643) | Lab enriched peat soil microbial communities from McLean, Ithaca, NY, United States - MB29MY | ecosystem: Environmental > Terrestrial > Soil > Wetlands > Peat | place: USA: New York... | reverse complement strand
GACTTGAGCTGGATGGCCTTCCCGCGCCTGACGGTAATATCGGCCGTGATTACAATTTTGGCCTCTGCATCATTGATACGCATATTGAGCGCTGCCGCACCAAAGCCGCCAAAGACGACACTGTGGACCGCCCCGATTCGTGCGCACGCGAGCATCGCGATGACCTGTTCGGGGACAAGTGGCATATAGATGCAGACCTTGTCCCCTTTCTTTACCCCGATCTTTTTGAGGGCGTTTGCAAAACGGCTGACCTGGGAGAGGAGGCTCTGGTAGGTAAAGATCCGCTCACTGCCCCCCTCCCCGCGCCAGATCAGCGCCACCTTGTTCCGCCGGTGATCGTTGACATGCCGGTCAAGACAGTTCGCCGTGATGTTCAGCTGGGCATTGGTGAACCATCGTGCATACGGGTAGTTCCATTCCTTGACCGCGTCCCAGCGCTTGATCCATTCAAGTTCCTTGGCAACGGATTCCCAGAATGCATCAGGATCCTTCAAAAATTTCTGGTATGCCTTCTGGTAGTCTCCCATCCACGAAGCTTTTTTGTACTGCGGGTCCGGCGTGTAGTACTTCATATCCTCGACAAGCTTAACATCAAAGTCTTCGCTCATGCCTTCACCCATTTAACATTATTAATCATGAGAAAAAATTATTTAAAATTTGGCTTTGGAGATGACACCCGGCCATGGGAGGCTGTTGTAGGGTTCCCTCCCAAACATTTCCATAGCACAAATCCGGTGCAGAAAAAATCCGGAAACCAGCATAATCATGAGATATCTGCCGGAAATAAAACGTTACAAGAACTATTATCTATCGGGCTCTTAAAAATACTCTGTTAATGCTGGAAAGAATGAAGGGGTGCATGCTCGGCGCCGCTGTTGGAGATGCCCTTGGCATGCCCAACGAGAGCACGATGCCGAGTCTCAACAAGATGCGGTACGGCTACCGGAAGGCATACAAGAGCCATCCCAATGAAGGGCTCCGTGCCGGCCATTATACAGACGACACCCAGATCATGATCCTCGTGGCGACGCTCCTTGCCGATGGCCGGTATACCGATGAACGGTATGCTGAGGCATTAAAAGAGCTCTATCTTCGCGGGGCGCTCAGGTTTCCTGACGGCTCCATCTCCGCTGCGTGCGAACATCTCATCCGGAGAAACAGTACGCCCAGCGGCGTCAAGTCAACGACCGCCGGCTGCCTGCCCACGGCTATCCCTTTTGCCCTTGCCTTCCCGGATATGAATGAGGGGAGCGAGCGGGCGGTGGGGGCATGCACGGTCACCCATACCCATCCGGCAGCCCATGCGGCTGTCTCGACGCTTGTGACGCTGATGTACCATGCCGTTCACGAGAGTGAAAATCCGGTCGAAAAAGCGCTACAGAAGGCATCGGTTGAAGATGAGATGCTGGGCAGCAAGATCCATAATGCCCTTGTGCTGGAGAAAGAGGGGATGGAGACGGAGGCAGCCCTGCTCAAGATAGGCAATGACGTCTCCCTGTTCCAGACGCTCCCCATCGCGTTCTTCCTGATCAACCGGTACCAGCGTCCTGCGGATCTCCTGACCGTGGCTGCCCATGTCGGGGGTAATACCGACACCATCGGGTACCTCTGCGGTGCATATCTTGGTGCAAGCAGGGGCGTCGATGCGATTCCCGCCGATCTTCTCGAAGGCCTTGAGGACCGGCAGCGGATCGAACTGATCGCCCAGCGGATATTTGCCCTATATACAAGAAAACTTTAAAACCCGGATTGCTGCCTGCAAAATGGCGCAACCGGTTAAACAACCGGTTTTTGGCAAATGCCGGGGCGCATACGCGCGATTTGCTGTTCTCTCCCGCAAAAGGTTAAGATTCTGCAACTGAAACATTCTTGTATGAAAGTTGCGATTATCGGGGCATCCGGGTATGCCGGTGGCGAACTGATCCGTCTCCTGTCTCACCACTCTTCCGCAGAAGTGGTTTGCGCCACGTCCCGCAAACTTGCCGGGATCCCGCTCGATCAGGTCCATCCCCACCTAAAGGGGTTCACCGATCTTGCGTTTGAGAACCCGGCAACGGATGCGATCGATGCAGATGTTGTCTTCCTTGCCGTACCGCACACCGCGGCCATGACCTATGCCGGTTCGCTGCTCTCCCGGGGTATCAAAGTGGTCGATCTCAGTGCCGATTATCGCCTCCCCAAGGACGTATTTGAAAAGGTATACGGGGTCACCCATACGGATTATTTCGAGGCACCGTACGGTATCCCGGAGCTTCACCGGGCCGAATGCAGGAACGCAAAGTTCGTCGCAAACCCCGGCTGTTTCCCGACCGGAGCGACCCTTGCGGCGGCGCCGCTGGCCAAATTCGCGCACACGGTCATATTCGACTCAAAGACCGGGGTGAGCGGCGCCGGTGACAACCCCTCGGCGACAACGCACTACCCGAATGTTGGTGATAATGTCGGGCCGTACAAGTGGACCACCCACCGCCATCTCGCGGAGATGAAACAGGAGCTCGCGTGGCTCGGCTCTCCGGCGAAATGCTACTTCACGCCCCATCTCGTCCCCGTCAACCGGGGTATTCTGACGACGGCACACATCCTGCTCAATGAACCCATGGAGCAGAAAGACGCCGAAGAGCGGTACCGGGAATTCTACAAGGGCGAATATTTTGTCCGGTACCAGAAGCCGATCCTTGCTGCAGTCCGGGGGAGCAATTTCTGCGACCTGATGGTCGAGAGCGAGGGGCTGCGGGTGGTGGCGATATCGGCGATTGACAACCTCGGGAAGGGTGCGAGCGGACAGGCCATCCAGAACATGAACCTGATGTGCGGGTTTGACGAGACAGACGGCCTCACGGGTGCCGGCCTGTTGCCCTAGGTGATTGAATGCTTATCAAGAATGCCATGACAAAAAATCCAATCACCTGTCCGGCTGACATGCCGCTCCGGGATGCGGTCGCAATCATGCGGAAAAACCATATCGGCGGGCTGCCGGTGATGGAGGGTGAGGCCCTCGTGGGCATGCTCACCGAGTCGGATATCATCTCGCAGCTCCAGACGGAACGGATCTCCGATGACCTCTGGCTGCCATCCCCGCTCGAGATCATCGAAGTCCCTATCCGTGAATATATCAACTGGGAAAAGACCAAGCACGCACTGCGCAATATCGGGGATACCCCGGTCAGAAAAGTGATGACGCACCGGGTGATCACGGCGACCGAGGAGATGGATATCGAGGAGGGTGCGGCGCTCATGCTCAAAGAAGGCATCGCACGGCTGCCGGTGCTTCGCGGGGAGAAACTGGTCGGCATCCTCACCCGTGCCGATATCGTCCAGGCTGTCGGTGGGTCCTTGGTAAAGTAGATGGGGAATCAGGAGATGGAACCAAAGAGTATCTGTGCGGTGAAAGGAGTTACCGCCTCCGGTATAAAGGAAGGAAAGTTCGGGCTCGCCCTCATCCGGGCAACCGGCACGGCGGCCGGGGTATTCACGGCAAACTTGGTGAAAGCGGCGCCGGTGGAACTGATGAAAAAGCAGATCCGCAGGGGGACCATGGACGCCGTCATCGTCAACAGCGGGTGCGCAAACGCATATACCGGGAAGAAAGGGTACGAGGATGCCGTGGCAATGACGGAATGTGCCGGTTCTGCACTGGGGCTGGACGCCCGGTCTGTCGGGGTAGCCAGCACCGGTGTTATCGGTCGTTACCTCGACATCTCCCTGATCCGGCGCCAGTGTGTGACAGTCGCAACGGGGCTTACCTCCTCCCCGGAAGCAGAGGACCTCGCTGCCCGGGCGATCATGACGACTGACACGTTTCCCAAGCACGCGGTGGTGAAACGGGAGGCCTTCACCGTTGGGGGGATTACCAAGGGGAGCGGCATGATCGCACCGAACATGGGGACGATGCTGGCCTTTCTCTACACGGACGCGGAGATCGGGCCAAAACCGCTTGCAGTAGCATTGAAAGAGGCGGCCCGCCGCACCTTCAACCGGGTCGTTGTTGACGGCGACACGAGCACCAATGATATCGCTCTGCTCACGGCGACCGGGGAATCCGGGCCGGTTGAGGTCCGCGAGTTCTCCGGGGCGCTTGAGGAGTGCTGCCGCTCACTTGCCCGTCAGATCGCCACGGACGGCGAGGGTGCAACGAGGTTGCTCGAAGTGACCGTCACCGGGGCACCAAAAGAAGAGGCAGCGGCGAAGGTGGCGCGGACTGTTATCGAATCGCCACTGGTGAAGACGGCAGTGTACGGTGAAGACCCGAACTGGGGACGGGTGGTTGCCGCGGCGGGGCGTGCCGGGGTCCGGTTCGACCCCAACGCGGTCTCTCTCTGGATCAGTGACGGAAGGGAACGGTACCCCCTCGTCCGTTCTGGCGAGATTATCGCCGACCTCAAACAGGCGAAGGTAACGATGCACGGCAAAAAAGTGATCTTTGAGCTCGATCTGGCGGCAGGTACCGCTAAAGCCACGGCATGGGGCTGCGATCTCACCGAACGCTATGTCGAGATCAACGGGAGGTATACGACATGATGAAACGAGAGGACGTCCTGATTGAGGCCCTTCCCTACATCCAGCAGTTCCACGGCAAGACCATCGTGATCAAGCTGGGCGGGCACGCGATGGTCGACCCTGTGGTGCTGGAGAACGCGATAAAGGATGCTGTGCTCCTCCACTATATCGGCATCCGCGTCGTCCTTGTCCATGGGGGCGGGCCGGAGATCTCCGAGAAGATGAAGGCCCTTGGCAAGGAATCCGTCTTCGTTGGCGGGCTCCGCGTGACGGATCAGGAGACGCTGGAGATCGCCCAGATGGTGCTGGTGGGCAAGATCAACAACGGGATCGTCTCGCTGATCGCCAAGTGCGGGGCCCGTGGCGTCGGGCTCTCCGGAAGCGACGGGAACCTGATCATTGCAAAGAAGATGGATCTCCAGAAAGTGACGGTCAAAGGTGTTGAAAAAGAGGTGGATCTCGGCCATGTGGGGGAGATCGAGTGGATCGATCCGGCCATCCTCAACACCTTGCTCGACCAGAACTACATTCCGGTCATCGCACCGATCGCCATCGACCGCTCCGGAGGCAACCTTAACATCAATGCCGATACCGCGGCCGGGGATATCGCGGTCGCCCTCAAGGCCTTCAAGCTGATCAACATGACCGATGTGGACGGGGTGATGGACGCGGGCAGGACAAAGGTCTTCCGCAAGCTCACGCTTGACGAGGCAAATGCTCTCCTCAGGTCCGGCGCGATCGGGGAGGGAATGATCCCGAAAGTGACTTCCCTGATGAGGGCCGTTGAGAACGGTGTCCAGTATGCCCATGTCATCAACGGCAATATCGAGCACAACCTCATTCTCGAGCTCTTCACCCGCGATGGGGTCGGCTCAATGATCTCCCTCCATTGATTTTTATGCAGCCCCGGCCAATACTCTTCTGCGCATATACGGTCTTGGGGCCACACGGAGTTTTTCCATGGATAAGATCCTGAAAATTGGCATTGTCCTCGTTGCCATCGTCGTTATCGCCAGCCTCGCAGTCTTTGCCGGCGGGCTCCTGAATACTATTTCTGCCGGCACGTTCACTCCCGTCTCTCTTGGCAGCAACACGACCGTCTATTATTTCTATGGTCAGGGATGCCCCCACTGTCAGGCCATCGAGCCCTTCATGGATAATCTTACCCAAAAATATCCTGACGTCACTATCCTGAAGCTCGAGGTCTGGTACAACCAGACCAACCAGCAGATCGACCAGGAGCTGAATGCCCAGGCCGGGCTATCCTCGCCGCCGGGTGTTCCTGAGGTGATCATCGGGAAGACGGTGCTGGTCGGTCAGCAGGAGATCCCCGATAAGCTGGAAGGATACGTTCAGGCCATTGAAAAAAAAAAGCAGTCGGTAACTCAATAGGCGGACCGGCACCGGCGGGCCAGCCTGCGTCCTCTCCTGCTCTCGTATCAAATTGCACCAATAAAACCATCATTGCATATTATTTCTACGGCGATGGTTGCAGCCATTGTGCGGAGATTGAACCCTATCTCACGCAGGTGCAGGCGCAATACCAGAACCTCGATATCCAGACATTTGAGGTCTACCACAACGAAACCAACCAGAAAATATTTTCTGAAATGAACACTGGTTTTGGCGTCGCCGCGCCCGGTGTACCCACAGTTTTTATCGGCACACACGCGCTGGTCGGAACCGACGAGATCCGGAACCAGCTTGAATCCGCAATTCTTGAAGAGGAGCAGACCGGTGCTACCGGGCCGGTGCCCGGGATAACGGCGAATGTGAGTGTTGCCGGGCAGTGCCCCGCACCATCCGGTGCTCTGACCGTGCCCCTTATAGTGGGCTGCGCCCTTATCGACAGTATCAACCCCTGCGCATTTACCGTCCTGATCATCCTGCTGCTCTCGATCATCACACTCCAGAGCCGGAGGCAGGTGCTGCTGGTGGGAACGGTCTATATCGCGGCCGTCTTCCTCTTCTACCTCTTATCAGGCATCGGGCTCTTCTCCTTTGTGCACCTCTCCGGCATATCGGGCCTGATCGCCATCATCGCGGCGGCTGTAGCGATCCTCCTCGGTCTGATCAACGTGATCGATGTGGCAAGAAAGCACGAGGGATTTATCCTTGCCATACCGGAATCAAAAAAGCCGGTCATCGACCGGTACATCAGGACCGCTACCCTGCCTGCTGCGTTTGTTCTCGGAGTCCTTGTCGGGATCTTCGAACTGCCCTGTACCGGGGGCATCTACCTTGCGATACTGGGCCTCATAAGCAACAGCCTCACGCTTGTTCAAGGGCTGCCGTACCTTCTGCTGTACAATTTCATCTTCATCCTCCCGCTGATCGTGATCCTGCTTATCGTTGTCTTTGGGATCCCGCCCGAGCGGGTGAACTCGTGGAGGCTGAACAACCGGAGGCTGCTCCGGCTGCTGGTCGGTATTGCGATGATTCTTGTAGGTCTGGTCATCCTCTTCATCCCCCAGTTCCCGTAAAGGCCCGGACCAGCTCCCGTTTTTATGTTAAGAAATACCATATAACCAGCCGTACTGGTGATCTTAGTAAAAGATATATGACAATATGTTCAATAAACATTACAACATCTATCCGGGCAGAGGGGAGAAGTATACGGGTTCTGCCAGAGTATACGGGTGATTGATCTGATCGATCGTGAATTTATCTGGAAATATAAGGCAGAAATCCTCCTTGCCGGCATACTTGCCTAATCCGCATTCCTGAATATCTGGAACATCTGGAATTTGGGCTTCACGAATACCTTTTACGCCGCCGCTGTGAAGAGCACGCTCGTCAACCCGGCCGCTGGCTTCTTCAACTCTTTCGATCCCGCGGGCTTTGTGACCGTGGATAAACCTCCCATCGGCCTCTGGGTGCAGGCGGCCTTTGCCGCAGTACTTGGTTTCAGCGGCTGGGTCCTCGTCCTCCCTCAGGCCCTTGCAGGGATCGGATCGGTCGCCCTCGTCTATTTCATCGTTGCCCACCCGTTCGGAAAACCGGCAGGCCTTGTTGCAGCCCTCGCCCTTGCCGTCACCCCTATTCTCGTTGCGGTCTTACGGAACGGCACCATGGATACCCAGCTCATCTTCGTGATCCTTCTCGCGGTCTGGGTCGCCCTCAAGGCAACGCGGGAACGGTCCCTCCCGTGGCTTCTCGTATCGGTGATCCTCATCGGGATCGCCTTCAATATCAAGATGATCCAGGCGTTTGTCGTGGTCCCCGCCGTTCTTGTGGTATATTTCATGGGAACAACTGACTTCACGGTCAGGAAGCGGGCGCTCCATCTGGGAATTGCCGTCATCGTTCTCCTCGCTGTCTCTCTCTCGTGGGCAGTCGCGGTCGATATGATCCCTGCCAGCCAGCGCCCGTACATCGGCGGCAGCGGGGACAACACCGTTCTGGGCCTCATCATCAACTACAACGGTCTCGAACGCCTTGGCCTGGAAAGTCGTGGAATGCCCTTCATGGGAGATGGCGCGAGAGAGCTGAGAACCGGAGCCACCCGGCAGCAGGAGGGGCAACGGACGCAAAGCAGCATGAGGCCAGCCGGTGTGAATCCTTATGGGGATCTGGCAGCCGCCCGGGGCGGCGCGGCCGGCGGTATGATGAACGGGGAAGGAACGCCGGGCCTCACCCGTTTCTTCGATGAACAACTTGCAGGCCAGTTCTCGTGGCTCCTACCCCTTGCCCTGATCGGGCTCCTTGCATGGGTCCGGAGACCGGCCTCTCTCACGTTCAAAGGATTTGAGGATGCCGGTATTTCAGGTGAGCGTGGGCTCACCCTCATCGTAATGCTGCTCTGGCTCGTGCCCGGCCTCTTGTTCTTCAGTTTTACGACCGCATTTGGGCATACCTACTATATTGCGACTATCGCGCCGCCTCTTGCCGCCCTCGTCGGGATCGGGGCTGTTGCGATGTACCGGGAGTTTCTGACTGAAGGATGGAAGGGCTGGATCCTTGTCGGGGCGATTCTCATTACCGGACTTCTCCAGACCATCTTCCTTTCTTATGATGCCGCATGGTCCGGTCTTCTGATCCCGCTCGTCCTGATCGGGACCCTTGGGTGCGCAGGAATTCTTGCATGTCTGAGGATACGGAAAGATGCAGTCTCACAAAACCGGCAGAAATGGATCGTTATTATCGCCCTCGGGCTTCTCTTCTTTGCTCCTTTTGTCTGGTCTTGCACACCCTTGGTGTACGGGAGTGGTCAGGGTGTGGCGGGCCCCCCGGCATCCCGGACAGGTGTGGGTATGGGAACTGCCGGAGCTGCGCAGGGCATGGAGAGGGGCAGTTTCATGCAGGGCCAGGCCGACTGGGAACGCCTCTCCGGGCAGGTAAACGCCAGTTATATAATTGGCCGAGGAACCGTGACCCCAACAAGTATGGGTGGAGCATCGGATACCCAGCTTGAGAATTACCTGCTTGCCAACACTACCAATGAGACCTGGATATTGGCCGTCCCGAGCGCCATGACCGGGGCCAACCTGATTATTGATACGGGAAGACCGGTAATGGCTCTTGGAGGGTTCTCGGGCACCGACCAGATCCTGAACGTGACCTCTCTCTCTGCCCTGATTGAAGAAGGCAAAGTCCGTTACTTCCTCACCGGGGGTTTCGGTGGCGGGGGTGGCGGGATGAACGCAGGCAACAGCCAAATCTTCAGCTGGGTAAGCACCCATTGCACAGCAGTGAACCTGTCCATTGGTAACGAAACCGGGGTAAACGGGGCTGGCGCTGTAGCATCCCTGTATGATTGCGCCGGGGCAGCCGGCTCCGGGTAAATCATTACTATGAAATCTCTTTTCGATGGCATGACCGGCAGTGAAATACTGGCCGTTCTCAACCGGGAAAAAATTACCGGATTTTTTCTCATAGGATGTTTCTCTACCCTGATCGATATCGGCCTCCTCTATGTTTTTACTGAATATGCCGGCCTCTGGTATATCTACTCGGCGACTGTCTCATACACCTGCGGAATGGCAGTCAATTTTATTCTGAACAAATACCTTAATTTTCGGGATACAAACCGGAATTATCTCCGCCAGTTTCTCTTCTTCGCGCTAGTCTCCATGAGCAGCCTAGCCCTGACTCTCGGGGTTCTCTATCTTGCCGTGGAGATCTGCTCTCTTAACTACATTCTCGGAAAGATTCTTGCGGTCATTATCGCATTTTTCTGGAACTATCTCGGCCAGAGCAGGATAACATTCCATGTGGGTGCACGTGAGATAAGCGGCGATATCCGGGAATACGTAAAATGATGGTACCTGAATATATCAAGGTAAAAAGGGATGAATGATTCCTGATGACGCAAGGGCAGATGTCTATTTATTGGAATTACCGGAATGAATGAGTATGAACTACCAGAACCTGAAAACCCCACAGGTTAAAGGGATAATTCTCGGGATCATCGTCGCGATCATGCTGATTGTATTTCGCATACCCCCGGCGTTTGCATTGGTTGTGGGCATCATTTTCGGATTTGTGGCATTTTTTGTTTTGGATGAACATAAAACGCAGAAATGAACTCCTTCCGGACACTCTGCGAGAAAAAGGTTAAGGTATGATGGCCTGCAGGAGGGTGATCTGATACATGAGCCAAATTGACTGGGATTCCATGGAGAGTGCCGCAAGATACGACCGGAATTGCGATCACCAGTACCGGAAGGGCCAAATCCTGATTGAGATGATGGACATAAAGAAAGGGGAATCCGTGCTCGATGCCGGTTGTGGAACCGGGTGGCAGGCCGTGAACGTCTCGGGGATTATCGGGCCGTCAGGCCGGCTCATGGGTATCGATCCCTCCTCATACCGTATTGAGCTTGCACGGAGAAAGTTTAGCGAAAATTCCACCGGCAATATCCGTTTTCTGGTAGGACAGGCCGAGGATCTTCATGCTATTCCGGACAATTCAATCGACCATGCGTATTTCTGCTCATCATTCCACTAGATTGATGACAAGAATAAAGCGCTCCGTGAGATCTTCCGGGTGCTCCGGCCCGGGGGCAGGGTGGGAATGACCACACTTGACAAAGACAGCCCGAACATGATGAGGATCGTTGTTGATCCCATCCTTGCAAAGTATCACGTTGCCCGGAGTCATGAACGACACCGGGGCATAAAAAGAGTTACGGCACGGGAACTCCGTGATCTCCTAACAGGTGCCGGTTTTACCTGTCTCTCAATTGAGCAAAGGACAATCCCACGGAATTATGGTTCACCGGAAGAATTTTTGATGCATGTAGAGGAAAGGGCAGAGCCGGAGGGGACATTGAACGACATCCCTGACGATGTCAGGGAGAATATCAGAAGAGAGATTATCGAAGAATTTAGGAAGAGGCAAATGGCCTCAACCGGGTTTGCAAATGTTACGCTGTTTGCAGTGGCAACAAAACCATATGACGCGGTATGAAATCACGTGATAAAAGTCCACTCAAACTTCCTTTTTGTCAGAGGCCGGTT
>Ga0326727_10025874_pt1 | contig 10959 bp, 8 predicted proteins | sample MB2enrmetagenome_FD_207643 | JGI IMG/M metagenome (GOLD analysis project Ga0326727, IMG submission 207643) | Lab enriched peat soil microbial communities from McLean, Ithaca, NY, United States - MB29MY | ecosystem: Environmental > Terrestrial > Soil > Wetlands > Peat | place: USA: New York... | reverse complement strand
GACCGTTGATGCAGTGATTGAACCATGCCTTTGCGTTGTCTGGAGTGATCAGCCGGATGGCTTCGGCGATGGCTTTTTCCAGCGCTTCTTTGGTTCTTGCCTTGGCCGAGCGAAGGATTTGTTTGAGCTTGGACCATGCTTTCTCTATAGGGTTCAGGTCAGGCGAATAGGGTGGCAGAAAGAGCACCCCCGCCCCTGCTTTTTTGATCAATCGCCGCACTCCCTTGATCTTGTGTGAACTCAAGTTATCCATCACGACTACGTCGCCGGGCTTGAGCGCTGGCGACAGGATGTGCTCAACATAGGCCAGAAAGATGTCGCCATCCGTGGCCTCTTCGATGGTCATTCGCCCTGCTTCAGCAGCTCGGTTTCGGCCTGCGGCAAGGTAATATCAGCCGGAAGAGGCTTGAACTGGAACTTCTCGTCGTCCTCCACCTGGGAGATGTCCTTGAAGAGTAGCGCCGTGCCCTGGATGTGCACATGGGTCGCGGTGATCTGCCAGATGGATGGGCCGGTTTCGCGCCGTTCGACGTCGAAGGTGCCGCCGGACTTCAAATTGCCGAAGAGGCCCAGGAAGAATTTGACGCTGTGGATGAGCCTTCCCCTCAGGCTGACGATGCGGTGCTGTGAGTTGTCGACCACCATGTCGCCTTCCATGGCGGCGAAGACGCGGGTCGTCCAGTCAGGGGGCTCAAAATTCGGGTCCGGCCGGAAGTGCAGCACGGTGCTGTTCCCGTTCGCGCCGGTAATCGTCCACACAAAGGCGCCGGGCAAAAGCCGCAGCATTTCGGCCGCCTGCTTGTCGTCGTGCTGCCCGGATTTGCGCTGCCTGGCCTGCGCCTGCGTGTCCTGCACAAAGCGGTCCATGCGCTGGTGCTGCTCGGCCAACGGGAGCGGATGGCCGTTTTCCTGGATTACGCGCCGCAGGCTGCCGCCGCCCGTCTCGGCCACCCACTGCGCGACGGTGCTGCCGGGTTTGCTGTCGATGTCGTAGTAGAGCCAGCGGGAATGGTCGTCGCGGCTGGCCGCCAACTCCGTTTGGACGGCCAGTTGGACAATCTCCTTCGCGTTCTGCTGAACCGGCGCCTCCGCATTCTGCCCATGGGCGGCGATGGCCTGCGCCGCCAGAAGCGCCCACACCAGCAATAGTCCGCTACCGCGCATGATCGAACCTCCAATTTGCTTCAAAGCCAGGGTCAGGGAGCCGAGCAATCTCCGTCCGAGCAATCTCTCCGCCCGCCGGGAAAATCTCATCGATCTGCAACTCGCCGTGCCGTTTGGAGTCCACCTGAAGGGTCAGCGTCTGCTGCTTCCGGTCGCGCAGGATGATCACCTCGACCGGCTTGCCCAGATTGGCGCGCAGCGCGTGCTCCCAGTCTGCCAGCCGGAGGATGGCGCTAGGGCCGATCTTGAGAATCACATCAAAGGGCTGCAGCCCGGCTACGGCGGCCTCGCTCTGCGGCGTCACCTGCCGGACCATCAGCCCGCCCGGGACGTCCAGAAACTTGGCCATCTGCGCGGTCAGGGGTTCGACCAGCACACCCACTTTCAGGCCGCCGCCAAAAAACGGCACATGGAAGCCGCCCGGATGCCGTGTGCTGCCGCCTTCGGCCATTGCGCCGGGGTCGCTGTCCGAGCCGATCCGGTTCCACGCATCGTGCTCCACAACCTTGCGATCGGCCAGTTCGACGGCCAAGGTCCGCAGGTGGCCGTCGCGGCTGATGGCGAGGGTGACTTTGCGGCCGGCGGGAATCTCCCTGAGAATTCGCCGCAACTGCGCGGCGCCCTCGACCCTCTGCCCGTTCAACTGCACCACCACGTCGTTGACCCTCAGCCCGCTCTTGCCCGCCGGGGCGTCATGGTCTATCAGCGTAATGAGGGCCCCGCGAACTTCCTTGAGCTTGAGCGCCTGCGCCTTCTGCTGGTCCACATCCGCCAGATCGACGCCCAGGTAGCCCTGAGAGCTGGAGCACTGCACCAGCTGACCGGAGGCCGCAAGCGGGCCGTCTCCTGCTTGCGCCTGTGCTGCCGACGGCGCTATAGCCGTCCACGCACCCGTCCCCAGCAGCAGCGCTAGCCCAACCGAGCCGTACGGCCTGAAATGGTGCTTCATCCCTGCCTCTCACGCAATGGTTCGTCCGGTTCGCGCTCCGGTCTGCCGATGCGGTCGCCGGAAACGCGGCAACTTCTACTGAATCTCCGGCTCATTGTCCAGGACTTGCTGCGAAACCGTCCGGATATAAGGGTTCTGGTCCGAATCGGCGACCGAATGCAGCACCTGCCGCACGCTGGTATCGGCCTCCACTGGTCCCAGAATGTTGATGGCCCGGGTGCGAATCCGCGGATTGCCGTCGTTCATCAGCGCCTCGAGCACCGCATCGCGCACCCGCACATCCTCGGCCACGTAAGGCTCCAATCCCTTCAGCGCCTTCTCGCGCACTCTCGCGCTGACGTCATTGCGCAGCGCGGCGAGCAGCGCATGGCGAATGCCTGTGCCGGCAGCCTGGCAACCGTGTCCGGCGCGGCACTCGTCCGCCAGCAGGGCCACCGAGTCGTTGCGCACCTTGGCCGAAGCGGAATTCTGGCTGGCCAGCATCAGCAATTGACGAATCGCCGGATCGTCCAGCGAACCCTCGATCCGCTGCGGCACCGTCTGGTTGTAGCGCACCTCGACCACTCGGCTGCCGGTCTGCCGGGCGATTCTGGAAATGCTGGCACTGGAAATGCTGGCGCCGGAAATGCTGGCGCTGGAAAGGTTTGAACTGGTAGGGTTGGCGATCCCGGCCGGCGCGGCCGCCGCCGCAGTCGAGGCTGGCTGGGTCTGCCCTTGCGCCGCCTGGGCCGTCTGGATTGCCGCCGTGCGCGCCATGTGATCCAGCGCCACCCGATAGCCCCCCAGCAAACCCGCGCTTGCTCCCACCGCCAGCAGCAGGCAAGCCGCCACGGGCGCCGCCTGCAAATTGGCAAAATTGTTCATCAGCCGCTGGCCCAGCCGTTCATACCAGCGCCACGGCGGCAGCGCGTCCAGCGCCTCTTCCAGCCTCAGACGGGAGCGCGCCACCAGGTTGGCTTCTGGCTCCAGCACGGGATTTGCATCGGCCAGCAGCTTCAGCGCCAGCAGTTGCTCCCATTCCTTGTGGCACTCCGCGCAACCGCCCCTGTGCCGCTCCAGTTCGCGCATCTGCTCGCCGGCCAGCTCTCCGTAGGCCGCCGCGACAATCGGCTTGTTTGCAAATTGACAGCTCATTGATACGTCCTTCCAGCCTCAAAAGAATTCGCACTGCTTCCGGGAAAATCCGCATCCCCTCGCAGGGGATTGCCACCGGCCTTTACCGCAACCCCGCCAACTGTGCTCTCAGCTTTTTGGTCGCCCGGAAGAGCGTATTCTTGGCGGTTTCTTCCGTGGTGTTCAGCATTTCTCCGATGACGCGCAGGCGGAGACCCTGGTAGTGCTTCAGTTCAAAAACCATTCGCTCGCGCGGCGTCAGCTTCTCCAACGCCAATTGAATTCGTTCGCCCAGCAGCTTGCGGTCCAGTTCCTTGGCCGGATTCGAGAACGAACGGTCGTCGGAGACCGAAGCCAGCAGGTCGATCTCCTCCCCGGAGTAGTCCAAAATCACCGAGCGGTCCTCGCGCCGCGTCTTGCGCCGCCGCAGCCGGTCCAGGCAAAGATTGGTCACAATCCGGTAAATCCATGTATAAAAAGAGCACTCAAAACGGAAGTTTCCCAGGTAGCGGTAAGCCTTCAGGAAGGCTTCCTGGTAAATGTCTTCGGCATCGTGCTCGGAGCCGGTCAGGTGCAAGGCCAGCCGCAGAACCTGCTGGTCATAGGTCCGCACCAGCGTGTCGAAGGCCACACGGGAACCCGCCTGCGCCTCGCGGATCAGCTCCATCTCCGGCGCGCGCGCCCGCATCCGCTCTTCGGCGTTCTCCCGATCCGTCCCGTTCATTGCCTTGGTCGCAGCCATCCCTGGGGAGGATTGTACCCTTCTGGCTGCCGGCCAAGCCACGCCTGCCGAAGCGCGCGCCGGGAAGGTGGGGTAGATCGCCGCATTTGTTGCCATCAAATCTGCTCCAGGCTAAAGGAGTTATCCGCATTGCAATAGACGCAAAAAGCGGCTGTTGGTAAGCGGGCCAGCGAGATCGAGCTTCGCATTCGCCGCGCCCGGTACACTGGAAAGCGATGAACGAAAATCTCTTTGCAAACTCCGCCCTTTCCGCCGCCGATGACGCCCACGAATCCTTTACCGCCCACTGCGACGGCGGCTCACGCGGCAATCCCGGCCCCTCGGGCTACGGCGCCGTGGTCGAGGACGCCGAGGGCCGCGTGGTGGCCGAGTTGAGCGAATTCCTGGGGATTCAGACCAACAATTTTGCCGAATACTCCGGCCTGCTGGGCGTTCTGAAGTGGGCCATCGAGCACAAAGTAAAGCGTTTGTGCGTGGTCTCCGACTCCGAGCTGATGGTCAAGCAGATGCAGGGCAAGTACAAAGTGGCCAGCCCCATCCTCCGCCCCCTCTACGAAGAAGCCCGCCGCCTTTCCCGCGGCATTGCCAGCTTCGAGATGCGCCACACCCTCCGTGGCGGCAATAAGGACGCCGACCGCCTGGCTAACGAAGCGATGGATCGCGGCATGGGGAAGGCGGGGATTCCCAAGGTCGGCAAGCCGGAAGATTTCGTGGCCAAGCGGCCACTAGGACCGCCATTCAGTGAAGCGGCGCGCCCGCAAGCCGCTCGCCCAGCCGCATCGCGCCCCACTCCGCAAGCGGACACCAAGGCTCCTCGCCAGGTTCTCGAAGGCTACGTGAAAAACGGCGTGGTCCACCTCTTGGAAGGTGAACTCCCCGACGGCATCTTCGTCAAGATTATCCGCGAGTAGCGCAAACCTTCATGTGGCCTTCGTGACTCCGCAGAAAAGGCCGGCTGGTTGGCCGGCCTTTTCTGCGGTCAGTTGACGATTGCTCGCTCAGCCCTGAATGTCGAACTGTTCGGGGTGCAAGGTGGCATCGCTCTTGACGAGGATGTTCTTGCCCACCAGCTCCTCGAACTCGGCGAGCCAGGTGGCGTTGTTGGATTTGAGCACCTTGACCGTCTCGGGATGGACGCGCAGAAGAACATCCTCGCCCTCAAAGTGCTTCCTCATCTTGCGCAGCTCGGTGTAAATCTCGTTGCAGACCGTAGTCGGGCTCTTGACCATGCCGGTGGCCTGGCAGGTGGGGCAGGGCACTGAAAGCGTCCGCTCCAGGGACTGCTTGACGCGCTTGCGGGTGATCGCCACCAGGCCGAAGTCATTGAACTGCAAGACTTTGGTGGGGGCGCGGTCGCTTTTGAGGGCTTCTTCGAGGGCGGCCATCACCTTGTAGCGGTTCTTGCGGTCGTCCATGTCGATAAAGTCGATCACGATGATGCCGCCCAGGTCGCGCAGGCGGATCTGGCGCACGATTTCGGGCACTGCGTCGAGGTTGGTCTTGACGATGGTGTCCTCCAGCCGCGCCGATTTGCCGACGTACTTTCCGGTGTTGATGTCGATGGCCACCAGCGCCTCGGTCTGGTTGATGACGATCGAGCCGCCCGACTTGAGCCAGACCTTGGAGCGCAGGGCTTTCGAGATTTCGTCCTGAATGCCGAAGTGCTCGAAGAGCGGAGTCTCCTTGGTGTAGAGCTTGACGCGGCGCACCAACGTGGGCGAAAAGCGGTTGAGGAAGCGGACGATGCGTTCGTAGTCGGCCTCGGAATCGACCCAGATGGACGAAAAGTTGCTGCTGACCTGGTCGCGCAGAATGCGCTCGATCAGCGACAAATCGTGGTAGATCAGCGCTGGCGACTTGGAGGTGTCGGAGCGCTGCTTGATCTCGGACCACAGGTGCAGCAGGAAGCGCAGGTCGGCGCGCAAATCCTCTTCCGACGCGCCCTCGGCGGCCGTGCGCACGATGAATCCGCCCGAGGCCTCGCCGCGCTCGTGAATCAGAATCCGCTTCAGCCGCTGGCGCTCCTCGTCGGAGGCAATTTTGCGGCTGACGCCAACGTGCGAGACGGTGGGCATGAAGACCAGGAAGCGGCCGGGCAGGGCAATGTGCGAGGTAATGCGCGCGCCCTTCTTGGCGATGGGCTCCTTGGCGATCTGGACCAGAATCTCCTGGCCGGGCTTCAATAAATCACTGATGATGGGCAGGTCGGACATCTGCGACGAGCGGCGCGAGGGACCGCGGCCCCGGCCGCCTTGTGCGCCCTGAGCGGTTGAGCCTCCACGCCCGCGGCGTCCGCGGCCAGCACGATCACGGCGCTGCTGGCTGGAGCCTTCGCCGCCGGTCTCCTGACCGGAACCCTCGGCTTCGGTGCCGGTCTGGCCTTCAGCCGAAGCCTCTTCATCTTCGTCCTCGTCCTCGAAGCCTTCCTCGTCCTCCTCCGCCTTTTCGTCCAGGTCCAACCCAATGTGGTGCTCGAGGTGGGCCTCCTGCAGCAACTCGCCCAGATCGCCGGTGCGAATCTGAGCAGGCAGCGTCTCCTCTTCAAAATCGTCCAGTTCGTGCTCTTCAACCTTGCCGTGGTGATGGTGGTGAGGAGCGTCAAACTCCTCCTCCTCGATAATCTCTTCCTCGATGAGGCCGCTGCCGGGAGCGTAAGCCGAAACCGAGGGCACCGAGGCAGGCTTGGCCACCGGCTTCACGGCTTCCTCTTCGGCCTTCTTCTTGCCACCCAGGCCAAAGAGCCGGAATCCGGCGGGAGGCAGCAGGTCGACATTGTGGGAGGCGTCTGCGTCGGCTTCCGGCTCGGTGGTTTCAGGTGCAACCTCATCGGCAGAGGGGTGAGCCTTGGCCTGAACCGGCGCCGAATGAATCCGGTCAAGCTGAGGCTCGGTGTTCTCCCAGCTTGCCGATGCAGAAGAAGTCACTGATTCCAAAGCTGATTCTGTCGTTTCTTCGAACTCTTCCTCATCGAAAAGCTCTGTTCCGGCCGATTCCGCTTCCGCAGCGGTAGGCGCAATCGGCTCTGGCGCTTCCTCGACCTCGGGCTCCAAAACGAATTCCGGGCCAGGAGCGGTAATCTCTCCGACGGGCTCCTCCTCGTCGATGGCATTGGAGGCGAAGCTGCTGGACTCGGGCGCGTCAAATGGCTGCGCCGCCTCGACTTCCTCGACCTCTTCGACGGGCTTGGGCTGGCGACTGCGGTGCCGCGAAAGCGACTCGCCCGGCAGCAGACCGCTGCCATCCCACTGGAGGGGCGACTCGATCAGCGTCGAGGGTTTGAAGGTGCTCGCCGGCCGGGCTGGCGTAGCCGTCTCGGCCGCGGAGCGGGCCGCATCCTCGGCTGGTGCGCCGCCGTACTTTGAAAGCGACTCGCCGGGCAGAACAAATGGGGTTGGAGGCGCGTTGAAACGGGGTGCGGGCGCTGGGGTAGCAGCCTCCCAGCTTGGCGCTGAAGACCTCTCCGCAGGGGCTCCGGCGGCTGCGTGAATCTCAGGTGCAACCTCCGCTTTGATCTCAGTAATCTCCACGGTGCTGGCTGCCGAACTCTCACCGCTCTCTACCGAACTCTCAGGCGAGATCGCGGCCTCACGGCTCCCGCGACGACGGCGGCGTCCGCGCCAGCGTTTGGCGCCGGATGCGCTGGTCTCATCCTGAGTGTCGTCGGCCGGCTCGGAGTAGAGGGCCAGTTCGGGCGCGGCTGCTTCGCCAGCCTGGGGCTCTTCTTCAGACTCAATCAGAAGACGGCGATCCCTGGAGGCTTTTTCAGAAACTGGGCGCTCCTGCGCAGCGCGTGCTTCCTGCTTCTGCGCGGTTTGTTGATCGGATTTCTGGCCGGAGCGCCCGTTGCGAGGCTCGGTGCGAACCTCATTGCTGTCTTGCGCGGCGCTGTGCCGGACCTCGCGGGGCGGCTGGCTGCTGCTGCTGACTGCGGCTTTTTCCAGTTCGTCGGTCTCCTCCTGGTCTTCGAGCTCCAGGAAGTCAGTTACATACAGAAACGCATCGCGCTCCAGGCCAAGGTCGACAAAGGCCGACTGCATGCCCGGCAGAACGCGGGTGACGCGGCCGTTATAAATTGACCCGGCCAGTGTGTATTCATTTTCGCGTTCATAGTAAATTTCCGCGAGCTGATCGTCCTCAAGAATTGCCAGCCGCGTCTCGTGCGGCGTGCTGGAAATACAAATTTCTTTTGCCATCGTACCTTTCCGCCTGGCGGCGTCTGCCTGCCAGGTCCCGCGGCGAGGTTAGATGGAGACGCGCATGGCCGGAAGGGGAGGGGATGTGCGGAAGGTCTGACCCGTGAGTCGCTGCTGTGCCGGTTGCCGCGCCAGGGCCAGCCCCGAAGGGCGGCGAGCCGTGACGAAGCTCTTGCCGAACAAACTGTACTATACGGTAACCCGATTGCGAAGAGTTTGTGGCCAACCATGCCGGGAGCCTGAACGACAAATTTTTGCCGTCGGGGCTGTAAGCCGGAGTTCCTGGCGACAAACTCTTGCCGCTGGGGTAGTAAACCGGAATTCCCGGCGGGGCCGTTCCACCACTGGCGTCTGCACTGCCGCGCCGCGCAATGGGGCTGGGGATTGCCTTCCCCGATGCTCTCGCGCGTCCCGTGCAACTTGTACGCCGCCAACGGTTTTCCCGTCTCCGCGTGCTCATGAACCCTTGTCCTGCCGGGCCTGCGGTCCATCTGAACCTTGCCGGCGAAATGCTTGAAAATAAGTCTCTTGTGAGCCGAATTGTGGAGGGCCAACACAAGAGGCAAACCTGCGTGTCTGTTCAGTTGACGAATCGGCGCATGCGGACATTCATCGCCACGCCCAGCGCCAGAAACGAAAACAATACCGAGGATCCGCCGTAACTCATTAACGGCAAAGGAATCCCGGTGACGGGCATAAACCCGATGACCATACCCACGTTGACCGCAATCTGGAAGGTCAACACAGCCACTACTCCCATAATAATCAGAGAGCCGGGCAGGTCTGCGGCTGTTAGAGCGTTTTGAATCAAACGCATCAATATGAGGAAGTATAGCAGCAGCACGAAAATCGCGCCGACAAAGCCGTGCTCTTCGCTGAAAGCGGCAAAGATAAAGTCCGCATGGGGAATGGGCAGGAAGTCACCCTGGGTCTGGGTTCCCTTGGCCGCGCCCTTGCCCCAGATGCCGCCGGAACCAACCGCGATCTTGGATTGCAGAAGCTGGTAGCCGGTGCCCCTGGGGTCGTTGTCGGGATTGATAAAGCTGGTGAGCCGGGCCTTTTGGTAGGGCTTGAGAATCTTGCCGCTGCTCCAGACGCCGGCAATCAGCACGACGCCGCAAGTCAAAAGAATCAGCCCCTGGCGGAGACTGGTGCCGCCCAGAAACAGGCCGGCGATCAGAATCGGCGTATAGGTGAGCGCGGTTCCCAGGTCAGGCTGCTTGAGAACTATCAGCAGGGGAATGCCCACCAGCGCAAAGGCCTTGAAGATGTCCTTCCAGGTGAGCGAACGGCCGCCCAGATTGGCAAAATAGCGAGCCACGGCCAGAATTAGCACCAGTTTGACCCATTCCGAAGGCTGGAAGTGCATGGGACCGACCTTGATCCAGCGCTTGGCGCCGAGCACCTTGTGGCCCACCGCCATCACCGCCACCAGCGCCAGCAGGCAGACGCCGTAAGCCCAGGGAACCAGATCGATCAGCTTGTGATAGTCGATTTTGGCGAAGATGAACATGGCCGCCAGGCCGCCGGCGATCCAGAAAATCTGCTTGGTGTGAAAGCCGGTGTACTTGGTATGCAGCGTGGCCGAGTAGATTTCAAGGACGGAGATGGTGCACAGCAGCAGCACCATGCCGAGCAGCGGCCAGTCGAAGTCGCGGAAAGAGAGGAAGCGGCGCATCAGATGCAGTTCTCCAGTAAAGAGTTTGTTCCCAGCATCTTGCAAAGCGGCTTTTGCTTCCACCCCAGCGACCAGGATCTGTCGCTAGGGATTGCGGAGAGAAAAAGTTCGCCTTGCGGCGCAGGTTGAGTCGTTTGAGTGTGGCAGGAAAACCGTGTCAGGAATCGCATCAGGGCCGGCCTTCCTTGAAGCGCAGCGGCCAGTTCAGCAGCCAGACCGGCAGGTGAAACTGATTGCTGGCCACGGCCCTGGCCGGGGCCAGCGGAGCCGGGACAATGAGAAAATGACCGCCATGCAACTGGGCGGTTTGGGTGGTTTTGCCGTGGCTGCCGGGCTGCTTTCGGCTGGCTGGAGCGGGCTCGCTCCAAACCGCCCCCATCTCGACCGGCTTCGAGTCCGCGGCCTGTTCGATCGCGTTACGCTCCTGCTGCCGTTTCTTGTTCACGTAAACGGTGGCCACCTGAGCAGCGAGTTTGGCCGCGTTTGCGCCCCAGTCGCCATGCTCCCAGAGGACGGCGACGACGAATTCCGGGTTGCGGCGGGGAATCACGCCCACAAACCAACCATTGGGCCGTGTGTCCACGCCCGCGCTCATGCGTTTGATGGCCTCGTGGCTGGCCACCTGCGCGCTGCCGGTCTTGCCGGCGAAATCGACCCCTTCCAGGTGCGAGGCCGCCGCTGTGCCGCCCATGGCCGGATCGGTGGCCCCAGCCATGCCGTCGGTGATGATCATCCAGTTGGCCGGGTCGAGCGGAATATTGGCCTCGCCAGAGCCGGGAAAGCTGTCGCCGAGCGCCTGCCGGAATGAGGCGGGAAGTTGCGCCTGATCAACCACATGGGGACGCACAAAGTGCCCGTCCGAGGCGATGCCGCCGATCATGCGGGCCAATTGGAGGGGCGTGGCCGTCACCGCGCCCTGGCCGATGCCCACCGAGATGGTTTCGCCAGCGAACCACTTCTCGTGGAAGTTTCTCAGCTTCCACTCCGACGAGGTCATGGTCCCGGCGGCCTCGTGGGGCAGGTCGATTCCGGTGCGCTGGCCCAGACCCACGCTTTTTCCGTAGCGGGCGATGGTGTCGATGCCCAGCCTGTTGGCCAGGGTGTAAAAGAAGGTGTCGCA
>Ga0326727_10025873_pt1 | contig 10959 bp, 9 predicted proteins | sample MB2enrmetagenome_FD_207643 | JGI IMG/M metagenome (GOLD analysis project Ga0326727, IMG submission 207643) | Lab enriched peat soil microbial communities from McLean, Ithaca, NY, United States - MB29MY | ecosystem: Environmental > Terrestrial > Soil > Wetlands > Peat | place: USA: New York... | reverse complement strand
TCAGAGCAGGGCGTTCCCCGCACACGCGGGGATGAACCGCGTGAGGGCGTTGCCATTCACCGGGCTGAAACGCGTTCCCCGCACACGCGGGGATGAACCGGGGAGGGGCACGATGCTGGGATAGTAGCCGTCGCGTTCCCCGCACACGCGGGGATGAACCGGCCAAACAGCCGCAGAAACTGCTCATCGCCGAGCGTTCCCCGCACACGCGGGGATGAACCGTAGGGGTCCTTCCCCCTCTCTGCGCTCGGGGTGCGTTCCCCGCACACGCGGGGATGAACCGGAAACCATCAAGCCTGGGGCCTTCACCCGCGCGCGTTCCCCGCACACGCGGGGATGAACCGGCCGCAGCCGCGGCGATGGCACAGGAAGCCGAAGCGTTCCCCGCACACGCGGGGATGAACCGAAGGTGAACTCTTGCGCGATGTTCGTCGTCAGGCGTTCCCCGCACACGCGGGGATGAACCCAACATGCATCTTGCCCAGCGCGCCGCCGAGTACGCGTTCCCCGCACACGCGGGGATGAACCGGTCACGGGAGCAAGCTAGCCCAGGCGGCTGCCGCGTTCCCCGCACACGCGGGGATGAACCGACAAGTCCGTTTTGCAGGGCGCGGGCCTTGAAGCGTTCCCCGCACACGCGGGGATGAACCGACGAAGTCGCCGGTATAGGTGTCCGGGACGGCGCGTTCCCCGCACACGCGGGGATGAACCGTCATCGTCGTCCAGGTCGTAGATGGGCGTCAGGCGTTCCCCGCACACGCGGGGATGAACCATTGCGGACGCGCTGAAGGCCAAGGCCGCTGTCGCGTTCCCCGCACACGCGGGGATGAACCGGGTGAGGACGGCGGACTCGGTTCACCGTAAACGCGTTCCCCGCACACGCGGGGATGAACCGTAATCTATTGCCAGTGTGAAGGCCCTGAGTGGTGCGTTCCCCGCACACGCGGGGATGAACCGGGAGTGTTGAGCCATTGCTTCGCGATCGCCACGCGTTCCCCGCACACGCGGGGATGAACCGGTCGCCCAGGTACCCCATGCGCACCCGGTATTGCGTTCCCCGCACACGCGGGGATGAACCGCGCGGCCTCTATTTCGACCGCGAGACGGTGGCGCGTTCCCCGCACACGCGGGGATGAACCGCAAGTCGGCGGGATCGAAGGGCGCGGAACACGCGCGTTCCCCGCACACGCGGGGATGAACCGTTGCCTCAAAATGTCGCGCATGTGTCCATTCGGCGTTCCCCGCACACGCGGGGATGAACCGCATGAGTCAGTGCTTCCCGGTTTCGTTATGGCGGCGTTCCCCGCACACGCGGGGATGAACCGCAAGGACGGGTTTTGTGGACGTTGCGGACAGCGCGTTCCCCGCACACGCGGGGATGAACCGGAGTTCCTGGCAGTTGGTGCTGTAGGGAAAACGCGTTCCCCGCACACGCGGGGATGAACCGAAGGTGAATACTCCCCATGTAGGCGATGTCGCGCGTTCCCCGCACACGCGGGGATGAACCGGAAGCAACTATTCGCTACGACGAGCATCCACGGCGTTCCCCGCACACGCGGGGATGAACCGGCTCTACTAGACCCAATGAGCGCGGTGTTGAAGCGTTCCCCGCACACGCGGGGATGAACCGCTAATGTCACTCACTCACTCACTTGTCACTTAGCGTTCCCCGCACACGCGGGGATGAACCGCCTCTGAGAGATATCATTTTCCGGATTGCATCGCGTTCCCCGCACACGCGGGGATGAACCGTATGACGGCGGCGGCGATGGTAGCGATGATAAGCGTTCCCCGCACACGCGGGGATGAACCGGGAAAACTCATTGCGTCTTCCCGGTAAAACTCGCGTTCCCCGCACACGCGGGGATGAACCGGCAACGAACACGCGGATCTCTCTCACCGCGAAGCGTTCCCCGCACACGCGGGGATGAACCGTAATGAGTAATGACTTGATGAAATTGATGGCTGCGTTCCCCGCACACGCGGGGATGAACCGACGCACCATTTCGGTCGTCTTCCCCATACCGCGCGTTCCCCGCACACGCGGGGATGAACCTTCCGTCTTGCACCCTCGTGATGCAAGCAAACCGCGTTCCCCGCACACGCGGGGATGAACCGACTGTCATCCATTCCGGCGCTCAAAAGCTTTGCGCGTTCCCCGCACACGCGGGGATGAACCGAGTACCGAGGGTGCATTATGAATCTCCTGGAAGCGTTCCCCGCACACGCGGGGATGAACCGTCGTTCCGATCCCGCCTGTGCCATCCGTGCAAGCGTTCCCCGCACACGCGGGGATGAACCGTTACGGACACGGCGCAACGTGGGATTCCCTGCGCGTTCCCCGCACACGCGGGGATGAACCGTTACGGCAGAGCTGGAGCGATTTTCGGAGGAAGCGTTCCCCGCACACGCGGGGATGAACCGATGTCGTAAACAAGGCATCCAATCCCGAGCTTGCGTTCCCCGCACACGCGGGGATGAACCGAAATTTTCGCCCGTTCTAACAGCTCTACAATTGCGTTCCCCGCACACGCGGGGATGAACCGGCTCCGAGCGGCGGAGAAGAACGGCGGGCCCAGCGTTCCCCGCACACGCGGGGATGAACCAGAAGAGGAAATTCTAATGAAGAGAATAGAGTGGCGTTCCCCGCACACGCGGGGATGAACCACTATATAGATAACGCAGACTTGCGCAGTTTGAGCGTTCCCCGCACACGCGGGGATGAACCGCAGTATGACCCCACCACGATTGAGGGAGTCCAGCGTTCCCCGCACACGCGGGGATGAACCGCGACCGATTTTTACTACACTGGCGGCGCTCAAGCGTTCCCCGCACACGCGGGGATGAACCGTAAGTGAGGAGCGAATAGTTTTCCCCGTTCGGGCGTTCCCCGCACACGCGGGGATGAACCGACATTGGCGTGATTGTGTTCACTTGGGGATATGCGTTCCCCGCACACGCGGGGATGAACCGGAACCCGCAAACCAACGCCGTATGTAGGTTAGGCGTTCCCCGCACACGCGGGGATGAACCGTCTTTCGCTAGGGCTAACTGGGCAGCTACTACGCGTTCCCCGCACACGCGGGGATGAACCGTTATGCCCTCTGGCGTTATGGTTATAGTGCTGGCGTTCCCCGCACACGCGGGGATGAACCGGCTCGGATAACGGAAACAGTGTACTGGATAATGCGTTCCCCGCACACGCGGGGATGAACCGTACCCCAGGGTGCAGTACCTGGTACGGTGTACGCGTTCCCCGCACACGCGGGGATGAACCGCGGAAAAACTACGCTGGCCAACGAACTAGGCGGCGTTCCCCGCACACGCGGGGATGAACCGTAGCAGATACAACTTTGAAGTATGCCACGGGCGCGTTCCCCGCACACGCGGGGATGAACCGTAACCGGGTTCAGCATAGCTTACGCGGAAATTGCGTTCCCCGCACACGCGGGGATGAACCGTCGTCCACTTCCCCGTCTAGCATAGCATTCCAGCGTTCCCCGCACACGCGGGGATGAACCGATACTTTAGCCCCGCCGGTAGAGCCTGGTTAAGCGTTCCCCGCACACGCGGGGATGAACCGGCACTTCATTGTGCTATGGTTGCCGGGTTTTCGCGTTCCCCGCACACGCGGGGATGAACCGGATGCTTACCGTTCGGGAGAGGGCCTGCTTTTGCGTTCCCCGCACACGCGGGGATGAACCGGAGACGTAGTGTACCTATGGGCCAGCCTCTTACGCGTTCCCCGCACACGCGGGGATGAACCGATTCAGTCCGTGGCCCATACTGGCTGGGTGGCGCGTTCCCCGCACACGCGGGGATGAACCGGAGAGTACAGTCTCTACCCCAACAGACTCTCCGCGTTCCCCGCACACGCGGGGATGAACCGGTGCGCCGCTGTGATTCCGTCTGGTAATTAGCGCGTTCCCCGCACACGCGGGGATGAACCGTTGTTAAATCTAAAGGCGTTGCAAGCACTCTCGCGTTCCCCGCACACGCGGGGATGAACCGCCATGAAGACAGCGGATGCGACCTTGATCGCAGCGTTCCCCGCACACGCGGGGATGAACCGAACCCAGGGTTGGTGGACACATTCGCCGCGGTGCGTTCCCCGCACACGCGGGGATGAACCGCAGAGCAGGCAGCGAAGGAAGCAACGGCAGCGGCGTTCCCCGCACACGCGGGGATGAACCGGGTTTAGCTCCGGCCGCAAGCGCTTCCTTCACGCGTTCCCCGCACACGCGGGGATGAACCGCAAGGTGGGCACCGAGGTCGACGAGATGGAGCGCGTTCCCCGCACACGCGGGGATGAACCGGTTTCAGCCTGGTTCGTCTGCACCACGGTTCCGCGTTCCCCGCACACGCGGGGATGAACCGACGTGACGGCAGATATCGCCGTAGAGCGCGACGCGTTCCCCGCACACGCGGGGATGAACCGTTACGGACACGGCGCAACGTGGGATTTCCTGCGCGTTCCCCGCACACGCGGGGATGAACCGAACCCACCTGCTCCTGCGACTGAATCTTGGACGCGTTCCCCGCACACGCGGGGATGAACCGTCACTAGGTGAGGCATTACTTGTGCAAACCACGCGTTCCCCGCACACGCGGGGATGAACCGTCCGGGTCGAGCGCGTCCACGGTCTCGCCGGCGCGTTCCCCGCACACGCGGGGATGAACCGCCCGCACTGGTGATCGGACAGCAGAGCTCGCTGCGTTCCCCGCACACGCGGGGATGAACCGCCCGATGAACGCGCAACTAACAGGACATGCACCTATGCCATTGTTTTCCTGCACCGCGTTTTCCGTACCTGTGGGCTTCCGCTCACCACGGGTCGGATCTCTCCCGCGCCCGCAGCGATAGACCTACCTGTACCGCAACCCGAAGGTTTTGATGGATCCTGTCGGCCAATTCTTGGGGTTTGCTATCAGCAACTTACAAACGAGATTTGGGGAGGCATTTTGATGCGCCGCAAACATCAGTATGCCGCTGTCTACCCTACTGGCACGATGGGTGCGGTACGACGTGATCGCTTTTGATGAGGTCGGCTATGTTCCGCTGGCCGAGATCGGTACTGGGTTTCTGTTCCAAGTCATCGCCGAAAGGGCCGAACGTGCCCCGCTGATCGTGACCACCAACCTTTTATTCTCAGAATGGACGCAGGTGTTTCCAAACCCGAGCCTCTGCAAAGCCCTGCTGGATCGGATCACCGATCGCGCCCACATCATCGAGACCGGTACTGACTCGTAACGATTCCGGCGAGCCTTGGAGGTACAGGGAGCAGAGGCAAAGGCGACGCCGTTGTTACTGCCTCCACTACCTTCTGAACTCTGGCCCGTCGACGGCGTCCTCGGCGGCGGCGGACAGGAAGCCCAACCTCTATCTCCCTTACGTGCAAATCACCCAGCCATGAGATCTTCTTCTGTAGCACACTGGAAGAAGGAGTCTGGCGAGGGCGGAAGATAGATCATGAACGATGACGAGGACGAACGGCATTGCTATATTCTCCAATGTCTCCGTGAGCTTCTTTACAGATGGCCTGTTTGGGGAACCCTGGATCGTGCGGAGGCCGTGGTCCAGCTCCGCAATGAAGGATTAAGTCTGCGAAAGTTAGCTAAAACCGCTGGCTGCTGTGAGGGTACGATCCGGAACTACGAGTTCCTGGGGCGGGTACCGTGGCAGGCGAAGAGGGCGCTGTCCGAAGGACGGATCACGATGCGGAAGCTGGTTCAGGCAGCGCGTGATGCGCATCAGGAAGCCGAGCAATGATTAACCCCGAGTGCGAGGTCTCTGGGGCCGGCTGCCGTTAGCAGCCGGGCGGGGCGGCGGGAAGAAGAACCCCTACCCGTAGAACCATTCAGACCATCTACCTTATACCCCCAGCCCTCCCAATCAGAGTACACAGATCACCAGGGGTAAAGCTCAGCACCGGAATATGTGCATGTTACCCAACAAGTAACCCCAATCTTCCGGTCGCCCAAAGACAAGAAAGTGCTACTTCGCTGAGAACCTCTATACTATGGATCTCCAGATTTCAAAATGGCGTCAAGTGTAACCCAAGTTACCATTATTTACCTGTTACGCACCCTAAAACCCACGCCCTTGCCCCTGTCGGGCGACCCCATAGATGAAGCTTATTTAACGCCCCGCCGGCAACCGTCCAGAAGCGTCTATTTGCACAAGAAATATATCCAAGTAGTACCTAATCCGGCCATCCAAACATCCTCCCGCCCAGCCAGGTTCCACCCTCTCAGCCCACTCCAGGACAGCTGTCTAATATCCAGGCCAGGACGCAGCTCCCGGCCGGGAAAACAGAACCACCTCTCTATCCGCCGATCAACCCTCCCCCACCCACGCAAGCAGGACAATGTCATTCCGTCACAAACCACCCACCGTGTTTACCCGTCATGGCGATGGCGCAGGGATCAAGCGTTCAAGGCTGTGCTCGTTGTCCAGCCGTGTTCCCCGCACATGAGGCCATCGCCATCGGGCTGACCATGAAAACCCGGGAAGCCCTGTCGTCTTTCTCCTCCCGCCCTCGCGCCAGATCGCAGAAAGCCCCAGCCAGGTTCCACCCATCTCAGCCAACACCAGCCCATAGCTCTCCGGCGATGAAAACAGACTGAAGGCACTCCGCGCTCGACCACCCCTCGCCCGCGGGAGAACAAAAAACAGTTTCGTCGCGAAGCACCTAGTCCTGCCAGGGTTCGACGAAGCGAGCGACGAAGGTAGCCTGCATCTCGGTGACTGCGTCGTCGATGGAAACGCCGGAACCTTCGTTCAGGATCTCGACGCCGAAGATCTTCATCGCGGTGGCCTTGCCGTACTCGGATGCGCCGGCCAGGGTGATGTCAAACGGCAGGATCTGATCGGAGTACCAGGGCTTGGCGAGCTGCTTCAGGCCGTCGACAGAGGTCATCCTGGTGGCTGCGGTGCCGTTCACGTCGGTAATCGTAGCCGCGGCGCTGACGCCGTTGGCGCGCACCAGGGTGGCATTGAAGATGGCATTCTGCGACAGGTAGACGTTGGTATCAGTGTTGAACTGGGGACGAACGTCATCGATGTTGGCCACGAACTGGCCACCCAGCTTCCAGATCAGATCCAGCAGACCATGACGGTCGAAGTTGACCCAGATGAGACTGCCGGCGAGGCCGCGCTGGTTCGGGGAGACAGAAATCCGCGGGTAGGTGGAGCCCAACGCTTTGGCTCGGCGATTGTTTTTGTTAGGCTCTTGACATACCGACAGTATACCGTCGATAATCACGGTCCGTCGTTTGGGCCGAACTTGGAGAGTCCCTATATGAAGCAGCAGCGCCGCCGTCGTCATCTTCGCCCCTGCCCGACCCGTTCCCAGATCAACCAGCAGATTCACCATGCCCGCGCCGCCATTCAGTTGTTCCAGTTGGAGTGGATTTTGGAGGCACGTAAGACTCAGCCCGGCCTCGGCCGGCTCCGCTTCCTACACGACGCCGTGGGAGAGATGAAGGATGAGATCCTCTCCATGGAGCGGTTCTAATGAAGCGTGCCGCGCTCTACATGCGCGTTTCGACCCTGGATCAACACCCGGAAACCCAGATGTACGACCTGCGCGGCTTGGCCGCGCAGCGCGGTTTCCAGATTGTGCAGGAGTATACCGACCGGCTTAGCGGCGCCAAAGCGCGCCGTCCCGGCCTAGACCAGATGTTGAAAGATGCGCGCCAGCGGCAGTTCGATGTCGTGCTGGTCTGGGCGGGCGACCGGATCGCCCGCTCGGTCCGGCACTTCCTCGAGGTGCTCGACGAGTTGAACCACCTCGGCATCGAGTTTGTCAGCTTCCGGGAGAACATCGACACGGGCGGCCCGCTGGGCCGCGCCGTCATCGTGATTATCGGCGCCATCGCCGAGTTGGAACGCAACCTTATTATCGAGCGGGTCCGCGCCGGGTTGCGCCGGGCCCGGTTGGAGGGCCGGCAAATTGGCCGCGCACCACTCGACATCGACCGCGCCGCCGTTCTCCGCGATCGCGGCCGCGGCATGAGCCTGACCGATATCGCCACGGCTCACCACATCAGCCGGGCAACGGTGAGCCGGGTGATCAAGGAAGCCCGCGAAGCCACTAGCCCAAAAGGGTGCGTTCCAGTACCTCCGCAAACCCATGTAAACAGGCCACCGATTAAGGTGGCCTGAGGTAGCCCAAAAGGAGTGGGTTATGAGAATTTGACTGTCGGTCATTTCGGCGGATTGCGCTATGCGGTGCCGGCTGCCGCATTGCCGTTCTCGTCGTCACCAATCTCAGGCTCATCGTCCACAGTGAACAGCAACATCTCATCCGTGCCACGCTCCGTTTGCAACTTATTCAGTTCGACAGTTGACTCGGCTCGAATTCCAGGACTGACTGTCAAGTCCGCAATCTTTTGTTGAAGTATCTCTATTCGCAATGCGAGATGAACTGGCCGAGACTTGTCCACCAATGCTTCCCAGATGTCCTCAGCCTGCCTCCACTTTTTCTGACGGAGCAGAAGTTTGCAGCGAAGTCCGATACGGACGTCTTTCTTCTCGTTTGCATACCGTTCGCGCTGGTCGAGTTCATCCAACAACAGAGTAGCCCGTCCGAAATTCTGAACCTCGATCAGAGTGTCCACGAAGGTTGTCTCCACTTCAAATCGCTTTCGAGGTCCCTGAAGTGCCAGTTCAGCATGAGGCAGAGCCTCGGAAAACTTCCTTCGCGCATTGAGAAGGGTGGCTAAACGATGGTGATAGTCTGCGTCAGCCCTGACTCTTCGTAGCTGGTCAATATAGGACTCGGCATCAGCATAGCTGTGTTGGGCAATCGCAATTTGCGCAGCCAAGTCAAGCAGGAGGCTGTTGGGCCGCCTGCCTTTGAGAGCGACTGCAATGACTTTTTCCGCCTCTGACATGTTTTCCAACCGGAATAGACAGTATGCAAGGCCGTGGTAAACCTCCATCGAATCTTGGCCAAGGGCGATACCAGTCCTGAACGCCGACACGGCCGCGGCATATTGACCCTTCTTCCACTGCAGGAAGCCCGCTAAATAATGCTGTTCCGGCATATGCTTGCTCCGGATCAGATTGAGCGCCCGTTCAGCATCCGACCAGCGAGAAAGTCGTACCTGCGTCTTCAACTGGATTACTAACCCGCCCCGATGTTCAGGATCGACTTGCAACAGTTGCAGGATCAATCGCTGTGCTGATTCCCAAGCCTGCTGACCACCACGGTCATAGCATTCCTTGGCAGCCCTGTACAGCATGGAAGGGAGCACGAATCCCTTGAAGTCGCCCAACTCTTCAACTCCACCGCGGACGACCGCATGGATTGTTGCTTCCACGATCTCAACCGGTGGAACTCTGTCTGAGGAATCCCAGAATATTCGCTTGAGGTTTGAAGCGATCCGTCCATACTCCGCATCTGTGAGCCGACCAGCGATTGACTGGACTGCTGACTTAATTGGAAGAGCAATCGTGAATGTGTTTCCCGAGGAAAGAACTAAATTGAGGTCAACCAGACGATGCAATACCCGAGCGACATCTTCTTCTGCGGCATTCACGCACGCGGCTATTCCCTCTAGCGGCATGCTTTCTGCCGAAAGAATCCTGAGCACGTCCCATTCATGCTGGCTCAGTGTGAGTTTGTCAAGCACTCCTGCAAAAGTACGAATCTTGTAGTCGACTAGTCCTGACTTGTCGGCGAGAAAAGTCGATAGCCCGTACTCCTTCGCGACAGCGACGGAGAGATTAATCGCCGGAGGGTATCCATCGAGATACGGAGCGAGCTCTGCGATCTGCTCTGAAGAAACCTGAATAGTTTCTCGGCGAAGGCTTTGTGTCAATAGTCTCTTCGTGGAATCCATATCCAAATGTGGGACGCGCACGTAAATCGCGCAAAGCGCTTCAAGCTGAGAACGCTCAATGAGGGGCCGCCGATTCTCCAAGATTCCAATCACTGAATCCGGATAAGCCTTCAATGCCTCGAACAGCCGTAGCGCTTCAGGAACGTATGCACCACTCGAATCTAGTAAAGCGCCATCATCTACAATAACCGGCAATATATTACCGATGGTTGTCGATGCCAGCAGTTGGGCAAGGATTCTAGCCTTCTCCTCTGCCGTAGCGGATCGGAATTGTTCGATTGCCAGTGCGACCTGGACCTTAGAATCAAGTTCTCCAAGCTCGCCAATTAGTGCAAAGTGAAGCGCATCCAAGCCATCAGTGGGACGTAGATGGAACATGGGTCCGCGACGTAGAGACAGAAAATCCTTAGCGCCGCGACTGAGGAACGTACGGCGACCTATGCCGGGAAGGCCTCCCAGTACAAGCAAGTGAGGTGCTCTGCTTTCAGGAGCAGGAATCAAGTTCTCGGAAAACTCCCGGAGCAACTCCTCACGACCGATAAATAGAGGTTCAGATTCGACACCACGTATCCTATTAAGCTGATATTCAGTCACTCTCGCCGCAGCATTCGGAACATAAACATGTTCAATCAAGCAACGCTGCATCCAAGCAGGGCAATCCCTCGGGCTGATGTTACGATCAATAATCAACACTATAGAGTTCTTCAAAACCTGTGATCGGGTGAGCTCTTCTGCCTCGCTAGCCTCAAATTTAATCCATAACGATTCCAGCGATTCTCGTGATGCAAAAAGAACAAAGCAGTCGGAGCTGGCCAAAGCTCCCCGAATCGCTGCGATGAAGTTTGAGCCGCTCTCAAATACCCAGCTATCGAAACTAACTCGGCGTCTGCCCAATCGCCGAGCAACGATTTCGACAAATGCCTTGTCTAATGACGAGTGGGAAAGGAAGGCACGGGTTGCGTGCGGTACGGCAGAAGTGCCCATGATTGTTGCTCCTATGACTATTAAAATGTTTCAAATTATAGCAGTGCCGGCGTTCTCATAACCCACTCCTTTTGGGCTACCTCAGGCCACCTTAATCGGTGGCCTGTTTACATGGGTTTGCGGAGG
>Ga0326727_10025872_pt1 | contig 10960 bp, 11 predicted proteins | sample MB2enrmetagenome_FD_207643 | JGI IMG/M metagenome (GOLD analysis project Ga0326727, IMG submission 207643) | Lab enriched peat soil microbial communities from McLean, Ithaca, NY, United States - MB29MY | ecosystem: Environmental > Terrestrial > Soil > Wetlands > Peat | place: USA: New York... | reverse complement strand
AGCCAATAACGACGTCGGGGTAGGCGTCGGCCGCCTCCATCTGCTCGATCGCCTCCAGGCCGATCACCGTCTGGTGCAAGAGAACATGATTGAGCACGCTGCCGAGCGAGTACTTGGTGTCGGCATTCTGGGCGGCCACTTCCACCGCCTCGGAAATGGCGATGCCGAGGCTGCCCGGAGAATCTGGATGCTGCGCGAGTATGGCGCGCCCGGAAGCGGTCTCCTTGCTCGGGCTCGGCACGCATTTGGCGCCGTAGGTCTCCATTAGCGCCCGCCGATAGGGCTTCTGATCGTAGGAGACCCTGACCATGTAGATTTTCACTTCGAGGCCGAACACCCCACCGGCGAAGGCGAGCGCGGATCCCCATTGGCCCGCGCCGGTCTCGGTCGTGAGCTTGGCGACGCCTTGCTGCTTGTTGTAGAAGGCCTGCGCGACGGCGGTGTTGGGCTTGTGGCTGCCAGCCGGGCTGACGCCTTCATACTTGTAGAAGATGCGCGCTTTCGTGCCGAGCTTCTGCTCCAGCCGTCGCGCGCGATAGAGCGGCGTCGGGCGCCACAATCGGTAGATTTCGCGCACCGGATCGGGAATTTCGATTGCGCGCTCCGTGCTGACTTCCTGGCCGATCAGGGCCATCGGGAACAGCGGCGCGAGGTCGTCGGGCCCGATCGGCTTGCCGGTGCCGGGATGCAGGACCGGAGGCGGCGGGGCCGGCAGGTCGGCCGCGATGTTGTACCAAGCGCGCGGAATGCGCTCTTCGCTCATCTGATACTTGACGCTCTCACCCATAGCCGCCCCCTTCGCCTCGTCGCGCGAACGCTCGTCAACGGATGACGCTAGCACGAACGGGAGAGCTTGTTGAACAGCAAAATGAACCGCGACGCTTCGCCGCGGCGGCGCGCTTGACGGCGGCGGCGCGACCGCGCAATCAGGCGCCGACGGCCTCGAGCCGAAGGGATCGTCGGACCGATGAGCCGTTTCGCGCGCATGCGCCACATTGTCGAATACGCCGCATTCCGCGCGACGGCGGCGCTGATCGCCGCGCTGCCGCTCGAGGCCGCCTCGCGCTGGTCCGGCCTGGGTTGGCGCGCCATCGCCCCGCATTTACGACGCCATCGGCGCGCCCTCGACAACCTCGCCGCCGCGTTTCCGGAGATGAGCGCGGCCAAGCGCGAGCGCATCGCTCTGGACATGTGGGAAAATCTCGGCCGCACCTTCGCCGAATTCTTTCATCTCGGCCAAATCGCGGCCCAGGGACGCCTCGTCTTGGAGCCGCCCGAACGCTTCCGGGCGGTCGCCGCCGCCGGCCCTTTCGTCGTCTGCGGCCTGCACATGGGCAATTGGGAGTTGATGGCGCTCGCCGGCCATCGTTTCGGGATCAAGTTGGCGGGCGTCTATCAAATCCTCAGCAACCCGCTGGTCGATCGCGCCGTCTACGCCCTGCGCGCGCCTTGGTATCTGGGCGGCTTGCGGGTCAAGTCGACGGCGACGGCGCGCGCCCTGCTGCGCCAGGCGCACGAGGGGGGCTCGCCCGCGTTCCTGGCCGATCTGCGCGAGGGACGCGGCGTCGTGACGCCGTTCTTCGGCCAGCCCGCGTTGTCGAATCCGTTTCCGGCGCTGATCGCGCGCGCGACCGGCCTGCCGCTCTACGCGGCTCGCGTCATGCGCCTCGCCAACGCGCATTTTTCCATGCGCATCGAAAGGATCGAGGTCCCCAAGACCGACGATCGCGACGCGGACGTCGCCGCCGCGACGGCGGCGCTGCACGCGCGCTTCGAGGAATTCATCCGCGAGGCGCCCGAACAATGGACCTGGGCGCATCGGCGATGGCATTGAGGCGAGCGCTTCCCGTCGGCAGGCGAACCGTGGCAGACTGGCGAGCCTGAAAGCTCGGGAGCCGCCCCTGATCATCGCGACCTGGAACGTCAATTCGGTCCGCCAGCGCCTGCCGCATCTCCTCGACTATCTCGAGGAGAGGAGCCCCGACGCGCTGTGCATGCAGGAGATCAAGTGCGTCGACGAGGCGTTTCCGCGCGCCGAAATCGAAGACCTCGGCTACAACGTCGCGGCGCATGGTCAGAAAACCTTCAACGGCGTCGCCATTCTCGCCAAGCGGCCGATCGAGGCCGCGCGCGGCCTGCCGGGCGATCCGCACGACGAGCAGGCGCGCTACATCGAGGCGGTGATCCCGACGGCGCGCGGCGCGCTGCGCCTCGCCAGCGTCTATTGCCCCAACGGCAACCCCGCGCCGGGCGAGAAATACGCCTACAAACTCGCGTTCATGGACCGCCTGATCCGTCACGCCCGCACGCTGCTCGCCTACGAGGAGCCGCTGGCGTTGGCCGGCGACTTCAACGTCATTCCCGAGCCGCGCGACGCCGCTCATCCCGAGCAATGGGAAAAGGACGCGCTGTTCCTGCCGGAGACGCGCGCCAAGTTCCGCGAACTTCTCGCGCTCGGCTTCGTCGACGCGCTACGCGCCTCGAGCGACGAGGCCGGTCTCTACACTTTCTGGGACTATCAAGCGGGGGCCTGGCAGAAGAACAACGGCGTCCGCATCGACCATTTCCTGCTTTCGCCGCAGGCGGCCGATCGGCTGGCGGGAATCGAAATCGACAAGGACATGCGCGGGCGCGAAAAGGCTTCCGATCACGTGCCGCTCCGCATCGAGCTGAGGGACGCGTGAGGCGCGCCGATCGGCGGCCGCGCCGGCGGAGCGAGGGCTGGCTCGCGCGGGACGGCGAAACAGGAGGACCCCATGACGGCTCAGCAGCGCCTGGCGCTCCTCTCGGCTCTGGCCCTGACGGCGTGCGTCTCCACCAACGACGAGCCCTTTTCGCTTGACGACGGCGACGCGGTCGCCCCCGCCGCGGGCGGCTACGTCTGCGATTCCTACGACGCCGCCGGCGAGAAGATCGACGCGGCCCTGCAAGCGCGGCTCATTGCGCTGCGCCGCGACAAGAAAACCCAGTACGCGTTGGTCGGCGACTCGACGTCGCCGGCCGCTCCGTTCACGCTTCATCGCGCGAAGGCGGACCTCTCCATCGTCGCAGCGGCGAACTCGGACGCTCCGGGCGAAGGTCTCTTCGTCGCCGAGTTCGCCGATGCGGCCAAGGCATTCAAATTCTACGTCGAAGCCGACGATTTCGCCGCGCAAGCGCAAGCGATCGCGGCCCAACACGGCGTGACCGTCGCGAGCGATCGCTTCGGCGCCGATCTCGCCGGACCGGTCGAGGGGCAAAGGGCCTTCATGATCGAGATGGCCGCCGAGCCGAAGGGCTGGCGGATGTCGACGGATTGCCGCGCCAAGCCGTGAGGACCCCCGCCCCCGCAAGCGGGCGAGGCGGGCCGCCTCACTCCCGCGAGGGATAGTTCGGGCTCTCCCGCGTGATCGCGACGTCGTGGACGTGGCTTTCGCGCAGCGCCGCCGCGGTGATGCGGGTGAAGCGCGCCTTGGCCTGAAATTCGGCGATGGTCGCCGCCCCGACGTAGCCCATCGCGGCGCGCAAGCCGCCGGCGAGTTGATGCAGGATCGCGCTGGCCGGGCCGCGATAGGGCACCTGGCCTTCGACGCCCTCCGGCACCAGCTTCATCTCGTCGGTGATGTCCTGCTGGAAATAGCGGTCGGCCGAGCCTTGCGCCATCGCGGCGAGCGAGCCCATGCCGCGATAGCTCTTGTAGGAGCGGCCCTGGTAGAGGAACACCTCGCCGGGGCTCTCGTCGGTGCCGGCGAGCAGCGAGCCGACCATCACGCAGTCCGCGCCGGCGGCGATCGCCTTGGCGAGATCGCCGGAATACTTGATGCCGCCGTCGCCGATCACCGGCACGCCGGCGGCGCGGCCCGCCTCGGCCGCTTCGAGGATGGCGGTGAACTGCGGCACGCCGACGCCGGCGACGATGCGGGTGGTGCAGATCGAGCCCGGCCCGATGCCGACCTTGATCGCGTCGGCGCCGGCGTCGATCAACGCCTGCGCGCCCTCTCTCGTCGCGACGTTGCCGGCGACGATCGCGACCTTGTTGGTGGCGCGGTGAATGCGCCGCACCTGCTCCAGCACGTGCTCGGAATGGCCGTGCGCGGTGTCGACGACGAGGCAATCGACGCCGGCCGCCATCAGAAGCTCGGCGCGCGCGAAGCCCTTGTCGCCGACGGTGGTCGCCGCCGCGACCAGCAGGCGCCCGTCGGCGTCCTTGGCGGCGTCGGGATGGGCGGTCGCCTTCTCGATGTCCTTGACGGTGATCAGGCCGACGCAGCGCCCCTCGTCGTCGACCACCACCAGCTTCTCGATGCGGTGCTGGTGCAAGAGCCGGCGCGCCTCGTCCTTGCTCACGCCTTCGCCGACGGTGATGACGCCGCGCGTCATCAGCTCGCTCACTGGCTGGCGCGGATCGTCGGCGAAGCGCACGTCGCGGTTGGTGAGAATGCCGACCAGACGCGCCGGCTTGCCCGCCTGCGCGCCGCGCTCGACCACCGGAATGCCGGAGATCGCGGCGCGCCGCATCAGCGCCAGCGCCTCGGCGAGCGAGGCGTCGGGAAAGATGGTGATCGGGTCGACGACCATGCCGCTCTCGAAGCGCTTGACCTTGCGCACTTCCTCGGCCTGGAGCTCCGGCGTCAGGTTGCGGTGGATGACGCCGATGCCGCCCTCCTGCGCCATCGCGATGGCGAGCCGCGCCTCGGTGACGGTGTCCATCGCCGCGGAGACGATCGGCAGCTTGAGGCGAATGGCGCGGGTCAGGCGCGAGCCGATCTCGACCGCGCCCGGCATCACCGTGGAGTGGCCGGGCCGCAGCAGCACGTCGTCGAACGCGAGGCCGTGCGGGAACTCCGAATTCTCCAGCGTCGCCATGGGGAGCCGTCCTCGAGGGTTGACAGAATCGCGGACGCTTCGCGCGCGCCGCCGCATGGCGGGGCTGCCTAACACGGGGCGGGCCAAGTTCCTAGAGAAGTTCCTCAGGGCATGGCGACCGTGATCGGCGCCGGCCGGCGGGATTCGCCAAAGGCGTCGATCCGCAGAGCCGCCCGTCAAGCCGTCGGTCACGTTTCGTCAAGCCTCGTCGAGTTTTGTCAAGCGATGTCAAGCGATGTCAAGGATTCCTTTGGGCGAATCGTGCGTTATCAATGGCTTATGATGCGTCAAGGGCAATCGTCGCGGCTCGTCAAGTTTTCGCCCCTCCCCGCCTCGTCGTCGGGCGGCGGGGTTTCAGGGGAAGCGAGGCGGCGGGCTCAGTCATGGGGCGAGGCCCTCCGGCGCGCGGGGGCGCGTGTTGGGGGAAGCACGATAGGAACATTAGCACGCCTTGCGCTTTTCAGAAAGACATTGTTGCAACAAGTGTCCGCCTTCCCTTAGGCCCGGCCTTCCGTCGAGCACGACCGTTCATGCGTTTCAAACCACGGCGGAAATTTTCGGTCTTGCGCATGCCATCGCCGTGCTCGCCGTCAAGGTCGAGCCGCTGCGCGCATCGGTCACGCGAACCTTGACCGCTGCGCGCGGCGCTGGCCTCTTGGTTTACAAGTCTCGTTGCTGAACGAAAGCGGCCCACAGGCCGCTTTCCGTCAGCAACGAGACTTGAAAGCCCCTCGCCACGCCGCCGCGGCGCAGTCACCGCAAGGCGATTGCAAAGCAATCGTCCGTAGCGGCCGGAGCGAAGCGTAGGAGCGGCGCAGCCGCTTGACGGCGACGGGGCGGCGTGGCCGGCCGAGGTCGGGGATTTGAGAGCGTGTGGAATACGGGTAGTGGAAGACGTCGCCGGAACGAAATTCACGGCTCATCGTCATAGCCTTGGCCCTTGGCGAGCCGGTCGAGCACGCCGGCGAACTGGGCCGCCACGTCGTCCGGCGGCTCGCCGGCGCCATAGACCCAGCGCGGGTCGGCTTGCTTGCTGATCCGCTGGTAGTGCTCGTAGCTCATGATGACGAAGCGCGGTTTGCGGCGCCAAGTGATCGTGACCGGCCCCTTGGACGCGGCGTTCGTGACCTCTCCGACCTGCTTGTTGAGATCGGCTGTCGAGTAGGTTCGCATGGCGAAGCTCCTTCGACCTCCATATTATCAAGAATATCCAGAATTGCGGGAGAACCGGGCACTCCCACGCCGCGACATGAAGCGCCAAACGGATTTCAGGTGTCGTTGCTCAAAAAAGACGGCCCGTGGGCCGCTTTCGCTCAGCAACGCGACTTGAAGAGCCCGATGCCATGCCGTCCCCATGCAGTCACCGCGAAGCGGCGGGACCGGAGCGGCCCGGCGACACACAGCCGCTTGACGGCGGCAAGGCGGCGTGGCCGGCCGAGGTTGGGGATTTTGTGCACTGTCACCATAACGCCCCATAACGCCACCATAACGCCCATAACGCCAATCATCCCGTCAACGTCGCGCGTCGTCAACGATGCGGGCGGCTTCGACGGTCAGGCGCACACGCCGTACCCGGATCACGCCGTGCACTAGCCGTCATGCAAGGCAAAACGCGGAATTTCTCGGGTCACGCGCTTTGCCGAACTTTCCACCTGAGATAGAATCGGAGATACGGATCACTAATATCTAAGGTTCTCTTGTCATCGTCCCAGTCAACCCCGACGTCGATACCAATCTCTCTCGATATCCGTGACAGTTGCTTTAGTACCGAAGTTACCTCATGTTTCTGCGGCACCTTGTCAGCGAGAATTCCAGTAAGGGCACTCCTTAACTGATTGTAAGATATACTTCCATACGGGCCGGTTTCTGCAATAGCTAGGAGGGTTGCTTCGTACACGTCAGCCTCTCCCCCACGTACTAGGGGGCGTTTCATCCTGCTTTTGCGGATTTGCGGTCCAGCGACGAGCCTTTGGTAGATAGGTAAACCGGAGTCTTTTGCCAGACGAATGTAAATATCTTTAAGCCTAATCGCGTCGGGAACCTTTATCAGTTTTGTAGTTGGGTTGACTACATCCATATCATAACAAATTTCCCAACACAATTTCTGCATCAAAAATGGGCTATTCTGACACTCCAGAGAGAGAGAATCTATGATTGCTCCACTACAACTCACCCCTAGCGCGCGAAAACCTTTATATGGAATTGCAGACAAATCCTCCCTTGACCATTCGGGAACGGTTACCGAAATAAACCGACCGGTTAGTTCATTTTCAGCCTTGATTGCGTCAAACGTTCTATGAGCGACTGAAAGCAATACAACATGTAAACCGACGAAGACAGCGCCCTTTATGTTTCTAACAAATTCCTTTCTTCCATCTTCGGTCATGTAATGAAAATCATCAACTACCAAGATGATGTCACGTTCTATAAGGTGGCGAATGGCAGTCGCCATAGTATCTATACGATAAGTTCGTGAGATTTCCCGCTCCGATAACTGGGAGCCGCTAACAGAAAATATGAAGTTACCTACATTGGCACCAAGTGTCGTCTTTTGTCCAGTAGCCTTGCCGATCTCAATTGGGTAGTTAAGCTCGTAGCAGATTTTGTCCCAAACGTCTTTGGCAGTCGGTGTTTGTCCTCCCTCAACCCATACGTATTCCCGCTCGCCCAATACATGGCGGCAAAGAACCGTTTTCCCGCTCTTAGTTGGACCAGAGAGCGACACTATTTGATTCGGAGTTGCGATGGCTCTGGCGAGTTGGCGCTCTATATCCAGCCTCTCGCGATCAACATAAGTTATTGAAGGTTGCCCGCCGGCGATGAACACAGTGTCGCGGGTGACCGTTACGGCGTCCATTCGGTAGCCTCCTGGCGCGCGCTTCTACCCGCCTCTGTTAGCCGCCACGATCTTATACGCGCCGCGCGCCCCGGTCCAGTTTGCTGCGCGCCGCGCGCCCCGCTCCAATTTCCTGCGCGCCGCAAGCCGCGTATGACGGTCATTCGTGGCGTTCTTGTCTTGTTCCCCTCCCCGCGCTACGGTCGCGGCATGACCGACGCGCCTGATCGCCTCACGCCCGCCGTCCCCAAAAACCTTAACGACGCCCTGGCGTTTGCGTTGCGCTTCTGCGCGCGCAAGCGCGTCCATAACGGCGACGAAATCTTGGCGCAGATCGTCGCCAAGCGGCTCGTTGAGCATCTTGATCGGGTGGGTTTCGTCGTTATGAAAAAACCACCGACGGTCGGCGCGGCGGCATTAGGGCGAGGACATGAAAAACTATGAGCGGGGAATGGCATTGGGGAGAGGGCACGAAGTTTGCGGCTGAAGCCGTCAAGGCGCTCTTCGCGCTGAATGGGGCCTCTGCGGTATCCATTCTCACTTTCATCGGGAACACGCATGCTGATTCAAACTTGCTTGTTTGCAGTTTGGTCTGCTTCGCGTTCGGCGCGTTTTTTGCCGTTCCTGCTTTCGGAACTGCGTATCTCACGCAACTCCAATACGGCAACTCAGAGGCGACGGCTGAGCGGGGATCGGGCGAGGCGGCCCTATATCACAGCGCTGCGGCTCGTTGGCACAAGGCCACCTATAGATTGGTCGCGTTGGGTGCAGGCTTGTTTATGGCCGGTATTATCTCTGCAGCTTCCGGCCTGGCACATTCAGTTCACTGCGGGCTCGGGTCATGACCTCGCCGACGCCCTCTCGTTCGCGCCGCGCTTTGCGGGCGCAGACGCACCAAACCGCTCGTCAGCGCTTCGCGGAGGGGGCCTGACATTGGTCACGGCGACAGTGCGCTTAACTCCCCACCCTCTGATTTGTGCATGCCGCCCGCTGAGGAGAGGCAACTCGAGCGCCGCCGCACCGCGCGCATCGCCATGACGATTCCATGCGACGGCAACGTGCTCTAGAAGGTAGCTCATGATCCGGACAGTTCGCGTCGTCGTCAGCGGTCGCGTCCAGGGCGTCGGCTTTCGCTCCTGGCTGGTCCCGCAGGCGGCGATGCGGGGCGTTTCCGGTTGGGCGCGCAACCGCTGGGACGGGTCGGTCGAGGCGTTGTTTTCAGGCGAGGCAAGCGCGGTCGAGGCGATGATCGCGGCCTGCCGGACGGGGCCGAGCTGGGCGACGGTCGAGGACGTGACGGTCGTCGAGGCGGTCGCCGACCGCGAGTTGCGCGGCTTTCGCATCATCCCCAGCGCGTGAGCCGGCGGCTGGCCCCGATTCCGCTCAGTCCGACGACGCGCGGTCGCGGAACGCCTGGCGCGCCTTGGCGATCGCCTCTCGGTTCCGCTCCGCCCAAATCCATACGCCGCAGAAGGCCGCGCCGAGGCTTTTGCCGAGTTCGGTCAACTCGTACTCGACGCGGGGCGGAACGACCGGGTAGACGGTGCGCGACACCAGCCCGTCGGCTTCCATCTGGCGCACGGTCTTGGTCAGCATCTTCTGGCTCACGCCGCCGATGACGTCGCCGAGACGCGTGAATCGCAATCGGCCGTGTTCTTCGAGCGCCTCCAAAACGAGCATCGTCCACTTGTCCGCGACTCGCGCGATGATCTCGCGCACCAGCGCTTCCAGCTCGGGATCGCTCGCGTCCGGCGGCGACGAGCACGGACTCTCGTCGTGGAACGGCGCTTCGCGGTTCACGCTCGCCCCGGCCATCGCTAACTCTCCATTTGGTAAGTATCGCTCTTTCACGTGCCTACTTCCCATTGGTTCGCGTCGATCCTAGTTACGACTCCCATCGAGGAGAGACAACATGCAAATGAACGGCAACACCATTCTGATCACCGGCGGCGGCTCCGGCATCGGCCGCGGCCTCGCCGAAGCGTTTCACGCGCTCGGCAACAAGGTGATCGTCGCCGGCCGTCGCCAGTCGGCGCTCGACGAGACGGCCGCGGCCAATCCGGGCATGGCTTCGCTCGCCGTGGATGTCGAGGACCGCGATGCGATCGACGCTTTCGCGGCGAGGGTCGTGGCCGAGCATCCCGATCTCAACGTGCTGATCAACAACGCCGGCGTCATGCGGGCAGAGAACCTTCTCGCGCCGCCGCTCGACCTCGCCGACGCCGAGACGATGATTGACGCCAACCTGCTCGGCCCGATCCGTCTGACGGCGGCGCTGCTGCCGCCGCTGATCAAACAGCCGCGGGCGGCGATCATGACCGTGTCGTCCGGGCTGGCGTTCGTGCCGTTGGCGTCGACCCCGACCTATTGCGCGACCAAGGCGGCGATCCACTCCTACATGCAGTCGCTGCGCTACCAGCTCAGGGATACGCGCGTCCAGGTGCTCGAACTCGCGCCGCCTTACGTGCAGACGGAACTGCTCGGGCCGGCGCAGGCGAGCGATCCCAGAGCCATGCCGCTGAAGGATTTCATCGCCGAGACGATGGCCATCTTGAAGGCCTCGCCCGACGCGACCGAGATTTTGGTCGAGCCGGTGAAGCCGCTGCGCTTCGCGGAGGCGAACGGCGGCTACGCGGCGTTCTTCAAGAGATTCAACGACGCGATGACGGTGGCGACGCATTAGCCGCGGGGACGATTGTCGCCGCCCCGGCCCGCCGTCAGACGACGCTCAATCCGATCAGCCACGGGTGCAGAAAAATCATCGCTGCGTAAGCGACGGTTCCGACGGCGAGCGCGACGCCGTCGGCGCGCGTGAACGCCGATTGGGGGGCGGCGCCGACGTCGCCGCGCGCCGCGACGGCGAAGCGGTCGTAGAGGGCCCAGACGAAGAACGACGCGAACAGCAGCATGCCGCCGGCGTCGCCGTTGGCGATCAGGTGCGCCAGCGCCCAGATCATCACCCCGGCGAGCATCGGGTGGCGCAGCCAGCCACGAATCCGGCCGGGCGCCGGGCCCATGCAGGCGAAGGCGACGAAGGCGGCCCACATCAGCGCGATCGCCAGCGGCCGGGTCCAGATCGGCGGCGTCCACACCACGATCAACCCTTCCGCGCGATAGCGGGCGAAGCCCCAGACGAGCAGCGCTAGGGAAAGAAGCGAAGCCAGCGAATAGAGCCCCTTGTAGGTCTGCAGGCCGAAACGCGCGACCTGCCTGGCGCGCCACTGGCGAAGGGTGGGCAGCGAATGCACGCCGAGAAAGACCACGATCCCGACGATCAGA